>Ga0070670_100006131_pt1 | contig 10167 bp, 9 predicted proteins | sample KBSS63metaG_FD_64665 | JGI IMG/M metagenome (GOLD analysis project Ga0070670, IMG submission 64665) | Switchgrass rhizosphere microbial communities from Kellogg Biological Station, Michigan, USA - KBS S6-3 metaG | ecosystem: Host-associated > Plants > Roots > Rhizosphere > Soil ... | reverse complement strand
TCAGTGGTGGACTGTTGTTCAACGTCAACTACACGCTGTCGAAGGCGCGCGACACGGGCCAGAACTCGACGACGTTCATCTCGAGCTTCATGAGCGTGGTCGATCCGGCCAACCTCGCCTCTGAAGAGGGCCCGGGCAACACGGATCGCCGGCACCGGATCGTCGGCAGCTGGCACTACGCCCCGTCGTACCTGTGGGGCATCCAGGTCGGCGGCGTGTTCACGGCAGAGAGCGCGTTCCCGATCGATGCGACCATTGCGAGCGGCGGCATCAACAATACGGGCGCCATCGCCACGACCGCGAGCAACGGGTCCGGCGGCTCGTTCCGCGCGCCATTCGAGGAACGGAACGCGTACCGCACGACCGGGCGCAAGACGCTGGACATGCGTGTGTCGCGCGAATTCAAGGCCGGCGGCAGCCGCCGCTTCGTCGCGCTGGCGGAAGCCTTCAACGTGTTCAACACAACGAATTACACCGGGTTCTCGAACATCAAGTACCGCGTGTTGACCTCCGTGCTCGACCCGAACACCAACAACGTGACGGTCAACCTGATCGAGGATGCGGCGTTCAGGAAAGCGTCGGCGGCGAGCAACACGATCTATGGTCCGCGCGACATGCAGATCGGGTTCAAGTTCCTCTGGTAAGAGCGACTCCCCAATCCCTAATCGTGAATCCCTAATCCACGAATCAGGGAATCACAAATTAGAGAATCGCACGAGCAAACAAAAGAGCCGTTCCGGAGATTCCGGAACGGCTCTGACCTTTTTTACTGCGCGTGGGGCCCTATTGACAGTCTTCTTTACTGCCCACCACCACCTGGCTTCTTCTTGATCGGCACGGGAGCAGGAACGTTGGTCTTCGATGGCGGCGCCTTGATCGGCTTCAGGGTGTACTCGGTGCGGTAGCGCAGCTCGACGTTCGGCCGATTCACTTTCACCTCGACGCGGCGGCGCCGCTTGAGCGGGTCGGGGTTCGACGAGTAATAGCCGAGCACGTAGTAATCGCTCGTTTCCGCGTCGATCCGCTTCAGGGCTTTCGTGAAGTCGTTCTGATTGATCGTGGCGAACCCGCCCGTCTGTTCCGCAATCACCCGCAGACTGTTCTGCGACGTCGTCAGGTAGTTCTGGTAGTCCATCATGTCGACCTGCTCGTCCAGATCGGGCATGCCGACGAGGCCCCGCGAATCGATCGTGTACATCGTCGTGTTCGCGCGGTTCGCTTCGCGCGTCAGCTCGCTGATCTCGGACGCGAGGTCCGCGAAGCTGAACTCGTTGCCCTGCTGCAGAAACGGATTCGTGTCCGGGGTGTCGTAATTGTTGGTGGTGCTGCCGTCGCCGCTGCTGCTGTCGCTGGCGCCGAAGGTGTCTTTCGCCTTCTGGATGGCGTTCTGCTTCCGTGTCGCGGCGAACGGGTCGAAGTCGTAGCCGTTGCTGACGTAGACGAAGGCCTTGCGGCGGTTGTGGACCTGCTCGAGCTGCTTCAGGATGTCGTACGCGGTGGCGAAGGCCACGTGCGCGCGGTAGCGGACTTCCGAGGGCCCTTCCGCGCCGACGGGAGAATCGAGGATTTCGTTCGGCTTCAATCCGGCGCCGGACACCTTCTCGAGCGCTTCGTCCAGCCGCTTGCGATCGTAGGTCAGATCGATCGCGATCGACGACGGCCCGGTGGAGACAATGCCGAACATATCGCCTTCGTGGACCAGCTCTTTGGCGATGCGCTTGAAGAGGTCCTTGATTCGCCCGGTGTTCTTGAAGTCGAGGTGCAGATCGTCGACGAAGATCATCCAGATGCGCCCCGCCGCGTCGTTCGTCGGCCGGCTCGGCGGCAGGATGATGCCCTCCATTGGCGGCGCCGGAGGCGGCGCGGCGACGTTGTACACGCGCCCGCCATGGGTCAGGATGAAGGATTGAAGCTCCTGCTTCACGCCGTCCTCGTAAACCTCGAAGTCTTCCTTCTTCAGATCCGCGATGAACTGCCCTTTGTTGTCGCGGGCGATGACGTCCGTCGTCATGATGTCGAACGCACGCCGGATGACGGGCGGCTGCTGCGGCTGCTGCTGCGCCGGCTCCGGCGGCTTGGCGGGGGGAGTCTGTGCCGAAAGTGCGCCTCCGGCGGCGACGAATGCGGCCGCGAGAGACACCCTCAGCATCCGCTTCGAGCGAATTGCTTGCATGACTTGATTATACAGAGAGTTAGCCGGCCTCGGGATCCGGCGTTTGATCTTCGTCCGAGTCGTTGTCGCTGGGCGCGCCCGGCGGCGTCTGGTCGTGGCGGGGCCTTCGCGAGCGCCGCCGTTTCCGCCGCCGTCCCACGGCCGTGCGAAGCGATTCGAATACGACTTCATACGACTCCAGACCGGCGGCTACTTCGTCGTCGGTCACCCACGTATCGGGATTTAGACGTTCGGCCTGCGCTTTCAGCTCGTCCTTGCGAACGGGGTCCGCGACGGCCTCCGAAATTCTTGCGAGAATCTCAGCGTGCCGGGCGCGCAGGCGCGCCAGGCCTTCGGGCCCGAGCTTCGCTTCCGCCACCGTTGACGGCGGGTGTTGGATCGCCGAGCTCTCCAGCTGATCCTGAGGCTCTTCCTCGTCGTGCTCCTCGACGTCCGGTTCGAGTAGCGGCGCCGGCGGCGGAGCGGCAGCCTGAACAGCGGCCTGAACCGGCGTCGAAGACCTCGGCGGCCGATCCTTGACGCGGCTCTCGCCTTCCTGACCTTTCAGGATGCGAGTCCAGTCGAACTCGACGTCTGGATTGTGCTCTTCGATCAGCCGGATTGCCTCCTCGTCGAGCGCCGAGCGCCCAACGCGGACGCCGGGCGGCGTGCGGAACCAGTAAAGGATCCGCGAGCGAGGCTTGCCACGCCGGCGGCTGCCACCGGTGTGGACCACGAATGTGTTCTCGTAACCGCGCTTGTCGCGCGTGAACCTGAGGTGCGGCAGGGCTTACTTCCTCTTGGCGGTCCGGCTGCTCGCCACCGGTTTCTTAGCTGCGGCCTTTCGAGGTGTCGGGGCTGCCGCTTTTTTCGCAACCGGCTTCGCCGGACGGGGCGGCGCGGCGGTACGCGCGGGTTTTGCCGCTGCCGCGCGGCGCGGCTCAGGCGTCGGCGTGCGGTGCACCATCGTGAATCGAGTCTGATCGCCGATCGTGTGATAGCTCCAGATTTCCGCGACGTTGACGTGATTCTCGGCCGCGAGCCGCCGCGCGATGTCCACCGATCCAGCCGGCACATACAGGTGAAAAGGGGCCCGCGCCCGGCCGAGATGCGCCCATTGCGCCATCGCCTCCAGATGGTTGACTGATTCCGCGGTCTCCACTTCAACTGTTCCCATCAGCTTGTGCCCGCGGTCGGTCGACGTCAGTACAAGATCAGGAAAAATTTGGACTTGCCCGATCTTCACCGCTGCGGTCTGGTCTTCCCCGATGTTCATGACGACGTCGTGGCGGCGCTTGAGCCGAACCTGAAGGAGGCGGATCACACGGTCGTGCTCGAGCTGTTCACGAACAGGGCGGACCAATATCGGACTCACGTGACCTCCGCAGGGGGAAAGCGGTACGCGCCATTGTATAGCGCCGCGGGCGGATTTCAAGCGCGGCTTGACGCCCATGTCTTTTGCCATGAGAATGATGCGGTGATTTCTCCGTCGGGCAGCCTGACCGACTCGACCACGAAAACGATCCTGATCGTGGACGATGACCGGTCTGTGGCGGACACTTTCGCCCGAATGCTCAAGCTCGAGGGTTTCGGCGTCGCGACTGCCCTCTCTGCCGAGGCGGGTCTCGAGCTGGCCGACAGCGTCCATCCGCACGCGATCATCCTCGACATGCGGATGCCGATCACGAACGGGCTCCAGTTTCTTCGCCTCGTCAGATCGAAGCCGCACCTCGTCGAGATCCCGGTCGCCATCGTGACCGGCGACTACTTTCTGCCCGAGTCGATTCAGCATGAGCTGAAGTCGCTGGGCGCGTCTATCCGATTCAAGCCGCTCTGGCTCGAAGATCTCATCGCGCTGGCCAAGACTCTGGTCGCCGCGTGAACGATCGATTCCTGAAAGCCTGCCGGCGCGAGCCGGTCGACGCGACTCCTGTCTGGTTCATGCGCCAGGCCGGACGTTACATGTCCGACTACCGTGCGCTGCGGCAGCGGTACTCGTTGCTCGACATCTGCGGCACGCCCGAGCTCGCGGTCGCCGTGACGCTGCAGCCGGTCAACGTCATCGACGTCGACGCGGCGATTCTGTTTTCCGATCTGCTCGTCCCTTTCACTCCGATGGGACTCGACTTCGACTTCGTGAAGGGCGAAGGACCGTCGATTGCGAACCCGATCCGATCCGCCGCCGACGTCGATCGTCTGCGCCCGTTCGAGCCGCGGCAGGCGCTCGCGCACGTCTTGGAAACGATCCGACTCCTGCGCCGGGAACTCGCCGATCGGCTGCCGCTCATCGGGTTCGGCGGTGCGCCGTTCACGCTCGCGGCGTATGCGATCGAGGGCGGCCCGTCGACGAGCTACGCGCAGACCAAGACGTTCATGTATTCACAGCCGCAGGCGTGGCATCGGCTCTGCGGCAAGTTCGCGGACATGATGTCCGGCTATCTGGCAGCGCAGATCGAGGCGGGTGCGCAGGCGATTCAGGTGTTCGACTCGTGGGCCGGCGCACTCGGGCGCGCGGATTACCGCGAGTTCGCGCTGCCGCACACCGCTCGGATTTTCTCGGCATTGAAAGGCAGCGGTGTACCGCTGATTCACTTTGGTGTCGGTGCAACCGCGATCCTGGCGGACATGACCGAGGCCGGCGGAGATGTCATCGGGCTCGACTGGCGCCTGCCGCTCGACGAAGCGTGGGCGATCGTCGGCTACGATCGCGGCGTGCAGGGAAATCTCGATCCGACACTGCTGCTCGGGCCGCGGGAGCGTCTGGTCGCTGCCGCCGACGACATCCTCAGCCGCGCCGGCCAGCGGCCCGGCCACGTATTCAATCTGGGCCACGGCATCCTGCCGGGCACCTCGCTCGAGCAGGTGCAGGCACTTGCACGGTATGTGCATGATAGGACTCAAGGCTCAAGGCTCAAGGCTTAAAAGGCTTCAGCCTCGAGCCGCTTGAGCCCTGAGCCCTGAAGCCATTTTATGATCGCTATCATCGGCGGCGGCATCACGGGGCTTGCCGCTGCGTTCGAGCTCGCCTCCCGCAATATCCGGTTCAAGCTCTTTGAAGCGTCGCCGCGCGTGGGCGGGTTGATCCGCACCGAGCACGCCGACGGATTCACCATCGAAGCTGGCCCGGACTCGATGCTGGCGCAGAAGCCGGCGGCGCTCGAGTTGTGCGACGCGCTCGGCCTCGCCCCTCGACTGATCTCCACGACCCCGCCGCGCACGGCGTTCGTGATGAAGCGAGGGCGCCTGTACCCGCTGCCGTCACCGTCGGTCCTCGGCATTCCGACGACCTGGAGCGGGATTGCCAATTACCGGCTGCTGTCGCCGGCGGCACGCGCGCGTGTCGCGCTCGAGCCGCTGGTGCCTGCGCGACGCGACGACGCCGACGAGGCGATCGGTTCGTTTTTCCGGCGGCGGTTCGGCCGCGAGACGGTCGGCCTCGTCGCCGATCCACTGCTCGGCGGCATTCACGCCGGACAGGTCGAAAGCCTTTCGATGCAGTCACTGTTCCCCCGCTTCATCGAAGCCGAGGCGCGCAATGGGAGCGTGCTGCGATCGTTTCGCGCGGTCACCGGTGGTGCCGGCCTTCAGGCCAGCGAACCCGCCGAACGCTCCGCTCGAACTGACGGGTTGTTTCGATCGCTCGCCAGCGGGATGGGCGAACTCGTGCAGGCGCTGGAACGGCGCATGCCCGACGGTGCGATTCAGTGCAACACGGCGGCGGCGGCAATCGTCCGCGCCGGTGACGGCTGGCGCGTCTCGACCGCCGCGGGTGAGACGATTGCGAGTGCGGTCCTCATCGCGACGTCGGCGCGGGTCTCGGCGCAGCTGTTGCGCCCGCTCGACGAGCGCGCGGCCGCGCGGTGCGACGAAGTGCCGTACGTCTCCACGGTGAGCGTCGCGCTCGCATTCCCTCGAGGCGCGGTCGGCCATCCGCTCGCCGGAAGCGGCTTCGTCGTCGCGAAGGGTTACAACGCGCTGCGCATCACCGCGTGCACGTTCGTGTCGTCGAAGTGGAGCGGACGCGCTCCGGCCGGTTCGGTGCTGCTGCGGGTCTTCGCCGGCGGCGCCCACGATCCCGGCGTCGTGGATTTGACGGACAATGAGATCGTCGAGCTGGCGGCGCGCGACCTCGGTGACGTGCTGCGCATCAGCGGTCCGCCGACGTTGACGCGAGTGTTCCGTTGGCCTCTGGCCGGGGCGCAGCACAACGTCGGACAGATCGCGCGGGTCGCGGAGATTGAATCGCGCCTGGCGCGGCTGGGTCGCCTGTTCGTCGCCGGCAGCGGCTTTCGCTCGGTCGGGATTCCCGATTGCATTGCCGACGGCCGCGCCGCCGCCGCGGCCGCTGCCGCGGAATTGTCGGCCGGCCCTTTATGGGCCGGCACGAGCCGGGCCTGAAGGCCCGGCCTACGTTTGCCAGAATTGCCGAAATCGCCGCAATTGATCGGAGAAATCATCTTGAAACGCTTCGCGCTCCTGTGTGCCGCGCTCATCACGTCGGTGTCGATCGTCTCTGCTCAAACGCCCGACGTTCAGAAAATCCTCACCGATATCAAAGCCAAGGACAAAGGGATGCTCGCGGTGTCCGAAGAGGACGGCCGCTTCCTCCGGCTGATGGTGGCGTCGAGCGGCGCGAAGAGGGCGCTCGAGATCGGCGGCGCGAGCGGCTACAGCGCGATCTGGATTGGGATGGGCCTGCGCGACACGGGCGGCAAGCTCGTGACGATTGAGTACGATCCCGTCCGCGCGAAAGAGCTCGCCGACAACATCAAGCGCGCCGGACTTTCCGACATCGTCCAGGTGCTCGCCGGCGACGCGTTCCAGCAGATTCCGAAAGTTCCCGGAACGTTCGACTTCGTGTTTCTCGATGCGTGGAAGAAGGACTACAAACGCTTTTTCGAGATGGTGTTTCCGCGTCTCGACAAGGGAGGGCTCTTCCTCGCGCACAACGTCGTCAACAAGCGGAGCGAGATGGGGGATTTCCTCGACGCGATCCGGAAGCCGGCGCTGTGGACGACGATCGTATCGCCGTCCGGCGAGGGAATGTCGGTGACGCTGAAGCGCTGATCCGGGATCCGGGATCCGGGATCCGACTATTCTTCGACGACCGGCGCGGCTTCGGCGGGGGCCGCCGCCTTCTTGGGCGCGCGCTTTTTGCGAACTTTCGTGCCACGGAGACCAGCCGGGACCGGTTCGTCGCTCGGTTCGAGGCGCGACATGCTCGTCAGGAACTTCTTCACCCCGTGCTCATCGAACTGCACGCGCGTGTAAGCGTCCTCGACAGCGACGACTGAACCCAACCCGTAGGTCGGTTCCACGACCCGGGCGCCAACATCGAACCGCTTCATCTCTTCGATCTCCTGGAACTCGTAGACTATCTGATATTTAACGCGCGCGTCAAGACGATCGAAGTGCGTGTGGTACAGTTTCGATACGCATGCGGCCGGTTCACATCATCGGAGTCTCGCTGGATCTGGGCGGGAACCGGCGCGGCGTCGACATGGGGCCCTCGGCGTTCCGGATCGCGGGACTCGGCGAACGTTTGAGCGCGCTCGGCATCGCGGTCGTGGACGAGGGGGACCTCGTCGCCCCGATTCCGGAGACGAAGTCGCTCGGCGATCCGGAGAAGAAGTACATCCGCGAGATCACCAGAGTCTGCGAGAAGCTGTACAAAACGTCGCTCGGCGTTTTCGATCGTGGCGCCTTCCCGCTCGTCCTCGGCGGCGATCACAGCCTGGCGGCCGGATCCGTCGCCGCGACGGCGGACTTCGTGCGGCGCGAACAGAAGCCGCTCGGCCTGATCTGGGTCGACGCGCACGGTGACATGAACACGCCAGCCACCTCCGGCAGCGGCAACGTGCACGGGATGCCGCTCGCGTCGCTCCTCGGTCCCGAACCCGCCGAGCTCTCACGGATCGGCGGCTTCTCTCCCAAGGTGCTGCCGCAGCACACGGTGCTCATCGGCATCCGCAATCTCGACGAGCGTGAGAAGGAGCTCGTACGTGGATCGGGCGTGCACGTGTTCACGATGAAGGACATCGACCGCGCCGGCATCGCGTCGGTCGCCGAACAGGCGCTCGCCATCGCCGGCGCGAACACCGGCGGCGTGCACGTCTCGTTCGACATGGACGTGTGCGATCCGGCGATTGCCCCTGGCGTCGGGACGCCGGTAAAAGGCGGCCTCGATTACCGCGAGGCGCACATGGTGATGGAGATCGTCGCCGATTCCGGGCTGCTCCGCGCGCTGGACCTCGTCGAAGTCAACCCCATCCTCGACGACCGCAACATGACGGCGGTCCTCGGCGTCGAGCTCGCCGCATCGGCGCTCGGACAAAAGATCATCTAGTCAAACATTCCGGCGGGTCCTGGCGCCGGGCAGCCCCACTTCGCCTGGGCACCTCTCGCACCTGTATGCACCGCTAGGCGCCGATGGCACCTCTGCACCCGTGCACCCCGTGGTGGTAGCATGCGCGGACATGCGACGCTTGCTCATTCTCGCGCTACTCGGAGCCGCGCTGACAACGCCAGCCGCGACCGCGGACAGACCCAACATCATCTTCATCATGTCCGACGATCACGCGGCGCATGCGATCAGCGCCTACGGCTCGCGCGTCAACCAGACGCCGAACATCGATCGGCTCGCGCGCGAAGGCATGCTGATGCGCAACGTGTTCGTGACCAACTCGATTTGCACGCCGAGCCGCGCCGCCATTCTCACCGGTCAGTATTCGCACCTGAACGGCGTGCCGGTGTTCAACCGCTTCGACAGCACGCGCCAGAACGTCGCCAAGCTCCTGCAAGCGAGCGGGTACTACACCGGCATGATCGGCAAGTGGCATCTCGGCAGCGATCCGTCGGGGTTCGATCGATGGGAGATCCTGCCCGGTCAGGGCGCGTATTTCGATCCGATTCTCTACACCGCGACCGCCGAGAAGACCTACTCGGGCCGCTACGTCACCGATCTGTTGACGGACCTGGCCATCGACTTTCTCAAGGAGCGCCCGAAGAACAAGCCGTTCTTCCTGATGCTGCACAACAAGGCGCCGCACCGGCCGTGGCAGCCCGACGAGCCGCATCGCCGCCAGTTCGCCGATCGCTGGATCCCGGAACCGGAAACACTCTGGGATGGCTACGCCACGCGGACCGACGCGCTGCACGAGAACCTGCAACGAGTCATGGCGGACATGACCAACCGCGACCTCAAGTTGCAGCCGCCTGCCGATTTGTCGGGCGCCGCCTTGACGACGTGGTACAGCCAGAAGCCGGAGAGCGTCACGATTGCCCGCGACGGACAGAACGTCACGCTGACCGGCGAGGCGCTCGGGCGCTGGAAGTATCAGCGTTACATGCACGATTACCTCGCGACCGTTCAATCAGTGGACGACAACCTGGGACGGTTGCTCGGATTCCTCGACAGCAACGGCCTCGCGAAGAACACGATGGTGATCTACACGAGCGACCAGGGGTTCTTCCTCGGCGACCACGGCCTCTTCGACAAGCGCTTCATGTACGAAGAGTCTCTGCGCATGCCGTTCGTCGTCCGCTGGCCCGATGGAATCAAAGCGGGTACCACGAGCGACGTGATGGCATTGAACATCGACTTCGCCGAGACGTTCCTCGACGCCGCGGGCGTGAAGACCCCGGCCGACATGCAGGGCCGCAGCCTGCTGCCGGTCTTCAAAGGACGGGCGCCTGCCGACTGGCGCACGTCGATGTATTACCGCTATTACCACTACCCAGCTGATCACAAAGTCCAACCGCATTGGGGCGTGCGCACCGAACGGTATAAACTGATTTATTTTAACAAAATCAAAGAATGGGAACTGTACGATTTGCAAAAGGACCCGCACGAATTGAAGAGCGTTTATAACGATCCGAAGTACGCAAAAGTGCAGGCAGATACGACGAAAGAACTGGATCGTCTGCGCAAGGAATTGGACGACCGCGATCAATTCGCCGATATACAGAAGTAACCGCTGCGCCGAATCGACGAGCGATCTTTTATTTCGTTAAAA
>Ga0070670_100006130_pt1 | contig 10167 bp, 11 predicted proteins | sample KBSS63metaG_FD_64665 | JGI IMG/M metagenome (GOLD analysis project Ga0070670, IMG submission 64665) | Switchgrass rhizosphere microbial communities from Kellogg Biological Station, Michigan, USA - KBS S6-3 metaG | ecosystem: Host-associated > Plants > Roots > Rhizosphere > Soil ... | reverse complement strand
CGCCACCGCCCGAGCGGCCACCGCCGCCGCCGCCGTAGCCGCCACCGCCGCCGCTGCCACCACCGCCGTAGCCGCCACCGCCGCCGGAGCGGCCGCCGCCGCCGCCGCCGTAGCCGCCCGATCCGCCGCCACCGCCGCCGAAGCCGCCGCGGCTGCCGCCGCCACCAAAGCCACCCGGACGCTCTTCGCGCGGGCGGGCCTCGTTGACGACGATCGCGCGACCGTCGAGAGCCTGGCCGTTCATGCCGTTGATGGCAGCCTGCGCCTCCGGATCGGAGCCCATCTCGACGAAGCCGAAGCCCTTCGAGCGACCGGTGTCGCGGTCCATCATGACCTTCGCCGACGACACGGTGCCGTATTGAGCGAATGCCTGCTGCAGATCGTCGTCGCGCACGTTGTACGAGAGATTGCCGACGTAGAGTTTGTTGCCCATGGAAAAGTGGCCTTCCTGTTCTTTACCGAGATGTGGAGCTTCTACCCGTCGTGAACTATTTCAAGAAGGCTCTGCTGCCATACACAGACTGGCGAATATATGTGATTTGGGGAAAAAAATTGATCCGGTGCGCCCGTATTTGTTGTTTTGCGGCCGCCCCGAGCGCTGAGGCATGACCGCACACGACGCCGCCGCGGTCCGCATCGCCAGCCTCGTGCCGAGCCTGACCGAGCTCGTGTTCGCGCTCGGCCTCGGCAGCCGGCTGGTGGCGCGGACGGGCTTTTGCATACATCCCGCGGCCGGCGTCGCAGCCGTCGCCAAGGTCGGCGGGACCAAGGACGTCAACCTGGCCAAGCTGCGCCGGCTGAGGCCCAGCCACGTGCTCGTCAACGTCGACGAGAACCGGCGCGAAACGGTCGAGGCGATCCGCGCCTGGGGTGCCGATGCGCCCGAGATCGTCGTCACGCACCCGAGCGACCCGGCCGACAACCTGGCGCTGGTCGACCAGCTGGCGAGCACTTTCGCCGGCACCGTCCCGGGGCTCGTCGCGCGGGCAGCGGAACTGCGCGCCGAGCTGTCGGCCGAGCTCGCCCTGACCCGCCCGGACGGACGAGCGCCGCGCCGCGTCCTCTACCTGATCTGGCACGACCCGTGGATGACGGTCGCGCGCGACACCTATCTGTCGCGGATGCTCGCCCGCATCGCCTGGCAGACGCTTCCGGCCGTGCAAGGCGGCAACACCGGCGCGGCGCGATATCCGAAGCTCGTCGGCGACGAGTCGTGGCTGGGCCAGGTCGAACGTGTCCTGCTCAGCTCCGAGCCGTTTGCTTTCAAGGATGTACACGTCGCGCAGGCGCAGGCGCTCTGTCCGGCGGCACGTTTGCAGCGCGTCGACGGCGAGCTGCTCAGCTGGTACGGCGCGCGCGCCGCCCGTGGCCTGCGCTATCTGCGTGCGCTGGCCGACGACAATGGCGCGCCCGCCGAGGCCTGAGGCGCGACCCGCGCCGGCCGGCGGCGCCCGTCGATGGACATCCTGAAGCCGCTCATCGCCTTGCTCGCGATCGTCAATCCGATCGGCGTGCTGCCGTTCTTCATCCACTTCACCGAAGGCTTCAGCCGCGAGCAGCGCAAGCGCACGATTCGCGTCGCCGCGATCAGCGCCTTCGCCGTCATCGCCGTCAGCGCCGTCGCGGGGCTGCGCATCATCGAGTTCTTCGGCATCTCGCTCGCCTCGTTCCAGGTCGGCGGCGGCATGCTGCTGCTGATGTCGTCGCTGCAGATGCTCAACGCCCAGCCCGCCGAGAGCCGCACCAGCGACCTGGTCGAGGGCAGCGACAAGGTCGACGCCGGCGACTCGATCGCGATCGTGCCGCTGACGATCCCGCTCCTGACCGGCCCGGCGACGATCTCGACGGTAGTGATCTACGCCGAGAAGGCGCGCCATTGGTGGGAGGTCGCCGCCCTGGCCGGCTATGGGCTGGTCATCGGCCTGGCGGTCTGGATCGTGTTCGGCCTGGCGGGCCGGATCGCGCGCCTGATCGGCAGGACCGGCATCAACGTCATGACGCGCCTGATGGGCCTGCTGCTGGCCGCGCTCGCGGTCGAGGTGATGTCGGACGGGCTGATCAAGCTGTTCCCGGCGCTGGTCGGAGCGGTGCGATGAGCGCTGACGACGGCGTCCGCTACGACTACATCGTCTGCGGCGCGGGCACCGCCGGCTGCCTGCTCGCGAACCGGCTGAGCGCCGACCGCAACAAGCACGTGCTGCTGATCGAGGCCGGCAGCCACGACAACTACGTCTGGGTCCACATCCCGGTCGGCTACCTCTATTGCATCGGCAATCCGCGCACCGACTGGCTGTATGCGACCGAGCCGGCCGCCGGCCTCAACGGCCGGAGCCTGCGCTATCCGCGCGGCAAGGTCCTCGGCGGCTCGAGCAGCATCAACGGCATGATCTACATGCGCGGCCAGGCGCGCGACTACGATGGCTGGGGCCGAGGCGACGGCCACGGCGCGAACCCCGGCTGGAGCTGGGACGAGTGCCTGCCCTACTTCCTCAAGCACGAGGACTTCTACAAGGGCGCCGACGCCTTCCACGCCGCGCCCGGGTTCGATCCGACCGGCAAGCGTCCCGGCGGCGAATGGCGAGTCGAGAAGCAGCGGCTGCACTGGCCGATCCTCGATGCCTTCGTCGCCGCGGCGGTCGAGGCCGGGATCCCGCGCTGCGACGACTTCAACCGCGGCGACAACGAAGGCGTCGGCTACTTCGACGTCAACCAGCGCGCCGGCATCCGCTGGAACGCGACCAAGGCGTTCCTCAGGCCGGCGTTCCCGCGCCGCAACCTCCAGGTCTGGACCGGCGCCCACATCAACCGGGTGCTGTTCGACGGCGTTCGCGCAACCGGGGTCGAGGTCGCGCCGCTCGGCGGCGGCGACCCGGTGCTCGCCCGGCTGGCGCCCGGCGGCGAGGTCGTGCTGGCGGCAGGATCGATCGGCAGCGCGCAGATCCTGCAGCTCTCCGGCGTCGGCGACCCGCAGGTGCTGGCGAGCCATGGCGTCGCGACGCGCGTGCCCTTGCCTGGCGTCGGCGAGAACCTGCAGGACCATCTGCAGATCCGCGCCGTCTACGGCATCGAAGGCGCGAAGACGTTGAACACGATGGCCGCGACGCTCTGGGGCAAGGCGATGATCGGCCTGCACTACGCCTGGAAGCGAAGCGGGCCGATGAGCATGGCGCCGTCGCAGCTCGGTGCCTTCACGCGCAGCAGCGCGGAGCTGGCGCATCCCAACCTCGAGTACCACGTGCAGCCGCTCTCGCTCGATGCGTTCGGCGAGCCGCTGCATCCCTTCAATGCCTTCACCGCGAGCGTGTGCAACCTCAATCCGACCAGTCGCGGCCATGTGCGGATCCGCTCGAGCGACCCGGCGACCGCACCGCGCATCGCTCCCGACTACCTGGCGACCGACGACGACCGCAGGATCGCCGCCGAAAGCCTGCGCGTGACGCGACGGATCGTCGCCCAGCCGGCGCTGGCGCGCTACCAGCCGCGCGAAATCAAGCCCGGGCCGCAGTTCGAAAGCGACGCCGAGCTGGCCAAGCTCGCCGGCGACATCGGCACGACGATCTTCCACCCGGTCGGGACGGCGAAGATGGGCCCGGCGGCCGACCCGATGGCGGTCGTCGACGCACACCTGCGCGTGCACGGCGTCGAAGGTCTGCGCGTCGTCGATGCCAGCGTCATGCCGACGATCACCAGCGGCAACACCAACGCGCCGACGCTGATGATCGCCGAGCGCGGCGCCGAATGGCTGCTCGGCGGCGTCTGAGCCGCGACGCCGGCATACTCGTTTCCTCGTCCGCCGCGTTCCGGGAGATTCCGCGATGAAAGTCCACGCCGTTGCCAAGGTCCGCCTCGACGCCGACGGCCGGGTCACTGGCGTCGAATGGGGCCCCGTCAACACCGAGACCAACGAGTGGCACACCGAGCCGCGGATCGCCGACGTCGCCGAGGTCGTCGCCGCGCTGCAGCATGGCGACGACGTGTTCGCGCTGTTCCCGACCTCGCACGGCATGATGCCGATGCGACGCTTCCGGATCGTCGAGTACGACAACGGCTGGCAGACGGTCAACCTCGACGGTCCGCCGACGCACGAGCACGAGATCCACGACATGCTGCACGTCGCCGGCTAGGCGCGAGCCCGAGGCGATCCTGCGAATGCTTGTCGCCTGCCTGTGCGCCGAGTGGTGCGGCTCGTGCCGCGACTACCGAGCCACCTTCGCCGCGCTCCAGGCGCAGTTCGCGGCCGACGCCGAGTTCGCCTGGATCGACGTCGAGGACGATGCCGACGCCCTCGGCGATCCGGATATCGACGACTTCCCGACCCTGTTGATCGCCGACGCCACGGCGCTTCGCTTCTTCGGCCCGGTGACGCCCCAGGCACAGACCGCGGAGCGGCTGGTGCGCGAGGCGCTCGCCGGCGCCTTGACCCAGGCCGGCGACGAGGCGCTGGCCGAGCGCGTTCGTGCGCTTGTCCGCAGCCGCAGCGGAGGCGACTCGGGCGCATAAGCTTGCAACCAGGCGATCGTTGCCGCGCCTTCCGCTGACCTAACATGTCGGGTTCCCCTGCGCCACCGCCGCCCGCTCCCCATGCAATTCACCAGAACCCTTCATCGGCGCCGCTCGGCGCTCACCGCCCTGGCCGCTGCGGCGCTCGTCGCGCTCGTCCCGCGCGCCGCGCTGGCTGCCGGGCCGACCCTGCTCAACGTCAGCTACGACGTCGCGCGCGAGCTCTACAAGGAGGTCAATCCGGCGTTCCAGCGCACCTGGAAGCAGCAGAGCGGCGAGGACGTGACGGTCAACCAGTCCCACGGCGGCTCGAGCAAGCAGGCGCGCTCGGTGATCGACGGCCTCGAGGCCGACGTCGTGACCATGAACCAGGCGAGCGACGTCGATGCCATCGCCCGCGCCAAGCTGATCCCGGAAGACTGGGCCAAGCGGCTGCCGAACAACTCCGCGCCCACGACCTCGGTGACGGTGATCCTGGTCAAGAAGGGCAACCCCAGAGGCATCCACGACTGGGCCGACCTCGCCAAGCCGGGAACGAGCGTCGTCATCCCGAACCCGAAGATCACCGGCAACGGCCGCTACACCTACGTCGCCGCCTGGGGCTCGGTGCTGAAGGCGGGCGGCACGCCGGCGCAGGCGAGGGAGCTGGTGCAGAAGATCTTCGCCAACGTGCCGGTGTTCGACGGCGGCGGCCGCGCCGCGACGACGACCTTCGCGCAGCGCGGCATCGGCGATGCGCTGTGCACCTTCGAGAGCGAGGTCAACCTGATCAAGGCCGAGTTCGGCGACGGCTTCGAGGTCGTCTATCCGAAGTCGACGATCCTGGCCGAGAACCCGGTCGCGCTGATCGACAAGGTGGTCGACAAGAAGGGAACCAGGAAGCAGGCCGAGGCCTACCTCAAGTTCCTCTGGAGCGACGAGGCGCAGGAGATCGCCGCCAAGCACCAGCTCAGGCCGCGCTCGCCGGCGCTGCTCGCCAAGTACGGCAAGGACTTCCCCAAGGTGACCACCTTCACCATCGACGAGTACTTCGGCGGCTGGACCAAGGCGCAAAAGGAGCACTTCGACGACGGCGGGATCTACGACCAGATCCTCGCGGCCAAGAAGTAGCCCAACCCCGAGCAGCCGCGGCATGTTGCTGTCACGCGCGCTGCTGAAGCGTCACAGCGTCCTGCCCGGGTTCGACATCGCCCTCGGCTTCACGCTGCTCTATCTCTCGTTCATCGTCCTGGTGCCGCTCTCGGCGGCGTTCCTGAAGACCTTCACGATGAGCTGGCCGGCGTTCTGGGACGCCGTCACCGCGCCGCGCGTCGTCGCCTCGTATCGCCTTACCTTCGGCGCTTCGTTGGCCGCGGCCGCGGTCAACGCCGTCTTCGGCCTGATCGTTTGCTGGGTGCTCGTGCGCTACGAGTTTCCCGCGCGCCGCCTGGTCGACGCCCTGGTCGACCTGCCGTTCGCATTGCCGACGGCAGTCGCCGGCATCGCCTTGACGGCGCTCTATTCGGGCAATGGCTGGATCGGCCGCTGGCTGCCGTTCAAGGTCAGCTTCACTCCCGTCGGCGTCTGGGTCGCGCTCACCTTCATCGGCCTGCCGTTCGTCGTGCGCACGCTGCAGCCGGTGCTCGAGGACCTGCATCAGGAGACCGAGGAAGCGGCGGCGATTCTCGGCGCGACCCGCATGCAGACCTTCACTCGTGTCGTCCTGCCGGTGCTCACGCCGGCGCTCCTGACCGGCTTCGCGCTCGCCTTCGCGCGCGCTCTCGGTGAATACGGCTCGGTGATCTTCATCGCCGGCAACCTGCCCTTCGTCTCCGAGATCACGCCGCTGCTCATCATCACCAAGCTCGAGCAGTTCGACGTTCCGGGAGCGACCGCGATCGCCGTCGTGATGCTGGTCGCCGCCTTCTTGATGCTGCTCGCGATCAACGGCCTGCAGGCTTGGACGCGTGCGAGGCAGGGCCGATGAGCGCCTCGACGACGGCGCCGCGGCGGGTCAGCGACGCGACCCACGAGCCGGCATGGGTGCGGCGTCTCCTGATCGCGGTCGCGCTCGCGTTCCTCGCCGTGTTCCTGTTCGTGCCGCTGATCGCCGTCTTCGCCGAGGCGCTGAAGAAGGGCGTCGATGTCTACCTCGCCGCGCTCGTCGAGCCCGACGCGGTGTCGGCGATCAAGCTGACGCTGATCGCCGCCGCGATCTCGGTGCCGCTCAACCTCGTCTTCGGCATCGCCGCGGCGTGGTCGATCGCCAAGTTCGACTTTCGCGGCAAGAACCTGCTGCTCACCTTCATCGACCTGCCGTTCTCGGTCAGCCCGGTGATCGCCGGCCTGATCTTCGTTCTCGTCTTCGGCCTGCAGGGCTGGTTCGGCGAATGGCTGCGTGACCACGACCTGAAGATCATCTTCGCGTTGCCCGGAATCGTGATCGCGACGATCTTCATCACCTTCCCGTTCATCGCCCGCGAGCTGATCCCGCTGATGCAGGCGCAGGGCACCGAGCAGGAGGAGGCGGCGCGCGTGCTCGGCGCCGGCGGCTGGCAGATCTTCCGGCGCATCACGTTGCCGAACGTGAAGTGGGCGCTGCTCTACGGCGTCATCCTCTGCAATGCGCGAGCGATGGGCGAGTTCGGCGCGGTCAGCGTCGTCTCCGGCCACATCCGCGGCCAGACCAACACCATGCCGCTGCACATCGAGATCCTCTACAACGAATACCAGTTCGCGGCCGCGTTCGCGGTCGCCTCGCTGCTCGCCGGCCTCGCGCTGGTGACTCTGGCGCTGAAGTATTTCGTCGAGCGCCACGTCAAGGCGAGCGCCGGCAACCTGCCCGGCGCCGCGAGCGATCCTTCGGCAAGGAGCGCCATGGCGAACGCCGCTAGCGCGGAGGCGGCATGAGCATCGAGGTGCGTGGTCTCAACAAGCGCTTCGGCGCGACCGTCGTCTGCGACAACCTGAACCTCGACATGCCGTCGGGCGAGCTGGTCGCCCTGCTCGGCCCCTCCGGCTCGGGCAAGACAACCCTGCTGCGCATCATCGCCGGCCTCGAGGTGCCCGATTCCGGCACGGTCCTGTTCCACGGCGAAGACGCCACGAACGCCGACGTGCGCGAGCGCCGCGTCGGCTTCGTCTTCCAGCACTACGCGCTGTTCGGCCACATGACGATCTTCGAGAACGTCGCGTTCGGCCTGCGGGTGCGGCCGCGCGCCAGCCGGCCGAGCGAAGCGCAGATCCGCGCCAAGGTCATGGAGCTGCTGAAGCTGGTCCAGCTCGACTGGATCGCCGACCGCTTCCCGCATCAGCTCTCGGGTGGCCAGCGCCAGCGCATCGCCCTGGCGCGCGCGCTCGCGGTCGAGCCCAAGGTGCTGCTCCTCGACGAGCCGTTCGGCGCGCTCGACGCGCGGGTGCGAAAGGAGCTGCGCCGCTGGCTGCGCCGCCTGCACGACGAGATGAACGTGACCAGCGTCTTCGTCACCCACGATCAGGAAGAGGCGATGGAGGTCGCCGACCGGATCGTCGTCATGAACCACGGAAGGATCGAGCAGGACGGCCCGCCCGACGAGGTCTACGACCATCCGGCGACGCCGTTCGTGCTCCAGTTCCTGGGCGACGTCAATCTCTTCCACGGCCGGCTCGGCCAGCCGGCGGGCCAGGGCGGCGACGTCGCCTTCGTGCGGCCGCACGAGCTCGCCATCGTCGAAACCGCGCTGCCCGGATCGATCGTCGCGACGCTGGTGCAGGCACTCACCGTCGGGCCGAACACGCGCCTCGAGTTCAGGCGCGACGACGACCAGTCCTACGTCGACGTCGAGATGGCGCGTGCCGAGTGGCAGGCGCTGCGCGAGCGGCTCGGCTTGGCCAACGGCTCGAAGGTGCACCTCTTGCCGCGCCGGCTGACGCGGTTCTCGGCCGACGACATCGATCCCGCCGCGATGATCTGAGCCGCCGCGATGGCGAGTCGCCGACCCGACCCGAGCCGCTTCGACAGCCGAAGCCGAGTGGCGCGACGGCGAGGGTCTATGAGAGCAGTTGCTTCCTCGCCCGGTGGACACGAACGAACAGGTTCTCCTCGCTGATGCCGAGCTCGGCACAGACCGACTCGGTCGAGCGGTCCTCGACGACGCGCATCCGCAGCGCGTCGCGCAGCGTCGGCGGCAGCCGGTCGATGCCGGCGAGGACGCGCGCGAGCTCCTGGCGCTGCTCGGCGATCTCGTCGGGTCGCGGCTGGCCGCAGGCGACGACGTGGCCGGCGCCATCGGCGCTCTCGTCGTCGAGCGCTTCGTGATGGCTGGAGCGGCGCAGGACGTCGACGATCTTGTTCTTCAGCACCGCCGTCAACCAGGAGCGCAGCTGCGCCCGGCCGCCGAAGACGGCGCGTCCCGAGAGGACGGCCTCGAGGACGTCGTGAACCGCGTCCTCCGCGAGCGCGTGGTCGCGCAGTTTCCGAAGGGCGAAGCGCAGCAGGTAGGGGCGATGCGATACCAGCTCGGCCAACGAGATGGCCACGGTTCCGGAGACGGTTTCCGGACCCGGCGCGCCGGCGTGAACGGCAGCGGCATGCCAACCGGACTGGCTTGGGGAGAGGGCGGCATTCATGCGCAAATGGCTCCGGCGACTGGGATGCCGCTACTCTTGCCGCGCGGTGTCGCGCCAGCCTCGCGAAAGATCACAGGACGATCACATCGCTGTAAGAGATGCATGTCGGCACGAGACAATCGGCCATGCCCCCCGCCTCGATCCTCGTCGCCGAGGACCAGACCGACATCCGCGAGTTGCTGGTGATGAACCTGCGCAGCGCCGGCTACGACGTCAGCGCGGTCGGCGACGGCCCCTCGGCGCTGGCCAGCCAGGCCGAGCACGCCAGCGACCTGCTCGTCCTCGACCTGATGATGCCGGGGCTCGACGGCCTGGAGGTGACCAAGGCGCTGCGTGCGCGCGGTCGCTCGACGCCGATCCTGATGCTGACCGCGAAGTCGACCGAGCTCGACCGCGTCCTCGGCCTCGAGCTCGGCGCCGACGACTACCTGACCAAGCCGTTCTCGCTCGCCGAGCTGCTGGCGCGGGTCAAGGCGCTGCTGCGCCGAGCCGACCTGCTGCGCGCGGCGCAGGCGGCGAATGCGGGCGAGCCGCGCATGCTCAGGAACGGCGAGCTAGAGATCCTCCCGGCCAAGCGCCAGGTGCGCTACCGCGGCCAGCCGATCGACTTCACCGCGCTCGAGTTCGACCTGCTGCTCCACTTCGCTTCCCATCCGGGCCACGTGTTCTCGCGCGGCCAGCTCCTCAACGCCGTCTGGGGCTACACCCACGACGGCTACGAGCACACCGTGACCACGCACATCAACCGCCTGCGCGCCAAGCTCGAGAGCGACCCGGTGCGGCCCGAGCTGATCCTCACCGTGCGCGGCGCCGGCTACAAGATGCGCGACAGCCCCTCGTAGTGAGCGTTCGCCTCAAGCTCGCGCTGACGATCTTCGCGACCGGCCTGCTGACGGCGCTGCTCGTCGTCGCCACCGTCGTCTACGCCTTCCAGCGCTTCGAGAACGAGACCGCGTACCGGCGCGGCATGGGGTTCCTGTCGCGCGTCGTCAGCATGTACGACAACATCTTCGACATGCACGAGAAGGACGCGGCCGCGTTCCAGGCCTGGCTGCGCGCACTCGTCCTGTTCGAGCCCGA
>Ga0070670_100006129_pt1 | contig 10167 bp, 9 predicted proteins | sample KBSS63metaG_FD_64665 | JGI IMG/M metagenome (GOLD analysis project Ga0070670, IMG submission 64665) | Switchgrass rhizosphere microbial communities from Kellogg Biological Station, Michigan, USA - KBS S6-3 metaG | ecosystem: Host-associated > Plants > Roots > Rhizosphere > Soil ... | reverse complement strand
CGGCAATCGTGATCTGCGTTGGGAAACGACGCGTGAGGCCGATGCGGGTGCCGACCTGATGTTCTTCAACGGTCGCGCAAACCTGACGGCGGATTACTACGTGCGGCGCACGTCGGACCTGCTCGTGCAGCGCCCGATCCCCGCGATCACCGGCTTCACGACCTACTGGGGCAACATCGGCAACATCGAGAACCGCGGTCTCGACCTCGGACTCACCACCACGAACCTCCAGCTGGGCGGCACCGGCGGCTTCGCGTGGAACAGCACGCTCTCCCTGACGTTCAATCGCAACAAGGTGACGTCGCTGTTCAACGATCAGCCGTTCACGACGGGTATCAACGGACGAGAGACGAGCATCGCGACGGTCGGCAAGCCGTTAGGCTCGTTCTTCATGTACAAGTTCGACGGCGTCGACCCGCAGACCGGCGACGCGATTCTGCGCGATGTGGACGGTGATGGCGACATCACGACCGCTGACCGCATGATCGTCGGCAATCCGCACCCCGATTACTTCGGCGGCTTCACGAACACGTTCAGCCTGAAGAGCTTCGAGCTCAACACGTTCCTCCAGTTCAGCAAGGGGAACGACGTGTTCAACATGATGCGCATCTTCGCCGATGACGGCGCCTGCACGTACGACAACAAGTTCACCGACGTCCTCAGTCGCTGGCAGAAGCCGGGCGACATCACCGACGTGCCGCGCATGAGCTACGACTGCGCCTCGGGCGCGGACGCGATCTCGAGCCGCTTCATCGAAGACGGCTCGTACCTCCGCATCCAGGAGATCACGCTCGGCTACCGCTTCCCGTCGCGCCTCTCGGGCAAGGCGGGGCTCGACAACGCGCGGCTGTACGTGTCCGGGCGCAACCTGGCCACGTTCACGAAGTACTCGGGCTACAACCCCGACGTGAACAGCGCCGGTTCCGACTCGAACGTCATCATCGGCACCGACTACTACGCGTATCCACTGCCGCGAACGTTCACCATCGGTATCACCGCTGGCTGGTGACCGGCATCCCAGCCACCGTGACCCTTCATTGAGACTTCATACATGAAACTTCGACTGCTGATGCCGGCTGTGCTGCTCGTCGCCGCCGCCGGATGCGATTCCGCCCTCACGACCGACCCCGTCGACCGCGTTCCGGCCGAACAGGCGATCGTCGACGCGCCCACCGCACGCGCTGCTCTCGTCGGCGCGTACGACGCGCTTCAGAGCCTGAGCTACTACGGGCGCACGTTCCAGGTCCTTGGCGATCTCTCCGCCGACAACGCCGAGCACGTCGGCACCTTTCAGTACCTCGGCCAGGTGGACCGCAACCAGCTCCAGGCCGACAACACCGCCGTCACGAACGTCTGGATCGCCATCTACGATGCGGTGGCGCGCGTCAACCTGATCCTGCGCGAGGTGCCTAACGTCCCTGGCCTCACCGCCGCCCAGAAGAACCAGATCCTCGGCGAGGCCCACTTTCTGCGCGCGCTCCACTATCACAACCTCGTGAAGTTCTGGGGCGACGTTCCCATGCCGCTCGAGCCGCTCGAAAGCCCGGCCGAAGCAGCGCAGCTGACCCGCACGCCCAAGGCGCAGGTGTACACCCAGATCCTGAGCGACCTGACGCAGGCCGAGCAGCTCATGACCACGGCCAAGCAGGCGCGTCAGGCGTCACTGGGTGCCGCACGAGCGCTCCGCGCGCGTGTCATGCTGTACATGGAGAATTATCAGGGTGCGCTCGACGCCGCGAACACGGTCCAGGCGATGAGCTACTCCCTCGCTCCGGCGTTCGAGTCCCTCTTCACGGATGAAGGAACCGACACGCCGGAAGACGTCTTCCGCGTGAGCTTCACGGCCACCGAGTACAACGAGATGGGCTACTACTATCTCTTCGACGGCCGGTGGGAAGTCGCCCCGACCGCCAACCTGTACGCGGCCTACAGCGCCACCGACGCTCGGCGCAGCCGCACCGTCGGGAAGGACGGCAGTGACTACGAGGGCACGAAGTTCCCGACGACGATCGGTGCGGAAGACCTGCACGTGATCCGGTTCGCGGAAGTCGTGCTCACCAAGGCCGAGGCGCTCGCGCGGCTGAACCGCCTGCCGGAGGCGATCACGGAGTACAACAAGACCCGCGTTAGGGCCAAGCTCGCGCCACACGTCCTCGGCGTCGATGTCACGTCGCAGGCGGACGTGTTGAACGCGATCGCGAACGAGCGTCGCCTGGAGCTCGCGCTCGAAGGCGATCGGTTCCCCGATCTCGTTCGCACCGGGCGAGCCCTTGCGGTGCTCGGCCTGCCGGCGAATCGCGCGTTCCAGTTGCTGTATCCGATTCCGTCGCGTGAGCTGATCGTGTCGCCCGCGCTGACGCAGAACCCTGGCTATTGATTTCACCCGGTCATTCCGAGATGTCTTGTCATTCCGAGTGGAGGCAGAAAGGCCGCGGGTGCCCTCTGGGCGCATGAGGACTCGAGACTGTACTCGCAGAGGGGCCTCTCTACCGGTATGATCGCGATTCCTCGACTCACTGACGCTCGCTCGGAATGACTGCTATCCCAATCGGGGACGACCCCGCCGGCCACAGGCCGGCGGGGTCGTTTCTTTGTTGCTTCAGACGCGGCGCCGTGTCGATGCGATGCGCGATCCGATAGCTTCCGGGTCATCCGTTCGATCGCTGTTCAGCCGTTCGGTCGCAGATCTGGATAGATGACCGTCCCCAACCCGCCAATCGTTCTGCTCCACGGCCTCGGCCGCACGCGCCATTCGCTGTGGCCGGTTGCTCGCGAGGCCGCGCGGCGAGGCTATCGCGTACACAACTTCGGCTACCCCTCGCGACGCGCGCCGATCGAGCAACTCGCCGAGACCGTCGGACGGCGCATCACCGAGATCGCCACCACAGGGATCGTCGACGTCGTCACGCACTCGATGGGCGGAATCATCATCCGGGCGGCCGTCGCCTTCGGCGCGTTACCCGCCGAGGCCGTCCGGCGCGTCGTGATGCTCGCGCCGCCTAACCATGGCAGCGAGCTCGCCGATCGACTCCGGGATTTCCGAGCCTATCGCCTCGCCACCGGGCCGGCCGGCCAGCAGATCGGCACGAATGATGACAGTGTTCCACGACGCCTGCCTCCACCGCCGTTCGAGGTCGGCATCATTGCCGGCCGGCGAAGCACGAACCCACTCTTCTCCCACCTCCTCGGCGCGGAGGGCGATGGTAAGGTCACCGTGGAGAGTACTCGCCTCGAGGGCATGCGCGAGATCGTCGTCGTGGATCGCTCACACACGTTCATCATGTGGGCACCGGATGTGCTCGCCCATACGTTTGCCTTCCTCGAGAATGGACGGTTCGCAACGGACGTGTGATGACCCTGCTCACGATGACGCTGCTCGAGGACACTGGTGTTCTGCGAGAGCGCGACCTCTGGCTCGAGCTGCGCGCCCGGGAGCCGGCCTATCCCCCGCGCGGGTGGGTGCCCGCCTATCGCTTCGCCATGCGCCTCGACGGAGTCGATGAGGCCGTGGGCCGACTCAGCTTTCGCGTGGGAAGCACCCACACGATCGAACACTACGCCGGCCACATCGGCTACGAGGTCATGCCGGAGTTTCGCGGGGCTCGTCTTGCGGAGCGCTCGTGCCGTCTCGTGCTGCCGCTCGCGCGGCGCCATGGCTTTCGTGAGCTGTGGATCACGTGTAACCCGGACAACCTGCCGTCGCGGCGCACGTGCGAGCGACTCGGCGCCGAGTTGGTCGATATCGTCGATGTCCCCCGTGACAACGATGTGTACGGTCCGGGGAGTGAGCGCAAATGCCGCTATCGGCTGGCGCTGTGATGCGCGATCCGCGGTCACGTTAGGCAACCGCTCCTTACAAGCGCCTGTGGCCCGAACGTTTCTCGAATCGGCGCTGGGAAGCACGCTGCCGTCGTTCACCTCCGAGTGGGCGACGCTCCGGCGGACGTATGCTCCCACATCTCCACCCACCGACGCCGATTTTCTCGCGGCGCTGCGTGCGCACGTGCTGCGGTTGCTCGGTGAAGGCCGCGTCGCGGAGACGACGCGGTTCTTCTACGCGCTCGAGCGGCTGCTCGAGGAGGCGGACCCAATTCTGCACGAGTTGATCGCGCGCGATCTCGTCGCCGCGCTCGCCACCGAGTGTCGGCTCGCGGCGATCGACGCGCGTCGTGTCGAGCCCTACCTCGGGACGCGCACCCGCGCAGCGTGGGTGAACACGGCGTGACAACTACGACACGCTTTTTCTCCGCCCTCCGCCGTCCGCCCTCCGAAGGCCTCCTTCCTATGGCCTCCTTCCTACGGCCTCGTCGAATCAGTCCCTGTGTCCTCGGCGTCCTTCAGCTATTCCCGCAACGCAATGATCGGGTCCACTCGCGTGGCCCGCACCGCCGGGATCAACGTCGCCAACACGCCGGCCACACCGACCACCGCCACGATCACCACGTACGTCGGCACGTCGGTGCGCTGGACGCCGTACAGGAAGTTCGACAGCAGCCGCGTCGCCGCGAACGCCCCACCGACCCCGATCACGAGCCCGGCCCCAGTCAACACCACACCCTGCCGGACCACCAGCGCCAGCACCGACGACGGCTGCGCGCCGATGGCCATCCGTACGCCGAACTCCCGCCTGCGCTGCGTCACGAGATACGCCAGCACGCCGTAGACGCCTAACGCGGCAAGCAGCGCGGCGGCGAGCCCGAAGCCGGACAGCAGCATCGTCACGAACCGCGTGCCCGACGCCGCCCGCGCGACCATCTCGTCACCAGTCGCCACTCCGAACACCGCGATCGTCGGATCCGTTTCGGTGATCGCCCGGCGGATCGCCGGCATCGTCTCCGCGGGGCTGGTACGCGTCCGCGCGACGATCACCGACCCGCCAGGCGCCGAGAACTGGCCAGCGTCGTAGTAGACTGCCGGCCGAGAAGGGGCGTCGATCGCCTCGTACTTCACGTCCGCGACGACGCCCACGACTTCCGTAGGCGCGGTCGAGTCTCCCAACGTCGAGAGCCGGCGGCCAATGGGAGATTGCCCCCGCCAGAGGAGACGCGCCGCCGACTCGTTCACAATGACCGCCGTCGGCCGGCCCGGTGCCTCGCGCGAGTCGAACACACGCCCACGCCGCAACGGCACGCGCAGCGTGCGCAGGAAATCACGCGAAACGACGTGAATCTCCATCGGCGGGTACTCGCCACGCGTCGTCGCACGTGAGTCCACTCGCGACACCGGCATGAAGACACAGTCGCTGCCGAGTGGTGGGCAGTTCGAGGAAGCGGCGGACTCCATGCCGGGCAGTGCCGCGATCCGCGCGACCATCTCCGCGCGGCGGTCCGGCGTCGCGAGCGTTGATTCACCACCCGACAGCCGGAGTGTCACGAGATGGTCCGCGGCGAATCCGATGTCGCTCGCGAGCAACGCGCGGAAGCTGCGCACCATGAGACCCGCGCCGACCAGCAACGCCGTCGCGAGCCCGACCTGTCCGATGACCAGCAGGCGACGGCCGCGAGCCCGTGTCGTTCCGCCTCTGCTACCCGCGACTTTGATGATGTCCGCGATGTTCGTCCGCGACGCGGCGAGCGCGGGCGCGGCGCCGAACAGCATGCCCACGGCCAGGGTCAGCACGGTCACGAACACCAGGACGCGCCAGTCGGGCGCGAGCGAGACGCCCTGCAGGATGTCCGCGTTGCGAAGCAGCACGAAGTTGGGCGGCAGCGTCGGTCGAACGCGCGCCAGCGCGGCAGCGCCGCCGTAGGCGATCAGCACGCCCGGAATCCCGCCGGCGAGCGCCAGCACGACGCTCTCGGTGAGCATCTGCCTAACGAGCCTGCCGCGGCCGGCACCGAGCGCGATGCGCACTCCCATCTCGGACTCACGGGCGCGGGCGCGGGCCAGCAACAACCCGGCGAGGTTCGCGCACACGATCAGCAACACGCCCCCCACCGCGATCGAGAGCACCGTCAGCAGCGGACGGATTAGCGGGTGACGCCTCGCCTCGGCGAAGCCGACCACCCCGCCGCTCCACTCTGCCTTCCGACTGCCGAACGCCGGCGGCGGGAAGATCGCGTTCAGAGCCCGGGCAGCGGTCTTGATTTGAGCGTTCGCGGTCGCGAGCGACGCGTTAGGCGCGAGACGTGCGACCACCGCGCCCATCTCGTTCGCCATCTGCTCGCGCCGCTCTCGCGGGCCCAGCTCGGCGAGCGCCTTGATCGGCACCCACATCTCCGCGCTCTCGCGAATGCCGGTGAAGCTCGCCGGCATGACGCCGATGATCGTCACGGGCAGCTTGTCCAGAACGGCGGTCGTCCCGATCACGGCGGTGTCGCCACCGAAGTGTCGCCGCCAGAGCGGCTCGGACAATACCGCGACGGCGCCCGATGCCGATGGCATCGAGTCGGCCGCGGCAATGGTGCGGCCAATGAGAGCCCGCGCCCCGAGCGTCGAGAATAGACTCGTAGTCACCAGTTCCGCCCGCACGCGCTCCGCTGATTGCGCGGGCGCGCCGGCCGGGAGCCCGGTGCGTCGGAGGTTGTACTCATCCCAGCTCGAGAAGCCGGCGTCCGCGAAGGCAGGGACCATCTCGCGCAGCCGGACGTACTTGTTGTACGTCCACGGCATGGAGTCCACGGCGAAGAAGAAGCCGGGCGTGACCGTCTGGGCTGTGACCACCAACCGCTCGGCGGCCGGAAACGGGAGCGGCCGGAGGAGGATGACGTTCACGAGCGTGAAGACCGCCGTTGTGGCCCCGATACCTAACGCGAGCGACGTAATGGCGACGGCGGTGAACGCTGGTGCCTGGCGGAGCGACCGGAGCGCATAGCGCGCGTCCTGTATCGCCGCCTCGACCCACCCGACCGCCATCACGTCGCCGGTCTGGTCCCGCAATCGCGCCGCGTTGCCGAACTGGCGACGCGCGGCCCACGCCGCCTCGTCCGCGCTCATGCCGGCTTGCTCGTGGTCCCGTGCATTCATCTCGACGTGGAACCGCATTTCCTCGGCGAGCTCGCGCTCGAAGCGCTCGCGGTTGAGATAGAATCGGATGCGACGCGTGAGCTCGGCCACGTACTCAATCGGGTTTCGCATTCAGGTCGTCCCCATGACGCGTTGAATGGCCACCAACAATCGGTCGAAGTCCGCGACTTCCTGCGCGAGCTGCTTCTTCCCGAGCGGCGTCAGCTTGTAGTAGCGCGCGCGGCGCTTGGTCGGCGTCTGTCCCCACTCCGATGACACCCATCCCTTGAGCTGCATCCGCTGCAGCGCGGGATAGAGCGAGCCCTCCTCCACCTGGAGCACGTCCTGCGAGAGCTGCTGCAGATGCTGAGCGATCCCGTACCCGTGCATCGGGGCGATCGTGAGCGTCTTGAGGATCAGCATCTCGAGCGTCCCGGGCAGGATCTCGCTGCGTTCGTTCTTTGCCATAGATAGTCTATAGGTAGTCTGTCTATGGTAGAACGCCGTGCCGCCACCGTCAAGAGCGGCCTCCTGCTACGTCGCGCGACGTATGCCTCGTCGCGCCGCGAGGTTGTACCCTCACGTCGACGCTCACGCCGACGCTCACGGAGACTCCCATGACCTCTCGATCTGCCGCCACCGTACTCGCACTGTGCCTGGCAAGTGGCTGCCTTCCTTACACTGTCGGGTCCACGGCGCGAACGCTGCCCGCCGGACAGTCGACCAAGGCGGCCATCGTCTATTACGTCCCCGACGCGGTCGACGTCCTCGGCGATTCGGTGTCGGCCCCCATGCGCGGCACTGACCTCGAGCTCCGCTACGGCCTCGATGACAAGTCGGACCTTGGCGTCCGCCTACCCTCTTACAGCGGCGCCGTGTTCACGTACAAGCGACGGCTCGCTGGCACCTCAGCGCCTGAGAGCGGTGCTGTCTCCGTCATGGCCGGCGGAGGATTCGTGAACTGGGGCGAGCACGCTGAGACGGAGCTCACCATGCTGGCGTCGGGACGCGAAGCGAGCGTGGTCACGCCCTACGGCGGCCTTCGCGTGATGCAGGTGATCCCGATGTCGCGGAATGCCGTGCACGACACGCCGACCGCCGGCGGCTTCCTCGGCATGCGCCTGCGCTTCGGCGATGTCGATGTGATTCCCGAGATCGGCATCTACTACGATCGCTCCGCACTCGACCTGCGCCGCACGAACTACATCGTCGTCCCAGGCGTGAGCTTCGCACCGCGCAGAGGAAAGCCGGTCGGGTAAGCCACTGTCAGGTAAGTGGCTTGCATCACCCCGTCCTCGCCTGCTGCTTTCGGTTCAAAGCAATCAGCGGGGAACAACCATGCCGCGCGCGAAGAAGAAAAAACCCGAGGTCACGCCCGCCTCACGCGGGCTCGACGCCCGACGCCTCGCCACCGCCGCTCCACCCGCGACTGTCGTCAACGTCGCGGCCGCGATCGAGGAGAACGGTGGCTCCGCCCTCGCGACGTACCGCGACCCACTTGGCGGACACTGGCAGATCCTCGCGGCACTCCCCATCGACCGCGTCGAGCCCACACCCTATCAGCGCGATCTATCCGAGGCACACGTCGACCGGCTGACCGTCGCCATCGACAAGCTCGACCGCTTCCTCGATCCCGTCATCGCCGTACCTGCCGGCGACGGCAAGTACTGGTCGCCTAACGGGTATCACCGACTCGGCGCCATGAAGCAGCTCGGCGCAAAGTCCATCGTCGCGCTCGTCGTGCCCGAGCCCGAGGTCGCGCATCACATCCTGCTGCTCAACACCGAGAAGGCGCACAACCTCCGCGAGCGCGCGCTCGAAGTGGCGAGGCTGGCCGAAGCGCTGGCGGAGATGGATGATCGTCCTGAGCGCGAGTTCGCGGTGCAGTTCGAGGAGGCGGCGCTCGTCACGCTCGGCTTCTGCTATCAGCAGAACGGTCGATTCGCCGGCGGCGCTTTCCACCCGGTGCTCAAGCGATGCGACAAGTTCCTGGGCTCCAGGCTGCCGAGGGCGCTCGAGACGCGGCGCGAGCGCGCGGCCAAGCTGCTCGAGCTGAACGACGCCGTGAACGCCGCGGTGGCGAGCCTCAAGGAGCGTGGGTTCGAGAGTCCGTACCTCAAAGCATTCGTCGTTGCCCGGATCAACCCGCTTCGCTTTCAGCGGAAGCCCACCGCCGATTTCGACGAGACGATCGACAAGATGATCGGCTCCGCGACGCGGTTCGACGCCACGCGGATCAGGGTGGACCAGGTCGCCCGCAGCGGCGGCGCTCCCGAAGAGTCGTGAGCGCCGCTTCACTCCGACGCAACTATTGACTTCATTTCGGGTTCACAGCCTCTTACCCGGACTTCTCGCCTTACCTGTCTTCCCCGTTCCCAGCATGCGTCGTTTTTTCGTTCCCATCTTTTTCAGTGCTATCGCGAGTACCGCTGCTACCGCGCAGACGCCGGACTCGACGGCAGCACTTCCCGGAAAATCGGCACTGCAGGGCGTGTACACCGATGCCCAGGCATCCCGCGGCGACAACGAGCACGCATCGAACTGCACGTCCTGTCACTCGACGACGAACTACGCGGGTCCCGCTTTCGTGAAGACCTGGGTCGGCCGGACCGCGTTCGACCTGTTCGAGCAGTTGAGGACGACGATGCCCGACGACAGCCCGGGCAGCCTGTCGCAGCAGCAGTACGTGGACATCGTCGCCTACATCCTCAAGATCAACGGCTATCCAGCGGGCGCCGATTCGCTGTCGACGGACCCCGAGGCGTTGCGCCTCATCAGACTCGAGGCGAAGAAGGACTCGCAGACGGCGCGCGTTCCGCACCCGTCGAGCCGTGTATCGGCGAGTGTGCTCCAAGCCGCAGGCCTTCGCCCGCTGCACCCGATGTATCATGCTCACGCCGTCATGGCGCCAGCGACCACGCGATAGCCGCCAGCTCCTTCTCATTTCACCACGATGAAGGACGACGACCACAACACCCTCGACCGCCGACGCTTTCTCAAGGTCGCCGGCGCACAGACCGGATTGCTCGTCGCGGCCGCACAGGGTGCGGGGGCGATCGCGCAGCAACAACAACCGAATCCAGCACCCCGGCGGGCGCCGGCCGTCGTCACGCAGAAGTCGCCCGACATCGCGGTGATCGGTGCAGGTGCCTTCGGTGGCTGGACCGCGTACCATCTGCGGAAGATGGGCGCGCGCGTCACGCTCGTGGACACGTGGGGCCC
>Ga0070670_100006128_pt1 | contig 10169 bp, 8 predicted proteins | sample KBSS63metaG_FD_64665 | JGI IMG/M metagenome (GOLD analysis project Ga0070670, IMG submission 64665) | Switchgrass rhizosphere microbial communities from Kellogg Biological Station, Michigan, USA - KBS S6-3 metaG | ecosystem: Host-associated > Plants > Roots > Rhizosphere > Soil ... | reverse complement strand
CATGACCAGCATTCCGACAATCTCGACCATTCCGGCCGCGCGTTCGCGGCGATGGCCCCGCGTGTGTTCACCACGGTGGCCGGCGCCGCCCGCCTGGGCGGACCTGCCGAAGGACTAAGGCCCTGGGACGCAAAACAGTTGGTCAATGCGGGAGGAGCAAGGCTGACGATCACCGCCACTCCCGCGCGCCTTGGTCCTGCCGGCATCGAGCCGATGAGCGGCGATGTGATCGGATTCGTGCTGACCTTCGACGATGCTCCGATACCGCCGATCTACATCACCGGCGACACCGTCTGGTACGACGGGGTGGCGGAGGTCGCACGCCGCTTTGCGGTCGGCGTCGTCGTACTGTTCGCCGGTGCCGCGCAGACGCGCGGCCCGTTCCATCTGACCATGGATACCAATGATGCGATCGAAACGGCGCACGCATTCCCCGCCGCCCTGATCGTTCCGATTCACCATGACGGATGGGCGCATCTCACCCAGGACGGCGCCGACCTCGAGCAAGCATTCACGGCGCTCGGGCTACGCTCGCGCCTGCAAATGCTGAAGCCCGGCGTTGCGACGCCGATCGATTTGGCGAAATGATGGAACGCTGGTGCCCTTTCGGTACTTCTGATTCGCGTCACATCGGCTTGAACGCGCGATCGAGCTCGACGTCGATCAGCAGCGAGCCACCGCCCTTGATCCCCTGGGCGACGAGATCCGTCGCCTCGTGAACGGTCTTTGCCCGCTCCGCCTTGATGCCGAGTGAACGCGCCAGACCGACGAAATCGATCCTGGGATCGATGAGCTCCATGCCGACATAGCTGTCGGCCTGCTCGGCGAGCCCGCGCATGTTGTGCAGCCGTTGCTTCAGAATACGATAGGAGCTGTTATTGAGGATCACGAATACGCAGTCGATGCGATAGCGCGCCGCGGTCCACAGCGCCTGACACGTATACATCGCACTGCCGTCGCCGATCAGGCCGACCACGGGGCGATCCGGCAACGCGAGCTTGACGCCGATCGTCGCCGGCAGGCCCCAGCCAATGCCGCCGCCGCGCAAGCCGAAATAGCTCTGCGGATCATCGCTGCGGATGAGCTGGCGAATGCCCGGCGCGGACGACAGCGCCTCCTCGATGACCACGGCATCCCTCGGCAGCATCTCTCCGATCGCATGCAAGAGCGCCAGCGGCTGCACCGGCGTCGTGCCCGCGAGCGCGCGGGCTTTCGCCTTAAGCGTCTCGCGCTCGGCGGCGATCGCAGCGGTGGCGCTCCCGAGCCGCTCGCGCGCGGCGCCGCGGGCGCCGCTGGTCATGCGTTCGCGTACAGCCGCCGTGATTTCCGGCAAGGTTGCCTTCACATCGCCGAGGATGGCGACGGCAGGCGGGTAGTTCTTGCCGAGCTCCCATGGATCGATGTCGAGATGAATGAGCTTGATATCAGGCGGCATCGGATCGACGTCGGAGGGAAGCGACAGCGTGAACAGATCGCCCCCGACCGAGAACAGCACGTCATGTTGGTCGAGCACCTTGCGGACATCCGGCGCCAGCCGAATCATGGAACCGCGAAACAGTGGATGCGAAGCCGGAAACGAAGCCGTGCTCGGCACGAATTCGGTGTACACGGGCGCGCCGAGAAGCTCCGCAAGCTCGGCCAGTTCGGCATGGCCGCGGCTCTGCGCCACCGCATCGCCGGCCATGATCACCGGACGCTGCGCGCTCGCGAGCAAGGCCGCGGCCGCTTCGACCGCCGCGCGATCGCCGCGCAGACGCGGCGCCACGCGCGTGGGAGCGAGCAGATCGACATCGCCGTCGGCGCGCAGAATGTCGCCGGGCAGCGACAGGAATACCGGCCCGGTTGGCGGCGCCATCGCGGTCTTGGCGGCGCGGTGCACCAGCCGCGGCAGGTCGGCGAGGCGGTGCACCTCCGAGGACCATTTGACCAACGGCCGCGCGATGGTCGGAAGGTCGGCCCAAAGAATCGGCTCGGTGGCGTTGAAGCTCTGCTCGTGCTGACCCGCGGTCACGAGAATGGGAGAACCGGCCTTCTGCGCGTCGTAGAGCATGCCCATGGCGTTGCCGAGGCCGGGCGCGACGTGAAGATTGACCACTGCGAGCTTGCCCGACGCCTGCGCATACCCGTCCGCCATCGCCATGACGGCCGCTTCCTGCAATCCCAGCAGGTAGCGTATCTCGTTCTCGGTCGCGAACGCGTCCATCAGCGGCAATTCGGTGGTGCCGGGATTGCCGAACATGATCTCGACGCCCTCCTGCTTCAGAACATCGAGGAAGGCGCGCTTTCCGGACATGACGGGCAAGGGGTCCTCCGAATGCTGGGAGCTGGGGAAAAAGGCGTGGCGGGGCGGGGCGACTTAGGGATCGACATCGGCGGCGGTGATGACGCATCGCATGCTCCGATCTCCCGCTGCCGATCAGGAAGATTGGAACGCGCGGGCATCATAGTTCGCAGGGACTGTGCAGGCGATAGCTCACGCGGTGGATTTGGGGTGGCAAGAATGATGTTCAGCGCCACCCAGCGGGCCTTCGCCGCACGCGTTATCCCGATCCCGGATGTCGTCATTCCGGATGCTGTCGTCGCCACTCCCGCGGCAGCAAGAATGTTCCGGACCAGATGCCGCGTTTGGCCGCTTCGGCTTCGTGCTGCTCCGAGCGGTAATGGCCGGCATCGCCGGATGCGATCGCCCAACCCTGCTTTATGATCCAGGCATTGAGGTCGGAGCCGTCAGGCACGGAGCAGGTGGCGAGGATACGGTTGTACCTGTCGACGCCGTGGCGTGCGCATGTCAGTTCCCGGCCACCGACATAGCTTCGCAGTTCCTGCGCCGCCGTCTGTCCGCAAGACCACATCTGCCCCTTGGGGTCGATGCATGTCTGTCTCAATTCGGGGGCATCGATCCCCTCCAAGCGAATGCGCGCGCCGGAAATTTCGAGGCTGTCGCCGTCCAGAACCCGTGCCCGGCCGATCAGCGGTGACGCGGGCGTGGCGGTCCAATGCTGGTAGGCATAGAAGCCGAGCAAGCCGGCCAGCAGGACGAAGGCGACGAACGGCCGCCGATCGGCCCGACGGGTCACGACCCGCCGGGCACCTCGTCGGCTTGCCCAGGAAGCCATCGGTCGCATTGCAGGTCCAATCAGGGAAGACAGCCGAATCGGAAAACAGCTTCGAGCGTACCGCAGCGTTTGGCATCGCGCCTTCGGTCTCGCGCTCGCGGCGCCACAACGCTGAGGCGGAAAAGACGTTGTCCGGGCCGCGATGGGCGCTCGGGCGCCCCGCCACGCACCATGTTTTGCCCCAATTCTTGGTTGAAGCTCGGTTTCACTTCACTCCGGGGGCGGGGTCATGCGGGCATCGGTCAGACGTCTCGTGGCGTGGACCATTGCCTTTGCGGGTGCCTTTTCAGCGAACTGCCCTGCTGACATCGGCGCGTCGGCGTGGGCGCAGGCGCCATCGGACAATCTCTGGACCCGACCGGCATTGAGCGGTGATTGGGGCGGTCTGCGGTCCACGCTCGAGCGCAGTGGCGTCACGTTCACTTTCAACTATACCAACGATTTCCTGGCGAACGTCCGCGGCGGGATCGGACGTGGCGCCATCGGCCTCGGCGCGTTTCAACCGGCGCTCGACCTCGATCTGGGCAAGCTTGCCGGATGGGACGGCGGCCACTTCCACACCCACGGGCTCATCACGCACGGCCCATTCTTCAGTCCGACCTACCTCGGCAACTTTCTGACGGTGTCCAATCTGGAAGCCGGACCGGTCGCGCGGCTCTACTCATTTTGGTATGAGCAGAATGCCTTCAATGACCGCTTGTCCATCCGCGCCGGTCTGATGTCTGCGGACAGCCAGTTTCTCCAGAGCAAGACCGCCGCGAACTTCATCAACAACGGCATCAGCTGGCCGATGTTTCTTGCCGCCAATCTTCCCGGCGGGGGACCGGCCTATCCGCTGCCCGCTCCCGGCATTCGCGTTCGGATCAAGCCGCGCGATGATGTGGCGTTTCAGGCCGCCGTGTTCAGCGGGGACCCGAGCGGGGGCAACGGCTCCAACCAGATCCTTCCGCTTCCCACCGGCACTGTGTTCAGCTTTCGCGGCGGCGCCTTCGTCATCGCGGAACTGAGCTATTTGCCGAACCAAGGGAAGGATGCCGCAGGCCTCCCGGGCGCTTACCGCATCGGCGCGTGGTATCACACCAGCCCGCGCTTCGGCGATCAGCACTTCGACAATAACGGCCTCTCGCTCGCAGACCCGATGTCGACAGGCATTCCGCTCGAGCACACCGGCGACACCGGCATCTACGGTGTCGTGGACCAGTTGCTCTATCGCGTTCCCGGCACTGACGACCGTGGCCTCTCGGGGTTTGTTCGCGCCGGCGGCGTGCCCAACGACCGCAACCTGATCAATTTCTATGCCGACGCCGGCCTGCTGTACAAAGGCCTCATCACTCGTCGCCCGGACGACAAGGTCGGCGTTGCCGCCGGCTATGCCCGTGTCGGCGACAATGCGCGCGGACTGGATGCGGACATAGGTTCGTTCGGAAACTTCTTCTATCCGGTGCGGAGCGGAGAGGTCATGGTCGAGATGATCTACCAGGCCCAGATCGCGCCGTGGTGGATGCTGCAACCGGAGGTCCAATATATCTTTCGTCCGGGCGCCGGCGTCCTGAACAGCGACGGAAGCTTCCGACAGAATGCGTGGGTGATCGCGCTCCGTTCCGCGCTCAACTTCTGAGCCGTTGGCGCCGGCCGGCCTCATTCGCGGGCTCGCTGTCCGGCTAGGCGTGAGCGCCGATCGTTCATAGAATGTGGCGCATGACGCGAGCAGGCCTCGCGCGAGGAACCGCATGAGATCGAGACGAGCACGACTGGCGGGCGGAGCGATTTTTTCGTTGCTGCTGCTGACGACCCCGGTTGCGGCGCAGCCGGGCGGCGATACCTTTGCCGCGAAGTCGGTGGCGATGATCATCGGCTTCGGGCCGGGCGGCGGCTATGATCTCTGGGGCCGCACCGTCGGCCGACATATCGGCCGTCATCTGCCCGGCGCTCCGACCGTCACCCCGCAGAACATGCCGGGAGCCGGCAGCTACGCCGCCGCGAGCTACATCTTCAATATCGCCCCGAAGGACGGCAGCGTGCTCGGCATCATTGCGCGCGATGCAGCGCTCGGGCCGCTCTCCGGCGCGACCGGCGCGCGCTTCGATCCGACCAGGCTGTCGTGGATCGGGACGCCCACCAAGGAAACGAACGTGTGCGTCGCCTATCACACCTCGCAGGTCAAATCGGTGCTCGACCTGTACGACAAGCAGTTGATCGTCGGCGACACCGGTCCCGGCACCGGCACGCGCTCCTATCCAAAAGCGCTCAACGAGCTGCTCGGAATGAAGTTCAAGCTGGTCGGCGGATTTCCCGCCTCCTCCGACGTCTTCCTGGCGATGGAGCGCGGCGAGGTCGAGGGCATCTGCGAAAGCCTCGACAGCATCAAGATCCGCCGTCCTGACTGGATCCCGACGCGAAAGATCTCGATCTTGTTCCAGGGCGGCGCGGAGCCCAATCCCGAGCTCGACGGCGTACCGTTCGTGCTCGATCTCGCACTCACCGGCGAGCAGAGACAAGCGCTCGAATTCCTCTATGCCGGTCAGGGTATCGGGCGTCCGTTCGTCGCGCCGCCGGACCTGCCGCCGGACCGGCTCAAAATGCTGCGCGACGCATTCAAGGCAACGATGACCGATCCTGCTTTCGTCGCGGAGGCCCAAAAATCGAAGCTCGATCTCGAGCCCGAGGACGGCGAGCACCTCGCCGTCCTGATCGCGAAAATCTATGCGACGCCGAAACCGATCGTGGATAAAATCACGGGCATGATCAAATAGACGAACGCCCCAAACCCGCAGTTCGCGCACGCCGTGCGGCAAATGCGATCGCGAACTTCGGGTCTGAAAGGGCACTAGGATCATAGGTTGCTAGTGGTCCTCCGATTCCGAAGTTCGTATCTGAACGTGTCGCGAGTGCTGACGAACTTCGGAAGCGGACCACTAGTCCGCCAAGGAACCAGGAAAAGAGATAGCCATGGCAGCCAGTCAGCTGCGCCCGTTCAATTTTCAGCGCTGGATCGACGAGCACCAGCACCTGCTCAAGCCGCCGGTCGGGAACAAGAAGGTGTTCGAAGACGGCGAGATGACCGTGCAGGTCGTCGGCGGTCCGAACGAGCGCACCGACTACCACGATGATCCGGTGGAGGAGTTCTTCTATCAGCTCAAAGGCGACGTGCTGCTCAAGATCGTCGAGAACGGCAAGTTCTACGATATCCCGATCCGCGAGGGCGAGGTTTTCCTCCTGCCCCGGCATGTGCCCCACTCCCCGCAACGGCCCCAGGAAGGCTCGATCGGCCTGGTGGTGGAAGCGGCGCGGCCGAACGAGCTCGATGGGTTCGAATGGTATTGCTTCGAGTGCCAGGCGCTGGTTCACCGCGTCGAAGTGAAAGTCCAGCACCTGGTGAAAGACCTGCCGCCGCTGTACGAGGCGTTCTACGCCGATAAGCAAGCGCGCAAGTGCAAGGCATGCGGCGCCATTCATCCCGGAAAGAAGCCGCCGGCGGGTTGGGTGAAAATCTGACAAGGCATCGCCCTGCGTAGTGGGCAATGGCGCACGCGTAGCCAAGGCTGTCGTCCACGAGAGCTCGGCGGCGCCGACGTTGCCTGCCCGCCAAGTCACCCAAGCCGATACTTGTCCACCGCGCTGCGATTCCAGGTGATCCCGGTGCCCGGACGCTGCGGCACCACGGCAAAGCCGTCGACGATCTGCAGCGGCTCCTCCACGATCTTGTCCGCCCAATCCACGTATTCGAGAAAATGGCAAGTGGGCGTGGCGGCGAGCAGATGCGCGCTCGCTTCGGGAAAGAGATGCGACGACATCTCGATGCGGTGGGCGGCGGCCAGCGCCGCGGCGCGCAGCCAGCCGGTGACGCCGCCGATGCGCTCGAGATCGGGCATGACATAGTCGGCGGCTTGTGCCGCGAGCGCCACCGCCATGGCCGCGCTTTCGGAGAAATTTTCTCCGATCTGGATCGGCGTCGCGAGTTCGCGCACGAGCGTCGCATTGCCGGCATAGTCGTCGTGGCGAATCGGTTCTTCCAGCCAATAGATGCCTTCCTGATCGAGCGCGCGACCACGCTCGAACGCCTGCGTCAGGCTGAGCGCCTGATTGTAATCGACCATCACCGCGACCTCGTCGCCAACGCGTTTCTTGACGGCACGCAACGCGGCGAGATCGTCTCGCAATGTTGGATAACCGAGCCTGAGCTTGAGCGCGCGGAAGCCACCGGCGAGCAGCTTCTCCGCCTCGTCGGCCACCTTGTCCGGCGTCATCAGGCCGAGACCACAGGAATTGTACGCGGGAATATTCTTCGGGACGCTGCCGATGAGGGTCGCGAGCGGCAGGTTCGCGGCAATGGCCAGCGCATCCCATGCAGCCACATCGAAGCCCGACATCGCCATCCGTACGATGCCCTGCACGCCGATCAAGGCAAAGCGCTCGTGGAGCCTGCTCCAGAGATCGGCGGGCGCAACGCGATCGCCTTTGACGACGTGTTCTACCTCCCGGAGGATGTGCGCGATCGCCGGAATCGCCGCGGGAAAGTAACACCAGAGGTAGGAACGGCCGGTCACGCCCTCCTCGGTGTCGAGATCGATGAGCAGCAAGGGCGCCTTGGTGATGGTGCCGCGACTGGTGCCGAGCGCATAGGTCATCGGCACTTCGACGCCGACGCAGCGGATGGCACGGATGGTGAGGCGGGGCGGATCTGGCTTGCGGTTCATCGGGAAATCCTAGTCGCGTCGGCCCTCATCGCAAAGACGGCGGAATGATCTTCACGTCCGGAAAGAACCATGGCGCGGGCAGCGCTGGCACGCGCCGTCGAGTCCGCGCATAGTCCGGCACGCCCATAATCGTCGTCCGGAGGGAATATGCAGGGAAAAATTACGCTCGAGGATCATTTTGCGACCAAGACCACACTCGGCGATTCGCACATCTTCGGCGCCCATGTGTGGTCGGAACTGGGGCCGCGCCTCCTCGACTTCCAGGACCGGCGGCTGCGGTTCATGGATGCCGCCGGCATCGAAATCATGATCGCGTCGCTCAATGCCCCCGCCATCCAGGCGATACCCGATATCAAACGGGCGACAGAGGTGACGCGCGAGGCAAACGACGTCCTGGCGCGGGAGATCGCCAAACGGCCGGATCGTTTCGTGGGCGTTGCGGCGCTGGCCATGCAGGACCCGGACAACGCGGCGGCGGAGCTGGAGCGCTGCGTCAAGGACCTCGGTTTCAGAGGCGCCCTGGTCAACGGGTTCTCGCAAGTCGGATCGCCAGACACCGCGGTGTATTACGATCTGCCGCAATACCGGACGTTCTGGCGCGTGGTCGAACGGCTCGACGTTCCATTCTATCTGCATCCGCGCAATCCTTTGCCGGGATCGGTGCGCGGTTACGAAGGACACGACTGGCTGCTCGGACCGAACTGGGCGTTCCATGCCGAGACCGCGGTACACGCGCTACGGTTGATTGGCAGCGGCTTGTTCGACGAGTTGCCGCGGCTGCAGATCATTCTCGGCCACCTCGGCGAGGGGCTGCCGTACTATCTGTGGCGTATCGACAACCGGAATTCCTGGATGAAGGCGCCGCACAAATACGCTGCGCGCAAACCGGTGGCGGACTATTTCCGCGCCAACTTCCACGTCACAACGTCAGGTCACTTCAGCACGCCTGCCATGATCGACGCAGTGGCGGAGCTGGGAGTCGACCGTGTCATGTTCTCGGTCGACTATCCGTTCGAGGACATGGGCGAGGCCGCCGCATGGTTCGACAAGGCAGAGATCGGCGAAACCGATCGCCGCAAGATCGGACGCGCGAATGCAATCAAGCTGTTCAAGCTGGCGGGAGCGTGACGCAATGCGCCCGACGAGCAAGGAAGTCTTCTGATAGTGCCGAAATGACGCGAGTGCGAGCTCGATCAGTGTGACTGCGCCGCGTGTGCCGGCTTGGCCTCGCCGCCATCCGCATGGAGGATCAATATGTCGCGCACGGCGCGGTTCATCGGCGCGGGCACTCCGACCTGCAAGCCAAGATCGACCACGCCACCGGAGAGCCAGCTGACCTCGAGCGGTTTGCCACCCTGCAGGTCGTGGTGCATGGACGTGGTCATTTCCGGCGGCCAGCCGTCGAAGAACGGAATGCGCTGCTCGGCGTAGTCCGCGGGCAGTTGCACGCCATGGGCACGGCCAACGGCGACCACCTCCCGCGCGAGATCAAGCAGGAATTCCCGTGCAAGCGGGTTGGTACGAATCGGGCCAATGGTGCTGCGCATGGCGGTGGTGGCGCCGGACATCGCAACCAGCACCACGTACTTCTCCCAGATCGAGCGGCGGACATCGTCGCTGATCTCGGCATTGATGCCGCCCCGCTTGCAGGCCTCGTAGAACGTCTCGACACGCAGCGAATGGCGACCGTCGTATTCGCCGAAAACCAGGCGTTGCAGCGGGCCCGTCTGGGCAATGACTCCAGGCCGACCGATATTGGTGCCGACATAGGCGACGCCGCCCATGAGCGCCTTGTCACCGAAGATCGGCCGCAGCATGTCGTCCTTCTGTACCCCGTTCTGAAACGAGATGATGCCGGTCTCCGGCTTCATGATCGGCAGGAGTTGCCGGGCCGCATCCTCGGTGTCCCACAGCTTGACGCAGAACATCACCAGATCGACCGGACCGATGGTCTTCGGGTCGTCAGTCACGTTCACGCTAGGAAGGTGGATGGCCTCCGGCCCGCCTTCGACCGCGAGGCCGCGCTCGCGCATGGCCGCGAGGTGGCTGCCGCGCGCCACAAAATGAACGTCCGCACCGCCCTTGGCGAGCCGGGCTCCGAAATAGCCCCCGACGCCTCCCGAACCCATGATGGCAATGCGCAAGGTTCACTCCTTTGACCGGACCGTAATCCGCCGATCCATACTGTGCCCGCGCCTGCGGCTCAATCCGTGGCGCCGCGCGAGCGCGCCCGCGCCGGAGGCAGGACGCGCCCGAAGCAGGCTGGAAGCCGGCTGGGGGCCCCGGGGCGGCCGTTCTTGAAGCCTTAACGCGCACCCCCCATATTGAGCGGGACCGACCGAGGGTGGAAAACCCG
>Ga0070670_100006127_pt1 | contig 10169 bp, 6 predicted proteins | sample KBSS63metaG_FD_64665 | JGI IMG/M metagenome (GOLD analysis project Ga0070670, IMG submission 64665) | Switchgrass rhizosphere microbial communities from Kellogg Biological Station, Michigan, USA - KBS S6-3 metaG | ecosystem: Host-associated > Plants > Roots > Rhizosphere > Soil ... | reverse complement strand
GCGCCTGGCAGGCCTCGGCGCGACAGATTTGCACGACCTTGCGTCCCGGCGGCGCGCTGCGGAAGTGATGGTAGAACGTCACCACGCCGTGCACTTCGGCGCGAGTCAGATTGAGGCTCTGCGCGATCAACGCGAGCGAATCCGGCGGAACGTATCCGAGCGCATCTTGCACAGCATGCAAGACCGGCAGCAACGCGCCGTGCTTCGCATGGTGCATATCGATCGCCTGCGCTACCGCTTGTCGCACCGGCGCCGGCAAGTCGGCGGACTTGCGCTTCGCGCCATCGACGAGCACATTGATTTTTGCTGGCTTCATAGGTTTGCCGTCATCGAGTTCATTGCACCGCTTCCATTCGTCGTCCCGGCGACCATCGCGATCGGAATCGCATCTGCTTCGACCCGGAGTCCGGCCGCTGGGTTCCGGCTATCGCGGAATGCGAAACGTTCAAAATAGTGCCGCCACTTTTTGCAGCGTAATCCATACGCCCCACGCAACTGGAATGGCGATCGCGACCCATGCCGCGTAGACCAGAACGATCGGCGTCGGCGAACCGCCGTTGCCGCGCGCGGGTCCGACCGCGTTCGCGATCGCGGCGTCGTGCGCGAGCTTGCGTTCCGCGGCGAGTTCCGCGTCGGTCATGAACCACTTCGCCGCCACCGGCCGCACCAGCGCGTTGCAGATCAGGCCGACGACGAGCAAGCCGACCAGCACATACATGGTCGTGTCATACACCTGGTTGCGCGCCACGCCCGCGGCAATCTGCGCGTCGCGGAACGAGCTGATCAGCAGCGGACCGATCACGCCGGCCGCGGACCACGCCGTCAGCAGGCGCCCGTGGATCGCGCCGACCATTTGCGTACCGAACATGTCGGCGAGGTAGGCAGGGACCGTCGCGAACCCGCCGCCGTACATGGTCAGGATCACGCAGAACGCCGCGACGAACAACGCAACCTGCCCGGCATGGCCGAGGCTCGGCACCAGGCCGTAGAGGACGATGCCGAGGACAAAGAAGATGAAGTACGTGGGCTTGCGCCCAAGATAATCCGACACCGAGGCCCAGCCGAAGCGGCCGGCGATGTTGAACAGACTGAGCAGGCCGGTGAAACCGGCGGCGATCGCCGCGATCGCGCCTTTCTGCGCCGGGTCGAGTTCGCTGAAGCCCGCACCGACACCTATGAGCTTTCCGCCGAACACTTCCTGCAGCATCGGCGAGGCCATCGCAAGTACGCCGATGCCGGCGCTGACGTTCATGCACAGCACGCCCCAAATGCACCAGAACTGCGGCGTCCTCCAGGCCTTGTCGAGATGCACCTGGCCGCGCGTGATCATTGCCTTGCTGGCGGCGTCCGCAGGCGGTGTCCAGCCCTTCGGCGCCCAGCCGGCCGGCGGGATGCGGTAGCCGAAGGCGCCGATCAGCATAACGACAAGATAGATCGCTCCCATCGCGGCGAAGGTTTCCCAGACGCCGACCGAGGTGGGCGTCGCGAAGTGCTTCATCAGCTTGTCCGCAAGCGGCGCGCCAATCATCGCACCGCCGCCGAAGCCCATGATGGCCATGCCCGTGGCCATGCCGCGCCGGTCGGGAAACCATTTGATCAGCGTCGATACGGGCGAGATGTAGCCCAAGCCCAGGCCGACGCCGCCGATCACGCCAGTGCCAAGCCAGATCAACCAGAGCTGGTGGACGTAGATGCCGAGCGCGCCGAGCAGAAAGCCGCCCACCCAGCAGCATGCCGAAACAAAACCTGCCTTACGCGGACCGACGCGTTCGAGCCAACCGCCCCACAGCGCGGCGGAGACGCCAAGTACGACAATGAACAGCGTGAAGGTGAACGTGAGCGACGACACCGACCAGTCGCAATTCGTCACGAACAATTCGGAAAACCAGCTCGTGCCCGCGGGACAGGCGATCGGTTTGGCGATGCCCAGCGCTTTCGACAGCGGCAGCCAGAACACCGAAAACCCGTAGGCCATGCCGATACACAAATGTATGCATAGCGCTGCGGGCGGCACCAGCCAACGGTTGAAGCCGTCAGCGGCGACCGTGCGCTCCTTGTCGAGCAAGCCCGTGGAATTGCCAGGAATTGCGTCTATTGCGCTAGCCATCTCCCCCTCCTGTGCGCCGCTCGAGCGGCTTGTCGATGTCGATCGGGCCGCGTTCACAGCCGACATCCGTCGCACCTTTGCACCATAGCGGAGCGCTCGAGAACAGAATATGCTTTAGAAAGCCTATTTGTCCTGCCACCCAGACGCCATGTTCAAAGTCACGATCAAGCCGCAGTGGCAGGTGCAGGCGCCAAGCGGCGAGCCGGCGCTGCTGCGTCTGGTCGAACTGCTCGTCGGCATCCATGAGACCGGCAGCCTCGCCCGCGCCTGTGCGCTTGCGAATCTCTCCTACCGTTATGCCTGGGGCATGTTGCAGACGGGCGAGAAGACGCTCGGCGCCGCCCTCGTCGAAGCGCAGCGTGGCAGCGGCACCAAGCTCACTCCGCTCGGCGAAAAACTCGTATGGGCCGACAAGCGCATCGCCGCGCGGCTGTCGCCGCTGCTCGACAGCCTGTCGTCCGAGATCGAAGTCGAGTTCGAGCATGCGTTCGTGCCGAGCGAGCGTGTCCTGCGCGTCCACGCCACGCACGGTTTCGCGGTCGAGTCGCTGCATCGCTTCATGAATCGACGCCAGATTGCCGCCGACGTCAAATATCGCAGCAGCATGGACGTACTCGCGTCGCTCGTGCACGACAGCTGCGACCTGGCCGGCCTGCACATCCCCATCGGCGAATTCGAAGCGCCGATGCTGCGGCTCTACGCGCCGTCGCTGAAGCACGGCGATTTCGTCATCATCGACCTGGTCACGCGACGCCAGGGTATCTTGGTCGCGCGCGGCAATCCGAAGAAGATCCGCCGCATGCGCGACCTCACCCGCCGCGGCGTGCGCTTCGTCAACCGTCAACACGACTCGGCCACGCGAGCCGTGCTTGATCTCGTGCTCGCCAGGGAGAAGATCGACGTGGGCGCCATCCAGGGCTACGACAACGTCGAATTCACCCATGCCGCCGTCGCCGCGTTCATCGCGAGCAACATGGCCGATGCCGGCTTCGGCCTGGAAACGCCAGCCCAGCGTTTCGGTCTCGACTACATCCCGATCCTGCGCGAACGGTATTTCTTTCTCTGCCCGCGCGCGATCTACGAAACTCCGGCGCTGGATCGTGTGCTCGCCATTCTGCGCAGCAACGAGTTCCGCAAGATTGCCAACGCCCTGCCCGGCTACGACGCCGAGCATTGCGGTCGCGTGCTCGACCTGCACGACGCGTTCCCAGCGCTGAAAGCCGAACCGCGCATCGATGCGCGAGCGCGTTCTCGGAAATAGGCGAGGAACGTTCGGCTACGACACCTTCGCCGTCTCGCGCCAGCGACTCGGCGTCGTGCCTTCCCAATGATGGAATGCGCGGGTGAAGGAGTTGATTTCTTCGAAGCCGAGGAAAAAAGCGATTTCGCCGGCCTCCAGCTCGGTCGAAACGAGCAGACGACGCGCGGTCTGCTGGCGCACGAGGTCGAGCTGCTGCTGATAACTCGTGCCCTCGTCGGCCAGCCGGCGCTGCAAGGTGCGCGAACTCATGTGCAGCTGTTTCGCCACCGCCTCGACGCTCGGCCGCTCGCCGCGCATGCTGCGACCGAGGATCGCCGCGACCTGTTCGGCCAGCGACGCGGCCTTGGCGTAATCGTGCAATGCCGCTTCGAGCCCCGGCAGCAGCAGGTCGAGCAGATCCTCGTTATGGGTGAGGAACGGTTCGCGCATCGTTGCCGCGTCCCAAACGAGAAGATCGCGATCCGCACCGAAAAACACGTTGCAGCCGAAATAGTCGGCGTACATCGCGGCGAGCGCGTCTGCCGGCCGGCGCCGGGTGAACTCGACTCGCCGCGGCGTGATCGCGCTATTGCCGGTGCCGCGACGGACCAGCCCCAGCGCCGAAGCGAACATTGCGTCCGTCAACGTAGCCGGTGCGTGGTTTTCCGCGGCGGTCCAGCGATAGTGAGCGATGGCCGTCCTGTCGACGTATTCGAGCGTGATTTCCTCGGGACAGACCAGGCGTTTATAGCGCGCGATCTTTGCCATCGCCTCGTGGAAGTCTGCCGAATACAACGCCACGAGCAGGATCGCTTCGGCATGCTCGATCGCATTGTGCTCACCCATGCGCAACCCCGTCGCCGGATCGCCGCCAACCTCGCCGATGGCCTGCCACAATCCGAAGAACTGGCGCGTGCTGAAACGCGGTCTCGCACTGCGGTACAACGCCGGCGACACGCCGGCCAACTCGAGCACGCGCGCTTCGTCGATGCCGAGCTCGCGCATGCGCAGGCGTGAGACCTTCGACAGGGGGATCAGATCTGCGCCCATCGCAGTCACGCCGCCGAGCGAGCAGGGAAGTCGACGACGCGGCCGCGCGGCGCCGGCTCGCCAGACTTCCTCCGCGCGTCCTGCGCGGCCAACCCGCTTTCCCGGGTCGGCATCCCGTCCGTTTCGATCACGCTGACCTCGATTCCGTGGGGCGCGATTTCGCGCGCCAATCCTTCGAAATAGCCGCGGACCGCATGGCTCGCTGCAAGACTGGCGGGATGACTGTCGTCATCGCGGAGCGCGACATGCACGATCCTGCCCCCGCCTTGCTCGTGCAGGATCGGCAGTACCGCGTGGGCGAGACCGACGACCCCGAAAAAATCCCTCTCGAACTGTTTGCGCAAGGTCGCATCGTCCATCTCCGCGACCGGCGGGGCTTCGACCTTGTCCACCAAATTGACGACGACATCGAGCCTGCCGAACCCGGTCAGGGCGGCATCGATCGCTGCATAAACGGTCGCTTCGGCGGCCAAATCGAGCGGCACGGCCAGCACTCGCCCGTCGTGGCGGGCGGCGAGCGCCGTCAATCGCGCCGGCTCGCGCGCGCCGGCGACGATCTGCGCGCCGGCTTTCAGCGCTGCCTCGGCGAGCGCGAGTCCAGCTGCGGAGGCGGCATTGGCAATCAACCAGACTTCGGACATGGCAACTCCTCAGGATTCGCAACGCGGCACAAGGCCGCGCTGTGAACTATAGGAGTCAGACCCCGATAGGGAAAATCCGATCGCGCCAAGCAGTCATCTGATTACGCCACGCCGATTCGGCGCTCAGAGCAACCCGTACCGCCGAACCATCCAGCTCTTCACTACCTGGGTCAGCGCCATATAGGCAACGAGGATTGCAGCGAGGATCGGCCACCAGATGGCCGGCAGCGGCGAGAAGCCGAACCAGGCGCCGATCGGCAGCGCGGTCAGCAGGATGCCGACGATGCAGATCACCACGCCGGCGACAGTGAGCGGCAGGCTCGCGCGGCTCTGCAGGAACGGAATTCGGCCGGTGCGGATCACGTGAACGACCAGGGTCTGCGACAGCAACGACTCGATGAACCAGCCGGTCTGGAACAGGCTCGCGTGGGCGCTCGTGTTCGCGCCGATCACGAACCAGAGCACGGCGAAGGTGACATAGTCGAAGATCGAGGAGACCGGACCGATGCCGACCATAAAACGCGCGATGCCCTTCAGGTCCCATTGCCGCGGCTTGGCAAGGTATTCCTGGTCGACCTCGTCCGAAGCGACCGCGGTCTGCGAGAAATCGTAAAGCAGGTTGTTGAGCAAGATCTGCACCGGCAGCATCGGCAGGAACGGCAGCAGAATCGATGCACCGATCATCGAGAACATGTTGCCGAAGTTCGACGACGCGGTCATCTTGATGTACTTCAAGATGTTGCCGAACACCTTGCGGCCTTCGAGTACGCCTTCCTCGAGCACGAGCAGGCTCTTTTCGAGCAGGATGATGTCGGCCGACTCCTTGGCGATGTCGACCGCGGTGTCGACGCTGATGCCGACGTCGGCCGCGCGCAGCGCCGGGCCGTCGTTGATGCCGTCGCCCATGAAACCAACGACATGGCCGTCGCGATGCAAGGCCTCGACCACGCGCACCTTCTGCTGCGGGTTGAGGCGCGCAAACACAGGCGTGTCGCGCGTGGCGAGCATGAGCTCCTCGTCGCTCATCGCCTCGATCTTCGGCCCGGTCAGCCACTTGTCCACTTGTATGCCGACCTGGCGGCAGACGTTGCGCGTGACCGTGTCGTTGTCGCCGGTCAGGATCTTCACGGCGACACCGTTCGCGTTGAGCGCCGTGATCGCATCGGCCGCCGAGTCCTTCGGCGGATCGAGGAAGGCGACGAAGCCCATCATCGTCAGGTCCTTCTCGTCGTCGCGCGAATAGGCGGCCTTGGCCTCGATCTCGCGTACGCCGATCGCAAGCGCGCGGAAACCGTCCTCGTTCATCTCGTGAGCGACATCCTTCACTTCCTTGAGTCGCTGCGGACTCAACACGTAGTAGTCGTCCTCGTGCGCCAGGCTCGAACACACCGCGAGCATCTCGGCGACCGCGCCCTTGGAGATGATGAAGTGCTTGCCGGTGCTGTTGGCCTTCACGATCACCGACATGCGCCGGCGGGTGAAGTCGAACGGCACCTCATCGACTAGAGCGTATTCGGCATGCAGATGCTGCACAGTATCGGCATCGTGCACCGCATCGAGCACAGCTTCGTCGAGCAGGTTGCGCAGGCCGGTCTGATGGAAGCTGTTGAGCCAGGCGAACTCGAGCACCTTCGCGTTTTCGTCGCCATAGATGTCGGTATGGCGTTCGAGGATGACCCTGTCCTGGGTCAGCGTGCCGGTCTTGTCCGTGCACAGCACGTCGATCGCGCCGAAATTCTGGATCGCGTTGAGACGCTTCACGATGACGTCCTTTTTCGCCATCTTCAGCGCACCCTTGGCGAGATTGATCGCGACGATCATCGGCAGCATCTCGGGCGTGAGGCCGACTGCAACGGCGACCGCGAACATGAACGCTTCGAACCAGCTGCCCTTGGTGATGCCGTTGATCAGGAACACAATCGGCACCATCACCGCCATGAAGCGGATCATCAGCCAGGCGAAGCGCGACACGCCCTTGTCGAAACTCGTCTGCACGCGCTGGCCGACGAGCGAACCGGCAAGCGCGCCGAAATAGGTGTTCGCACCGGTCGCGGCGACGACCGCGGTCGCGCTGCCCGAAACCACGTTCGAGCCCATGAAGCACAGTGACTTCGCTTCGAGTGCGTTCGGCGCCTTGGCATCGGCCACGGCGAATTTCTCGACCGGCATCGATTCGCCAGTCAGCGCGGATTGGTTGATGAACAGATCCTTGGCCGCGATCAGGCGCAGGTCTGCGGGCACCATGTCGCCCGCAGACAGGAACACGAAGTCGCCCGGCACGAGTTGATCGATCGGCACTTCGAGCTTCTTCACCGCGCGCACCGGCGCGGCATCTTCGTCGCTACCCGGCGCGGGCTCCTCGACTTCGCGCTTCGCCGTCGCCGTATTGCTGACCATCTTGCGCAACTGCTCGACCGCATTGCTCGAGCGCGCCTCCTGGAAATAGGCGACGAACACGGCCATGACGACCATCGCGAACATGATCACCGCGCCGATCTTGTCGCTGGCTTCCTCGCCCGTGAACCAGGTGATAAGCGCGAGCGCAGTCAACAGGATGTTGATCGGATTGGTGATGAAACGCTCGCCGATTTCGAGCAGGAAAGGCTTTTTCTTTTCCTGGGCGACGACGTTCGGCCCGTATTTTTCCAGGCGTTCGGCAACCTGCTCGGGATTGAGCGCCTGCCCGCCCGGATTGAGCCTGGCCAAGGCGTCGTCGGAATTCAGCTGCGCGAGCGCAGTCAGTTCCGCGGCGATGCGCGCCGCCGCTTCGTTGCGCGCGCCGTTGCGGCCGTTGCCGCCGATCAGCATCGCCGCGATCGAGAATTTCAGCATGAGAGGCTTCCCGTCATACAAATCGCACAAATCGAGCAGTTTGCCCGGACTTTGTGGCAGTTCGGCGACGGGAATGCCAGGAGAGGCGTTGGCGTCGGCAAGCTATCCGCAACGGGATAGCGCGCCGCAAGGGAACTATCCGCGTGGAAAAGTCGGGTTGACTGCAGTGGAGAATCTACTGCAAGGGTCCACGGACGGACGTCCTCGGCAAGAAAGGTGCGCGCAAGGTAGTCGCGCGGCCGAGGCTTGTCAATGGAAAAAACGTTAGCGTTTGTTGAAATCGACGAGGCGCGCGCAGACCGCGTCGAAAAAAGCTTGTGGCAGGTTCGCCCGCACCGGCACCTGCCAGTGCTCCGGGCGAGCAAACGCGCGGCATTTGACCGCATCCTTCGCGGTCATGAGCACGGGCGCATCGTCGCCGAAGTCGAGATCGTTCGCGACGTAGGCATGATGGTCGGCGAACGCGTGCTCGACGACCTTGATGCCCGCGGCGCGCAGCATCGCGAAAAAGCGCGCCGGGTTGCCGATGCCGGCGACGGCATGCGCGCGACGCCCGGCGAATTCGCGCAGCGGCTTCTGCGGTGCCGGAGCGAGCAAGGAAACCGCCGTGTCGCCGACGAGTTGCATGGGGGCTTCGCCTGCCCATGCCTGGCCGCCATTGCAGACAAGGAAGTCGATCGAATCCAGCCGCGACAGTGGATCGCGCAGCGGCCCGGCCGGCAACAGCAGGCCGTTGCCGAAGCGACGCTCGCCGTCGATGACGCATATCTCGACATCGCGGAAAAGCGCGAGATGTTGCAGGCCATCGTCGGCGACGAGCACGTCGCAATCGTGACCGGCAAGCAGCAGGCGTCCCGCCGCGGCGCGGTCGCGACCGACCGCGACCGGCACGCCCGTCGCCTCACGGATCAACAGCGGTTCGTCACCGACGCGCGCGGCGTCGCTGTCCGCGTCGAGCAATTCCTCGGAATCCACCGCACCGCCGTAGCCACGGCTGATCACGCCGGGTCTGTGCCCGCGCGCACGCAATGCCTCGATGAGCGCAATCACGAGTGGGGTCTTGCCCGTGCCGCCGACCGTAATGTTGCCGACGACGATGATCGGTACGGGCAGGTGCTGCGGTTTTTTCCGACCCAGAGTGTATGGTGCACGATGTAGCGCGCGCAGCACGCGATAAACGGGCACAAGCGCACGCAGCCAGAAGGGAGAAGATTCGGCGCCGTACCAGATTTCGGGCAGTCGCTGCGATGGTTTCATCACGCCGAGAGCAAGAGCAGAGATAAACGGAATGCCGGCATCGCCGGCATGATTAAGTCGTCGACTCGTGGAACTGCAGGCGATGCAGCGCCGCATACTTGCCGCCGGCCGCGATCAGTTCCGCGTGCGTGCCGCGCTCGACGATGCGACCTTCGTCGAGCACGGCAATTTGGTCGGCATGCTCGATCGTGGAAAGACGATGGGCGATCACCAGCACCGTTCGACGCGTCATCAGGCGACTGAGTGCGTCCTGGATCAGACGCTCCGATTCGGTGTCGAGCGCACTCGTCGCTTCGTCGAGAATCAGGATCGGCGCGTCCTTGAGGATCGCGCGCGCGATCGCGATGCGCTGACGCTGGCCGCCGGAGAGCTGCGCCCCACCCTCGCCCACCGGAGCATCGAGGCCGAGCGGCAGGCGTTCGATGAATTCCATTGCGTTCGCCGCACGCGCCGCGGCTTCGATCGCCTCGCGCGTGGCCCCAGCAAGCGCGCCATAGGCGATGTTGCGCGCAATCGTGTCGTTGAACAGCACCACATGTTGACCGACCCAGGAGATTTGCGCGCGCAGGTCGGCTAGGCGGTAGTCGGCGAGCGCGACTCCATCCAGGCGAATCTCGCCCGCCGTGGGCTCATGAAAGCGCGGCACCAGACTGACCAGGCTGGACTTGCCGCTGCCCGAGCGCCCGACCAGCGCGGTGACCGTGCCCGGCGCGCAGCGCAGATCCACGCCATCGAGCGCGTCGCTGTGCTGACCCGCATAACGGAACGAAACGCCACGCAGATCGATCTCGCCGCTGCACTGTGTGATCGACCGTGTACCCGTATCGGGCTCGCCTGGCGCATCGAGCACGCCGAACAGGTCTTCGGCCGCGACGATGCCACGCTGCATGTTGGCCTGCACCGTGGTGAGCTGCTTGATCGATGTCAGCATCACGCTCATCGCTACGATGATGGACATGAATTCGCCGGCGGTGATATGCGCGATGATGCCGGGGCGCGTTGCGACGAAAATCACCGATGCGATCGCGAACGCGGCGACGAT
>Ga0070670_100006124_pt1 | contig 10171 bp, 9 predicted proteins | sample KBSS63metaG_FD_64665 | JGI IMG/M metagenome (GOLD analysis project Ga0070670, IMG submission 64665) | Switchgrass rhizosphere microbial communities from Kellogg Biological Station, Michigan, USA - KBS S6-3 metaG | ecosystem: Host-associated > Plants > Roots > Rhizosphere > Soil ... | reverse complement strand
GCGACGATCCAGCGGCTGGTGAGCGGGATGTTCGCGAGATGTACCAGGTACAGCCCCGAAAATGGCTGGAAGACGACCGTCGTCGCGGTGAATATCCAGTCCGCGCGCACGAGTTGGCGGCTCACGACGGCCACCGCGTGCGCATCGCGCGTACGGCTCACGAAGAACATGTAGTAGGCCGAGCCGAGACCCGTTCCGAACAGCAAGGTGGAAGACAGCACGTGAAGCCACTTGACGACCAGGTACGTCATTTGTTCTTCTCCATCACATCGAGCGACGCGAGCACCGCGAGCAGCGGGATGTTTTTCAGCATCGGCCCGTAGGGGTGCAACCAGAATTCCGGAAGCTTCCACGCGATCACGATCGAATAGAACAGGATCAGCGCCGCTTGCGCGCGCCACAGGACGCGCCGCGCGCCGTCGCGCAGCACGAGCACCAGCAGGCCGAATGCGATGTCGAGCGACGCCGCGCCGTAAAGCACGAGCGGCGCGAGCGACCGCGGCACACCGGTTCGCGCGAGGAGGTCGTAGCTGTCCGCCACCGGGTAAAGCCCGAGCGATACGATTCCGGTGACGATCCAGACGGCCGCAACGCTCCCCCGCAGCATGGGCAGCAGCCAGTCGAGCTGCGCGGACCTTCGCCACGCGTCCGCTTCCGAGGGCGCAATGAAACCTGCGACGGGTCTAGGCGCCGTTCCGAGCAGATCCGCTGTTTGCGCCGGATCCGCCACGTTGCCGCGCTCCAGCATGCCGAGCGTCGCGCGATCGAGCAGCATACCTGGCAACCGCTCTCCGATGACTGCCGCGGCGCGCATCAACGACGCCGGCACGTGCACCACGCGCGCCGCCGGCAGCCCGAGAGCACGACGCAACGCAAGCAGCCATCCGCCGAAATCGAGCGGCGCCGGTCCGACGAGCGGGATGCGCCCGCCCGGGCGATCGCTTTCCAGAAGCGCGCACACGGCATCGATGACATCGTCGACGTGAATTGGCTGGATGCGCTGCGTCCCGCGGCCCGGGACCGGTACCCACGGGAGGCTCGCGAGCATGCAGAAGAGCCGTGCGCTCGCTCCACCGCTGCCGAACACGAGCGAAGGCTGGACCGACCAGGCGGAAGGAATACGGCAGAGCAGCGCCTCGTCGGCTTCCCGCTTCGTGCGGTGGTAGGCGGAACAAGCGCCGTCATCGGCTCCTAGCGCCGAGAACTGGACGACACGATCGACGCCGCGTCTCGCGCAGGCTTCGAACAGTGCAATGGGCGTCTCGACGTGGACGCGCGCGAACGTTGCCTTGTTGCGCTCCCGTATGAGTCCCACCGTGTTGACGACCGCGTCGACGTTGTCGAGGCGCGCAAGCCACGTCCCCACCTCGCAGTCGTCGACGAAGTTCACGATAATGTCGCGCGGCCACGGCGCAGTCGCCGCGCCGCCGGACCGATGGACGCCCCGGATCACGGTGTGGCGGCGTTGCGCAAGGCGCAGGCAAAGCTGGCTGCCGATGAAGCCGTGCGCACCGATCACGAAGATGTTCACGTCGCGCTTTTTTCCACGGGAACTCGCGCACGCGCGTCGTGTCGCAACGAGGGTCCGCGACGCCGCGCGTTGCATGGCGCGCATGCAATCCGTTCGAAAGGGAGATCCCGATGAAATCCTGGAAGCAACCGACGACCGCCGCCCTTGTCTCGGGCTCGCTCGCCGCCGTGACGTCGACCGTGGCGCTCGCCGCCTGTGGCGCGGCCGAGATCTCGCGGCCGCTTGCGCCGACGAATGCCGTCAGCCATTGGTTCTTTGGCGAGCGTGCCACGCGACAGGACCGCTTCTCATGGCGCCACACTGTGGTCGGTTACGCGACGCACCACGCCGCATCGCTGTTCTGGGCATTTCTCTACGAAAAATTCTTCGCTGAGCGCCGCGCTCGCGCAACGCCAGGCAGGCTTGTCGGCGATGCCGTGGCCGTCTCCGCCGTCGCTTGCTTCGTCGACTACCAGCTGACGCCGCGCCGCTTCGTCCCCGGTTATGAGCGTCGGCTTTCGCGCACTTCGCTCGCGCTTGTCTACCTCGCCTTCGCCGCCGGCCTCGCCGCAGGCGGTGCGCTGCTCAATCGCCACGACGCGTCGGCTGACTGACGACAGGCGCTGCAAGCGAAAGCCCACCCGGCGATCCGCCAAACCACGGATCGCCGGGACTCTCGATGCGGAACGGCTCGTGACGGTGGGTCCGTCCTTCTAGCTGCTCGCTTGACGCTGCTTGTTGTTCCCTGAGCTTTTTACCGCCGCCTGGTCGGTTTGCGCCTGCCGCAGGTGCTCTTCGAGCGTGGGCAGCGTTGTCTGGGCGAAGTTCTTCACGTCGGGGTCCTTCGCGGACTTCGCCGTCTTCTGGAACTCCTTCACGTCCTTCTTGTGATCGGACACCATGTGCTTCATGTACTCGCGGTCGAACTGGTCGCCGGAAAGCTTCTGCAACCGCTCGTATTCGCGCCGGTGCGACCGGTCGATGTCCTGCGGCAGCGACACGTTCTTGGTGCTCGCGAGCTGCTGAAGCTGCGAGTTCGCCTTGCTGTGGTCGTCCACCATTCGCTGCGCGAACTGCTTCACCTGCGGATTGCCGGCCTTTTCCGCGGCCAGCTTGCCGAGCTGCACTTCGGCCATTCCGCCCTTCGCTGCCTCCTCGATGAATTTGCGATCGCCGCGTGACAGGTTCGCGGTGCCGTTGGGCGTCGAGTCGGTCTTTGCCGTGTTCGATGACGACGCGCCCATGGTCGATGACGACGATGTCGATCCCATGTTCGACGATGACGTCGAGCCCGTGTTCGACGACGATGTCGAGCCCGTGTTCGACGACGATGTGGAACCCGTGTTCGACGACGTCGAACTCCTCGGCGACGGCGACGTGCTGCCGGGCGACGTGCTGCCGGACGTCGAATTGCCCGATGCCGTGCTCGAGGACGGCGGCTGTCCCGCGCTGCCGCTCTGCCCCTTGGACATCGTTCCGGACGGTGGTGTGCCGCTCGCGCCCGATGTGGAGGGCGCTCCCGACGTCTGACCGATTGCTGGCAGTGCGAATCCGATTGCGAGAAGTGCGGCGGCGAGCGAGGTCATGCTGAGTTTTCCATGGATCATGTTAGCTCCTCTTGCAAAGGCTGATTGGGTCGAGCGGCCAAGGGTTTTATTGCAAGACTCGTTCCATCGCGACCGGCAAGCGCACCGAACGCAAAGACCCAGCGCATCGAACGCAAAGAGCCAGCGCATCGGCAACGCTTACAGGTAATTGCGAACTTATTTCGCACGCTGACGTGGCGCCGCACGGCGTCGCCTGCACAGCCGGAGGCTCCACGCCACTTCGCCAACGGGGATTCGGGCGCCGGCAGCGGGCTTTGGTTCGGTAATTGCAGGACGATGCGTGCGCATGTCTCGAAGCACTACGCTGAAGATCGGCCGGCGGTCGATCGTCATCTCCGATCCCGACGCTGTCGTCTACCCTGCTCTTCGCTTCACCCGCGAAGCCGTCGTCGGCTTTTATGCCGGTGTCGCGCGCTTCGTCCTTCCGCATCTCGCGGATCGGCCGGTTGCGCTCAAGCGCTACCCGAACGGCATCCACGGGGACTCGTATTGGGAAAAAGACGCACCGGCCTTCACGCCTTCTTGGGTGAAGACTGTCGCGGTGGAAAGACGCGACGCGAGCGCGCCGCCGATACGCTACATCGTGATCGCCGACAAGGCGACGCTCGCCTGGGCGGCGAGCACCGTGGCGCTCGAGATACATCCGTTCCTGCATCGCGCTTCCGCCCTCGATACGCCTGCCACCGTCGTGTTCGATCTCGATCCCGGCGAAGGCAGCGACGTTCTCACCTGCGCACGCGTCGCTTTCCTTCTGAAGGACGTGCTTGACCGGCTCGAGCTGCAGGCGTTCGTCAAGGTGTCCGGCTCGAAGGGATTGCAAATTCATGTCCCGCTCAATACGCCCGTCGCTTATGCCGCCACGCAGCGCTTCGCGCGCAGCGTGGCGGAGCTCCTCGCCCGGGACCATCCGAAGCTCGTCGTCGCCGAGATGGCGAAGGCTTTGCGCGCGAAAAAAGTGTTCATCGATTGGAGCCAGAACGCCGCCTACAAGACCACCGTGGCTGTCTATTCGCTTCGTGCGAAGCGACATCGCCCCTATGTGTCGATGCCGATCGAGTGGGACGAGCTGCAACGCGCGCTCGACGCGAAGGACGCTGAATCGCTTTACTTTCTGCCCGCCCCGGCGATCGCGCGGCTCGAAACGGTCGGCGATCTCTTCGCACCTGTGCTGACGCTCGAGCAGCGGTTGCCCGACGCCTTCTCGCAGGGGTTGAAAGCCGAGCGTGCACGCCGGCCGAAGACCCTCGACACCTACGCCGACAAGCGGCATTTCGACAGGACGCCGGAACCTCGACCGGCGCCCGTCCCGCGCCGCAGCCGGCAGGGAGGCCGCCGCCGCTTCGTCATCCAGAAGCACGAGGCGAGTCACCTTCACTTCGACCTCCGACTCGAATCGCAGGACGTGCTGCGGTCGTGGTCGGTGCCGAAGGGAATGCCCTATGCGCTCGGCGAGCGCAGGCTGGCGGTCGCCACGGAGGATCACCCGCTCGAGTACCTCACATTCGAGGGCATCATTCCCGCCGGGCAATATGGCGGCGGAACGGTGATGGTGTGGGACATCGGCACCTACGACGTTATCGAGGGGAACTACTGGAAAGGAATGCTGCGGTTCTTCCTGACCGGCACGAAGCTCGAGGGCGAGTGGTTGCTGGAGCGCGACCGCGAAAAGGGTGACAAGGCGTGGTCGCTCACCAAGACGGGCGCGGCGATAGAAGCGGCAGCAGCCGGTCACGACGACGTGTCCGCGCTGTCCGGCCGCACGATGTCGGCAATCGCGGCGGCCCGCGACGCCGAGTGGCAGAGCGATCGCGCGCCCAAGGCGGCAACGCAGGCGCCGCAGCGAGGTCCCATGCGCGACGCGGATCTTCGATTCGTCGAGCCGATGCTGTGTCAGCTGGTCGAGCACCTTCCCGCGGGCGCCGACTGGCAGTACGAGATCAAGTTCGACGGATACCGCGCGCTCGGGGTGCGTGGCATCGATGGCACGCGCCTTTATTCCCGGCGTGGAAACAGTCTTGCAACCCGTTTCCCCGGCGTCGCCGAAGCGCTGCAGGGCCTGCCGGCGAATACCATGCTCGATGGCGAAGTGGTGGCGCTCGACGCCGACGGACGTCCGAGCTTCAGGCTTCTTCACCGCACGCGCACGTCGGCCGATCGCATCTTCTACTACGCCTTCGACGTACTGGCCTACGCGGGCCAGGACGTGCGCGATCGCGCGCTCGCCGACCGCCGCCGCCTGCTGGAAGCGGCAGTGCCCGAGACGACGGGCACGCTACGGCGCTCGGTCACGCTCGACGCCGCGCCCGCCGAGCTCGTGCAGGCGGCGCGAGAGTTCGGCTTCGAGGGGATAGTCGGCAAACGGCGTGACACCGCGTACGAAGCGGGCAAGCGCACGGGCGCGTGGGTGAAATGCAGGGTGAGCCCCGGGCAGGAGCTCGTCATCGGCGGTTATATTCCCAACGGCAAGAGCTCCTTCGACGCGCTGCTGCTCGGCTATTACGAAGGCAAGCGGCTTCTTTTCGTCGCGAAGATCCGCAACGGCTTCGTGCCCGCGACAAGGCGCGAGCTTCTCGAACGCCTGCGAGCGCTCGCGACCGACCGATGCCCGTTCGCCAACTTGCCCGAGCCGAAGAACGCGCGCCGGGGCATCGCATTGACGGCCGAGGTGATGCAGCGCTGTGAATGGGTGAAGCCGACGCTCGTTGCGCAGGTCGAGTTCACCGAGTGGACGCAGAGGGACCATCTGCGCCACGCTCGATTCCTCGGCCTGCGCAACGACAAGGACGCGCTCGAAGTTACGAAGGAAGACGCCGTCGCGCGCCGCGATCCGGCGTGACCCGCTCGCCTCGATTGCAAGTATCGTGCCGTCGCTTTGTGAGAGTGACATGCGCGGCACCAGCCCGCGCACAGTCGAAATTATTGCCGGTAACGCCTTCTCGACATCGAAGCCGCCATCGGTCAGCGTGCGTCGGTTATGCCCGGCATACGCGACGGGTAAGGATACTGAGGAAGAACCTTTCGCGGCCCCGCGCTGCCATAGCGCTGTGCAAGGCGGCGTGTTCGAGCTGGACGCGTTGCCGAACCAATCGCAAACGAATGAGGAGCATTGCATGGACAAGGATCTCGCGGGAAAGGTCGTGGTCATTACCGGCGCCTCGAGCGGCTTCGGCAAAGGCGCGGCGCTCGAATTCGCACGCTGCGGCGCCATGCTCGCGCTGGGGGCGCGCAGGGACAACCTGCTCGAAGACGTTGCGCGGGAATGCGAGGCGCTCGGCGCACGCGCGGTCCCCGTGCCCGTCGACGTCAGCATTCCAAACGATGTCGAGCAACTCGGGCGGGCGGCGCTGGACGAGTTCGGACGTCTCGATGTTTGGGTCAACAACGCGGGCGTCGGCGCGCTCGGCCGCTTCGACGCGATACCGCTCGACATCCATGAGCAGGTCATCCGCACCGACCTCCTCGGCACCCTCTACGGCAGCCATTTCGCCTTCAAGCGCTTCGTCGAGCAGCGACGCGGCGTCCTCATCAACATCGCGTCGGAGCTCGGCCAATACACGCTCCCCTACTACTCTTCCTACAGCGCCGCGAAGCACGGCGTGGTCGGCTTGAGCACGGCCATCCGGCAGGAGCTCGAGCAGGCCGACATCGACGACGTGCACGTTTGCGTCGTCATGCCCGCTGCGCACGACACCCCGTTCTTCGACCATGCCGCGAACTACACGGGACGCGAGGTGCAGGCGCCGGCCCCGCTCCACGATCCGAAGCAGGTCGTCGATGCGATCGTCGAGCTCGCCCGCGACCCGAAAAATTCGAAGATTGTCGGCGGCGACGGGCTCGTCAAGATCGTGCTGAAAAAGATCGCGCCGGCTGGCGTCGACAAGATGATGGGTAGCACGATGGACCGGATCCAGATGGACAAGGCGCCGCCGGCGCCACCGTCGCCCGGCGCAGTCGAGGAGCCGATGCCCGAAGGAACGGGCGTATCGGGCGGCCGCGGGGAGGGAAAGTCCCCGCTTTAGAACCGGTGATCGCATCGCCGTCCCCGCGTCTCGTGTGGCCAGGAACGCAACGTGGCAGAATCGCCGCCATGTCGCAGGACCAGCCCGCATGCCCGTGACCGGTAGGATCACCGGGATTTCGTCGATGGCGACGCGCCTGCTGCTCGCCGAGCTCGTCGACGATTTTTGCAGGCAGCGCGATTGTGATGTCGCGATCGAATCGGTCGGCGGCGTCGCCGCCGCGAAGCGGGTCCAGGCCGGCGAAGCGTTCGATGTCGTCGTCCTTGCATCGGAGGCGATCGACAAGCTGATCGCCTCCGGGCACGTGGTCGACGGCAGCAAGGTCGACCTCGTTCGTTCGGGGGTGGCCGTAGCCGTTCGGGCCGGATCACCGCACCCCGATGTGACCAGCGAGGATGCGCTGCGGCGAGCCGTGGCGGCCGCGCGCACCTTGAGCTATTCGACCGGCCCGAGCGGCGTGCATCTTGCCAAGGTTTTCGCGGGGTGGGGCATGGGAGAGACGATCAAGAGCAAGGTCTTGCAGGCGCCGCCGGGCGTGCCCGTGGGAACCCTGGTCGCGCGAGGCGACGTCGAATTGGGGTTTCAGCAATTGAGCGAGCTCTTGCACGTCGACGGCATCGACGTCGTGGGACCACTGCCCCCCGGGGTGCAGATCGTCACGACGTTCTCCGGCGCCGTATGCTCGGCGTCGCGACACGTCGACGGCGCGCGCGATCTGCTTGCGTTCATGGCTTCCAGAGGCGCGGAGTCGGCCAAGCGGCGGCACGGGATGGAGCCCGCGTGAGTTGACGCGCTGCCTTGCCGCAACGCAACGCGCGTGCGGCAATCTTTGCTGGCTTACGGGTGACGACCACGGCTTCTTCAAACCGTCGTTGGCTTCTGTCGTCGGTCGAAGCATGGATCTTGCAAAATTGCAGGGCGTTGCGAAACGCGGCCGCATGCCAAAGGTCGAAACATCTGACTTGGTTGACCAAACGGCGAACAGGCCATGGCCGAGATCACCACACACTCGAACCGCCGCGCGGCGAGCGCGGCAGGCCCGATCTATCTGCTGCTCTTTCCCATCCCCGTGGTGTGTTTTCTGGGCGCGCTCGCGACCGATACCGCTTATCGGTCTAGCGCCTTGCTGATGTGGTTGCACTTTTCCGAATGGCTCATCGCGGCGGGACTCGCCTTCGGAGCTCTCGCAGCACTCGTGCTGTTGATCGAGTTCGTCGGCAGCCGCGCTATCCGCAGGGGAAGAACGGGATGGGCGCACCTCGCGCTTTTCTATGCGACGCTGATCGTCGAGCTATTGAATGCGTTCATCCACTCGATCGACGGCTGGACTGCGGTGGTGCCGACCGGTTTGACCTTGTCGATCATTGGCGCCGTACTTGCGCTCGGGGCCGTTGGAGCGCTGTTCTTCGTTCCAGTGACATGGGTCGCGCTTCGGGAAGCCGGGACATGAAGCTCCGTCTCGCGGCCGTCGTCGCCGCTTGCCTTGCGCTCGGGGGCTGTGGCAACAAGCAGGACATCGACAAGTCGGCGCAGTATGGGCCGAGCCCGACCCTTCCCGAGCCGTCGCGTGGCTTGCTGCCGCGCGTGAACGTCCCGAAAGTGGTCGGTTGGAGCGATGGCGCGACGCCGACGGTGCCGCAAGGCTTTCGCATCGAGGCGATCGCGACCGGCCTTTCGAGCCCGCGCAACGTGTATCCGCTGGACAATGGCGACCTGCTGATCATCGAATCCAGAAAGGACGCGAAGGAACCCGTCGAGCGGCCCAAACGTCCCGTAATGGCCTGGGTCGAAGCCAGAGCTCATGGCGGCAGCGACCGGGGCGCCCCAAGCAACCGCATCCTGCTGCTTCACGTTGGCGACGGCACCGCGCCCGGAACACCGACGGTCCTGGTCGACAATCTGACTTCACCGTTCGGCGTCGTCGTCGTCGGCAACGCTCTCTATGTGGCGGACACCGATGCGATCCTGCGCTTTCCGTTTTCCGTCGGGCAAACGAAAGTCAGCGGGCCCGGTGAAAAGGTCGTCGACCTGCCGGCAGGCGCCATCAATCACCATTGGACCAAGAGCCTCACCGCGCGCCCCGACGGATCGAAGCTCTACGTCGGCGTTGGATCGAACAGCAATGCCATGGAGCGCGGAATGGAAGCCGAAACGAACCGCGCCGCGATTTTGGAAGTCGATCCTGCGAACGGCAGCTTCCAGGTGTTTGCAAGCGGGCTGCGAAACCCGAACGGCCTCACCTTCTACCCCGGCAGCGACACGTTGTGGACCGTCGTCAACGAGCGGGACGAGCTCGGGCCGAACCTCGTGCCCGATTACATGACCTCCGTGAAGCGCGGCGGCTTCTACGGCTGGCCCTACAGTTACTGGGGGCCATTGCCGACGACGTCGGCAATACGGTGTGGCGGGTCACCGCAGGCTGAGGACGCTCCGTTTTCCCGGGTCGCCGGCGCTTAAGGGCAGCCTAGGCGTCGCGCACGCCTGCTGCCCGGCGATGCCATGGCTTAGCGCTTGTGCCGGAGCGCTGCGGCGAACGCCCATCCCACCGCAAGCAGGAGCACACCGGCGCCGGCGATCACCGGTCGCGTGCCGACACGCTCCGCGAGCATGCCCGCAACGGTTACGCCGACCGCGTGCCCCGTGAACAAAGTGCATGCGAACAGCGCGAGGCTGCTGCCACGCTGTTCGGGCGCCATCTGCGTCGCGTTGACCTGCAGCGTGTTGTGCAGCATGTAGAAGCCGAGTCCCGCGACAAGGCATGCGACGACGGCGATCAACAGCGTCGATCCGAGCGCGATCGCAATGAAGCACACGAACAGCAGGACGCCTCCGCCAAAGGCGAGACCGGCCTCACCCAGCCGGCGCACGAGTGCAGCGGAGAGCGCGGCGTACACGAGGCCGCCGGCACCGAACAGCATGACGACAAATCCCGCGAGCGTCAGTGGAATCCCGAGCACGCGATGCAGATGCGTCGGGAAGAACGCCAGCGCGCCGACGAGCAGGAAGCCTTCGACGAACACACTCAGCAGTACGAC
>Ga0070670_100006121_pt1 | contig 10173 bp, 9 predicted proteins | sample KBSS63metaG_FD_64665 | JGI IMG/M metagenome (GOLD analysis project Ga0070670, IMG submission 64665) | Switchgrass rhizosphere microbial communities from Kellogg Biological Station, Michigan, USA - KBS S6-3 metaG | ecosystem: Host-associated > Plants > Roots > Rhizosphere > Soil ... | reverse complement strand
TGTCCGCATCGCCGCGCATCGCTTGCACTCGGCCGCAACGAGGAATCGGGGCTGCGTTGCCTCTACCATGGCTGGAAGATCGACGTCGACGGCAACGTCGTCGAGATGCCGTCCGAGCCCGCGGCGAGTTGCCTCGCGGCGAAGGTCAAGCACAAGGCGTATCCGTCGCACGAAGCAGGTGGCTTCGTCTGGGTATGGATGGGTGACGAGACCGCATCGCCGTTCGATCCGCCAGCGTGGGCGCCGTCATCCGCGACGACGATCAGCATCGTCAAGATGCTCGTCCATGCGAACTGGGCGCAAGTGCTCGAAGGTGCGATCGATTCCGCACACAGCTCGACGCTGCATGCAACCGACATGCCGCCGGCGCGCGTCGATGGCGCTCGGGCCACGACGACCGCGTGGCCGCGTCCGTCGACCGACAAGGCGCCACGACTCGCCGTGCAGCTCACCGATTTCGGTTTTCGCTACGCGGCGATCAGGCGACCCATCAAGGACGCGGCGACGCGTGACTACGTGCGCGTCACGCTGTTCGTCGCGCCGTTCACGGTGCTGATCCCGCCGAACAACCTGTACAACCTGTCGATCATGAACGTCCCGGTCGACGATACGCACACGATGTTCTATTTCATTGCGTGGAGCGACCGCGACGGCGGCGGCATCGATCAGGACGAGTGGCGCGCGTTCTGCGGGGCGCAGCCGGGGGTCGACCTCGACGCGCAATTTCGCCATCGACGCAATCGTGACAACGGCTATCTGCAGGATCGGGCTGCGATGCAGGCCGGCGATTTCACCGGCATGCGCGGCATCCCCGTGCAGGACATGGCGATGTGGGAGACGATGGGGCCGATCGCCGATCGCTCGACCGAACGGCTCGGCGCGAGTGACGTCGCGATCGTCGAGTTTCGCCGGCTGATGGTCGACGCGGCGCGTCGCCATGCGAGCGGCGAGCCTGCCATCGGCGCCGCCGGACGTCGTCCCCCATACGTCACGCTACAATCGTTCGAAGGCATCGTGCCGAAAGACAGTGATTGGACGACGCTTGGCACTACGGTGAAAGCCGATGTGCGGGCGAGCGAGCCCGTGCCGAACGGCTAGCCGCGTTTGTCGACATGCGGGGCGAAAACAAAAGAAACGGAGGAGTTCGATGAAGTCATTGATGCTACGCGTTATCGCTGCGCTCGCGCTGGTCTTGGCGGCCCCGGCGCTTGCGCAGGACACGCTGAAACTCGCGATCGGCCAGCGGGGCAACTGGGACACGTCGGTGGCAGAAGTGGGCACGCGGCTCGGAATCTTCAAGAAACACAACCTCGTGCTCGAAATGCTCTATACCCAGGGCGGTGGAGAGACGCAACAGGCGGTGATCTCCGGCAGTGTCGACATTGGCGTCGCCGCGGGTGTCATGGGCGTGATGTCGGCGTTCTCGAAGGGCGCGCCGGTGCGCGTAATTGGGGCAGAGACGACCGGTGCACAGGACCTGTACTGGTACGTGCCGGCGGCCTCGCCGATCAAGTCGCTGAAGGATACCGAAGGCAAGACGATCGCGTACTCGACGAACGGCTCGTCGACGAACGGCATCGTCACCGCGTTCGTCAAGCAGTACGACCTGAAGGCGAAGCCCGTGGCGACGGGAAGTCCGTCGTCGACGCTAACGCAGGTCATGTCGGGCCAGATCGATGTCGGCTGGTCGGCGCCGCCGTTTGGACTGGATCAGCTCGACGAAAAGAAGATCCGCATCGTCGCGACCGGTAATGACGCGACGGTATTTAAAGGCCAGACCGTGCGCCTCTTGATTGCGAATGCGCAGTTCTTGCAATCGAAGAAGGCCGTCGTCGACAGATTCATGAAGGCATACCGCGAGACGATCGACGCCATGTATGCAGATCCCAACGCGCTCAAGGCTTACGCCGATTTCGTCGGCATCACCGAAGCGAAGGCGAAGCGTACGCGCGACGACTTCTTCCCCAAAGCCGCGATCGATCCCGACAAGGTGATCGGGCTCGATGCGATCGTGCAGGATGCCGTGGCGCTCAAGTTCACCAGCGCGCCACTCACCAAAGAACAGCTCACCGAGCTGATGCAGATTCCGCCACGCTGAACGTTTCTCGTCCGCTGACGTGCACGGACCCGACGCTCACGTGCACGCGCACGCCGACGTCGTGAAGAGTCCCTCGTCGGAAGGGGCGAAGACCGACGCGCCGGTCCTGTCCGTCATCGACATCGTCAAGCGGTTCGGCGACGGTGCCGACGCGTTGGTTGCGGTCGATGGCGTGTCGTTCGACGTCAGCGAAGGCGAGTTCGTGTCGATCATCGGGCCGTCCGGGTGCGGCAAGTCCACGCTGTTCAACATCATTGGCGGGCTCGTCGCCGACTATGGCGGCCACGTTGCCGTCGATGGCGCGTCCGTCGCCGGCACGCACGCGGCGTTTGGCATGGTGTTCCAGGACGAGTCGGCATTTCCCTGGCGAACCGTTATCGACAACGTCGCATTCCCGCTGGAGCTCGCCGGGGTCGGCAAACGCGAGCGACATGACCGCGCGCGCCGTTTCGTGTCGATGGTCGGGCTCGACGGGTTCGAGCGTCGCTATCCGGCCGAGTTGTCGGGTGGGATGCGGCAGCGAATCGCAATCGCTCGAACGCTTGCGTCCCAGCCGCGAATCCTGCTGATGGACGAGCCCTTCGCCGCGCTCGATGAGCAGACGCGCCTGTTGCTCGGCGACAAGGTCCTGCAGATTCACCAGCAGCTGCGGCAAACCACGCTCCTGATCACGCACAACATCACCGAAGCCGTTCAGCTGTCGGATCGCGTCATCGTGATGACGTACCGACCTGGACGTCTAAAGCGCACGTTCGACATCGACCTGCCGCGACCGCGAACGTCCGCCGTGGTCGGCAGCGATGCGTTCGGCCATTACGTCGCGCAGATCTGGAACGACCTGCGCGAGGAAGCGAGCCGCGGCATGGGCGATGATGAATCGCGCCGGGTCGGCGAGGCTGGTCGCTCCTGAGATATGACTACTCGGCACACCGCCGCCTCGCGCCGCGCTGTCCGTGAGTCGCAACGGGTCGTACGTCGTCAAGCGCTCACAGGTGACCGCCGCCCGTCACCGGCAAATCGATGCCGGTGATGAAGCGACCTGCGTCCGAACAAAGGAGCAATGCGGCGCCCGCCATTTCGTCGGGAGTCGCTGCGCGATGCATCGGGTTGGCCGCGTATTGGATCTGACGCCACGCGTCATCGTCTTCGCGGCGCCAGCAATTACGCGCGGTGGCGACGAGCCCCGGTGACAGGTTGTTGACGGTGATGCCCGTATCCGCAAGTTGCCGTGCGAGGTTCCGTGCGAGGTTGTCCTGCGCACTCTTCAGTGCGGCGTACACGGCGAGTGTCGGCTCCGGTCGCGTCTGATTGACGCTGCCGATGGTGAGAATCCTGCCCCATCCCCGGCTTCGCATCGAAGCGACTGCCGCCTGCAGCAACTCGACGGTCGCGTGAAAGTTGACGCGCGTCTGGCGCTCGCGCCCCTCGTCGCTTACGTCAACGAAGTCGCTGCGCTGCTGAATCGATGCGCACACCACGAGCACGTCGATGCCGCCGAGCGCCGCTTCGGCGGCGTCGAACGCACGCCTTCCTTCGCCCGCAATGGTGAAGTCGGCGTCGACGAGCGCGTGCGGCACGCCGTTCGCGGCGAGCGTTCTCGCCAGCAATTCGGCCCCGTCGGCGATGCCCAGGCTCGCGTCGGCCGCGCGCGCATAGTGAACGGCAACGGCCGCGCCGGCGTCTGCGAACGCCAGCACGATCGCGCGTCCGATCGACAAGCTGCCACCCGTGACCAGCGCGCGCCGGCCGCGCATCGAAAAGCGCGCGGCGACGCGTTCCGCCGGCGTTACGCCTTCAGGTTCCACGCTGCGATTTCCCACACCGGCTTGCCGCGCGTGTCGGCTCGATTGTCGTCGAACGCCGCGCGGTCCGGCACTCGGCCCACGACTTCGTAGGCCGACTTCGACACATCGGCGCCGAGCGCAAAGATTTTTTTTGCGGCGTCGGGTTGGAGCGCTGTCTGGAAAATCGCCTTCGTCGTCGAAAGACCGACGAGCGTGTTTGCGTCGCCCTCCGTGATCCACGACCAGCCGCGTCGCTTCCAGAGCACCGTCTCGATCCACGCTTTTTGCGCTTCCGGCGTGGCGCCCCAATTGGGCGATCCGACCTTGACGATCTCGTCCGTACCGGCTTTCACGAGCGACACGACTGCTCGGTGATTGGCAACCAGCAGCGCGGTCACGACCTTCGGGTTGGCCGCCAGATAGTCGCGGCGCACGACGAGCCAGATCCGATGCGGGTAATACGCTTCCGGCGCAAACGGCGTTCGAGCAAACGATGCGATCGTCTTGCCGGCACCCTTGCCTTCCGGTCCATCGTAGGCCGCGCCGGTCTTGCCGTCGTTGCGCAGCACGGTTACGAGGTCCCCCGCTTGCTCAGCGGCGATTGCCTGCGGAATGAGGCTCACGAACGCATCGACGCCCGATTGCGCGCGCGTCAACTCGGTCAGCGCATTCATGTTGCGCAGGTTGATGCCGAGCTCCTTCGGATCCTCCACACCGAACTGCGCCTTGAGCATGCGCGAGAACATGAGGTGCAAGTCGGATCCGACGATGGTGAGCACCGTCTTGCCCTTGAGATCGTCGAGGTTGTGAATCGGCGAATTGGGGGGAACTTGCAGCGGAAACGTGTTGCCGCCGCCGACGATCGCGATCGGCACGACCGGATCGGGCCCGGTCAGCGCGCGAATGCACGGCGTCGATCCAAGTGTGCCGAATTGCAGTTGCCCGGCCGCGATGCCCTGCAGCATGCGCAGCAGCACGGGAAACGACAGGAACTCGGCGTCGATCCCCGCGAGCCCCAGTTCCTGCGCCGCCTTGTCGAGAAGCTTTTCCTGCTGTATCCGCAGGATCAGCGCGCCTGGCTCCTGTGCGAGTCCCGCGCCCATTGCCATCTTCGCCGCCTGCGCAAAGGCCGGGCTCGCCTGGAACATGGGCAGCGCCAGCAGCGCGCTCACGCCTTTGATGAACTGCCTTCGATCGATCATGCTCGTCTCCTCCTTTGGCTTCGGTTCGCGCTTGCGTATCAGCGCGACTCGTCGGTGATGGCCTGCGCGGCCTCGTCGTGAATCAGATCCCAGACGCGCGCGGTGAGATGCGCGACGTCCGGTGAATTGCGCATGGCCGCGCGCGGCCGCGGCAACGCAACGTCGACGACTTCCTTGATGCGCCCGGGGCGCCGGCCGAGCACGAGCACGCGATCGGCCAGCAGCACCGCCTCGTCGATGCCATGCGTTACGAACACGACGGTGGGCCGCGCCCGATGGCCGCTCGTGTCGTCGTCGCCCCACATGCGCAGGATTTCGTCTTGCAGGATGATCCGCGTCTGCAGATCGACGGCGGCGAGCGGCTCGTCCATGAGCCACATCGTCGGATCGTTGGCGAGCATTCGCGCCAGCGCGCAACGCTGACGCATGCCGCCGGAGAGCTCGTGCGGATATCGATGCTCAAAACCGCGCAGTCCCACCATGTCGATGAGCACGCGCACGCGTTCGCGCGCCGTCGCATCGTCGAGCCCACGTGCCTGCGGGCCGAACTCGATGTTGCCCGTGACGGTGCGCCACGGGAACAGCGCATAGTCCTGAAACATCACGCCGCGCTCGGGACCGGGTGCGGTGACGGGACGACCCTCGAACGACACCTCGCCCGACGTCGGTGCGTTGAAGCCGGCGATCAGCGACAACAGCGTGGATTTGCCGCATCCCGACGGCCCGACGATCGTCAGGAACTCGCCGCGACGAATGCCGAAATCGATGCCCGCGAGCGCTTCCACCGTTGCGCCGTCGCGCGCCGACACGTAGACCTTGCCGACTTGCCGCAATTCCACGATGGGATTCATCCCGCGCTCCACGGCAGCACGCGTCGCTGCACCCGACGCAATCCGATATCGATCACGAAGCTCACGATGCCGATGACCAGCATGTAAAAGACGAGTGCATCGACGTCGCGCTTGACATACAGGGTTTCAACCATCAGCTGTCCGATGCCGGCGACGCTGCGTCCCTGCCCGGCGATCTTGATGCCGATTGCGAGCTCGGCGGCGACGATCGACGCCCACGCGAACGCCAGCGCGATGCGCGCACCGGTGAAAATCATCGGCATCGCACCGGGCAACAGCACTGCGCGCAGGATCATCCAGCGATTCGCGCCGAGCGCACGCGCGGCCGCGATCAACCGCCGGTCGACCCATCGCGCCGCGAGGCTCGCGTTGACGATGAACGGAAAAGCCGCGCCGTACGCGACGACGAACAGCGCGGCGTCGCCACGCACGCCGAGCCAGAGTATCGCCATGGGAATCCACGCGATCGGTGCGATCGAGCGCAGTCCGTCGAGCACCGGGCGAAACATGCGGTCGAGCGCAGGAACGCTGCCGATCGCGAGCCCGACGGGTATGCCGAGCGCGCCGCCGATCGCAAAGCCGATCAGCACGCGTTCGAGGCTGCCTGACATCGCGTCGACGATGATGCCCGATGCGATCAGAGTCCAGCCGGCCGCAACGATGCCGCTTGGTGCCGGCACAAGCCCGTGCGACTTCGTCACGCGCACCGCGACTTCCCATACGACGCATAGCGCGAGGGCCACCGCCAGCGGCAGCGCGACGCGGGCGCCACGGCCTAGCCTCTGGGCGTTCAACCGGCGTCCTCCGTGATGCTGGGTTGCCAGCGCAGGACGCGGCGCTGCAACATGCGAAGCAACGTGTCGGCAGAGAAGCCGAGCACGCCGACGATCAGGATCGCGGCCAGCACACGATCCATCTGAAAGAATTCCTGGTACCACAGGATTCGCCAGCCGATACCGGCGTCACCGCCGACGATCTCACCTGCGACGAGCGCCATCCACGCAACGCCCAGCGACAGCCTCGCTCCGGCGAAAAGCGACGGCATCGCCGCTGGCAGCACGACGCGCAGCGCAAGCGTGGTGCGCGATGCGCCGAGCGCGCGCGCGGCGTTGACCAGGTTCGGGTCCACGCGGCGGATGCCGTCGAGCGTACCGACGAAGATGGGAAACAGCGCCGCGTAGAAGATGAGGAATATCGGGACTGCGCCACCGACACCGAACAGCAGGATCGCCAGAGGAATCCATGCGATCGGACTGATCGGCCGCAGGAACTCGGCGAACGGGTCGATCACCGCAGCGAACCAAGGCAGGCTTCCCGCGACGATCGCGAGCAACAATCCCAACGCGGCACCCGTCGTATAGCCGATAGCAAGATGCACGAGGCTCGCGATGATGTCGTGCGGCAGTTCGCTGCCCTGCATGGCGAGGAGCGCGTCCCACACGACTCCCGGAGGCGGAACGAGCGTCGCGTTGGCCGAAACGCGCGAGGCGATCTCCCACGCGGCGAGTACGGTTGCGATCCCGATCATCGGCTCGATGAATCGGACCAGGCGGCGGGCCGGGTTCACGGTGCGTCCACGATCAGTGGTGGCCCTTCCGCGCAGTGTGCGAGTACGTCGGGTGCCAGACGAACGCCAAGACCTATTGCGTGCGGAAGTGCCGCCGATCCGCCACTGCGAGCCGGACCCTCACCACGGACGAGACGGTCGAACAACGGACTCTCGTCGAACTGCATCTCGAGGATGTCGAACGACCGCATCGCGGCCGATATATGCACGCTTGCGACGTGCGCGATCGGCCCGCTCGGATTGTGAGGCGACACTTCGATGCCGTGACGGGCCAACTGCTCGGCGCAGCGAAGCATTTCCCGCAAGCCGCCGATGTACTTGACGTCGGGCATCATCACGTCGTAGCAGCCCGCCTCGCAGAATGGGCGGAAGCTCTCGTAGCCGATGCCCTCTTCCAGCCCTGCGAGTTGAACGCCGCGTCGCGTCGCCCGCGCGCGCAGACGGACGAGCGCGGGAATGCTGTCGACGATCTCCGGCAGCGGGCATTCGATCCAGTGCACGCCGTGCTCTGCGGCGGCGTCCATCATGCCCGCCGCGGTGGCTTCGTCGAAGCGCCAGTGGCAATCGACCATTAGCCGTGCCGCCGGGCCCACCGCTTCGCGAACCGCGGCGATTCGCGCGAGTCCCGCCTGCATCGCCTGCGCGCCTTCGCCGTTCACGCATCGCGCCTCAGACACCTCGTCGAACGGCGCGATCTTCAGCGCGTCGAATCCTGCGGTCAATGCGTCGCGCGCGCTCTGCGCGAAGCCTGCAGCGGACCGATCGCGTGTCCTGCGATTGATGTTCGCGTAAAGCCGCACGGACGCACGCTGCGCACCACCCAGCGCATCGACGAGACGAACCCCCGTCTCTTGCGCATGCAAATCCCACAGCGCCGTGTCGATGGCCGACGCGAGAGCGGCATCCGCGAGTGTCGCAGGCGCGCTGGCGCGCGCGAACGCCGCGGGGTCGCGGGTATCGCTCGACCACAGCCGCGGCGCCATCCGCGCGCCGGCGGCAACGACCGTATCCTTACCGCCGTCGAGCGTTGCTTCGCCGGTGCCCACGCGCGCGTCGCTGCTCGCGATCTCGACGAAAATCCATCGCGTGCGCTCGGTGATCCTCGCGACGGTCAGCGAGAGGCGGGTCAACGTGCTGGTCATCAAAGCCCGCGAACGCGCTCACGCCCGCTTCAGGCGACCGGTCGCAGGCGTCGACTGCGCGGCCAGGCGTTCCTTCAGCACCAGCTTGGCCTTGTTGGAGTGCGCGCCCATGATCAGGGCAGCGGCGTCCACGTCGTGCGCGGCGAGCGCCGCGATCAGGTGTCGATGATCGTTGGCGACCCCGGCAAAGCGCGTCTCACTGTAACCGTAGTGGCGCCACATCGCGGCGATCAGCGTCCAGTGCTTGTCGATGATGGGCTGGGCGTCGAAGTTGTCCGCAATGCGGTTGATCGTCTGGTGAAAGATGCGGTTGCTGGCAACGACCGCCGCGTAGTCCGCCTTCCCGATATGACGCTCCAGATCGTTTTCGATCGCTCGCAGTTCGTCGATGTCGGCGGCACGACAACGCTCCGCTGCGCGGCGAATCAGCATCACTTCGAGCGCGATCCGGACCTCGTACAAGTTGTCGATGAAATTCACATCGATCGTGCGCACGCGAGCCCCCCGATTGGGCTCGATCACGACGAGGCCTTCGCCTTGCAGTTCGCGCAGCGCTTCGCGCACCGGCATGTGACTCACTTCGTAGCGCGTCGCAAGCGCATCGATCGTTATCCGGTCCCCCAATCCGAGCAGGCCGGCGACGATGTCGTTTCGCATGCGTCGGCCAACGTCGACCGCGGTGGTCAACCGAGTCTCCGAACCCCCAATACCGGCAGATTTGATCATATATTGCCATCCTAGACCGGCACAATCGTTACAGTCAAGTTAGAGTTGATCAAATGTGAAACGCTAGTAGAATCCCGCGGAACGTCCAATCCCGCGGGGGAATGAATGGACGCGAGCGAAGTCCAATCGAAAAATTCATCACCTCGCGCTTCCTCGAGCGCAACAACAAGAGCTTTCCCATGATGAGAATTTCGTCCGCGGTCGCTGCCGCGACGCTGCTTTTCTGCGGTACGTCCGACGCACAGAGCAACGCGGGCGCGCAACAGGCCGACCCGAACCTTCCATTCACGATGACGCAGGTCGCGAGCTTCGAACTGCCGTGGCGCATCGCGTTCCTCCCTGATGGCCGCATGCTGGTCACCGAAAAAGTCGGCCGCGTTCAGCTCGTCACGCCGCAAGGCGCCAAGACGGAGGTCCAGGGCGTCCCTGCGGTGTTCTATCAGAAGCAAAACGGCATGCTGGGCGTGTTCCTCTCGCCGCGCTACGCGAGCGACCACAACGTTTATCTCACTTACGTCGAACCGGGCGACTACGGTGGTGGACTCGCGCTTGGTCGAGGCCGGCTCGCATTGGACGGCGCGCGCGCCGATTTGCAAGGCTTCCAGGTGTTGTGGCGACAGATGCCGCCCGGCATGGGCGGTCAGGCAGGCGGCCAGATCGCCTTTTCGCCTGACGGGCAATTTCTGTATATGACGGTGGGCGACCGCCAGCGGATGACGCCTGCCCAGGATCCCAGCCAACCCGTCGGCAAGATCCTACGGCTCACGCTGGATGGCAAGCCTGCACCGGGCAATCCAAAGCAG
>Ga0070670_100006120_pt1 | contig 10173 bp, 6 predicted proteins | sample KBSS63metaG_FD_64665 | JGI IMG/M metagenome (GOLD analysis project Ga0070670, IMG submission 64665) | Switchgrass rhizosphere microbial communities from Kellogg Biological Station, Michigan, USA - KBS S6-3 metaG | ecosystem: Host-associated > Plants > Roots > Rhizosphere > Soil ... | reverse complement strand
CGGCTCGAACGGCACGTTCTTCTCGCGCGTCGGCGACGCGGGCGCCGCCACCACATGGAGCTCGCTGCTGTGGGTCGCGGACGTGCCCGCCGGCGCGTCGCTCGCGATGTCGATGCGCGCCGGCGACACGCCCGTCCCCGACGCGACGTGGTCGGCGTTCGAGCCGGTGCCGGCGCCCGGCACGAAGACCGACCTGCGTGCGCGCTACGTCCAGTACCGCGCCGAGCTGGCGACGACGGACCCGCGGGTCACGCCCGCGCTGCACGAGGTCGACGTCACGTGCTGCATCGGCTCCAACGCGCCGGCCGCGATCGCCGACCTCGGCATCGAGCGGCTCGCCATCGACTCGAACGGCGACGGCACGCGGCAGGTGCGGCTGACGTTCACGCCGCCGCCCGGCGCCGCCGCCGTCGAGCTGTACCGCGCGGCGTTCGGCAATTACCCGTGGTACGGCAGCGGCCCGCACCCGGGCTCGCCGCCGCCCGCGCCCGCGGCGTACCCGCCCGACGCGTCGCGGTGGACGCTGGTCGCGACCACGTCGGGCAGCCAGGTCGACGAGCCGGCCACCCGCGACGCCTACTACTACGTTGCGTACGCGAAGAACGACTGCGGCACCGCGTCGGCGGCGTCGAACATGACCGCCGGCACGCTCGACTACGTACTCGGCGACGTCCACGACGGGATCGCCGGCCACGACTGCCACGGCAACAACCGCGTGTTCCTCGAGGACGTGAGCTACCTCGGCGCGCACTACGGCCAGACGCTCGCCGCGTCGGACCCGCTCGGCTGCCTCGACATCGGCCCGACGGTCGACGACGGCGCCGCGTCCCGCCCGACGCCGGACGGCGTGCTCGGGTTCGACGACCTGATGGTGATGGCGCTGAACTTCGGCGCGACGCCGCACGTGTGGGCGCCGTCGATGCCGCCGTCGTCGGCGCGCGCGACGCCGGGCGAGACCGGCGTCGACCGGCTGGAGGTCGACGCGCCGGCAGCGGTCGCGGCGGGGGACGAGTTCACGGTGACGCTGCGGCTCGCGTCGTCCGGCGTGCTCCACGGCGTGACCGCGCAGCTCGCGTGGGATGCGGCGGTGTGCGTGCCGCTCGGCGTCGCGGCGGGCGAGCTGGCGCAGACGCAGAACGGCGTCGTGCTGTCGGCGGCGCCGGGCTCGGTCGACGCCGCGCGTCTCGGCGGCGCGTTCGACGGCACGGGCGTGCTGGCGGAGGTGCGGTTCCGCGCGATCGTTCCGGGCGACCCGCGCGTGCGGCTCACGACCGCGGCCGGCCGCGACGGCGCCAACCGGCCCGTCGCGCTCGTCGCCGCGGGCGCCCCCGCGCTGCCGACGCCGGCGCGCACGGCGCTCGGCTTCGCGGCGCCCAACCCGTTCCGCGCCTGGCTCGGCGTGCAGCTCGCGATATCGCATACCCAGCGCGTCAAGCTCACGGTGTACGATCTCGCCGGCCGCACGGTGCGCACGCTCGTCGACGGCGACGAGGCGCCCGGGTCGCGCGTGGTGGTGTGGAACGGCGACGACCGCTCGGGCCGGCCCGTGCCGGCGGGCGTCTACCTGCTGCGGCTCGACAGCGAGGACACGCGGCAGGTCCGCCGCGTGCAGCTGCTGCGATGAACCGCGCGGCGAGCCGACCGGCCTCGGCCGGAGGCGGCCCCGTGCAGCCGGGGCGGATCGGCGCGGCGACGGCGGCGGACACGAAGGCGACCCGGAAGGAGGCGACGATGCGACGGAGCGGCGGGACGTGCGGCGCGGTGCTCGCGGCGCTGTGCCTGCTCGGCGGCACCGCGCACGCCGGCATCGCGCTCCACCTCGTGCCGTCGCGCACCACGGCCGCGTCGGGCGACACGATCGTCATCCAGGCCACCGTCGACGCCGGCAGCCCGTTCAACGCGTTTGCGCTCGTCGTGCGCTACGACCCGGCGCTCGTCACGTTCGTGCAGGCGTCGCCCGTGAGCCAGCAGGTGGGCCCGCTGATGACCGGCGCGTGCAACCCGCCGTCCGCGCCGTTCCACGTGTTCACGGCCGCGCCCGACTCGCTCGAGGGCGACGTCAGCCTGCTGTGCAGCGGCACGAGCGTCACCGGCCCCGGAACGATCTACCAGCTCCGGTTCGTCGCGAAGCCGTCGAACGGCATCGCGATCTTCTCGCCCGGCCCGTCGACGACGTTCTACAACGCCGGCGTCGTGACCGGCCCGCTGTCGGCTGGCGGCACGTCCGTCGGCGTCGGCTCCACGGCGGCGGTCGGCCCGGACGCCGCGCGCGCCGGCGTGCTCGAGGCGCCGCGCCCCAACCCGTGCCGCGCCGACGGCGGCGTCGTGGCGTTCGCGCTCGCCGCGCCCGCGCACGTGCGGCTCGCGCTGATCGACGTGCAGGGCCGCGCCGCCGCGAGTCGCGACCTCGGCTCGACCGGCGCCGGCCGCACGAGCCTCCGCTGGGCGCCCGCCGGGCTCGCCCCCGGCCGCTACGAGTTGCGGCTCACCGCCGACGGGGAAGTCGTCGGCCGCCGCGCGTGGGTCGTGTTGCGGTAGTCGTTCGGGGCGGACCCTCGCGGACGAATCACGCGGCGGCGACTCGCTCCAGAGCGAGTGTGCCACTGCCCACGACGCGTTCCGCTCATCGCGGCCCCGCATCGGTCGATGAGCCCGGCGTGGGCGATGTCGTGCCGCCGATGATCAGCACCACCGCCGAGAGGATCGCGAGCGCGGCCACGCCGATGCGCCGGGTGAGCGGCTCGCCCAGCAGCGCGGCGCCGAGGAGCACCGCCACCAGCGGGTTGACGTAGGTGAAGCTGAGGGCGCGGCCGGGTCCTTCGCGTTCCACCAGCCAGCCGTACGCGGTGAACGCCACCACGCTCCCGAACACGATCAGGTAGGCGAGCGCCAGCACCGCCCGCAGCGGCACCTCGCCCACGGACACGTGCTCGCCGAAGGCGGCGGATGCGACCAGCAGCAGCACGCCGCCGCCCAGCAGCGGGATGCCGGCCGCGTACGCCTGCGACACGGGCCTGCGCTCACCGGTGAAGTAGAGCGTCCCCAGTCCCCACGCGGCCGAGCAGACGAGCAGCACGGCCGCCCCGACGGCCTCGATGCCGCCGCCCGCGCCACCGCCCGTGGTGAGCACCGCCACGCCGACCAGCCCGACGGCCACCCCGGCCCACGCGCGCCGCGTGGCCACCACGCGGCCCAGCAGCGCGCCCACGCCCAGCAGCCAGAAGTGCTCGGTGGCGATCATCAGCGCGGCCGGCCCGCTGGCCACGCGCTGCTCCGCCCAGAACAGCCCGCCGTGGCCCACCAGGAAGAACATCGCGCCTGTCAGCACCGCCGCAATCACCTGCGGCCGCGTCGGCCGCGACTCGCGACGCGCCACGCCGATGGCGACGAGGATCGCCCCCGCGATCACCGAGCGCAGGCCGGCGAGCAGGAACGGCGGGATGGACGCCACGGCCACGCGGATCGCCAGGTACGTGCTGCCCCAGATGATCCACGTGGCCGCGTACGCCCCGAGCCGCAGCGCGCCGAATGCGCGCAGCCGCCCCGCGCTCACCCGCAACTCGAGCCCCCGAGCAATCGATCGCCTCCTGTCTGGTCACATGCTCCGGAGCATGCGAACGGCGTCACCACCACTCGCTCGGGAGCGACCCGGACCGATGCGCCCCGGCTACTCCGCCCGCAGCCGCTCGACCAGTCGCTGCCCCCTCGCGTCGCCCGGCGCGAGCTCGAGCAGGCGCGCCGCCCAGGCGCGCGCCTCGGCGTCGCGGCCGCACGCCGCCGCGGCGAACGCGTAGGCGCGCGCGATCGCGGGCTCGAGCACGTCGGACTCGAGTACCGCACGGCGGTACTCGCGGCGCGCCGCTTCCGGGCGGCCGAGCAGCGTGAACGCGTTGCCGCGGCCGAGTGGCTCGAACGCCACGCGCCGCGGGCCGAAGCGCGCGAGCCACGCGGGCGCGGGCGGCGGCGCGAACGGCTCGGCGCCCGGTGCGGGCCGCGCATCGAGCGTGGCGAGCCGCGCGCGCGCGTCCGCCACCGCGTCGTTCCACGCCGGCAGGTCGCGCACGAACAGCACGGCGGCGCCGTCGGCCTCGACCGGCGTCCACGCGGGGTCGGCCGCGAGCCGGACGACGAGCGTGCGCGCCGACGTCGCGACCAGCGCCGCGACCGGCCGGTCGCGCGCGGCCATCGCGTCCCAGCCGTCGCCCGCGACCACGTCGGTGTACTCGCGGTAGAACGCGTCGCCCATCACCTCGAGCCGGCCGTCGGCGTACACCGGGCGGCCCGGCCGGTGGAGCAGCAGCCAGCCGCCGAGGTCGAGCGTCGCGAACACGCGGCCGCCGGTGTCGTGCGCCGCGAGCCACGCGCCGGTGCGCGTCGGGAACACCGCGGCCGACTCGCCCGCGCCGAACCGCATCGGCCGGTGGTTCGCGGCGTACCAGCCGCCGAGCACCGCCTGCGACGCGACCGCGGCGAGCGCGCCTGCCACGGCGGCCGTCGCCCACCATGCGGCCGCGCGTGGCCAGCGGCGCCGCGCGGCCGCGTCGGCGAGCGACTGCGCCGCCGCGAGCGCGACCGGCGTCGCGGCGATCGCGAACAGCGCGACGTTGCGCACCCGCGTCGCGCCGAGCCAGCCGAACACCACGACGAGCGCGACGTCGAACGGCGCGAGCCGGCGCACGCGCAGCGCGACGAGCGCGAGCGTCGCGACGAGCAGGCCACGGAACACGGCGAGCGGCAGCACGCCGCGCCCCGCCGGCCCGAACGGCGACGCCAGCTCGGCGATCGACTCGCCGAACGCGTTGCCCGGCTCGAGCCGCGTGCGCAGCTCCCACAGGAACCGCACGCCGGCGAGGCCGTACGGGTTGAGCACGAGCGCCAGCGTCGCCGCGCCGAGCACGAGCCACGGCGTCGCGTCGCGCGCCCGGCCGCGCGGGGCGAGGAGGGACGCCATGGCATAGAGCGCGAGCACCGCCGGCCCGAGCAGCGACAGCGCGTGCGACCACGTCCACACGAGCTGGAGCGGCACTGCCGCCCACAGCCAGCGCTGCCCGCCGCCCGCCGCGTGGCGCGCGAGCAGCGCGAGCAACGCCGCAAGGCACACGTGCGTCGCGAGCTCCGGCCGCGCCATGAACCGCAGCTCCCACGCGCACAGCGCGACGCCGAGCCCGAGCCCGAGCAGCGCCGGCGAGCGCACGCCGCGCGCGCGCGCCGCCGTCCACACGAGCAGCGTCGCGCCGAGCGCGCACGCGAGACGCACCGCCCCGACGCCCGCCGCGCCGGCGCGCGCCGCGACGGCGAGCGCGATCTGGAACAGCCCGTGCATGTCGATGTACGGCGCACCGGCGCGCGTCCACGTGAACGTGTCGACGCGCGGCCACGCGTGGTGGGCGAGGATCCACTCGCCGGTCGCGACGTGGTAGCCGAAGTCGTGCGACGTCTCGGTGCGCCACGCGAAGCACGCCGCGAGCAGCAGCACGCACGCGAGCATGGCGGCGCGTGTGCGCGTGGGATCCGGCGCGGCCGGCGGCGTCTCGCCGTCGCGCCGCGGTGCGGTCCGGTGGGCGTTCGTATGCCGGACCACTAGCGCCCCATGCGGTCGACGATCCCCATCGCCACGTTCACCTGCGGCAGGAAGAAGTTCGCGAGCGCGAGCGGCAGCGCCCAGCGCCGCGCCGCCCAGCCGTCGACGCGCAGCAGGTATTCGGCGCCCAGCAGCACCGATGGGAAGGCAAGGGTGGCCATGCGCGTCGTATCGTACGCGATCACGAGCTGGGCGAGCGCACACGCCACCGGCATGAGCAGCACCACCGCGTCGGCGCGGTGGCCGCGCACCCACATGCGGGCCGCGGCGAGCGCGGGGAACAGCCAGTAGAGATCGAACGCCGCGGCGATGCCGAGCCCGCGCGAGCCGGCCGACTCGCGGAACCAGTGCAGCGGGTCGTGCAGCAGCGGCGTGGCGTAGAAACGGAACGTGTACGACACGCCCGGATGCCACGCCTCGAGCGCGACGCGTGCCGCGGAGAACGCCACGACCGCCGCCCCCACCGCCGCGGCCGCACGCCACCCGCGATGCGCACCGCCGGTCGCCCGCGCGATCTCGATCCCGAGCCACGGCGCGAGGAACAGCGCCGACTCGTGCGCGAGCATGGCCGCGAGGAACAGCGCCGCGGCGGCCGCCGGGTGGCGGCGCACGAGCCACGCGCCGAACACGAGCAGGTACGTGAACGCGTCGGGGTAGCCGCCGTAGTGCAGCGTGGTGAGCGCGACCATCGACAGCGCGGCGATCGACGCGCCGTACACGGCCCAGGTCGGCGCATGCCCGCGGCCGCGGAACCACAGGTAGACGGCGCCGAGCAGCACGACCGTCGCGAGCAGGTTCATATAGAGGAGGTAAGGGCCGCGCAGCCCCATCGCCCAGCTGACGAGTGGCGCCAGGAGACGGTGCCCGACCGGATTGTCGGCCGACGGGTGGAACGGGTCGAGCGCGAGCTGCGCGTAGTCCTTGCCGAGGAATGTGGGGCGGAGCCCGAGTGTGACGCGCTGCAGTGCGACCCAGACGAGCGCGATCCCGACGAGCAGCGCGGCCCACGCGCGGCCCGGCCGCTCCAACACGAGCAGCGCGGCAGCCGCGCGACCGGTGCGCGCGTGACGCCCCGCCGCACGCGGCGGCGGGCGGGACAGGACGGCCATCGAGGGGTTCCCCCGGGTGGGGGCGGCAGGCGCGGCGCGCGTGTCGCGTGTGTAGACGATAGCACCCGCACCGGCCGGCCCGTCGCGAAATCGTCCGGACGGGGCGGGCAGCAGGCCCGCATCGCCACGTCCCGCACCCCGGGCCCGGCGTGTCCCCGGCCTCGCGGCGGCGCTTGCCGTTGCCCCGGCGTTCGGGCGAGACTGCCCGGAACGAACCTCTCGCGGGCGCTCCGCCGTGCCGCGACACGCCGCCGGCTGCGGCCGCCTCTCACCCTGACGGGAACCCATGGGACGCATCTTCGAAACCCGCAAGGCCACGATGTTCGCGCGCTGGGACAAGATGTCGAAGGCGTTCGCGCGCATCGGCAAGGAGATCACGATCGCGGTCCGCGCGGGTGGCCCCAGCGTGGAGAACAACCCGTCACTGCGGCGGATCATCCACAACGCGCGCGCGCTCAACATGCCGAAGGACAAGGTCGAAGCGGCGATCAAGCGCGCCTCGGGGCAGGACCAGAAGGGCTACGACGAGATCCTGTACGAGGGCTACGCGCCGCACGGCGTGGCGGTGCTGGTCGAGTGCGCGACCGACAACGGCGTCCGCACCGTGGCGAACGTGCGCTCGCACTTCAACAAGTACCACGGCAACCTCGGCTCGACCGGCAGCGTCGCGTTCCAGTTCCGGCGCATGGGCGTGTTCCGGCTGAACCCGGTGGGGCTCGACATGGAATCGCTCGAGCTCGACCTGATCGACCACGGGCTGGAGGAGATGGGCGAGAGCACCGGCGAGAAGGGCGAGCCGCAGCTCGTGATCCGCTGCGGGTTCTCCGACTTCGGCCGGCTGCAGCAGGCGCTCGAGGAGCGCAAGATCACGCCGATCTCGGCGGAGTCCGAGTACATCCCCGGGACGCCGGTCACGCTGCCCGACGACCAGGCCACCGAAGTGCTCAAGATGATCGACGCCCTCGAGCAGGACGAGGACGTCCAGAAGGTGTTCCACAATCTCGGCTGACGCCCCGCCGGCCGGCGACGACGCGCCGCCGCCCGCGCCCGGACCGGTATGGCGTGCGCGCTTCGCGGCGAAGCTCCGGTGGCCGATCGTGCGACTGCCGATCGCGGTCGCGTCCGTGACCCTGCCGCTGACCGCGCTCCGCGCCGTCATGCGCGCGTCCGGCATCGCCGAGCCCGCGCGCGAGCCGCTCGGCGCGGCCCTGTCGATTGCGGTCGCATGGGTGGCGTACGGCCGTTACGTGGCCTGGGTCGAGCGCCGCGAGCCCACGGAGCTGTCGCTGCACGGCGCCGCGCGCGAACTCGCGGCCGGCGCGGCGATCGGCGCCGTGCTGTTCGCCGTTGTCGCGGCCGCGCTCGCCGCAGTCGGCGCGCTGCGCATCGGCCCGGGCGGCGCGGCCGCCGCGGTGCTGCCCGGCGCGCTCGCGCTCGCCGCCGCGTCGGGGTTCGCGGAGGAGGTGCTGATCCGCGGCGTCGTGTTCCGCATCGTCGAGGAGGCGCTCGGCACGTGGCCGGCGCTCGTGCTGTCGGCCGCGCTGTTCGGCGCCGCGCACCTCGGCAACCCGGGGGCGACGTGGTGGACCGCCGGGGCGATCGCGGTCGAGGCCGGCGTGCTGCTCGCCGCGGCGTACCTGGTGACGCGGCGGCTGTGGCTCGCGATCGGGCTGCACGCGGCGTGGAACTTCACCGAGGCGGGCGTGTTCGGCGTCGCGGTGTCCGGCCACGACGTACCGGGCCTGCTGCGCTCGACGCCCGCCGGGCCCGAGCTGCTGTCGGGCGGCGCGTTCGGCGCCGAGGCTTCGGTCGTGGCGGTCGTCGTGTGCACCGCGGCCGGGTGCGGCCTGCTCGCGCTCGCCGCGCGCCGCCGTGCATTCGTGCCGCTGCCGTGGGCGCGCCGCGCCGGGGTGGACGCGACGCCGGCCTGACCGCGGCCATGGGCCGGCTGGGCCTGCGGCGCCGCGGCTGATACGCTCCTTTCGTTGCATGCGCCCGGCGTGCGCCGGGCACCCCCGTCACCTCGGAGCCGTCCATGTCGCGTGCGCACCCGCCGCGCGAGCCGGACCGTGCGTCGCCCGCGCACGGCGATGACCGCGAGCTGCTCGCGAGCATCCTGGACGTGGTCGACGCGCTCGTCGCCGCGTCGGACGCGGACGGCCGCGTCGTCCTGTTCAACCGTGCCTGCCGCGAGCTGACCGGGTATGCGCCCGCTGACTTCGACGGCCGCGACCCGCTCGAGTTGCTGATCCCGCCCGAGGAACTCGCCGAGGTGCGGCAGCGCATGACCGGGCTCCGCGAGCACGGCGCGACGTACGGCGAGAACCACTGGATGACGCGCGACGGGCGCCGCCGGCTGATCGCGTGGACGAATCGGCTGGTCACGAACCCCGATGGCTCGCCGCGATGGGTGATCGGCACCGGCATCGACGTGACCGACCGCCGGCGCGCGGAGCACGACCTGCTCGCCAGCGAGGAACGCTACCGGTCGCTCGTCGAGCAGGCGTCGGACGGCATCATCGTCAGCGAGGACTCGTACCGGATCGTCTCGGTGAACTCGCGGATGTGCGAGATGCTCGGCTACCGCCGCGAGCAGCTCGAGGGCATGGACGGCGCGCGGCTGATGCTGCCGGACGACCTCGCGCGCACGCCGATGCGGCTCGACGAGGTGCGGCTCCACGGGTCGCTGCTGATGGAGCGCGTGCTGCGGCGCGCCGACGGCTCGCTGTTCACCGCCGAGATCAGCGTGCGCAAGGTCCCGGGCGGCGCCGTGTCGATCGTGCGCGACGTCAGCGCGCGCGTACGTGTCGAGGAGGAACTGCGCGCCAGCGAGCGGCGGCTGCGCAGCGTCATCGACTCCGACCTCATGGGCGTCGTGTTCACGCGGCTCGGCGAACCGGCGTTCGACGCCAACGACTACGCGCTGCGGCTGCTCGACTACACGCGCGACGATCTCGCCGCGGGGCGGCTGTCGTGGAACGCGGTCACGCGCGCGGTCGACGAGCCGCTGAACGACGCGACGCGCGACCACCTCCGCACGACCGGCGTGGCGCCGCCGACCGAGCGCCTGCTGCGACGCCGCGACGGCGCCGAGATCCCGGTGCTGGTCGGCGGCTCGATGCTGGACGACCGGACGCTCGTCGGCTTCCTGCTCGACCTGCGCCCGCTCAAGGGAGTCGAGGCGCGGCTGCGGACCGCCGAGCAGCTGTCGCTCCGCGCCCAGCGGCTCGCGCACGTCGGCACGTGGATCGTCGACGTGGCGACCGGCGCCGCGACGGTGTCGGACGAGCTGCTGCGGATCTGCGGCCTGCCCGCGGCGCGCGACGTGGTGCCGCGCGACGAGACGTTTGCGCTCGTCCACCCCGACGATCGCGAGCGCGTGAACGACGACTTCCACCGCGCGGTCGAGGCGGGCGAGGCGCGGCGCATCGAGCACCGGATCGTGCGGCCCGACGGCACGGTGCGCGTGCTCGAGACCCATGT
>Ga0070670_100006117_pt1 | contig 10174 bp, 6 predicted proteins | sample KBSS63metaG_FD_64665 | JGI IMG/M metagenome (GOLD analysis project Ga0070670, IMG submission 64665) | Switchgrass rhizosphere microbial communities from Kellogg Biological Station, Michigan, USA - KBS S6-3 metaG | ecosystem: Host-associated > Plants > Roots > Rhizosphere > Soil ... | reverse complement strand
TCTACGGGGTGCTCGCATTCGGCGTCGCGCAGCGGGTGCGTGAGTTCGGCATCCGGCAGGCGCTCGGCGCTGACCGTCACTCGATCCTGTCGCTGGTGATCGCGCAGGGGATGCGCACAATCGCGATCGGCGTCGTCATCGGTCTGATCGGATCGTTTGCGCTCACGCGCTTTCTGCAGACGCTGCTGGTCGGCGTTGCCAGCCACGACCCCATCGTTTTCGCAGCGGTCACCGGCGTGCTCGTGGCCGTCGCGCTCGCCGCGTGCTACGTTCCGGCGCGGCGCGCGACCGACATCGACCCGATGGTTGCGCTCCGCGATTCTTGAAATCGCCCGGTGCGGGCGGGCACGATTGTGACAAGATCAGGTGGCTCGATGCCGCTCCTTGCCGCAGTCTTTTTCGTCGCATTCCATTCGCAGGACCAGCCGGCTCGCGCGGACTGCCGTGAATGGCACGAGTGCCGTCAGCTGGCTCTCGATGCCGCCGCGGCCGGGGAGTTCGAGCGCTTCCACGATCTCGCATGGCGCACCCTTCAGACGGGCCCGAAGAACGATCCCGCTTTGATGTACCTGCTCGCGCGTGCGCAGAGCCTGAGCGGGCGGCCGGGCGACGCGCTGGTGATGCTGCAACGCCTGCGGGCGATGGGTGTCACGACCGACGCGGCCACCAGTGACGACTTTCGCCGCGTACGGAGCCTGCCCGGATGGGCGGAGTCCGGCAACGCCGCTGGCGCCGAGACAGCTGGCGTGAAAGCCAGTCCCGACACGGCTGGCCCAAAGGCTGCGGCCACCGATACGGCAGGAAAAGCCAGCACCATCGATACCGCGGCGGTGCAGTTCGAGACGCTGCCGTTCACGCCGGCGGGCCTGGCCTACGACGCGGTCTCGCGGCGCTTCATCTTCGGCGATCGCCGCGCGCGGCGCCTGGCCGTCGTCGATGAATTCTCCGGTCATATGGCCAATCTCGCCAGCGCCCAGTCTGCGGGGTTTGGCGACATCGCCGCAATTGAGATCGATCCAAGACAGGGCGACCTGTGGGTGCTCAGCGCGGATGGCGCGCGCGGCACGCTGCACAAGCTGCAGCTGATTTCAGGACGCGCGCTGGCGTCGTACGCGCCCGCGGAAAAATTCGGCCCTGTAGATCTCGTCGACGTGGCCGCGACCCCCGACAATGGCGTGCTCGTGCTCGATCGCGCGGGACATCGCATCTTCCAGCTTGGATCCAAAGCGACCGCGCTCGAGCTGACGTCGACACTGCCGGACGACAAACCCGCCGCGATTGCTCCGGCCGGCGATGGCATCGTCTACGTTGCCCATGCATCCGGCGTATCGCGAGTCGATCTGGCGGCGCGCTCCGTCGTCGCCCTGAAGCCCGCGAAGGGTGTCGACTTGAAGAGCATCACGAGGCTGCGCTGGCACAAAGGGGCGTTGATCGCGGTGCAGGGCGCGGACAACGGCAGCTACCGGGCGGTGAGGATTGAAGTCGATCGACAAGGACGGGGCGCGTCCGCGATCCGGCCGCTCGCCGCCTCGCTCGCATCGATCGATCCGACAGCGGCGGTGATTTCCGGCACTACGCTGTACTATCTTGCCGGCGCGGACGATGCCCGGATGACCGTGGGGAAGCTTCTCCTGAAGTGAGTGCCGTCGCCGAAACTGTCGAAACGCTGCCGGTCACAACCGCGACGCGGATGGACGTACTGGATGTTCTGCGCGGCGTCGCGATCTTCGGAATCCTCATCTACAACATCGGTGCGCTCTCGGGGTACGAGATGGTTCCGCCGGCGGACCGGGCTGGCGTTCCGGCCGCAGGCGCCGACCACAATCTTTCATTCCTCATGGAGTTTCTCGTCCAGGGCAAGTTCTACTGCCTCTTCTCATTCCTGTTCGGGGCGGGATTCGCCGTTTTCATCGACCGCGCATCCGCGCGCGGCGCTGACGGCGTCCGGCTGTTCAAGCGACGGCTCAGCGGGCTGCTTCTGATCGCGCTCGTCCATACGTTTCTCATCTGGTACGGCGACATCCTGGCGGTGTACGCGATTCTCGGATTCGGTTTGATTCCGTTCATAAGACGCGACGACCGGACGGTGCTGCGCTGGGCGGCGGCCATGCTCGCGTCGCCCATCGTGTTGTACGCCGTGCTCCTTGGCCTCGCCGCGCTTAGTGGCGCGCCGGCCGCGCAGGCGGGCGGTGATGGACTGCCGCCAGTCATGGCGCGCGCGGTCGAAGGCATGCGCCACGGCGGCTACCTGGACATCGTGAAAGCAAACGCAATCTTCACCGCCGCGAACGTCGTTCGCCGTCTGATCCTGATGTTTTACCCGCGCGTGTTCGGAATGTTCCTGCTCGGCCTGTACGCGCAGCGCCGCGGATTTTTCCGCAGCCTGAGCACGCACCATCAGCTGCTGACGAAGATCTGCTTGCGGGGACTCGTCGTCGGCCTTCCGCTGGCGGCGGTTGGTGCGTTAATGGGGGACTCTGGAACGCCGCGCCTGCCGACGATCACAGGGCTGTTCGAGATCATCGTCGAGTCGATTGCGACGCCGGCGTTGTCGCTTGCGTACGCCGCTGCGATCTGCCTGATGTTCGAGTCAGCGCGTGCGAAACGGGTGCTGATGTGGATCGCTCCGACGGGAAGGATGGCGCTGTCCAATTATCTGCTGCACAGCATCGTCAGCGTCATTGTCTTTTACGGTGTCGGCTTCGGGCTGTATGCGCGGCTCAGCCTCGCACCTCTCTTTGCGCTGTGCGTTGCCTTCTTCGTCGTGCAGACGCTGTTGAGTACGGTGTGGCTGCGTATGGCGACGTTCGGTCCCGCGGAGTGGTTGTGGCGGCAGTTCACCTACCGCCGGCGGTTCGCGCTGCTGCGATGACGTCGGCGGGAGACCATCCCCGCGCGCGCAGATCGCGGACGCCGGTGTCCCCGTCAGACTTGCTTAGTTTCTGATCCGCTCGCTTCATGATCAGCGGATGGTGCAGGAATGTCGGCGGCTCGGCGCGGCCGAGGAGGCGCGCGATTCGGATCTGCCGGCCGGTCGAGGGCAGCAGATCGGTGCCGCGAATCACGAAGTCAATCTGCTGCCGCCAGTCGTCCACCGTGACCGCGAACTGGTAGGTCCAGTTGCCATGCCTGTCGCGCAGCAGCACGTCCCCGCATTGCCGCGCCGGCTCCTGACTCTGAGTTCCGAGTCCGGCGTCTTCGAATGTTTCCACACCGGGCTCCATGCGCACGCGCCATCCGTAACCATCGGTGAGCGGCAGGTTCTTGTCGCGGCAGTGCCCCGGGTAGTAGAGCTCTGATGTCTCGGCACTCGCGCGGTCAGGCCCTGTCCCGAGCAACGATCGGCGTGTGCAGTCGCAGGCATAAACGAAGCCGTTCTGCCGCAGGCTGTCGAATGCGTCCCGATACACGTGATCCCGATCGCTCTGGCGCGCGTCGCAGCGTCCGGCGCGGAACGCGTCGGTGGGGAAAACGTCGGCGCGATACCCGAGCCAGTCGAGATCGTCGAGGATGCCCGTTTCGTACTCGCGCCGCGAGCGCTCGCGATCGTGGTCCTCGATTCTGAGCAGCACCTCGCCGCCACGCTCGCGCGCAGTGCTCCATACGTACTCAGCGTTGAGCACATGTCCGAGATGAAGCCAACCGGTCGGCGCTGGTGCGAAGCGGGTACGCACAGAGAAGGGTTCTACAGGGTTCTACAAGGTTCTACGGGTTCTACAAGGTTCGGTTCTACGGGTTCTACAAGGTTCGGTTCTACAGGTTTTACAAGGCACGGTTTAACGTTTGACCGAATTCTCAGTTGTGCCGGCAAGTTCTTGAACTGCCAGAGCGGAACCCGGTAGAACCCAGTAGAACCGAACCTAGTAGAACCCAGTAGAACCTTGTCGAACCTTGCAGAACCTATTCCCGCAGCACGCGGGCGGGATCGATGCGGGACGCGCGTCGGGCGGGCAGCCAGCCGGCGAGTGCGCCGATGGTGCCGAGGACCGCGGCGCCGCCGGCGATAACGCCGGCGCCTGCAGGGTGTGGCATCGAGCGCCAGACGAATGCCGTTTCTCCACCCCTTTTACCCTTCCCGCAGCACGCGCGCGGGGTCGATGCGTGCAGCGCGCCCCGCCGGGATCCAGCTGGCGAGGCCGCCGATGGCCGCAAGCACCACAGCAGCGCCGGCGAGCGTCGCGGGATCCCGCGGCTGGAGTCCGAAGAGCAGCGGGGTGGCGAACCGCACCGCCCACAGCGATAGCCCGGCACCGAGAACGACCCCCAGCGCCACGAGTATCGCCGCGCGCTGCAGAACGAGTCGAACCGCCGCGGCCGGCGCGGCGCCGAGCGCCATCCGGATGCCGATCTCGGTGCGGCGGCGGCTCACCGCGTAAGTCATCACGCCGTAGAGTCCGAGCGCTGCGAGAAACAGCGCGAGTCCACCAAAGAATCCTGAGAGCAAGGCCAGCATCCGTTCCTGGACGGCGTTGGCCCGGATCGACTGCTTGTAGACGCGAAACGTGAACGTCACGTCTCCGTCGACGCGTTGCAGGGCCTCCGCAAGGCTGCGGGACAGCATGGCGGGCGACGATTGGGCGGCGCGCACCGACATGTCGATACCGGGTCCTGCGGTCTCCAGTTGCGGCAGATGGCGATACATCGTTGGTGGCACCGGATCCTTGAACGAGAGGTAGAGTGCGTCGCGCACGACGCCGACGATGTGGAGATCGGGCGCCGGCTCGCCTGGCCGGGTGATTTCGCGCAGCGAGCGACCCACCGGATTTGTACCTCCGAAGTACTTCTTGACCAGCGTCTCGTTGACGACGATGGCGACCGGCGATCCCTTCCTGTCCTGATCGTTGAAGTCGCGTCCGCCGACGAACGGAATCCCCTGCGTCGCGAACCAGTCCCGACTTACGGCGTTCACGTACACGGTGCGGTCGTCTTCACCGAACGACAGGCCTGGTGGATTCTCGATGAGGGTGTTCCACGAGCTGAACGTGAGCGGGGTGATGTTCTGAAGCGCCGCGCTCTGGACGCCCGGCACCGACAGCGCCGCCTGCCGCATGCGCTCCCACAACTCGGGCCGCTGCTCCTGCGCGACCGCGCTGCGCTTCCCGTTCATGTCCACGATGAGCAGCGGATCCGGATTGAACCCGAGGTTGACGTGCGTGAGCGTCGTAAACGTGCGGACGAAGAGGCCCGCGCCCACGACGAGGACCAGCGACAGCGCGACCTGGAGGATCACCATCACGCTGCCGAACCCGAACCGCGATTCTCCGACGATCGCGCGTCCCTGTTCCTTCAACGCGTCATTCGGCTGCACGCGCGTCGCACGCATCGCCGGAATCGTGCCAAACAGCAGCGTCGTGGTCATCGCGACGATCGCGGTGAATGCCAGCACCAGCCAGTCGATGCTCACGTCCAGCGTGATCGGCGGATCCTCGACGGAAATCTCGCGGACGAGAAGCGTTGCGCCCCACCGCGCGAAGACGAGCCCCAGGAGGGCGCCCGCAACCGAGAGGAGGGTGCTCTCGACGAGCAACTGCCGCGCGATGCGCCATCGGGACGCACCGAGGGCGACCCGCACGCTCAGCTCGTGTCTGCGCGCATTCGCGCGCGCCAGCAGCAGGTTGGCGATGTTGGCGCACGCGATGAGCAGCACGAGCGCAACGATGCCCATGATGACGTAGAGCGGCTCGCGGTACTGCCGTCCGAGATTGCCGGTGCCGTTCGCGGCGGGCCGCAGGTTGAACGGGTCCTTCAAATAGCGCCCGACGTTTTCCGGGCGCGAGTTCTGCGGCAGTGTCGCCTCGCGGATCTGCGGCTGAGCGGTGCGCAGCGCCACCACCGCGTGGTCGCGCGCGTCGCCGCTCTTCAACCTCCCGATGATGCGCAGCCACCACCACGTGCGTTTATCCAGCGCGCTTTCGCTGGCGCCACGGATGAGCGGCTCGGCGCCCAGCGGTATCGCGACATCGTAATTGTTCCCCTGATCGATCCCGGTGAAACCAGGAGGCGTGACGCCGATGACCGTGAACTGGATCCGATCGAGCGAGATAGGCTTGCCGATCACGTCCGCCGCGCCGCCGAAGTGGTGCTGCCAGAAGTTGAAGCTGACGACCGCGACCGGCCCGTCAGGTCCGCCGCCCCGCACGTCGTCGGCCGGACTGAACGTCCGCCCGAGGATCGCCGGCACCCCGAGCACGTCGAAGTATTCGCCGCTCGCCATTACGCCATTGACGAAGCGTGTCTCCCCGCCCGCGGCGAGGTTGAATCTCGGTATGGAGTAAGCGAAGGCGGCATCGAAGATCTGCTTGTCGCGGTCGCGGATCTGTTCCCAGAGCGGATTGCTCCACGACGGGCTTCGTTCATTCGAGAGCAGCTGGACGAGCCGCTGCGGCTCTTTTACCGGCAGCGACCGCAGCATCAGCGCGTTGATGAGCGAGAAGATCGCGGTGTTCGCGCCAATCCCCAGCGCCAGAGACAGGATCGCGACTGCGGTAACGATGGGGGTCCCGCGAAGTGCGCGGAACGCGTCGCGAATATCAGCCATGTGAATTACCTACTCGGATCCCGCGTGACACACGTCGGGCACGGTCCGATAGACGGAATTGAGGCGGGTTTGGTTGGCTCGGGCCAACTTCTCAAATACAATCGCCCGGATCAGTCTATGGATTTGAACCTTAAAGGAAAAGTCGCCCTGCTTGCCGGTGCGAGCAAGGGCTTGGGCTATGCCGTTGCGCATGCCATGGCGCGCGAAGGGGCGTCGGTGTCGATCGCCTCGCGCGACGAAAAGGCGATCGCCGACGCCGCGTCGCGCATCGAGCGCGAGACGGGATCGCAGGTCCTGTCGACGGCGCTCGACGTTCGGTCGGCCGACGCCATTCAGCGGTGGGTGGGCGCCTCCGCGGATCGGTTCGGCGGCGTAGACGCGCTGCTCACCAACTCAGGAGGTCCGCCGGCGGGCGCGACGCTGTCGTTTGACGACGCTGCCTGGAAGGACGCTGCAGAACTGCTGCTGTTCAGCACCCTGCGGATGGTAAGGGCCGCCGTCCCGCTGATGCGCGCGCGCGGCGGCGGCGCAATCCTCATGTCCACGTCGTCCTCGGTCAAGGAGCCCGTCCAGAACCTGGGGCTGTCGACCGTGCTTCGCGCTTCGGTGTCGGCGCTGGCCAAGACCCTCGCGCTCGAGCTCGCGCCGGAAAAGATTCGCGTCAATCAGATCATCCCGGGCCGAATCGACACCGATCGCGTCCGGCACCTGGACGAGGTGAACGCGAAGAAAGCCGGGATTTCCGTCGACGATGCGAAGACGAGAGCGATAACGGCGATCCCGATGGGCCGCTACGGCGAGATCGAGGAATTTGGCCGCGTCGGCGCGTTCCTGTTGTCGGACGCTGCTTCGTACGTGACCGGCGCGACCGTCCAGGTGGACGGCGGCCTGATTCGAAGCGTCCTTTGAAGGCTCAAGGCTCAAGGCTCAAGGCTCAAGGCTCAAGGCTCAAGGCTCAAGCCTTAAGGCCTAAGCCCCTGAGCCTGAGCCTGAGCCCTGAGCCCTGACCCGTGAGCCTTGAATGTCTGTGATGAGAAACATGCTGCTCGCGCTCTCCACGAACGCGTGGATGCGCGAGCGGGCGACGAAAACGGCGTTCGTCCGCCGTTCAGTGTCACGCTTCATGCCGGGCGAGCAGATCGAGGATGCCCTGCGCGCGGCGGCGGAGCTGAAGCCGCAGGGGATCACCACGATCCTGACCAAGCTCGGTGAGAATCTGACCCGCGTCGAGGAAGCCGAGCAGGTAACGGTGCATTACCTCGACGTCCTCGATCGCGTGGCAGCCGCCGGCCTGGATGCGCACATCTCGATCAAGCCGACGCAGCTCGGCCTGGATCTCGATCGCAGCCTCTGCGAGCGAAACCTCGATCGCCTCATCGCGCGCGCCGAACAGCGCAACAATTTCGTGTGGATCGACATGGAGAGCTCGGTCTACGTCGATCGCACCCTGGCGTTGTATCGTCGTACCCGGGCGAAGACGCCGCGCGTCGGCATCGCGCTGCAGGCGTATCTCCGCCGCACCGAAAAGGACGTCGAGTCGATCGTGCCGCTTGGCGCCGCAATCCGCATCGTCAAGGGGGCCTATCTCGAGCCACCGGAGATTGCGTTTCCGAAGAAGGCGGACACCGACGAGAACTACTACCGGCTGTGCACGCGGCTGCTTGCCCCCGACGCGCGGAAACCGGGCGCGATTCTGCACATCGCCACCCACGACGTGCCGCTCGCCGATCGGCTGGCCGGTTATATCGCGCAGAACAACGTGCCGCCGTCGGCGTACGAGTTCGCGATGCTCTACGGCATCCAGCGCGGGCAGCAGGCGCGGCTGGCGCGCGAAGGCAAGCGGCTGCGGGTGCTGATCAGCTACGGCGAATACTGGTTCCCCTGGTACATGCGACGGCTGGCCGAAAGGCCCGCAAACGTCTGGTTTGTCTTCCGGACAATGTTCGGGTAACTTGCCACGATCGAACGACATTCGGCCCCACGAGAAGAACAGAAGCAGGGGAGAAGGGGAGTAGACAGGTATGAAAGCCCGAATTCTCCACGCGGCGGTTATGGCCGCCACTTGCGCGCTGATGATGGGAGCAACGGCCGTGCGCCAGGGTTCGAGCGCTGCCGTTGCGATCGATCCCGATGATATCGGGGGCGTCGTGACCGGTCCGAAAGGACCCGAAGCCGGCGTCTGGGTCATCGCCGAGACGGCGGACCTGCCGACGCGGTTCGTGCGGATTGTCGTCACCGACGATCGCGGGCGTTACCTCGTTCCTGATCTGCCCAAGGCAAGCTACAGCGTGTGGGTGCGCGGCTATGGGTTGGTTGACTCGCCGAAGACGAAAGCGCAGCCGGGCAAGAGTCTGAACCTCACCGCGGTGCCGGCGCCGGATCCCCGAGCCGCGGCAGAGTATTACCCCGCCGGTTACTGGTTGTCGCTCCTGAAGGTGCCGGAGAAGAGCGAGTTCCCCGGCGGTGCCGGCATCGGTCAGAACGTCCGCAACCAGCAGGATTGGATTCGGGTCATCAAGTCCGGCGGCTGTACGGCGTGCCATCAGCTTGGCACGATGGGCACGCGCCGCATTCCGAAGGAGCTCGGGACGTTTCCGACGTCCGCGGCGGCGTGGGAGCGCCGCCTGCAGTCCGGTCAGGCCGGCAACAACATGGTTTCGACATTGAACCAGCTGGGCCACGATCGAGCGCTGGCCCTGTTCGCCGACTGGACGGATCGCATTGCGGCCGGAGAAGTGCCGGCGGCGCCGCCGCGTCCGCAGGGGCTCGAGCGCAACATCGTCATCACCGAGTGGGACTGGGCCGACCCGAAGGCGTATCTCCACGACGAAGTGTCGACCGACCGGCGCAATCCGACCGTGAACGCGAACGGAAAGATCTACGGCGCGCTGGAGCTCAGCGCCGATTACCTGCCGGTGCTCGATCCTGAAGAGAATTCGATCGGCCAGGTGAAGCTGACGGTGCGGGACCCGAACACGCCGGCGACCTCACCGCTGATGATCCAGCCATCGCCCGTCTGGGGCAACGAGCCGATCTGGACGAGCAAGAACAACGTGCACAACCCGATGTTGGACGAGAAGGGGCGAGTGTGGATCACGTCGGCGGTGCGTGCTCCGGACAACGCCGAGTACTGCAAGGCAGGGTCGGCGCATCCGTCGGCGAAGCTCACACCGATTCAACGCTCCGGCCGCCAGCTCGCGATGTACGACCCGAAGAGCGGCAAGATCACGCACATCAGCACGTGCTACAGCACGCACCACTTGATGTTCGCCGAAGATGCGAACCGCACGCTCTGGACGAGCGGCGGCGGATCGGTCGTCGGCTGGCTCAACACGAAGATGTTCGAGGAGACGGGCGACGAAGAAAAGTCGCAAGGCTGGACGGCGCTGATCATCGACACGAACGGCAACGGGAAGCGCGACGAATATGTCGAGCCGAACCAGCCGGTCGATCCCACGAAGGACAAGCGCTACGGCAGCGCCTTCTACTCGGTCGCGCCGGCGCCCGACGGTTCGGTGTGGGGATCGGTCCTCGGCTTCCCCGGCGCGGCGGTTCGGCTCACGCCAGGTGCGCATCCACCAGAGACGGCGCTCGCGGAAGTGTTCGAGCCGCCGATGAAGGACGGTGTCCCGGTCG
>Ga0070670_100006112_pt1 | contig 10178 bp, 8 predicted proteins | sample KBSS63metaG_FD_64665 | JGI IMG/M metagenome (GOLD analysis project Ga0070670, IMG submission 64665) | Switchgrass rhizosphere microbial communities from Kellogg Biological Station, Michigan, USA - KBS S6-3 metaG | ecosystem: Host-associated > Plants > Roots > Rhizosphere > Soil ... | reverse complement strand
GCGACACAATATCATCGCCGGCAACATTTTCGCTCGGCTGTACTCCACAGCAGACGATAGCCCATGTCACGTGTTCATGAGTGACATGCGCGTGCAGGTGGCCGATGACCGGTACTACTATCCCGATGTCGCGGTGGTCTGCACACCGATCGCAGAGCTGGACGTCATCGCGCGGGGACCGTGTGTCGTCGTGGAGGTCACGTCGCCGAGCACGGCGCGCATCGACCGCGGTGAGAAGCTCGAGGCCTACAGGCGGATCACCGCACTGCGCGCCTATCTCATTGTCGACCACCTCCGGCGACGGGTCGAGCGTCATTGGCGCGAGTCGCCAACTACTGTGTGGATGCGCGAGGAGATCGTTGGTGACGCGCCCACGGCGATGTCCGTTCCGTGCCTCGACGCGAGCCTAACGCTGGAGTCGGTCTATCGACGTGTCGAGCTGCCGGCGGTGCACGAGCCCGAGATCCCGGCGTACGATGCGTATGACATGGCCAAGGAGGACTGATTGGTAATGGAACCTGCCAGTTTCACCCACCGGTTGCTCGCCGACATCGGCGTGATCGTCGTGGAAGTGACGCAAGCCGTGCGAGCCAGTGACTTCGACGAGCTGGCGGTCACTGCCGATACGTGGATCGAAGCGCACGGCCAGCTGCAGGGTCTCGTCATTCACGCACGCCGGTTCCCGGGGTGGGAGAGCCTGGGTGGGCTCATCAGCCACATACGGTTCGTCCGCGATCATCACCGGAAGATCAAACGCGTCGCGTTCGCTGCAGATGGCGAGCTCGCCAAGCTCGGCCCACGGCTTGGCGAGCATTTCGTCCAGGCTGAGGTGAAGACTTTTCCGTTCGATGCCCTCGACTCGGCTATCGCATGGGCGGCGGAGAGGACCACGGAGCCTGGAGCGCGCCCTACTTGACCGACGCCGTGCCGATCATCTGGGCGTGAATTCGCGTGCTCCTGCCGCTCACTTTGGAGCGGGCGTGCGCCCGACGGGCAATCGCACTCCCAACGACACGAACGTTCGCGCGGCGGTAGGGCTCCCGTCGCCGAAGGAATTGGTCATCGCGGGCGCGTCGCCCCCGAATACGCTTCCGAGCTCCACCCCGACGGTCGTGGACCCGACGCCTAACGATCCGCCGATGAACGCCGTATTCCGCGTCGCACTGAAGTCGGTGTTCTCGCTCCCGGCGGATCCCGCATCGAAATCGACAGTCGTGTAATAACTCTCGCGGCCAAACCCACCTGAAAGACCGAAACGCCCCAGCCGCTTGGATGCGGCGAGCCGCCACCCCGCCGTCTCGATCGAACCACTGTGCAGCGATAGCGAGACGGTCGCTCCGCTATCGGTCGGCAACGGCTCGCTCGTCAGCGAGAATTTCGGGAGCTCCCGCACCATGCCCGTGAGCGACACGGCAGGAAGCCTGTCGGTCTCCTGAAGGATTCCAAGGCGAGCCCCGTACGAGTAGCCGACCATGCCGCCACCCGTGTGGACACTCCCCCCGTCCATGTGGGGCGCGAGCCGCAGGCCGCCCAGCAGGTCCAATCCCAACGTGCGCGTGTCGCCTACCCGAGTGCCTCGCGAAACACGAAGCGCCACCTCACCCGCGAGCGACGCTGCGGTTCCGGCGTCGACGCCGAAGCTCGAGGCGCCGGTGGTGGCGTCGGTGCGCACCGCGACGTTGTCGAACGTCGGACTGTTTCGCGACATCGCGCTCGCACGAAACGACAGTTCCACCCGTCCCTCATTGTGCAGCGCACCACTCTGACCGACGATGGCGTTGCCCTCGGCGACGGCTTCGTCCGCCAGCTGCGTCGACATTGCCGCGGCGATGTCGCGTGCCTTGTAACAGGCATCGATCATGTTGCCGCCACAGAATGGGAGGATGGCTCCATCACAGGCTGCAACAGCCAGCGTCAGAGCGGCAGGTACGATCAGGCGAGCGTTCATGATTCCTCCTGGGAGTGGCGCTGCACCGGGAATGCGTTGGGACTCGCTGGACGGCCTTCCTAACCACAGCCCGGAGTGTTGTCACTCAGGCGCACGCAAAGTGCGCTCTTCGGATGAACGGCTCGATACGTCTAGTGACGTAGGCGCCTAACACCTTCGACTTAGGAACCGGCGTCGCGACGTGCCACAGGTGGGGCGCTACCGGACCTGCGAGGCAGCGCGTGGTCGACTACCAGGCGGCGGGATCCTGCCGGTAGTACCGCTTCAGCTCTTCGTAGAGCTTGGGATGCCGGCCGGAGAGCTCCCGGCCTCGCTCGAAGAACGTCTCGGTCGCGACAGCGAAGAACTCCGCGGGGTTCCGGGCGCCATAGGGGTCGAGCAACGTGGAGTCCCCGGCATCCGACGCGCGCCGCAGCGTCTCGAGCTCATTTCTGAAGACCTCCGCCCACGAGCGCGCCTGTGCGCCACTTTCGAGCGTCGTCCCACGCCAGGACGAGTGCCCGCAGGTTGCGCTGCGTGTGGCCTAACAGGTGCTCGTCGTCTTCCGACCAGATGCCTCCCTCGTCGCGCTGGTTCGTCGCCACATAGCCGCTCGGGTACACGATGACGGACGTTAGGCGCGGGAAATAATCCGTGTCGCGGTGCAGCAGCAGGAGGGCGGCCTGCGCAGCAATCGTCAGGCGGACGTCGTCGCGCATGATCAGGCCGGAGGCTCCCTCGAAGTGCTTCTCCTCGAGGAGCACGCGCGCGTGACCGAGCAGCTCGCGCCGGTCAGCCTCGCTCAGTCGCTAGAAGACGGGGACGGGCGACGGGCGACGGGCGACGGAGAAACGGCGCGTCATTCCGAGCGCGGGTGCCCGCAGAGCGGGCAGTTTAGGAATCGCCGTCATCCCGGTAGAGGGCTGGCCCCTCTTTCGGGAGGACGGCGATTCCTCGACTCGCTGCCGCTCGCTCGGAATGACACGCCCTTTTCCTGCCGCCTGCCGTCTGCCGCCTCTTCGTCCGTCCGCCGTCGTCCGTCCCCCGTCCCCGGCAGTCGACAGTCGCCAGCCGCCTAGATCTTCGGCGCGTTCGCCAGGAGCTCGAGCAACGCGACCGTCGTAGCTGCGGTCAAGAGACCTGCGGCGATTGCCGCCCGCCGCGACCACGGGCGTCCGCGCGCGACGACCGATCGAATTTCTGCCGCCAGGTTCCGTGCACTCCCAACGAGCATCGGCGCACGTGATCGGGGGGCGACGCCCAGGGATGCGACCGGCACGGGCCTTTTTGCGCGTGGGGCGCTCGAGATAGTCAGCTCGTTGACCGACGCCGCAACGAAATCCGATGACATCTGGCCTGACGACGTCACCACCATGACGGGCCGCGTCGAGGGCGTGGTGCGGACGAGCCGCGCGACGGCTGCCTGGCCGCCGTCCACATCGCCGGACGTCGCCCTGGCAATGCTCGCCATGGCACTCCGGAGCGCCGGCCAACGCTCGTTAGGCTCCTTCGCCATCATCCGCATGACCGTCGCGGCGAGGGGTGTGGGGCACTCGCGTCGCAGGAAGCCCGGCCACGCTGGCAGGTCGTTCACGTGCGCGCGCTCCACTTCGAGCGGCGGGCCGACGAACGGCGGACGCCCGGTCAGCAGCTCATAGCCGATCGCCCCCACCGCATACTGGTCCGTGGCAAACGATGTCGGGCGACCGAGACACTGCTCAGGACTCGTGTACTCCGACGTCATGACGGTCAGGAGCGTCCGCATGATGCGCTGGTACTCCGTGTCACGCGCGATCGCAAAACCCTTCACGTGGACATCGCCATGAACGTCGACGCGTACGTTGGCAGGTGTCACGTCCCCATGGAGTACTCCGTGGTCGTGCGCGTACTGCAACGCGGCACAGAGCCGGAATAGCAACGCCTGCGCGACCGGGATGGGCAGTCGCGGATGCGCACGGAGCACGGCGTCGAGTGGCACATCGTCGACGTGCGTCGTGAGAACGAAGGGATGGCTGGCGACGGTTCCGGTCATGCAACGCCCTGAGCCCCGAAAAAAAGAAGGCTGGCGCCGTCGATGGTGCCAGCCTCCAATATATAGATCCCTTCGTTAGGATCGAAAGCCTTCGATTGAGGTTAGTACCTTCTCATTTCAGGCGCCATCCAGCTCATCGCCGACCCATGGGATACCAAGTAAATCCCATGTTGAAACGAGCACTGCTGGCATCGAGCTGGAGGTCCTCGACCGTCAGGTTCTCGAACCGGACCTGCGAGAAGCTGCCGGTCGTCCACTTGAACGCGCCGCCGAACGCGATACCCGGCGTGATGAAGTACTCGAGCCCTCCTCCATACGAGAGGCCGGCACCCATGTAGGTGAGGGTTCCGGTGGACGTGTTGCCGAGGTTGTCGGTGAGGGTCACGTCCCGCTTCATGAGCGCACGGCCGGCGTAGCCAACATCCACGAACGGGACAAACGCCGTCCGATTGACGAAGTGCCAGCGTGCGCCGATGTCAGCGTGCCCGAGGTTGTAGTTGCCGTCGACGCTCGAGATCTGCGCACCACTCGCGTCGAGCGCGATCGCGATGTTCTTCGTGATGCCCCAACCGATCAGGCCCGCGACGCCGGGGCCACTTTCGGTCCTGCTGTTGAGGTCATCGGAGCGGATGCTCGACGCGTCGAACGCGAGACCAAGCATGAGACCCGACGTGTTCGTGCGGCGAGGCGGACGCGGCGCGGCGTCAGCGTGCTTCGACACCGGAGCGGACGACGGTGCGGCGGCGACCTGCTTTGCCGGGGCGGTCGTTGCCGGGGCGGTCGTCGCCGGAGTCGACGACTGCGTTGCCGAAGCGGCTGCGGTTGTTGGCGCCGACTTCGGCGGCTCCGCCTTGGCCACGACGGACTTCTCCACGGTGCTGGGCGGGGCGACGTTCACCGGCGTCGACGGTTTCGACGGCGTGGTAGCCTTGGCCGGCGCGGTCGTCGCCGTCTCGACTTTCGTCGGCGCGCTCGCCACCGCTTCGGCCTTTACCGGCGCGGTCACCTTGGTCGACCCAGCCGAAGCCGGAGACGGTTGCGACGGAGCGGATTGCGACTGGCTTTTCGGCTGGGGCTGGGTGGTCTTGGGCTGCGTCGCTTTCGCCTGGCTGGTTTGCGGCTGACTGGACTGAGCTGTGGGCTGAGCCGACGTGAGCTGAGCTTGAGTTGCTGCCGTGGCCTGAGCCGGTGTTGGCTGAACCGGCGTGGGCTGAGGCGCTGCCGCCGGAGGCGGCTGCGGCGCGGGCTTCGCTTCGGCGACAACGGCTGGTGTCGTCGCAACGCTATCCGACCGCGACGCGTTCGAGTTCGTCAGATCCACGGACTGCGACTGCTGCGGCCGCACGATGACTCTCACGGCCCACTCGTACATGCGCCCGCTGACGGGCTGCGGCGTGCGCGCACGAACCGTGTACACCCCCACGGTGAGCGTCAGCGTCGTGCGCCCGTCCAGATCGGTCTGCGCCGACACAGAATCGGGGCGGTCGGCATTCCGCGCCACAACCTTTAATAGGGGCAGCGCCTTCACCGTGTAGTCCTGAAGCACGATGGCCGCCCGGAGGTTGACGGTGCCGACCTGCGCGGCAGGCGAAAAGATCGTCGGGCCCTTCGTTGACTGCGCGAAGGCACCGGTTGGCAATGCGAGCAAGGCGCAGACGCGCAGCACCCGGGACGAGTACGACATGGGCCGATGGGGTGAGAGGAGTTCTGGCCGCGAGCTCGCTGCGACCTGGCAGCCGTTCAGGGTCGTTCACCTGACGGACGAAACGGCACCACGCGTCGTCACCCTCGCGACACAATGACTGAGTCGTTCGTGCGCTAGCTCACACCGATGACGTGCTGCTGTAACCGGGTTGGAGCCTAACGCGAAGACAGTGCACGAGCGATCCCGGTTGACTCGGCTTTTTTCGGGCGGTAGCGTCTAGTCGTCCTCACCACGGCCACAACGCCACCACCTGACCTCTGCGAACGACCTCCGCGACCGCCTGGATGAGATCCTGAGCGGCCAGTACCGCATCGAGCGCGAGCTCGGCGGCGGTGGCATGTCGCGCGTATTCGTGGCGGAGGAGCTTGCACTTGGCCGGCGCGTCGTCGTGAAGGTGCTGGCGCGCGAGCTGGCCGAGGGGTTGAGCGCCGAACGCTTCGCCCGTGAAGCCAGGCTCGCTGCCCGAACGCGCGGGCAACGTCCAGCGTGCTTACGATGCGGTTCAGCGTTGGGCTATCACGTCTGGCCCGGAGGGCATCCTGTACGCAACCTACCTGCGCGAACAGGGTAGACTGGGAGGGCTGGTCGGCGATCGCGAAGCGGCCATCGCGGCGTATCGCCGATACCTGCGCTTGCGTGCGCATCACGAACCCGTGCTCGATCGCGATGTCGCAACCGTACGAGCGGAGCTCGAGAAGCTCGAGCGCCAGAGCTCCGGCCGCTGACGTCCCGAGCATTGGTCGATTCTCTGCGGGTGACTCCACACGACGTGCTTCGATCACTCGTAGTCGTCGCGATTCCAACGCTGCTGATAGCTGCCTGTGGCGGATCGCGCGCGCCCGCGCCGCTGCCCGCGAGCGATGCGTGTCTGGTCACCGCCGCCTCGGCTGCGGTAGACTCCGCGTCGATTGTCGTCACGTCGCCCGTGAACGTACAAAACGCGCCCCGTGCGACGACGTGGGGCGAACGGTTCGTCTTCGAGCTCGCGAACGATTCGTCCGCGAGACTCGACTGCCGCGGCCGCCCCGCAGCCGATGCCGCGGGCCCGTATCGCATTCGCGAGGCTGGTCGCTCGACGCTGTTGCTCGAGCCCATCGCCAGCGCTCGTGGCCCGCGTCTCACGATTCACTCGGCCAGCGAAGCCAATGCCCGAGACCTGGTGGACGCAGGAGTCGACCTGCTGCTGACCGACAGCCCGAAGCTCGCGGCGTACGCGGGGACACGTAGCGACGTCACGTCGCTGCCACTGGGTTGGGATCGGACGTGGGTCGTCGTCACACCGCGCGGCTCACTCGCGATCGATACGTCGCAAGGTTTTCGAGCCGGACTCGCACGCGATGCGGTGCGCGCCGACGCCCGAGCGGCGGAAGGAGCCTACTGGTGGACCGACACGACCGGTTGCGCGACACCGACAGCGCGGACCGCGCCGGCGCCAGTGGCCACGCACGGCGTTGTGTACCCCCGTGATGACGCGGTCGCCCGAGCCCTGGCGGAGCGACTCGTCGCCATCATCGGCGACCGGGCGACGGCCGCCGGGCTCGCGCCTAACGCGTTCGCATCGGCGCTGACGTCAGGGGCCGAGCAGGCTTACGTCTTTCCGCTGCCGCGGGCGACGCGTGACCGCTGCCGCAGTATCGCCGAGTTGTTCAGGAATACACCTTGGCTCGGCGTGCAGAGTGCGATCGTGCCGCTCATCGATACGCGTCTTCGCGCCGTCGTCAGGCGAGATCGGCTGTCGCTTCGCTTCACGTGGGACAGCTCGGTCGCCATCGTGGCGGCGCACCCATGACGTTCCGATCCCGGCTGCTGATTGCCTTCGCGCTGGCAGCGGTCCTGCCGCTCGGGATGCTTGGCGTGGGCGTACGACGGCAGCTGACCGCACGTCTCGTCGCGCAGCACCAGCAGCGCGTGGAGGGGATGGCGCGCGTCGCAGGACAGGACGTGGAGCGAGAGAGTGCGTCGATCGCGTCCAGGCTGTCGACGCTCGCGAGCGCGCTCAGGACCGACGATCGGTTCCGGTTGGCGGCGGTTCGCGGCGACGTGGGCGAGCGCGCCTATCTACTCGACTGGGCCGGACAGGCAATGCGAACGACGGGGCTCGACATGTTGCAGCTGCAGGATAGTGCCGGCCGCATTGTGAGCTCCGGGCACTTCCGCAACGAGTTCGATCGGCTGGAGCCGGAGCTGCCACGCGCCCTGGCGCTGGCGAAGAGTGCCGTGCTCGTGCGGGCGCGAGCGCCCGAAGGTCCGTTCCTCGCGCTCGTGCGGGCGGACTCTGTGCGCGTGGCGGACCGCCGATTCGACCTCGTTGGTGGCGTGCGGGTGGACAGCGCGTTTCTGCAGCGGTTTACGCGAGAGGAGGGCCTCCATGTCACCCTTGTCATCCCGAGCCAACAGGCGAGGGATCCTCATCGTCCCGACCGAGGGGCTACTCTCTCTACCGGGAGCCTGAGGATCCCTCGCCTGACGGCTCGGGATGACACCGCCGCTCGGAATGACAGCATCGTCGCCGAGCTGCCGATCCCGTATCTCACCGACAGCCTAACGACCGCTCGGCTCGTCATCTCGTACGACATCCCTGAGCTCGCACTCCTTCGCCGCGACGTCGACCAGTGGTTCGTCGCCGCGCTGGTTGCCGTAGTGGCTGCAGGGCTCGCGCTCGCGATCTGGCTCTCGCGCCGACTCAGTGAACCGCTCGCGACACTGACACACGCTGCGTCCACCATCGACCTCGAGGGCCCCGAGCTCAGCGTCGCAGCCAGCCGGGACGACGAGATCGGCACGCTCGCTCGCCGACTCGGCTCCATGTCCACACGACTGCGAGCGAGCGCCGCGCGCCTCCGGCAGGCCGAGCGACGCGCGACCGTCGGCGACATGGCGCGGCAGGTCAACCACGACATCAAGAACGGCCTCATTCCCATCCGCAACGTGCTGCGCCACCTCGTGCAGGTGCAGGAACAACAGCCTCAGGAGCTCGCAACTGTATTCGCCGAACGCCGGTCCACGCTCGAGTCGAGCGTCGGCTACCTCGACACGCTTGCCCGGAACTACGCGCGCCTAACGCCACGCGTCGAGCGGCGTGCGGTGGACGTCAATGCCATCGCAGCCGAGGTTGCGACCTCCACGGCCGTCGTCGGCACCATCACAGTGAAAACACGGCTGGCCGAGCCCGCTCCCCGCGCCCTGGGCGACCCGGTCGTCGTCCGACGCATCGTCGACAACCTCGTACGGAACGCGGTCGAGAGTCTCGACGCTCGAGGTGGCGACGTCACCATTACCACGTCTCGCGCGCAGACCGGATTTGTGCGCATCGTCATCGCGGACACTGGGCGGGGCATGAGCGAGGAAGAGTTGGCGCACGCCTTCGATGACTTCTTCACCACGAAGCCGGACGGAAGCGGGCTCGGACTGTCGGTCGTCCGGCGCCTAACGACCGACCTCAACGGATCGGTGCGCGTCGAGAGCGCGCCCGGCAAGGGTACCGCGTTCACCATCGAGCTGCCGTCATGTACACCGTCCTGATCGTCGATGACGTCCCCGCGATGGCGCAGCAGTACGCCTACGACCTGCGTCGTCTGGCCGGGCTCGACACCCGGATCGCGCTGAGCGGCGACGACGCGCTCGAGGTGGTCGCCGCAGAGTCGGTGGACTGCATGATCCTCGACCTGGAGATGCCGGGCAAGGATGGGTTCGCGGTATTGCGTGCGCTCAAGGAGCGCGGCGTGGATGTTCCGGTGATCGTGTACACGGGGACCGGGACGTTCGACCGATGCGTCCAGGCAATGCGGCTCGGCGCCTACACGTTCATCGACAAGGCCGACCCGGTGGAACGCGTGGCACGCGAGGTCGAAACGGCGATCGAGCGTCGTGCCCTGCTCGCCGAGGTAGCGGAGCTGCGGCGTTATGCGGCCGAGGACAGTGCGCTGCGCGGCGCCAGCCCGGCGATGCAGAAGCTGAAGGAAGGTATCGCGCGGGTAGCGCCGATACCGAGCCCGGTGCTCGTCATCGGCGAGAGCGGATCCGGCAAGGAGCTCGTGGCGCGTGACCTTCATCGATTGAGCGGCCGCGCGAAGGAGCCGTTCGTGGCGATCAACTGCGGGGCGCTTCCGGAGAACCTCGTGGAGAGCGAATTGTTCGGCCACGAACGCGGTGCCTTCACCGGAGCCCACGCGACGCGAAAGGGCGCGTTCGAGAGCGCGGGCAAGGGCACGCTGTTTCTCGACGAGATCGGCGAGCTTCCGCCGCCCGCACAAGCGAAGCTGCTGCGAGTGCTCGAGGAACGTTCAGTCGTTAGGGTGGGCGCGGTGAAGGGCATCGACGTGCCGGCCCGTGTGGTCGCTGCCACTCATCGCGATCTGGATGGCGACATCAAGGGCGGACGGTTCCGCGAGGACCTGCTGTATCGATTGAATGTGCATGTCCTCCGCGTGCCGCCGCTGCGGGATCGGCTCTCGGACCTTCCGGAGCTGGCGACCCACCTTGTGGCCGTCATCTGTCAGAGGTTCGGCATGCGT
>Ga0070670_100006101_pt1 | contig 10186 bp, 15 predicted proteins | sample KBSS63metaG_FD_64665 | JGI IMG/M metagenome (GOLD analysis project Ga0070670, IMG submission 64665) | Switchgrass rhizosphere microbial communities from Kellogg Biological Station, Michigan, USA - KBS S6-3 metaG | ecosystem: Host-associated > Plants > Roots > Rhizosphere > Soil ... | reverse complement strand
CCGTTCGTCGAGACGTTGGCGAGGTTGTTCGAGATGTTGTCCAGCTGCGTCTGCTGGGCCTCCATCCCGGTCTTCGAAATCCACAGCGATCGCATCATGGCGCGGCTCCGGTCAATGCCGGCCATGGTGCTGCGCGGCGCGAGCCGGCAAGCCCTGAAAAGCGGGGAAATCCGGCGCCTCTTCGGGCCTGGCGCCGGCGCGCCCTCAGGGCTCGCTTTGGAACATCGAATCGGTGCCCGAGAGTTCGATCACCGTCACTCCCGCGTCGACGTCGGCGCTTTGCACCAGCAGCACCGGAACCGAGACGTGGCTGAGCAGATGACCGGCGTCGTGGCTCATGAAGAGGCGGCTGAGCGCCTTGCCCGCGTGCGTCCCGAGCACGACCAGATCGGCGCCCGACTGCTCGGCCTGGCGCGCGACCAGCGCCTGCAGATCCTCGCCGCCGCCATGCACCAGCGCCGTCGCACTGACGACGCCGCCTTGCTCGGCCAGCGCCTGGGCATGTCGCAGCACCGCCTCGCCGCGCTCGCGCACGACGTCGCGCAGCTCGTCGCCGGCGCGGGCGTCGGCGCTGTCGTCGGCGCTGTCGCCGTCGTCGTCGAACGCATGGTCGTCGATGACGTTCATCAGCTGCAGCCGGGCACCGACCGCGCGCGCCAGCCTGATCGCCTCCTGCAGGCCTGCCGTTGCAGCCGGGCTACCGTCGACGGGAACGAGCAGGGTTCGGTACATGGCGGCGCCCGATGAACCGCGCTCTCCGCGGCGGCGTCATTGTCCGCCAGCCTTCCGGCGCTGCAAACAGCGTGTGTTCCTCAGCTGCCGCCGAGCTGTCGATAGACCTCGTTTGCCACGCGCGTCAGCTCCTGACGATCGGCCGAGCCGGACAACGCGTAGCCGAAATCCTTGTCGATCCAGTAGAAGACGTTGACCCGTCCGTCGCGGCCGAAGCGAAACGCCGGCTGCGTCGCCTGTCCCGGCGCGCTCGGTTGGCGCGTGAGATAGAGCGTCAGCCGCTGGTTGCTCGCGTCGTGGTACATGAACTGGGCCACCGGCCCGGTGTCTCCGGGCAGCAGGCGCCCGCCGACGAGCTCGTAGCCGACGCCCTTCAGGCCCGGTACCTTGAGCGGCGTGCCGAGGCGCTTCGAGAGCCACGCGACCAGATGCGACTCCTCGTCGGCGCCGACCTCGACCGGATGACGCTGCTCGGGGCTGTAGAGCGCGTGGGCGGCGGCGGCGCGCAGGGCGAAGCCGGCGAGCTCTCCCACCGGCGCCCCTTGCGCCGCCGCCGACGCCGCAGGGCCGGCCGTGGCAACCGGCGATGCCGCTGATTCGGCGCGGTCGAAGGCACCGCGTGCCAGCCACGCCGCGCCGGCGCTTAGCACGGCGATCGCGATTCCCGCGGCCAGGCCGCGCCACAGCGGCGGCGCCGGACGGCGCAGCGGCAGGCGCGGCGGCAAGGGCTCATGCAGCACCGGATCGAGCAGGCGGTGCAGCATCTCCGTGTGGCGCCGCCAGGTCTCGACGCGCGCACGGTCGTCGGCATGCGACGCCAGATGGCGCTCCACTTCGTCATAGCGCCAGGCGGGCAGCTGGCCGTCGACATAGCCGTGCAGGTCAGCTTCGCTGACCGGCGAGCCGGCGTCGGGCGTGGGCAGGTCCGGATCCATCGGCGTCATTTCACGCGCTGCATCTTGGCCGGTGCGGGACGGTCGTCGAGCTCGGCGCGCAAGCGCTCGCGCGCTCGCGACAGGCGCGACATGACGGTGCCGATCGGCACGCCGATCGCCGAAGCGATCTCGCGATAGCTCATCTCCTCGACGCCGACCAACAGCAGCACCTCGCGCTGCTCGGTCGAGAGCCGCTGCAAGGCGCGCTCGAGGTCGCGCAGGCCGAGCCGGTCGGCCGGCGCTGCGACAGCTTCGGGCAATTCCTCCCCGGCGTCTTCCTCGGGCGAGTTGCGCTGGCTGCGCAGGCGATCGATGTACAGGTTGTGCATGATCCCGAACATCCACGAGCGGATCGCGCCGCGCCGCTGCCACATCGAGAAGCGCCCCCAGGCGCGCTCGAGCGTGTCCTGCACCAGGTCGTCGGCGCGCTGCGGATCATGCGCCAGACCGCGCGCATAGCGCCGCAGGCTCGGGATGCAGGCGACGATCTCGGCCTCGTGCGGCGATCCCATGCTTCAGCGCTGAGTCCTCGCGCCGACGCGCGGTGCTACTTGATCACGTGCCACGAATCCTTGAAGTTGTCGCCCGTCGTCTCGCCGGCCTTCTTGTCGCCGCCGTAGGTATACACCGGCCTGCCCTTGTAGGCCCATTGCCGAGAGCCGTCGTCGCGAACGACGATCGTGTAGTCGCCTTCTGCCTTGGCATCTGCGCCGGCCAGGGCTGGCGGCCAGAGAGCCGCGCACGGCCCGCTGCAGGCGCTCTTGCCGCTTCCCGGCGTGTCGCGGTCGAAGGTGTACAGCGTCATGCCGGAGGTGCTGACCAGCATGCCATTGCTCATTTGCGGCGCAGGTTGCGCCTGCGCCTCAGGCATCGCGACCGCGGCCAGCAAGATGGTCAAGGCAGCAAGGGCACGTCTCTGCATGAAAGGCTCCTGAATCGGCGACGCATCCATAGACGTCGCACGACGGCGCTTTATTCCGCGACGGCGGGATTTCCGCTGCGGCGAAATTTCTTGGCCGCAACGGAATAGCGGCGGCGTGGCTTGCGTCCACATGTTGCAGCCCAGGCCGCCCTCGTTGACTCGTCCAAGGAGATCTCATGAAGAAGCTCGTCGTTCCTGCCATCCTGTGCGCGGCCGTGCTCGTCGCCGCAAGCGCCCGCGCCGCGGTCGGCATCACCGATCCCGCCGGCGACTTCCTGTTGCCGACCTACACCGGCGCCCAGGCCGGCGACCTCGACGTGCGCAGCGCGTTCGTCACCTACGACAGCGGCAGCAACAGCTTCCTCCTCTCCGGGACGGTCGGCGCGCCGGTCGGGACGACGTCGACCGCGTTCTACGTCTGGGGCTTCGACCGCGGCCAGGGTACGCAGCGATTCGTGACTCCGGGGTCGAGCTTCGGCGTCGGCGTCAGCTTCGATTCGGTCGTCATCTTTCGGCTCGACGGCTCTGCCACGGTGAACCGCCTGGTCGAGGGCGGCTCGACCGTCGTGCCCGGCGCCGTCACCTTCTCGGGCGACACCTTCTCGGGGACGGTCGCCGCCGGACTCCTGCCGTCGCTCGGCGCGACCAGCGCGTCGTACACCTGGAACCTCTGGCCGCGGGACGGCGCGGTGCCCGCGGCCGCCGGCGTCGCTGCCATCTCCGACTTCGCTCCCGATGCGGCGAACGCCGCCGTCGTGGCAGTGCCCGAGCCGGAGACCTACGCGTTGATGGCGATCGGCCTCGGATGCATCGCCTGGATCGGTCGCCGTCGCCACCGCGTCGCTGCCCCAGCAGCAAGCCGCAGCAGCGAGCGCGCCGGCGCGCTCAGTTGACGGCGAGCAGCTGCGACGCTGCCTTGTCGTCGCTCTCGGCGGTCGTGAGCGACTTCATCTGCGCCTCGAACTGACGCGCCGCGGCGATCATCTGGACCATCGTCTCGACCGCGCTCACGTTCGAGCCTTCGAGCGCGCCGTCCTGGACGCGCGCCGTCGGGTCTGCGGCGAGATCGCCGTCGGCCGCACGAAACAGGCCGTCGCTGCCGCGCGCGAGCGGCCCTTCGGGAGTGACCAGCTTGAGCTTGCCGATGATGTTGCTGTGGCCGCGGGTATCGGTGGCGCTGACGCTGCCGTCGCTGGCGATGCTCGCTTCGGTCTCCGGCGGCAGATTGATCGGTCCGCCGTCGCCGATGACGGTCAGGCCCGAGCTCGTCACCAGGTTGCCTTCGGCGTTGACGTCGAGCGCGCCGAAGCGGGTGTAGGCCTCGGTGCCGTCGAGCCCCTGGACGGCGAGCCAGGCGGACCCCGCCATCGCGACGTCGAGCTTGCGCCCGGTTGCCGCGACCTGGCCCGGCGTGGCGTCGTAGCCCGGCGTCGATTCGAGCGCGAAGACGCGGGTGCTGGCACCGCTGCCCTCGACCGGAACGGCACGAAACGCCGCCAGCTCGGCCCGAAAGCCGACCGTCGAGACGTTCGCGAGATTGTTGGCAAGCGTCTCCTGGCGCTGCATGGTCGCCTTCGCGCCCGACATCGACAGGTAGATGAGGCGGTCCATGGCAGGAGTCCTTCGCTTCGCTCAGCAGGCCGTCAACGCAGGTTGACGATCGTCTGCAGGATCTGGTCCTGCGTCTTGATCGTCTGCGCGTTGGCCTGGTACGAGCGCTGCGCCGTGATCATGTTGACGAGCTCGGCGGTCAGGTCGACATTCGACTCCTCGACCGCGCCGGCCTGCAGGACGCCGAAGTTGCCGTCGCCAGGGACGCCGACCAGCGGGTCGCCCGACGCGAAGCTTTGCGCCCAGCCGTTGCCGCCGAGCGGCTGCAGCCCCTGCGGGTTGCGGAACGACGCGATCTCGATCTGCCCGGCGGGCCTCGTCTCGCCGTTCGAGTAGCGTGCCATGACGACGCCGTTGTCCTCGAACTGGACGCCGATCAGCTGGCCCGCGGCGTAGCCGTCCTGCGCCAGGTCGGTGACGCCGAACTGCGAGCCGTACTGGGTCGCCTGCGAGACGTCGAGGGCGATGCCGCTGATCGGCACCGAAGTCGCGCCGGCGGCGTTGGTCACCGCCGGGACGTTGATCGCGACCGTTCCGGCCGGTGCTGTCGGCGCGCCGCCGTTGCTCGGGAAGGTGATCGTCGTCGATGCCGCCGGGTTGCCGCCGGAGGTCGCGATCGGCGTGCCGTTGGCGGCGATGTAGACGTTCCAGGTGTCGCTCGATGCCTTCTGGAAGTAGTACGTCAGGGCGACGCCTTCGCCCTTGGCGTCGTAGACCGTCTGCGAGGTCGCGTTGTTGTAGGTCGAGGGATCGGCGAAGTCGATCGGTGCGCCGGCGGCCGGCAGGGTCACGCCCAGGCGGGCGTCGAGGTTCATCTCCATGCCGATGGTCGTCGTCACCGCGGGCGTGATGCCGCCGGTCGGCATCTGCAGCGGACCGGCGGCGCCCGGGATGATCGTCCCGGCAGCGTTGGCCGGATAGCCGAGCAGCTGCTGCGCCTGGTTGTTGACGATGAACCCGTCGCGGTCGACCTTGAACTGGCCGTTGCGGGTGTAGCTCACCGCGCCGGCCGGGTTCTTCACCTCGAAGAAGCCGCCGCCGTTGATGGCGATGTCGAGCGGGTTGTCGGTCGCGGTGATCGTTCCCTGCGTGAACTGCTGCGCCACCGCGGCGACGCTGACGCCGATGCCGACGTTGTTCGCCGTTCCGCCGAGCGCGTTGGCGTAGACGTCGGCGAACTCGGCGCGTGACGTCTTGGCGCCGACGGTGTTGGCGTTGGCGATGTTGTTGCCGATCACCTCGAGGCTCTTGCTCGAGGCGTTGAGGCCGGAAAGACCTTGCGAGAAACCCATGGTGATGCTCCTTCTGAAAGCGCGGCTCGTGGCCGCGGGAACGCGTTTAGTTGAAGGCCTTGACCTTGCTGTAGGGCACGGTGCCCGAACTCGCGAGCTCGAGGTTGAAGGTGGTGCCGGTGGTGCTGATGGCATCGACGCGGTCGCGCATCAGCGGCGTCGCCGTGGTCGCGACCGCGCCGGTGGTGGCGCTGACGCGAAACGTCAGGCCGCTCGCCGCGGTCGCGGCGCCCGACGGCCAGTCGAAGCTGTGTACGCCGGCGCCGGCGGCGCCGAGGTTGAGCGTCTGCATCACGGCGCCGCTCGGGCTCAGGATCTCGACCTTGACCGCGTCGGCCGCATTGGCGAGCTCGAAGCCGCCCTGCGCGACGCCTGCCTTCTCGTCGATGCTCAGCTTGTTGCCGGCGACGATCACGTCGCGGCCGACCAGCGACGCGCCCTGCACTGCCTGCAGCTGCATGAACTGCGACGACAGGCCTTGTACCGTGGTGTTGAGCTTGTCGATGCCGGTGACGGTATTGATCTGCGCCATCTGGCTCGTCACCTCGGCGTTGTCCATCGGGCTGAGCGGATCCTGGTTGCGCATCTGCGCCACCAGGAGCTTCAGGAACCGGTCGGCGGTGGCGGTGGTGTCGGCCGCCGCGGCTGCCGCCGGGGTCGAATTGATGTTGAGGTCGTTGGTGGTCGAGGTCGGGGCGCTGACGGCCATGGTCGTTCTCCGGAAGTCGGTTCGTGCCTGCGGTCGCTCAGCCCTGGCCGAGCTGGATCGTCTTCAGGAGCAGGTTCTTGGCGGTGTTCATGACTTCGAGGTTGTTCTGGTACGAGCGCGAGGCCGAGATCATGTTGACCATCTCCTCGACCGCGTTGACGTTGCTGTAAGTGACGTAGCCCTCGGCGTCGGCGCTCGGATGCTTGGGGTCGTGCACCTTGCGCCCCGGCGTCTGGTTCTCGCTGATCGTGCTGACGCGCACGCCAGCCGCGCTCGGGTCGTTCGGGCTCTGGCCCATCAGCTCGGTCTGGAACGTCACCTGGCGCGCCTTGTAGGCGTGGCCGTCCGGGCCGGCTACCGTGTCGGCGTTGGCCAGGTTCGAGGCGACGACGTTGAGGCGCTGGCTCTGCGCGCTCGCCGCGCTGCCGGAGACGTTGAAGATCGACAGCATGGCCATGGCGATTCCTATTGCCCCGTGATCGACGTCAGCGTCGTTCGCACGTTGCTATTGATGAAGCGCAGCGTCGCCTCGTACTTGATCGCGTTGTCGGCGAAGCTCGCGCGCTCGCGGTCCATGTCGACGGTGTTGCGGTCGATGCTGGTCTGTGACGGCGTCGCGTAGAGCAGCTCGCTCGCGACCGTGCCGCCGCTCAAGCCCGGAGCTCCGGCGCCGATATGTCCGGCGTGGCTGGTCGCGATCGTGCTCGCCGCCGCCAGGCCGCCGGTGGCGGCGCGCAAGGTCTTGGCGAAGTCCATGTCGCGGGCGACGTAGCCCGGCGTGTCGGCGTTGGCGATATTGCTGGCGATCAGGCGCTGGCGCTCGGAGCGCAGCTGCAAGGCCTGGCCCTGGAGGTCGAGCGAATCGGTCAATCGGTTCAGCATGGCAATGCCCTCGCTTGGCGGAGCCGTGGCGAGGTGCACGAGGCAGCCCGCGACGACGTGGAGGCATTGTCTGGAGCGCCCTTGCCTACAGAAGCGCGAATAGCGCCGCCTTTCCTGGCCTGTTCGCGTCGTGGCGCGAGCGGGGCGCTTCTACAGTGACGCCATGTTGTCGATCGTCCTGTTCGCCCCGCTCGCGCGCGTCGCGCCGCACCGGCTCGCCTGGGCGATCGTCGTCTGCGGTCTGCTCGCGATCGGCGTTCCCGCCAATGCCGACGAAGCGGCACCAGCGCTCGCAGGCGCGCTCGTCGACCAGGTTCGCGCGCTCGCCGAAGACAAGGCCGCGGCGTCGGTCGGCACCCGCGTCGAGGTCGTGGTCGGCGCGCTCGATCCGCGCCTGCGCCTGGCGCCGTGCGATCGGATCGAGCCCTACCTGCCGCCGAACGTCCGCCTCTGGGGCAAGAGCCGGATCGGCCTGCGCTGCAAGGAAGGGCGAGTCGCCTGGAACGTCTACCTGCCGATCACGGTCAAGGTCTGGGGCCGTGCGCTCGTGGTCCCGGCGGGCGCCACCGCCGGCAGCGTCCTCCAGGCAGCCGGTCTCGACGAAGCCGAGGTCGATCTCGCCGAGGAGTCGACGTCGACCTTCCTCGACCGGAAGCTCGTCGCCGGACGCACGCTCGCACAGCCGCTGCGTCCCGGCCAGGCGGTGCGCCAGGGACACATCAAGCTGCGTCAGTGGTTCGCGGCCGGCGAGACCGTCAAGCTGGTCGCCGCCGGCGACGGCTTCGCGCTCGAAGGCGCCGGCCAGGCGATCACCAACGGCATCGAAGGCCAGCCGGCCCGCGTTCGCACCGAGAGCGGCCACGTCGTCACCGGCTTGCCGACCGGCGAGCGACGGCTCGAGCTGACCCTCTGAACGCGAGGGGACGGGTGCCAAAAAGCTCTAAAGTCGTCGCCGGCGGGGCCGATAGTCCGTCCATGACGACGGCACCGGCCCGCCCGGCGCCCCTCTGGAGAGCCCCATGAAGATCGGACATCCCGCTGACAAGCCGCTGCCGGCAGCCACCGCCGGAACGGGCGCGCCTGCAGCCGCCGACGCCGCCAAGACCAGTGCCGCCGCCCACGGCCAGGCGGCGCCGACGGTCGACGCCAGCGCGACGGTGGCGCTGTCGAGCACCGCATCGACCCTGCTCTCCGGCGGAACGTCGGCCGAGTTCGACGCCGACAAGGTGGCCCGGGTCGGTCAGGCGATCGCCGACGGCACCTTCAAGATCAACCCCGAGGCGATCGCCGACAAGCTGATCGCCAACGCGCAGGAGCTCCTCACCAAGGTGCAGGGGTGATGCCGGCGGTCGGGACGACCGGCGCCGCCAGCGCGCCGGAGCTCGAAGTTCGTCTGGCTGCGGTCGAGACCCGTCTCGTCGCCCTCGGCAACGCCCTGCGTGCGCGCGACTCGGCCGGGATCGACCTGCACGCCGCCGAGCTGCATCGCGCGCTCGCGAGCGCGGTCAGCCAGTTCTCCGACGCCGCCAAGAGCGGGCCGCTCCCGCCCGCCCTGCGCAACCGTCTCGCGACGGCGAGCGGCGAGGTCGCGGCGCAGCGCGAGTCGCTCGCGCGCGCGACCGCGGCGCTCGATCGCGCCATCGACGTGCTCCTGCCGCGCGATGGCCTGCCGCTCTATTCCGCGCTCGGCGGCGCCGACCGCGGCATGTTCAAGAGCGGCGTGATCCGCGCCTGATCGGGTGGCGGCCTTCGGGTCGCGTCATGCCTGAGCAAGGGCGACTGCCGGATCGGGATTGCCCGACAACGCGCGGTCATCCCGGCACGCAGTCCGACATGGGCTGCTCCTCGACCCAGCGATCGGCCGCGACGCGATCGTCGACGTTCTGTCCGGTGGTCGCGCTGCCGTCGAACAGGACGCGCCAGACCGCGTCCTTCGGATCGCGCACCCAGACCGACTGGAACATGCCCACGCGCCAGCCGGCAACGCCGTCCTTCATCGTCTGCAGGATGTAGGGGCCGCGCGAGACGGCGACCGTCGGCTCGCCGCCGATGGTGACGATGCCCGGGCGCCAGCGCAAGGCGATCGCCTTGCCGTCGACGATCCCGGTCCAGCTCTTCACCACCGCCTCGCGGCCGCGCCCGGCCCCGGGGGTGGCGACGTCGAACACCGCGCCGGCGTGGATGAACGACTCGAATGCCGCCGCATCGTGGCGCTCGACCGAGCGGGCGAAGCCCTGCTCGCGGCGCCAGACCGCGCACTCGTCGGGGCTCGCCGGCAGCCGCTTCCCGGCCAGGGGCAGCGGCCTGGCGTCGATCGGCATGCCTTGGCCCGCGACCTGCGCTGCGGCGCTCGCGACCAATGCGAGCACGACGGCGCAGCGCAGCGACGTCACAGCGCGCCGGTGCGCGACAGCCCGAACGCCTTGACCATGCGCACGCTGGTTTCGCGACCGCCGTAGTAGCCGGGCAGGAGCTGCGCCTGCGCGTAGCCGAGACGGAAATAAAAGGCACGCGCGGCGTCGTTGCTGGCGCGCGCCTCGAGCGTGATCCGGCCGACGCCTGCCACTCGTGCCGAACGCTCGAGCCACTCGACCATCGCGCTGCCGACACCCGAGCGGCGATGCGACGGCTTGACCGCAAGCAGCAGCAGGTGTGCTTCCTCTTCGCCGTACTTCATGATCGCGAAGCCGGCGCGATCGGCGTCGCGCACCGCGACGATCGCGTTGGTGTCGCGATGGCGCAGGTTTCTGAGAATCCGCTCGCGGGTCCAGCTCCAGCCGAGCCCGTGCTCGATGTAGTCGCGCGACATCTCAGCGATGCCGAGCGCATCGGCGCGGGTCGCGAAGCGGATCGAAGCCGCGGGCGAGTCGCTGCTCATGGCCCATTCTGCGACAACCGCGCCGGCCTCCGGCGCGGCCGACGCCTTGCCGCGCCAGGCTGTATGCCCGTAAGGGATATCCTATTAGCTCCAGCAACGCCGGAACTACTGGATGGATATCCAGCATATCGTAGTGCCCGAGGCGGGTAAAGACTACCCCCGCAACTGGAACGCATTTCTGGACTGGTTCGGCAGCGAGGAGGCTTGCCTGGCCTATCTGGAGCG
>Ga0070670_100006100_pt1 | contig 10187 bp, 9 predicted proteins | sample KBSS63metaG_FD_64665 | JGI IMG/M metagenome (GOLD analysis project Ga0070670, IMG submission 64665) | Switchgrass rhizosphere microbial communities from Kellogg Biological Station, Michigan, USA - KBS S6-3 metaG | ecosystem: Host-associated > Plants > Roots > Rhizosphere > Soil ... | reverse complement strand
TGCGCCGGGGAACGCCGTCGATCTCCGACTCTATCGTGTACAGGCCGTGATCGCTGCCGCGACTGATAGCACTGCGCAGGCCGCTGCTCGGGCTTAATTTCTGCGAGCGGTTGGTCACCAGCGGATAGCGAGCGAGAATCGAGCCGTCGTCCCGCACCAGCGAGAAGAAGCTCCCCGGCGTCTGCCCGATCAATGCGTAGAAGTCCTCGAAATAGCTCGGCCGTACCGCCACCGCGATGACGCCGCTGAAGGAGCCGTTCGGCGAAGCGAGGCGGCGTGAGAGGTCGAAGAAATCGGTGGCGATGCCGGGCAAGCGCGGCGAGCGAATATCGCTCACATAGGTCCCGGCGTCATGCTCGATCTGGGCCTGGAAATAGTCGCGGTCGTCGAAGAGGACGCCGCCTGGCACCGCCGCGAGCGTGCTCGCGGCGAGCGGCCTTCCGTCCGCGCCGACGAGAAGGATGCCATACAGCTGCGGCATCGTGGCGACGATGCGGGCGAGCCGTTCGTGCAGCCGCGGCTGGTCCACGCGGATGTCCTCCTCCGACATGCCGCGCAGGATTTCATTGACCTCGGCAAAGGTCCGGTCGACGGTCTGAAAGACTTTGAGCGCGTGCTCCTGCATGACGTCGAGCGAACGGCCGATGCGTTCGTCGGTCACTGCATGCACGTCGCGGTAGCTGACCCAGGAGGCATAAGCGAACAGCGCCGCCGGCAGGACCACCGACGCGATCATCATCCATTGCAGCAGACGGACGGCCGATTCCCGTGCAGTGCTCATCGCTTGGACTGTCCGGCGATTATTCGGCGATAATCGGGCAACTATCCGACAAATTCAGCAGTAGCGCTGGCGCGTTGATGGTGCAGGAATGCGGCACGATTGACCGCGCGATGTTGCAATTTCATGACGCGTCGGCGGCCACCGAGGGCACACGCGACGAAGGGTCGCTGGCCGAGTGGCGGCCCTTCTCGCGCGCTTGAAAGGCGAAAACCTCAGTCCGGCTTGAAGTTCATGGCCACGCCGTTGATGCAATAGCGCAGATGCGTGGGTGGTGGGCCGTCCTCAAAGACATGGCCGAGGTGGCTGCCGCAGCGGCTGCAATGCACCTCGGTGCGCACCATGCCATGGCTGCGGTCGGTCGAGGTCTCGACCGCTCCGCCGACCGGATCGTTGAAGCTCGGCCACCCGGTGCCGCTCTCGAATTTCTGTTTCGAGGCGAACAGCGGCTGGCCGCAGCCGGCGCAGAAGAACGCGCCTGCGCGTTTCTCGTGATTGAGCGCGCAACTCCCCGGCGGCTCGGTACCGTGGGCGCGCATGATCCTGAACTGCTCCGGCGTGAGCAGCTTGCGCCACTCGGCTTCGGTATGCGTGACGGGATATTGCTTGCTGTCCATGGCCGTACCTCCCGTTTCGCCGACGATCCTGCGATACCGAATAAGGTAAGCGCCAAACGGCAAAGCGCAATCGCGAATACGTGGGCTGGCGGACGGACTGCCTGTCCTTCATGGCGAACGAGCGCATCCCAGGCGGAGGCTTTGTCCAAGACGCAGCTTCGTCGATCGGCCGCTCGGCGTCAGGACGAAGCGCCGCCCGGGGTCTTCGCATGTGATGAAGCGATCGTGAGCACGGCGCTCGACCGGTCGGCCGCCTCGTCGATCGTCTCGATCATCATCTCGATGCAATCGACGATCTCGCTCGTTTGCCGCCGCACTTCGTAGATCCGAGATGCGATCTCCTTGGTCGCCTCCGCGGTCTGGCTTGCGAGCACCTTCACCTCTTTGGCGATGACGGCAAAGCCCTGCCCGGCCTCGCCAGTACGTGCGGCTTCGATCGCCGCATTCAATGCCAAGAGATGCGTCTGGTGGGCGATGGCTTCGATCGTCGAGGCGATCCCCGCAATGGTCTGCGCCATGGACGAGAAGCCATGGCTCGTCGTTCCAGTCGTTCGCGCCCAGTTCGCGGCCTTGTCGATCGCGGCCTTGGTCTGCCGAATGGCGTCGACGAGGTCATCGCTCGACGCGTCCGAATTCCGCTGGGGTTCGGCGCCGGCCCAGACGGATTTGCCGCTCCGAGTTGTCATCGCTACCCGCGACACCGTCTCAGCTCGGCTGCGGAGTGGACTGCCAAGTCCGTGGTTCAACGTCCGGTGTGGCTCCTGCCCCGCAGTCGGAACGGCGGGTCGCTTGGACGACCCGGCAGGTTCGCGGTCTTTGTCACCGGAACTGCGGTTCGACGCGGCGGGCCCGGAGGCATGATCGAGCGGACTCATTCTCGTACTTTCAGGACCGATAGTTCTCTCGCCCGATCGGCGGATATGGACGTTGCTCATACCTGAGCTTGGTTAATTTTTATCTAGAAACAGGCGAGCGGCGCCAGCCTGTGGCGCGGTGGAAAGCTCGCGCACCAGTGCCGTCGCGTTGCGTGCGAACCGTCGCGGCCGCTTCAGGCGGCGCCAGGATACGGAATGAACGCCGCCTCAGGTCTGCGACGCTCGATGGGAAGCGTGAACTCGACGCGGCAGCAATCCGGCTCGGAGACGATCGAGACCTCGCCGCGGCGTACGCGGACTGCGTCCCACAGCCGCCGCCGCAGAAAATCGGGGACCTCTGCGGAAGAAATCGTCAGTTCGGTCGCGCACACCGGCCTCGCCTGTTTGCCAACGTGCCTGATCTGCGTGCGCAGCGAGGTCCCGCCGCGCCCGACGGCAAGCGCATAGTCGAGCAGGCAAGAAACCAATTCGCGCAAATCGCCAGCCGGGCCTGCGACGGTCGCTTCTTCCGTCAACTGCACGACAACGCCGTCTGCGCCCCGGCCTGCGACGGCCGCCGCTTCGCGCAGTATTGCTATGAGATCGATCGCGTCCGCTTCCCGGTGTCCTCTGCGCCGCTCAACGGTGTCCAACTCAGTGTCGACGTCGCGCAGCTGCGCCATGATCCGGCTGCATCGCGAGCCATCCATGTCGCCGGAGCGTTCAAACTGTCGTGCCGCCTTTTGCAGCGTTGCGATTGCGGCATGCATCATCTGCTCTCCGTGCAATTCGTCCTGCCCGTCGGGCCGGCGTTCTTTGCAAACTTAATTCGATAGAAGTTGGGAGATAATTTTAATTGTCGCTAAAATTTGAGTCATTTCTCCGCGCTCGCTCCGAGTTCCGGTGCTCAGCAAAAATCGACGTTGTCGCCGACAACGTGTCACGATTGCAGACTTTATCGTTTGCAGGCATTTATTTGCTAACCACGACGAATGGAACATCGGATTCCTGAGAAAGTTAGTCCGATTTTAGGTATCCGGGTATTAGACGGATCAAACAACGAAAACTCAGGGACGCGACATGCCGGACATCGCCAATGCCGTAGCGCCAGAACGGGCAACCAAGATCCTGCTGGTGGAAGACAGTCTGCCGAACCGCGACATGCTGACCCGCCGCTTGGTCAGTCAAGGCTTCGCGGTGTGCTGCGCGGTGGACGGCCCGAGCGGCGTTGCCATGTCGGTCTCGGAAATGCCCGACGTGATCCTGATGGATGTCGCGCTCGGCGCGATGGACGGTTGGGAGGCGACGCGTCGGATCAAGGCCGACCGCAGAACGGCGAACATTCCGATCATCGCGCTCACGGCGCATGCGCTGGCGACCGATCGCGACAAAAGCGTCGAGGTCGGTTGCGCCGACTTCGACACCAAGCCGGTCGACCTAGCGCGTCTGCTGGGAAAGATCCGCGGGTGCTTGGAGAGCAAGCACGCGCATGCCGCGGCCGGCTGAGCCAGCCCGTCGCCGCCGGCAGCCATTTTCCAAATTGTTCAAGACGATATCGGATTAGGGAGTTGCGTCATGTCTGTGCACGGCGGGTCTGACCCGGTTCAAGCCCTCACTGGAAGCATGCGGGATTACCGCGAATTGCGCGGCAAGGATTTGATCAGTCGCGTCGGCGGCTTCTATGAGTGGCAGGACTTGCGCCGGCAGCGTGGCTTGTGGCCGTACTCGAAATCGACGGAGCGGGCCCCGCTCGCCGTTTGCTCGGCGCGCGACGACAGCGGCTTGAGATTCGCCGGGCTCAACTTCGCGACGCAGGACTATCTCGGCCTTTCCTCCGATCCCGAGATCAAGGAGGTCGCCAAGGCGGTGATCGAAGAATACGGCGTGCACAGCGCCGGCTCCTCGGCGCTCGCCGGCAACACCAAATATTCGCTGCAGCTCGAACGCACCATCTGCGAATTCCTCAATCTCGATCATACCGTCCTTTACCCGACCGGTTGGGCCGCGGGTTACGGCGTCATCAAGGGTCTGGTACGGCCCAGCGACCACGTGGTGCTCGACGCGCTGGCGCACGCCTGCCTGCAGGAGGGCGCGAACTCGGCGACCGCCAACGTCCGCCTGCACCGGCACCTCGATATCGGCTCGGCGCGCACGTGCCTGCAGAAGATCCGTGCCAAGGACGCCGAGAACGGGATTCTGGTCGTCACCGAAAGCCTGTTCTCCATGGATTCCGACACGCCCGATCTGCGCGCGTTCCAGGATCTGTGCCGCGAATTCGAGGCGACGCTGCTTGTCGATGTTGCGCACGATCTCGGCTCGATGGGGCAGGGCGGCCGCGGCTTCATCGGCACGCAAGGCATGACCGGTCAGATCGACATCGTGATGGGAAGCTTCTCGAAGACGTTTGCATCGAACGGTGGTTTCGTCTCCTGCAACTCACCCGCCGTTCGGCAGTATCTCAAATTCTACGGCTGCTCGGCGACGTTCTCGAACACGTTGTCGCCCGTGCAGGCGGCGACGGTGACGCGGGCCTTTGAAATCGTCCAGTCGGATCGCGGTCGCGAGCTGCGCCGGCTCCTGCTCAAGCGTATCGGCCAGATGCGCGATGCGCTCGCGGCCGTGAACCTCGAGGTCATCGGCAATCCGTCGGCGATCGTGCCGGTTCTGGTCGGCGACGAGGCCTTGGCCCGCATGGCGAGTCGCCGCCTGCCCGAGCTCGAGGTGATCGCCAACCTCGTCGAGTATCCGGCGGTGGCGAAGGGCAACGCCCGCTTCCGCCTGCAGATGATGCCCTCGCACTCCGCCGAGAACGTGAAGGAACTTGCGTCACGTCTGCGCACCGCGGTCGACTTGGTGCAGGGCGAGTACGAACACTACCGGTCGAGCGTCGGCGCTGGGCAATCGGTTCGCGCCGCCGTCGCATAAGCCAGCCTGCACGCGCATCCGCGGGGACGAGACATGCTTGCCAAGCTTCGAGAGCGCCTGATCGCGGTCATCGACTGGTTCATTCCGGTCGAGCTGCGCATCAACACCGCCAACCTCTGGCGGGCCAGAATCTTCGTCATCAGTCATCTGCTCGGCCCGCTCAGCGCCGTCGCTATCCTCGGCTATCTCTATCGCGCCCTGCAGGTGCATGATTACGTGTTTTGGACGATCTGCGTCCTGTGCGGTGCGTTCTGGCTGTTGCCGGTCGGGCTCAAATTCTCCCGCACGCTCACCTGGCTGGCGCTGTTCTCGTTCGTCGACCTCACCTTTGTCAGCGTGTTCGGATCATTCTTTTACGGCGGCGTGAGCTCGCCGTTCCTGCCCTGGTTCCTCACCGCGCTGCTGATCGGCTTCTTCTATCTCGGCGATCGGCCGTTGCTCGTGGTCGGTATTTTCGCCGTGCACCTTGCCGGCTTCTCCATGGCCTACGTGTTCAACGGCGCGTTTCCCGAACGGGTGCCGCTGCACGAACTGTCCACGGTGGGCGTGATCTCGGTGCTCTGCGCCACGCTCTATACCTCGATGATGGCGATCTACTATGCCTATGTCACCCTGGCGCAGTCGGCGCTGCGCCAGGAGATCGACAAGCACCTGGTGACCGCGACGCGGCTTCGCCAAGCCAAGCACGATGCCGAACGCGCCAACGAGGCCAAAGCGGTATTCCTCGCCAAGATGAACCATCAATTGCGCACGCCGCTCAACGCCATCATCGGCTACAGCGAGATCCTGCTCGACGACATCGAACCGGGCGCGAATTCCGGAGACGAGGAGGACCTGAAAACCATCAACAAGGCCGGCCGTCACCTGCTGGCGCTGGTTTCCGACGTCCTCTACATGCCCAAGATCGAGTCGGACAACATCGAGATAGCGGTGCGTTCGGTCGACCTAGACGAATTCCTCGATGATGTGACCGCGACCTGCCGCAACCTGGTTTCGCACAACGGCAATGAGTTCATCTGCGAGAAGTCACCCGGCCTCGGCACGATCGAAACCGACGAGACACGGCTACGCCAGATTCTGATCAACCTGCTCGGCAACGCCGGCAAATTCACCAAAAACGGCAAGGTGACCTTGCGCGCGAGCCGCGAGACCGTCGGGCCGCTGCAGCAGATCGTCATCGCCGTGGAAGACACCGGGATCGGCATTCCGCCGGAGGCGATCACCAACCTGTTCACCGACTTCAATCACGCGAGCTCGGTGACCTCGAAATCCTACGAAGGCTCTGGCCTCGGTCTCGCCGTCAGCAGCCGGCTGGCCTGCCTGCTCAGCGGCGACATCCAGGTGGAAAGCGAGCCCGGCCGCGGTTCGGTATTCACCCTGCGGCTTCCCGCCGCCGCACCGGCGGCGGCGATTGCTTCTGCCGCCTGAGACGTTTCCTGATGATCGTGGATCGGTGATCGTGATGCGCACCTCGCTCAAAAGTTTAGTCGTGCGGATAAACTCGTTCGTCGACTGGTTCATCCCCGCCAACCTGAAATCGTCCGGCGACCTCGTACAGGGCGTACGGATGTTTTTGTTCAGCCACGTGTTCGGCCCGTTCCTCGGGCACACGATCTCGCTGTCGATGCTCTACATCAACGGCACCGCCGACCTGTCGTGGTGGATATTCTTTGCCGCCGTGACCGCCTTCTGGCCGTTCCCGTTGGTGTTGCGGCTCACGGGCTGGTACGTGCCGCTGGCGCTGCTCTCGATCGAGAATCTGATGTTCTGCATCTTCTGGGGCTGCTATCAGTATGGCGGCGTCAGTTCGCCGATCCTGCCCTGGCTGGTGACCGTGCCGCTGCTCGCCTTCTTCTATCTGCCCGGGCGGGCGACGCGCATCATCGTGGGCGTGGAGATCGTCGCCAACCTGGCGTTGTTCTACGGCATCTACACCCTGGTCGGCTTTCCCGAGCAGGTCCCGCTCGACCTGCTGGTCTTGCTCGGCCTGGTGTCGACCTTCTGCGCCAGCATCTACGTGTCGATGATGGCCCTCTACTATGCCAACGTCGTCTCGTCGCAGGCCGAACTCGAACTGGAAGTCGAGAGCCACCGCGTCACCGAACAGAAGCTGCGCGAGGCGACCGAGGCCGCCGAGCGCGCCATGCTGGCGAAGTCCGAATTCCTCGCCAAGATGACGCACGAGCTGCGCAACCCGCTCAACTCGATCATCGGCTACAGCGAGATCCTCATCGAGGGCCTCGATGTGACCAAGGACCAGAAGTACAAGGACCTCACCTCGATCCGCGGCGCCGGTCACAAGTTGCTCGAACTGATCAACGATCTCCTCGATCTGTCGAAGCTCGAAGCCGGCAGGATGGAGTTGCACACCGACCGGATCGAGTTCAGCGACCTGTTCGACGGACTGGCGGCGCAGTGGCGTTCCTCGATCGTCGCCAACGCCAATGAATTCTGCCTGGAGCCGCCGCCGGTCGGGGAAATCATCTGCGATGCACGCAAGGTGCGCCGCGTCATCGAGAACCTGCTGAGCAATGCCGCCAAGTTCACCAGGAACGGCCGCGTCACCTTCTCAGCCACGCTCCGCGACGGCCTGCTGACGATTGCAGTCGAGGATACCGGCGCCGGGATTCCCGAGGATCAGATCGGGAGGCTGTTCGAGACCTTCGGCAACTCGGAAAACGAGACGTCGAGCAACTACGGCGACGATGTGCGGCTCGGGCTGCCGCTCGCCCATCGCTACTGCCGCTTGATGGGCGGCGAACTGTCGGTCGAAAGCCGGGTCGGGGCCGGCTCGCGGTTCACCATTCGGCTGCCGGTGCATCAGTCCGCCGCCGCGAAACGGGCGCAGCCACGAATGGACGTCGTGAGCGCGGCCGCCTGACGGCCCCGCGGGGTTCTACGGGTTTCTACGGAGCCCGGACCATCAGGCCCAGCCGCGCCGATCCTATCCGGCCAGCCGCTCGATGGCGGCGCCGCAGCGGCCGAGCTTCTCTTCCAGCCGCTCGAAGCCGCGGTCGAGGTGATAGACGCGGTTGACGATCGTCTCGCCTTCGGCGGCGAGCGCGGCGATGACCAGCGAAACCGAGGCGCGCAGATCCGTCGCCATCACCGGCGCGCCGTTGAGGCGGTCGACGCCTTCGATGGTCGCCTTCTCGCCGTCGAGTTGGATGCGCGCGCCGAGCCGCGCCAGTTCCTGCACGTGCATGAAGCGGTTCTCGAAGATCGTCTCGACGATCTGCGAAGTGCCGTTCGCGCGCGTCATCAGCGCCATGAGCTGCGCCTGCAGATCGGTCGGGAACGCCGGGAAGGGCGCCGTCGTCACGTCGACCGGCGCAAGCGCCGACCCGTTGCGCGCGATGCGGATGCCTTGATTGGTCGAGACGACCGTCGCGCCCGCCGTTTGCAGCACGTCGAGCGCGGCCTGCAAGAGTTCCGGGCGCGCGTTCTGCAGCAGCACGTCGCCGCCGGCCATCGCTACTGCCATGGCGTAGGTTCCGGTTTCGATGCGGTCGGGCAGCACGCTGTGCCGCGCGCCGCCAAGCTTGGTGACCCCCTCGACGACGATCCGCGGCGTGCCGGCGCCGGAAATGCGCGCCCCCATCTTGTTGAGGCAGTCGGCGACGTCGACGATCTCCGGCTCGCGGGCGGCGTTCTCGATCACCGTCGTGCCGTTGGCGAGCGCGGCCGCCATGATCGCAGTGTGGGTGCCGCCGACCGTGACCTTGGGAAAGACGATCTCGCCGCCCTTTAGACCGCTCGGCGCCTGCGCGATGACGTAACCGGCTTCGATCTCGATCTTCGCGCCGAGCCGCTCGATCGCCATGATCAAAAGGTCGACCGGACGGGTGCCGATGGCGCAACCGCCGGGCATCGAGACGCGCGCCTCGCCCATGCGCGCGACCAGTGGCGCGATGACCCAGAAGCTCGCGCGCATCTTGGAAACGAGCTCGTACGGAGCGGTCGTGTCGACGATGCGGGCAGCGGAAATGTGCAGCGTCTGACCGTGGTCGGCGGTTTCGCCGGCGCGCTTGCCGCCGACCATGACGTCGACGCCATGATTGCCGAGGATGCGCTGCAGCAGCCCGACATCGGCGAGGCGCGGCACATTGTCGAGAACGAGCGTGTCCTCGGTCAGGAGGCTCGCGATCATCAATGGCAGCGTGGCGTTCTTGGCGCCCGAGATCGGAATGGCGCCCGTGAGCGGCCGGCCGCCGACGATGCGAATACGATCCATTGTCACCCCTTGCTGCCCCGTCTTCGGGGCTCACATCCCTCGCCGGCTTACTCGCGACCCCGATTGCGGCGAAAGTCGGGAGCCGTCGGTCCGGTTCCGGGGCCAGCTTCGGCGGATTCGTTCGCGTCGGCGATGCGGGGTGCCGCGCGGCTGCGCGCTTGCGCCTTGCGGCGCTTGAGATTTTCGCGCAACGCCACCGAAAGGCGGGCGTTGCGCGCCGCTTGTTGCTCGGACTTGCCGCGTTTGCCCATTGTTTACGCCAGCTAGAGGTAGTGATGCGCGAGCTCCGGCGCGAGCAGGCCGAGCGCCAGAACGCCAAGCCCGACGACGCCCAGCAAGCCTGAGAGCCAGGCGAGCGCCACCGCGCCGGTGATCACTGCCGCCGAGGCGAGCACGATGCCGATCTGAAACGCCGCCGAAGCGATCTCATAGTGATGGTACTTGGCCAACTCGAGGTCGCGCCTTTCCTGCGCTTCTGTGGCACGCGCTGACAGCTCCTTGCGGCCTTCTTTGGTATCGGGCTCAGAATCATAACGCGCGGCAGTCTTCTGCCAGGCCTCGATCTGCTTCTCCATCGCCTCCTTGGCTGTTGGCTCAGCGACGCCGGCCGCGGCGACCTTCATCTCTTCTGCGGCTGTACGGACCACCGTCATGCGCACCGTCTTGGCCTGGAAAAACGCCCATAGGTTCGCGGCCACTACGTTCTCGCTGATTGCCTCGGTCTGCGCGCTCTTGCCGAGGGTCTCCGAGAACGAGAGGAACAGCGCCAGCACCGCGAT
>Ga0070670_100006098_pt1 | contig 10190 bp, 3 predicted proteins | sample KBSS63metaG_FD_64665 | JGI IMG/M metagenome (GOLD analysis project Ga0070670, IMG submission 64665) | Switchgrass rhizosphere microbial communities from Kellogg Biological Station, Michigan, USA - KBS S6-3 metaG | ecosystem: Host-associated > Plants > Roots > Rhizosphere > Soil ... | reverse complement strand
ATCCGTATCGTCGTTGGTGATGGTTCCCGTCGCTGCGCTTGGGGCGCCGACGTTGTAGCCAGTGCCTGGCGCGACTGTCAGAATCACAGTCTCGTCAGGTTCAACCGTTGTATCCGCTGTCGGATCGATCGTCACCGTCGCTGTTGAGCTGCCGGCGGCGAATTGGACCGTGCCGTTGGGCGGAACGAAAGTAGCCGCGCCCGTCTGCGTGTAGTCCGTATTGAACGTGGCTGTTCCGTTGATCGTGAAGTTTGCGGTCAGCGCACCAGTGGTGACGCCAACGCGTGTGAACGTGAAGACGAGATTTCCAGCGCCGTCTTCAGTCGTGGAGAGCGGAGCGACCGCAACGGACACGTCAGTGTCATCGTTGGTGATCGTTCCGGTAGCGGATCCAGGCGTGCCGACGTCATAGCCGGTACCCGCCGCCACATTGACGATCGCCGTCTCGTCAGCTTCTACAGTGCTGTCCGTTGTCGGATTAATCGTCACCGTTGTAGTCGAGCTGCCGATCGGGATCGTGACTGTGCCATTCGTGCCATCGAACGTTGCGGCTCCGGTGAGCGCGTAGTCGGTGGCCGATGATGCTGTGCCTGTCACGTTGAAATTGACCGTCAGCGCACTGGTCGTCTGGCCCTCACGAGTGAACGTGTAAACGAGATTGTCTGGGCCATCTTCCAAAACGGAAGCTGGCGAGACCGCCACGGTCACATCCGGCTCGTCGACCTCGTGTTGTTCAGTGTCCGTGCTGGTGTTGAAGTTGTCGTCTCCGTTGTAGGTTGCGGTCAATGTCTTCAACCCAAACGAAGTGAACGCGATGCTGCACGTGCCGGTACCGTCAACCGGATTGATCGATCCAGTGCAGGTGTCGCCGCTTACATCGTTCACCGTGATTGTCACGTTACCAGTGACTTGCGGTGCGCCCGTGACAGCGCTCAGAACCTTGAAGTTGATGGTTACTGATTCATTGAGCTGAGACGGGTCAGGAGTATCAGCAGTAATCTCCGTGGTGGTGTTGTTCCTTGCGGAGCTTAACGTCCACGCAGAGAATCCTGTTACGCCGGAGAGCTCGGCCCAGTTGTTCACGGTATCGACCGCACCGGTGCGTCCGAGTCTTACCCACGGTGGAGTATTTCGGAAGAGTCCGAGGGTTGTCTCAACATTGCCGTTCAACTCCGCATCCAGATAGTGGAGCCGTAGTGTGGCTGAGAAACCGGCGCCGCCATTCGGAGTGATTGTATAGGTCCGGTTTATCGACGAGCCTGGGAAACCACCCGGGGCAGCCTTCACGAGGTTGACCAGGATGTCTGTCGGCACCGTGCCCTGAGCGATGAATCCGATGCTATTGAAAGGATTACCAAAGCTGAGAGCTGGACCACCACCGAGAAATCCTGTGCGCCTGACATTACCGATTACGTCAGCCGTTCCGGCCGAGGTACCCGTGCTTGGCATCGTCAGGATGTTTGCGCCAGTGGTCAGATCATTGGTCAGCGTGAGCACCGCGTTGACGTTTGCGTTCGCACCCAGGCTCACGCCCGCACCCGCATTCGCGATCGTCAGGTTATTGAAAGTCGTGACTGCCGTGCCGCCGATAGTCTGCGCTGCGGAACCATTGAAGTTCACCGTGTTCGTGTTGGCAGTGAAGGTTCCGTTGTTGGTCCAATTACCCCCCACGTTGATCGTGGTGCCGTTAGTTCCCGCGAGGGTTGCACCGGCATCGATCTGCACATTGTTGTAGGTGCTGCTGCTGGTGAACGTTCCTGTCTGAACGCGCAGCAATTGCTGTACGGTCAGGCCGGCGAAACCGGTTACGCCAGCGGCGTTGTTTGACGTCAGATTGAAGTAGGTGGTGAACGTCGAAGGCAGCGTCTGTGCGCTGGTCCCGTTGTATGACACGGTGCTGCCCACGATAGTGTAAACGTTTGTACCTGGCGTGAATACCGACGCGATGCCGATAATGCCGCTGTTTTGCAACGTGCGTGCGCCAGTGTTGCTGCTCGTCAGGTTGAAGTAGTTGAAGGCAGGAATGGTCTGCGGACCGCTGCCGTTGAAGTCGACGGTGCTATTGGTAATAACGTAGTTGCCGCCGGCGAAAGTGGCGATCGGGTTGAAGATTCCGGCGACTCCTATCGTTCCGAGGTTAGCCAGCGTAACGTTGTTGGCTCCTCGAGCGCCGCTGATCGTCAGGTTGTTGTAATTAAACGCCGGTACCGTCTGCGCACCGGTGCCGTTGAAGTTAATCGTGCTGCCGGTGATGGTATGACCGGTCGCAGTGCCAGGCGTAAACACACCGGAGATACCAATCGTGCCGGTGGGTTCGAGCACCTTGTTGAAGTTACTGAAGGTCAGATTGCCGTAATTGAACGCCCGCACATTCTGGCCATCACTGCTCTGGTTGTAGTTGACCGTTCCAGCGGGATTGCTGGTAATGCTACCGCCTACCACCGAGCTGCCGTCGTTGAGTATGAGGGTCTGATTCCCAACACCCAGAGCTCCGGTTGTTAGTGTAAGCAGACCGTTGACGGTCGCTGTACCGGTATTAACGTTCACGCCGTTGCCGTTGTTGATCTTGAGTGGTCCAAAGGCGATCGGAGCTACACTCAAGACCTGTGCGGCCGTACCGATGTATTCCACTGTTAGATTAGTCAGCGTCTTGTTCGTGATTGTGTATTGCGATGCGAAATCTGCAGTGGCCGCAATGCGCGTAACGCGCGCCGTACCGGTGCCGGTCAGTGTTCCAGCGCCGCTGATAACTGCACCTGCTACAGGATTAAAAATCGCGTTCGCACCGTTGACATTGAGAGTGCCGCCAACCGCAAAACTGTTATTGGCTGTGAGCGGATTCGTAGTATTCGAATCCGTCAGATTGAAAAACGTGATGCTGGTGCCGTTAGTGATGCTTTGCGCGGCCGTACCATTGAAGTTGAACGTGCCTGTTCCCGCGTTCAAAGTAGTCGCCGGCGCGCCGCCAGCATTCAAGACGAAGTTGCCTTGAATATTCACTGTGCCCGTATTGCCGTTGAACGTGCTGCCCACCACTGGTCCCGGACCAATCGTCAGGTTCCCGCTCACGTTCATCGTGCTGTTGTTCATGGTGAAGGTGCCGCCCGTGACCACCACGTTGGTGGGCGCCAGCGTACTACCAGCGTTATTGGTCCATGAACCCAGCGTGTTGATCTCGATATCGCCGCCGATGGTGGTATTCGTGCCACTGACGTTTACCGCCGAGGAAGTAGACACACTGCTCCCGCCGTTGGTCGCGGTGTTTCCCGTGAACGTGATGCTCGGATTCGTACCGTTCAACAGCAAGCTCGCGCCGCCCACAAAAATGCCGCCGCCGCGATTGCCGGCCGAGTTGTTAGTCAAACTGGTGGTGGCCACCGTGGTCGCCAGCGACTCAACCAGGATACCGCCGCCATTGCCAGGGTTGGCCGAGTTATTGGAGAAAGTTGAGGTGCCGATTGTCGCCGAGCCGGTACCGCCACCACCGGGGGCCGCGAAACCAAAGACCAGCAGGTCTGCTCCACCGCCGCCCGAGCCGATCGAGCCCGCTGTGTTGCGGCTGATAGTGGACCCGCTCATCGTCAGTATGCCCGTTGCCGCAGTGTGTCTCGGCGCTGACGGCGTAAACATTACGCCGCCGCCGCTGCCGCCCTGAAGGTTGGCGGTGTTGGTGCTGGTCCGGTCTGCATAGGTGCCGGGTGCGGCGCTACCGCCGATCGTGCAGTTCGTGATGTTCAGGTCGCCGCCGGTCCATTGAATACCGCCGCCGCCGATGTTCGCACTGCCGAGTACCGTTACCTGGTTGTTGGCGAGGACCACATTGGTCAGCGTCAGCACGTTGCCCTTCTCGCCGCCGATGATGCCGCCGCCGCCTAAGGCCGTGCCGGTTCCCGCTGCCGTACCATCGCGACCGCCAACCATCGTAAAGCCTGAGAAGTTGTAGACCAGGTCTAGCGTGAATGGCTCATTCATGCACATCACGCGGTCGCCGTCGCTGGCTGGACCGGTTCCGGTCTGCCGGATGATCGTGGTCGCCGCGCCCGCGCCGACGATCGACATGGTCTGATTGGCTCCAAGGTCACCCACGCTGTTGCCGTCACAACCACCGGCTCCGGTGCCGTTAGCGGACAGGATGTAAGTGTTCGCCGGAAGACTGATCGTAGTGTTGTTGTTTTGAGGAAGATTGGCAAATTCGAGGGCGCCACGCAAACTACAGTCGCTGCCGGCTGCCGTACAAGCGGAGGCCGCTGCCAGTGAACCGCCGGAAGGATCGTCGGTTCTATCAACCGTAATCGTGGTGTTCGGAGCGTTCGGAACGATATTCACTTGCGGGCTCATGGAGTCGAGCACAACTATGTCGGTGGTACCATTGAGCTTTTTCGGAAGCGTCAACGCCGCGACCGGTGCACTCTCCACGTCCATGGTTACTTTGGCTGTATCGTCGGTAACAGCAAGTGACTGCTCAGAAGCCAAAGCTAAATCATTCTTCCCAAGGGGACGCAGGATCTCGAGCTTCTGCGATTGCCCCAATACCATGACCTCATCCAGCTCTCGACCTGCCAGATTTGCCTTCATCAACGGCTTCGGCAAGTCAGCACTCAGATTGCTGCCAAGGATCTGCTTAGAGTCCTTCCACCCGCCAGCTTGTGCGGCTCTCCAACTCGGAGCCGACTCTGTGTCGAACTGAGTGTTTTTCTGGGGCTTAAGATTGCCTCTGGTCCGCTGGGCTGCTTCAGCGCCGTCAAACGGGCGAGTGTCTAGTTTCCCTTGCTGAACTATATGCAAGGTACCCTCAGATGTGAGGGCGGCGATTTCCTTCCGACCCTCACGATCCCACGTAAACTCTCCCAGAGCCAATCCGCGCACACCGCCTCCAACGTTAAAGCGTTCCGTGCGCGACTCTGGCGACACCTGTTCCTTGCGACCCCAGCCGTGAATAACGACTAATTCACTACCGGCAGCTACAGCGACGTCCAGATACGAATCGTCGTCTAACCCGCCAAACTCAATCGCACTCGCCGGCTCGGATAACCGGTACTGCGCCAGCGCGTTTGAGAAACCCTCCGCGCCGTCGTCAAAAATCATTACGGAATTGCCATCGGGGCCGCTCACGCCTACGGCCAAATCGGTAAACCCGTCGGCCGCGCGAAATTCCCCCGCAGCTAATGCCGTTACGGGTCCCGGCAAATTGATCTGTTCCGGCTCACCAAGCTTGCCCGAGCCATTTCCCCTCATTAGATAAAGGCCACCGCCCTTTGCGGCAAAGACAACATCCTTATGAGAGCCGCTCGAAAAACTTCCGGCCGCGACAAAATCCGGTGTCGCAGGAAGCTTATAGACTTCCGTTTCCGGCAGTAACGATGCGGGGTTGTAACCCTGTTGCATACGCACAAAAACCGAATCGTCCTTGGGAGCGAACGCATCCGGGTTTCCGTGCTGAACCGTGATTATTCCCTCGCCATTGAAGGCGAAGGCTGCCATCAAATCCGGCGTTCCATTACCATCAAGATCCGCCGATGCCAGGGCTCGCGCCTGCGCAGCGCCACTCTGCAAAGCGGCAACCGCTGCCTGATCTCCTCGATACGTGACGGTCATTTCGTGTCCGTCCTGGAGATTAAAGAACGACCTGCCGCGATTTGCGGCGTGAACCGTTACCTGCTCTTTGGCGCGCTTAGTAACCGTGACGGGACCTTCCGCCTTACTAAACCTCGCCGAGTCTTCAGATTTGACTCGTACGTAAAGAGCAAGTGGCACCGCGACGACTATTAACAAAATAGCCAGCAGCTTCGCAGCGTTTCTAATTGTGATTCGAGAAGATAGAGTCTGGGACTGGTGAGTCTTATTCATTAGGGGACGCATAGGTAAACCCTCCTGGGAGTAAGCGCGTGAACTGAGATGGTTAGGAACTTAAAGAACGGTTAACCTTCGGAGGAAACTGAACAGGCGACTGTTTAGAACGTAGGAAAATCCGATGGAACCGAATTCTTGGCGACGTTACTTTACTTGCGTCTTGTGCCAGCGTCAAGGGCAGAACACTGTTCCTGTCAATGGCAGGAAACCGCCGTGAACAAAGGAGTTAAACACTCTTCCTGAAGGCGCCAAAACGATCGCTGCCGGAGTTGATTTCAATGGTCCAACACCTCCTTCAAAAGAAATGGGGCGCGGGTTATTCACCCGCGCCCGCACTTCAGATTGTCATCAGTTCTCGCTTCTAGTTACCGCAGTCGCGAGCACTGTCATTCGTTATGGTCCAACTCGAATTCTCCGAGCAGCTCACGACTTGATACGTGAAACAGCCATCGTGATCTTCGGCGATGACCTTGATGCTTGGACCACTACAGCTCACATTGCCAACTGTAAAAGATCCGCCGTTCGCGGCAATCACCGAATTCCCGAGCTGGTCCGCGCCCCAGTTGTTCTGGTCCGGAGCCGAAAGAAAGACATGTCGAATTTCACGGCTCGAATTGTTCGTAATCGTGATGGCTGTCGTGGGAGCATAGGCCCTGGACTGCAATGGGCCATAGACCATGACGCCGGCAAAAACACCCAAGAGTACGAGAGACGTGAAAACTGATCTCGACTTGCGCAACGTATTTCTCATGTCAGTTACCTTTCATCAAAACAAGTTCTGGGCCATCCCTCGCCTATGGGCAGAGACTATTTACCGTGTAGCCTGCGGCTGCGCCGTTATCGACGGTTGAGCCACCATTGGTGATGGGCACATTGACCTTAACGGTTGCCGTCGCAGTGTTGCCGAACGAATCGGTAACCTTGAATGTGATCGTGTAGACGCGTCCATTAAGACCGCCGTCACGTTCACGTCGCAGTTGCACCGACTTACAGTTCGCAGCAATCACGATATCGTTCAGCGTGTTGCCATCGCCGCCAGTCGCACTATCCTCAGGCTCATCACTCGTCACCTTCTGGATAACTACGCTGTTGGTGATGTCGCCGCCGCCACATCCTGCGGTAGCGCTCAAGACGAAGTCACTCACGTTGAACGTCTGGTACTGGTGATTGGGCGGCCACACGGTCACGGAATTCGTGATCAGATTGATCGTCGGAGTTCCGCTACTGACATTCAGGATCGCGGTCTGTGTTTCACTACCGCATGATCCCGTAGTTGTTACTGTGACTGTGTGGTTTCCAATGCTCAGCGAGCCGGTTGGAACCGTGATGCTCGGGCTGTTGCCGTTGAACGGTGAGCCGTCAAGAGTCCATGCATAACTGAATGGACCGGTACCTGATGCAGTCGTAGAGAAGTGAGCATCAGTGCCCTGGCAAACTGTCTGATCGGCAGGATCAGTAGTGTGCGTAGCCGCATTGACGGTTAGTGTTGCACTCTGCGTGGCGGGATTGCATTCACCGCTTGCTTCAACAGTGTAGGTGTCTGAATCACTCACCACGGTACCGCTGATGCTCAGCGTACTGGTGTTGCTGCCATTGGTGATGGTAACTCGTCCGCCGAGGTCGCCGTTGTTCAGAACCGTCGCGCCCTTCTTCCATACAAAGGTGATCGGGCCTGGGCCACTGGCTGTGGTGCTGAACGTTGCCGTTTGACCTTCACAAACAACCTGGTCTCCTGGATCGGTTGTCTGATTAGTGTCAATGGTCATGTTAGCTGTCACAGTCTCGTTGTCGCCTGTGACATCGACACTGGCCGGTCCGGGTACTGCGCCTGCCATGAATGTTGCCGTGGCCACGCCACTAACAAAATTCGTGGCGCCTGAAACACTTCCACCTACCACATTGTGGAAGACGGCGATAAAGGTAGGCAGGCCATTCAACTCTGTAGTCAAAGGCGCGCCAATATTTCTTTGCTTGATGTCGGCCGTCAAAGTTGACGTAGAACCACTGCAGAGCTGAGTCGGACTGGCACTAACACGGAGCTGAAGGTACGTATTCGGAAACACGCTGCTGGTGCTGTTTCGAAAATCATTTGCTCCTGGACCAGTGTTGATTCCCCACCAGTTATCATCAGCCGTAAAAGGACCGGAGACAACAAACAGAGTCAGTCCATTCAACGGATTCGGAACGCTGTTGCCGACCAGCCTTGAAAAAGTTATTGAGGCGCTACCGCTGGAATAAACCGCGCCACCACTGTTACCTGCCGAGTTGTTCGACAGAGAACTGGTCGTCATGGTGAGCGGACCGCTCTCCACGATGATCGCGCCACCGCGAGCGTTGGGCGCCGTATTATTAGAGAAGCTCGTGCTGTCGATGTTGTAAGCGCCCGTGCCGAGGTTAAAGTTGAAAAGATCCGCTCCGCCACCACCTGCGGCGGCTGAATTCGCGGTATTACCTGAGAACGTTGAACCGCTTACCGTAAGAGTTCCGGTAGCTGGTCTAATCAGCGGGTCTCCCGCTGTGTAACCCAAACCACCGCCGCTGCCGCTCGTAGAGTTGTTCGAGAGCGTCGTGCCCGTAATCGTAAGACTTCCGCCGGAGTGCGAGATGCCGCCGCCGCCAAACGTACCGGCGCCGGTTGCGGAGTTACCTGTAATCACGCAGTTCGTCACCGACACCGTGTTACCGACCGAGCCGGAGATGATGCCGCCGCCGCCAACCGCTGTAGTTTCTTTTCCGCCGGTGATGGTCACACCGGAAATCGAGAAATTGAAGTTGGCAAGCAGATCCGGGTTTACTTCGAGAACGCGATCGTTCGGCTGTGTCTGTTGAATGATGGTGGTAGCTGAGCCGGCGCCTACGATGTCGGTATTATTACCCCTGATATCGATATCGCCGATCGAGTTATCGCCGGCGAAACCTTCTACGAGGCCGCCGGCGATATTCAGTTGGTACGTTCCGGCCGGTACATTGATCGTGGTGCCCGGGTTCACGTTGGCAAACGCGACCGCGCCGCGCAAGCTACAGTCATTCGCCGCAGCGGTACAAGCCGAAGCGGCGGCAGCATCGTCAGTGCGATCGACATCGATGGCAGCAAACGGCAGTGGGAAGTTTACCGTTGCTGTGTTGGAAGCAGCCGCTGAGGCCGGCACACGGATGCGATGATTGCGTTTATCAGCCCGGTTCGCCCCGGCAGAGGCGGAGCCAGGCGCTATCGCGAATACCAGAACGCTTACAGCTACCAGGGAGGCGATAGCCAAGATTCTAGTAACCTTGCGTTTAAATTTCCTGTTCTGGGCGTGAAACATTTTGCGACTCCTTGGTCCAGAGTTATAAACACGCTCCTCTGGAGCGCTGGGAAAAGTTTACGCAGTCTCGTGTGCCGAGACGCTTTGCTTAGAATGTGACCGACTTTACGGACGCGGTGGAAAGACACCCTGCAGTGCAATGCAGTAATTGAGCGTCAAGTAAGGCTGCATATTATTGTGCGGCAGACCACCACCGGTGACAGCCAGCGACTGGAGTTGCACTGGTCCCGTCGGTGACCCGTTTTGATAAAGAGCAGCCGCTCCTCGACCTGCCGCTGACTGGGCCCAAACAGCATTTGCCGGCGAAGTTGAATTGCCGTCAGCACCAAGCGCGAAGCCAACACCATGTGCATGTGCCGGTATTTCGGACTGCAGCAGAGTGACCGATTCAACACCACCCTGCTCGCCCAGGTCATGTAGCGACAACCCGGGACCTTGTCCTGGATGCATAGCAGAGCGGCCTTGCAGATCCGGAAGCGCAAAGGTTGACTTGCCGTCGCCGCCATAGGTTGTTCCCAACAGGGAGAAGAGCGCCGTATTCTGGCTTATCGGCAGGAGCTGCCCATCGCAGAATGCCCAACCTTTGGGCGCGAAGTTGAATGGAAAAATTCTGATTTCAGCAACAAATGGATCCATGTTTCTCTCCCTCTTCTAGGTTTGCGATGGGAAAATTCCCTGGAGTGCGATACAGAAATTGAGCACCAGGTAGGGCATCATATTCGTATGCGGCTGGCTTCCACCGACGTTACTAACGGCCGCCGGGGCCATCACAGCATTTCCTGGAAACGCGGTATTCCAATTCGTCTTTCCGGTATTGGCCCAGTTGTTACCAGCAGGAGTGCCCAAAGTTGCGTTCAGATTGGCGCCGACCACTGCCATGTTGGCAGTGAGAGGATGCGTATGCGTGGGCAGTTGCTGGATGTTAACCGTAACGGCCGAAGAACCAGCGGCCTCGCCCAGGGTGTGGCCAGAACCTTCATGGATCTGTGACCTGCCTCGCAAATTGGGCAGAGCGAAATTGGTTTGTCCATTGCC
>Ga0070670_100006095_pt1 | contig 10192 bp, 10 predicted proteins | sample KBSS63metaG_FD_64665 | JGI IMG/M metagenome (GOLD analysis project Ga0070670, IMG submission 64665) | Switchgrass rhizosphere microbial communities from Kellogg Biological Station, Michigan, USA - KBS S6-3 metaG | ecosystem: Host-associated > Plants > Roots > Rhizosphere > Soil ... | reverse complement strand
CTATAAAGCCACGCTAAACCTTCCGGACACCGCCTTCCCAATGAAGGCCGGCCTGCCACAGCGCGAACCGCAGATCCTGCAGCGCTGGGACAGTATTGGCCTGTACGGAAAGTTGCGCGAGATTGGCAAGGATCGTCCGAAATTCGTCCTGCACGACGGCCCTCCTTATGCCAACGGCACGATTCACATCGGTCATGCGCTGAACAAGATTCTCAAGGACATGATCCTGCGCTCGAAGACCCTGTCGGGCTTCGACGCGCCGTATGTTCCGGGTTGGGACTGCCACGGCCTGCCGATCGAACACAAAGTCGAAGTGACCTACGGCAAGAACCTGGGCGCGGATAAAACCCGCGAGCTGTGCCGCGCCTACGCCACCGAGCAGATCGAAGGGCAGAAGTCTGAATTCATCCGCCTCGGCGTGCTGGGCGAGTGGGATAACCCCTACAAGACCATGAACTTCAAGAACGAGGCCGGTGAAATCCGTGCCTTGGCCGAAATCGTCAAAGGCGGTTTTGTGTTCAAGGGCCTAAAGCCCGTGAACTGGTGTTTTGACTGCGGTTCGGCCCTGGCCGAAGCGGAAGTCGAGTACGAAGACAAGAAGTCCTCGACCATTGACGTGGCCTTCCCGGTTGCCGACGACGCCAAGCTGGCCGAGGCCTTTGGCCTGGCAAGCCTGAGCAAGCCGGCGGCCATCGTGATCTGGACCACCACCCCGTGGACCATCCCGGCCAACCAAGCGCTGAACGTGCACCCGGAATTCACCTACGCCCTGGTGGACGTCGGTGATCGCCTGCTGGTGCTGGCCGAGGAAATGGTCGAGGCCTGCCTGGCTCGCTATGAATTGCAAGGTTCGGTGATTGCGACCACCACCGGCTCCGCGCTGGAACTGGTCAACTTCCGTCACCCGTTCTATGACCGTCTGTCGCCGGTGTACCTGGCGGACTACGTTGAACTGGGCGCTGGCACCGGTATCGTTCACTCCGCGCCAGCTTATGGCGTGGACGACTTCGTGACCTGCAAAGCCTACGGCATGGTCAACGATGACATCCTGAACCCGGTGCAGAGCAATGGTGTGTACGCACCGTCGCTGGAGTTCTTCGGTGGCCAATTCATCTTCAAGGCCAATGATTCGATCATCGACAAGTTGTCGGAAGTCGGTTCGCTGTTGCACACCGAAACCATCAAGCACAGCTACATGCACTGCTGGCGTCACAAGACCCCGCTGATCTATCGCGCCACCGCGCAGTGGTTTATCGGCATGGACAAAGAACCGACCAGTGGCGACACCCTGCGTGTACGCTCGCTCAAGGCCATCGAAGACACCCAGTTCGTCCCGGCCTGGGGCCAGGCGCGCCTGCACTCGATGATCGCCAACCGTCCGGACTGGTGCATCTCCCGCCAGCGTAACTGGGGCGTGCCGATCCCGTTCTTCCTGAACAAGGAAAGCGGCGAGTTGCATCCACGTACCGTTGAGCTGATGGAAGAAGTGGCCCAGCGCGTTGAACTGGAAGGCATCGAAGCCTGGTTCAAAATGGACGCTGCCGAGCTGCTGGGCGATGAAGCGCCGCAGTACGACAAGATCAGCGACACCCTCGACGTATGGTTCGACTCGGGTACCACTCATTGGCACGTGCTGCGCGGCTCGCACCCGATGGGTCACGAAACCGGCCCGCGTGCCGACCTGTACCTGGAAGGCTCCGACCAACACCGTGGCTGGTTCCACTCGTCGCTGCTGACCGGTTGCGCCATCGACAACCACGCGCCGTACCGCGAACTGCTGACCCACGGCTTCACCGTCGACGAGACGGGCCGCAAGATGTCCAAGTCGCTGAAGAACGTGATCGAGCCGAAAAAGATCAACGACACCCTGGGCGCCGACATCATGCGTCTGTGGGTCGCCTCGACCGATTACTCGGGCGAAATCGCCGTGTCCGACCAGATCCTGGCTCGTAGCGCCGATGCCTACCGTCGTATCCGTAATACCGCACGCTTCCTGCTGTCGAACCTGACCGGTTTCAACCCGGCCACCGACATCCTGCCGGCCGAGGACATGCTCGCCCTGGACCGTTGGGCCGTGGACCGTACCCTGTTGCTGCAGCGTGAGTTGCAGGAAAACTACGGCGAATACCGTTTCTGGAACGTGTACTCGAAGATCCACAACTTCTGCGTGCAGGAGCTGGGTGGCTTCTACCTCGACATCATCAAGGACCGCCAGTACACCACCGGCGCCAACAGCAAGGCGCGCCGTTCGGCGCAGACCGCGCTTTACCACATCTCCGAAGCGCTGGTGCGCTGGATCGCGCCGATCCTGGCCTTCACCGCCGACGAACTGTGGGAATACCTGCCGGGCGAGCGTAACGAGTCGGTGATGCTCAACACCTGGTACGAAGGCCTGACCGAACTGCCGGCCGACTTCGAGCTGGGCCGCGAGTACTGGGAAGGCGTGATGGCTGTCAAAGTCGCGGTGAACAAGGAACTGGAAGTACAGCGTGCGGCCAAGGCCGTCGGTGGCAACCTGCAAGCCGAAGTCACCCTGTTCGCCGAGGAAGGCCTGACTGCCGACCTGGCCAAGCTGAGCAACGAGCTGCGCTTCGTGCTGATCACCTCCACCGCGAGCCTGGCACCCTTTGCCCAGGCCCCGGCGGATGCGGTGGCGACCGAAGTGCCGGGCCTCAAGCTCAAAGTGGTCAAGTCGGCCTTCCCTAAGTGCGCCCGTTGCTGGCACTGCCGCGAAGATGTCGGCGTGAACCCTGAGCATCCGGAAATCTGTGGTCGTTGTGTCGACAACATCTCGGGTGCTGGTGAGGTTCGTCACTATGCCTAACGCTTCCAGCCGTTTCGGACGTTTGGGCCTGCTCGTACTGAGCGTGCTGGTCCTGGTCATCGACCAGGTCAGCAAGGCTCATTTCGAGGGTTCCCTGGAGATGTTCCAGCAAATCGTGGTGATCCCGGATTACTTCAGCTGGACCCTGGCCTACAACACCGGCGCCGCTTTCAGCTTTTTGGCTGACGGCGGTGGCTGGCAGCGCTGGTTGTTCGCTGTGATTGCCTTGGTGGTCAGTGCGGTGCTGGTGGTATGGCTCAAGCGCCTTGGTCGCGATGACACTTGGCTGGCCGTTGCCCTGGCACTGGTGCTCGGCGGCGCGCTGGGCAACCTGTACGACCGCATTGCCTTGGGCCATGTGATCGACTTCATTCTGGTGCATTGGCAGAACCGCCATTACTTCCCGGCGTTCAACTTTGCCGACAGCGCCATCACCGTCGGTGCAATTATGCTGGCGTTGGATATGTTCAAAAGCAAGAAAACCGGAGAGACCGTCAATGACTGATCAGGTATTGGCTGAGCAACGTATCGGCCAGAACACGGAAGTCACTTTGCATTTTGCATTGCGCCTTGAGAATGGCGACACGGTCGACAGCACGTTCGACAAAGCCCCGGCGACCTTCAAGGTCGGTGATGGCAACCTGCTGCCGGGTTTCGAAGCGGCCCTGTTCGGCTTCAAGGCGGGCGACAAGCGCACCTTGCAGATCCTGCCGGAAAACGCCTTTGGCCAGCCCAACCCGCAAAACGTGCAGATCATCCCGCGTTCGCAGTTCCAGGACATGGACTTGTCGGAAGGCCTGCTGGTGATCTTCAACGATGCGGCGAATACCGAGCTGCCCGGTGTGGTGAAAACCTTCGATGACGCGCAAGTGACCATCGACTTCAACCACCCGTTGGCCGGTAAAACCTTGACGTTCGACGTTGAAATCATCGACGTTAAAGCGATCTGATCAACGACGCAGTTCAGAAAATGTGGGAGGGGGCTTGCCCCCCGATAGCTGGGTGTCAGTCAGTGCATCTGTGACTGACCCACCGCCATCGGGGGCAAGCCCCCTCCCACCTTTGATCTTCATTGTCAGTTGGGTTAGCGTCACGCCTGACCCAAAACGGCTGCAAGACACGAGGCACAGCATGCAAATCAAACTCGCCAACCCCCGTGGCTTCTGCGCTGGCGTGGACCGGGCGATTGAAATCGTCAACCGCGCCCTGGAAGTCTTCGGGCCGCCGATTTATGTGCGCCATGAAGTCGTCCACAATAAATTCGTGGTCGAAGACCTGCGCGCCCGCGGCGCCATCTTTGTCGAAGAGCTGGACCAGGTGCCGGATGACGTTATCGTCATTTTCAGCGCCCACGGTGTGTCCCAGGCAGTGCGTACCGAAGCGGCAGGCCGTGGCCTGAAAGTCTTCGATGCCACCTGCCCACTGGTCACCAAGGTCCATATCGAGGTCGCACGCTACAGCCGTGACGGTCGCGAGTGCATCCTGATCGGCCACGCCGGCCACCCGGAAGTCGAAGGCACCATGGGCCAGTACGACGCCAGCAATGGCGGCGCCATTTACTTGGTGGAAGACGAAAAAGACGTCGCCAACCTGCAGGTGCAGAACCCCGAGCGCCTGGCATTCGTGACCCAGACCACCCTGTCCATGGACGACACCAGCCGCGTGATCGACGCGCTGCGCAATCGCTTCCCGGCCATCGGCGGGCCGCGCAAGGACGATATTTGCTACGCCACCCAGAACCGACAGGACGCGGTCAAGCAACTGGCCGATGAATGCGATGTGGTCCTGGTTGTCGGCAGCCCCAACAGCTCCAACTCCAACCGCCTGCGTGAGTTGGCTGAGCGCATGGCAACGCCTGCGTACCTGATCGACGGTGCTGAAGACATGCAACGCAGCTGGTTCGATGGGGTCGAGCGTATCGGCATCACGGCAGGCGCTTCGGCCCCCGAAGTGCTGGTGCGCGGTGTTATCCAACAACTGCACGCCTGGGGGGCGACTGGTGCTGATGAACTGGCCGGTCGCGAGGAGAACATCACGTTCTCCATGCCCAAGGAACTGCGGGTTCGCTCATTGCTCTGAGTGCCCGGCTGCCGGATTGATTCCGGCACAGCGCCTGCTCGGCACTGTCGCTGCGCAGGCTGATCCGCCCGCTGGGCGCCAGCACGATCTGATGCAGGCTCTGCGCCTGCTCCCTGGCGCAGACATGCACAGTGCCGGCACGGAATCCGCCGCCTGAAAATATCGGCTCGCCCAGGCCGCTGAAGCGAACCTGGCTCTTGAGCGGTCCATTGCCCACGATCGTACCCCGCATACTGTCTCGGCGCTCCAGCAGCACCGGGTTGTCATCGTCCAAGTGGCCGCGTCCGCTGACATCCACGATTACCCGCCAACCCAGGCTCCAATCATCTTCCAATGCGTGAATGACCACCGGGCGGTTGCGTGCGACGGCCTCGGCGCGTGCGTAGCGTAGCCCGCCGGCCAAGGATTGCGCCGCACTGTATCGCTGCTGTGATTCCAACAGGCTCTTGAAGCTCGGCACTGCCAGGTTGGCCAGGATGCCACTCACGATCAGTCCGAGCAGCAGTTCGATCAGGGTGAAGCCTCGTTGCTGCATGTGTCATCCCTCCGTGGATGTGGGTGCAGCCCTAGGTATAGCGCTCAAGCGATAGCGTTGAATGATGGCCTTTACGTCCAAAGTATTTCCCTTTGTTCCTGGAGCAGCGCAGGCGAAAAACCGGCGCTAGTCTTGGGCCGCACAGCAGGTTTCACCTGCTCTTTTTCGGACCTCGACACGGATGACGACGGTAATGCTTGTCTGCACGAACACCTGTTTGCCCCACGCCTTAACCCGGCAACAAACCGGCATGACGCTGATCGAGGTGCTGGTCTCGGTACTGATTCTGGCCATCGGCCTGCTGGGCGCGGCGGTGATCCAGCTCAATGCGCTCAAATACACGGACAGTTCCAGAATGACCAGCCAGGCCAGTTTCATTGCCTACGACATGCTCGACCGAATCCGCGCCAATGCCGCCGCCGATTACACGTGGGGCCGAGCTGAGCGTGCGCTGGCCAATACCGCTACCGCCAACGTGCGCGACCTGGACCTGCACGATTTCGAGGCCAATATTCTCGGATTTGCCGGGGAGAGCGCCAAAGGCTCGGTGTCGGTCAGTGGGCGTGAGGTGGTCGTCAGTATCAGCTGGGACGACAGTCGAGGCACAAACAGGCCGGGTGCCCGGGAAACCTTCACCCTGACCAGCCGCATAGGCGATGAGCCGGCGGTGGCGCAGTGAGGCGGCGTGCTCGAGGTTTCAGCCTGGTGGAGTTGCTGCTGGCTCTGGCCTTGGGGTTGGTGCTGGTCCTCGGTGTCAGCCAGGTGGCGATCAACTCCAGCACCACCCACGCCAGCCAGCAGGCCGCTCTGTTGCTGCAGGATGATGCGCGGTTTGTGCTGGGTAAGTTGCTCCAGGATATCCGTCAGGCGGGCATGTTTGGCTGTTTGGCCACCGGGTTTATCGAGAATGCTCCACCGGCTTTTGATCGGCCGGTCAGCTGGAGTGTCGGGGGGGATTCACAATCGCTGACGCTGGTGACCACGGATGTCGGCGATGGCAATGGTAAGCCGGACTGGATGGTGTTGTCCGATTGCACCGGGACCGCCCAGGCCTATACCGGAAACGCCCCCGCGCCTGCCCCCGGACAGATCCGTTTTGCACTGCGTCAGCTGACCTACACCTTCGAAGCGGGCCAATTGAAGGTCAGCACGCCTGCCTCGCCCGCCAAGGCGGTACTGGTGGATAACGTGCAGGCGTTCGATCTCAGTTTTGGCGTGGCCGCCAAGCCCACCTCGATGGAGGTGGAGCGCTACGACGCCAGGCCGGCCGACGCGTCGCTGATACGCAGTGTGCGCATCCTGATGACCCTGCAAGACCCGGGCGGCCGGGTCAAAGATCAAACCTACAGCGTCGTGGCGGCGCTGCGTAACCGTGTGGGGTAGGGCGGCCATGGTGCTCACAAAGGCGATTCGTTTCCGCCAGGCCGGCATGGTGCTGCTGATCAGCCTGGTGTTCCTGTTGCTGTTGTCGCTGATCGGTTTGTCATCGATGCAGGGCGCGGTCATTCAGCAAAAGATCACGGGCAGCCTCTGGCACCGTAATCAGTCGCTGCAAAGTGCCGAGACTGGCTTGAGGCGCGGAGAGTCAGCGATACAACAGTCATTTTCGACACTGCCCTTGTGCCGGTCGATTGTCACCTGTGCGCCACCGCAGGCGGCCTTTTCGGTGCTTGCGCCCGGAGTGGACCCTGGTTCGGGCGTCACCTGGGTTGCGCTGACAGGCGGTCTGTACGGCATTCAATTCCTGGGGCCGGCTGTAGGGCTGGCGCACCTGCCACCGCAAACGCCGGCGGCGGTGTATCGAGTGACGGCAGTCGGGCTAAGCGGCCAATTGCGCACAGTATTGGAGAGCGTCTACGCGCGGACAGAACAGGAGGGCAATTCGCGTTTTCGGCGAGTGGCATGGCGACAACTTCAATAGACGCACATAAGGAGCAATTGGAATGGGCATGGACAGCCAAGGCTTTACCCTGATCGAGCTACTCATCGCCGTGGCGATCACCGCGGTCGTGGCCGGGATTGCTTACCCTGGGTATACCGGCCATCTCAAAAAGGTGTATCGCGCTGAGATCGTCGCTCTATTGACCGAGCAGGCTCACTACCTGGAGCGATTTTATGCGAGGAACGGCACTTTTATTGACGCAAGCAGCGTCAGTGGTGGCAATGATCGCTATAGAATCACCGCTGCATTGAACCCCCAGGATTTTCAGCTGCTGGCCACGCCGGTCGTCGATTCGGTGATGGCCGGTGACCCTTGCGGCGACTACGGTCTGACCGGCACGGGCGCGCGGACGAATCCGGGCGCGGCACCTGACATGTCCCGCAAGCTGTGCTGGGGGCAATGATGAGGGTTCTGGATGATTGGGCGCCGGGCGCGCTTGTTCCTATTTATCGGCTGGATCAAATGATGGCTAAGCAACAGCAAGTGGTGATTGTCGGTGGCGGAGTCATCGGCTTGTTGACGGCGTTCAACCTGGCCGCCCAAGGGCAGGCGGTTGTGCTGCTGGAGCGCGCGGGATTGGGGCAGGAGTCATCCTGGGCCGGTGGTGGCATCGTCTCGCCCTTGTATCCGTGGCGCTATAGCCCGGCGGTCACGGCGCTGGCCCATTGGTCACAGGATTTTTATCCACAGCTGGCGGAGCACTTGTTTGCTGCGACGGGTGTCGACCCAGAGGTGCACACCACAGGGCTGTACTGGCTGGACCTGGACGACGAAGCCGAAGCCCTGGCCTGGGCGGCACGGGAAGGCCGTCCACTGAGTAAAGTGGACATCTCGGCCGCCCATGACGCCGTTCCGGTGCTGGGTGGCGGGTATTCCCAGGCGATCTATATGGCCAACGTCGCCAATGTGCGCAACCCGCGCTTGGTCAAATCCCTCAAGGCAGCGCTGCTGGCGTTACCCGGCGTGACCCTTCATGAGCAGTGCGAAGTGACCGGGTTTGTCGTGGACGCCGGTAGCGTGGTGGGTGTGAACACGGCGCAGGGCCCGGTTCTTGGCGACCAGGTGGTACTGGCGGCGGGAGCCTGGAGCGGTGAGTTGCTTGGCACCCTGGGTTTGTCGCTTCCGGTGGAGCCAGTTAAAGGCCAGATGATTCTGTACAAATGCGCCTCGGATTTCTTGTCGAGCATGGTGCTGGCCAAGGGGCGTTATGCAATCCCTCGGCGTGACGGGCATATCCTGATCGGCAGTACTCTGGAGCACGAAGGTTTCGATAAGACGCCCACCGACAAGGCGCTTGAAAGCCTCAAGGCGTCAGCGGTGGAGTTGATTCCCGCGCTGGCGGACGCCGAAGTCGTCGGGCATTGGGCCGGATTGCGCCCCGGTTCGCCGGAGGGCATTCCTTACATCGGCCCGGTGCCGGGCTTCAAGGGGTTGTGGCTCAACTGCGGGCATTACCGCAACGGCCTGGTGCTCGCGCCGGCGTCCTGCCAGTTGTTTGCCGATTTGCTGCTGATGCGTGCGCCGATCATCGACCCGGCGCCTTATGCACCCGAAGGTCGGATCAACGCTGGATAGACTTCGGCCCTTGCTCCAGGTGCGCCTGGGTGCAATACCACTCCTGGCGTGAGCTCAAGGCGCGATCCTGCGGCAAGTGCACGCCGCAGTGGGCGCAGCGCACCATCAGGGCAGCGCCGGGTTCACTGGCGCGTTGCTGTCTAGCGGCCGGGCTTTTGAATTTGCGCCAGAACCATACTGCGGCGGCAATGACGGCAATCCAGAACAATAAACGAAGCATGATGGGCAGTTTCTCGACGAGGAATGCGCCAGTTTAGCCAAGGACGTGTCAGGCGCACAGCGCAATAATACCGCCCACAAAAAAGGAGCCTCGAAAGGCTCCTTTTGATGACGCAGGGTGCAATCAGTCGAACACACCGAAGGTCATGTAGCTGAACCACGAGCGATCCTGGTTGTTGCCCTGGGCTTGTGGCTCTTCCTCTTCGATTACGTCGCCGTTCTCGTCGTGGGGCTTGAGCTCCGAAGGAATGGCTTCCTTGGCGTCCTGGAACTGCTTGATCACGTCCTGGTTGGCGCGGGTTTCGCCCGGCGGCAGCGGTGGACGGGACTCGATCAGGCCCAGGGTGTACTTGCTCAGCCACGAACGGTTGTCGGCTTCAGCAACCTGAGGCACGAACTGGCCGTCTTTCAGGCTTGGGTGGTCCGGGTAGTTGAGCTTGAGGGTTTCCAGGCTGGTGCTGGCCAGCTCGTCCAGGTGCAGACGCTGGTAAGCCTCGGTCATCACGGCCAGGCCATCACCCACGGAAGGGGTTTCCTGGAAGTTTTCGACAACATAACGGCCACGGTTGGCGGCTGCTACGTAGGCCTGACGCGTCAGGTAGTAGTGGGCCACGTGGATCTCGTAGGACGCCAGCAGGTTGCGCAGGTAGATCATGCGCTGCTTGGCGTCCGGCGCGTAGCGGCTGTTGGGGTAGCGGCTGGTCAGCTGGGCGAACTCGTTGTAGGAGTCGCGGGCAGCGCCCGGGTCACGCTTGGTCATGTCCAGCGGCAGGAAGCGCGCCAGCAGGCCGACGTCCTGGTCGAACGAAGTCAGGCCCTTCATGTAGTAGGCGTAGTCGACGTTCGGGTGCTGCGGATGCAGGCGGATGAAACGCTCGGCGGCGGACTTGGCGGCTTCCGGCTCGGCGTTCTTGTAGTTGGCGTAGATCAGTTCGAGCTGGGCCTGGTCGGCATAACGCCCGAACGGATAGCGCGACTCCAGTGCCTTCAGCTTCGCTGTGGCGCTGGTGTAGCTATT
>Ga0070670_100006093_pt1 | contig 10195 bp, 10 predicted proteins | sample KBSS63metaG_FD_64665 | JGI IMG/M metagenome (GOLD analysis project Ga0070670, IMG submission 64665) | Switchgrass rhizosphere microbial communities from Kellogg Biological Station, Michigan, USA - KBS S6-3 metaG | ecosystem: Host-associated > Plants > Roots > Rhizosphere > Soil ... | reverse complement strand
GAGGCGTTGGATGTCTCGTCGCTGCTCGACCGGCTTATGATCGAGCCCAAAAGGACGAGCAGGAAGGCAAAGGCAAGACCGGTCAAGCCAATGCGAATACGCTGAGCGCTACTGCCGGCTTGATCAGGCATCGCAATCGACGAAGCTATGTCCCGCTTCGACAATATGCAAGCATGCCCGATTGACTGTCGTTCTGGATGATGTGCAAGGCGCCGTCATGACTCGCACCTCAATGACTATCCTGCTTGCGGCAGCCGCTGCGCTTGCCGGCTGCAACAGCGAAAGCCACACCATCGTCGCCGGACCGGATGAAGGCGAGCCGACGAACGCGGTAGCCAACGCCAACGTGACCCTTCCGCCGTCAATCTCGGCGAGCAAGGTGTATCGCTGCGCGGACAATGACGTCGTGTACATCGACTGGATGTCCGACGGCACGGCAAACATTCGCGCCAAGAAAGACGACAATCCGACTCATCTGAGCGCGGCGGAGCCCGGCAAGCCGCTGACGGCTCCCGGCTATTCCGTGAATGGAAAGCCGGATGCGGCGAGCGTCCGCATCGCGGTCCCCGGGCAATCGGAAGAGAGCTGCAAGGCCTGATCGCTTCTCTGTTGACTCTTGCTTCGCGGCCTCGGCCCTGCTGAGGCCTCGAAGCTCCTATGCTACTTACCCGCCGTCACTTTGCCGCAGGAACGCTGAGCGCCATTGCCGCGCTGCAATTGCCTGCGCCCGCGCGCGCCCAGGCATCAGCCAACCTCGGCCCCGCGCTTGATGCGATCCGCGCCTATATGGAGGCGCATCGACGCCGTTTCGGCCTTCCCGGCCTGACGCTTGCGCTGACCACGGCGGATGGCCTTGCAACGGTCCTCAACTCAGGTTTCGCCGACACGGATGCGCGAACCCCCATCGGCTCCGCCACGCTTTTCCAGATCGGGTCGATCAGCAAGTGCTTCGTTGCCGCGCTGTTGCACCAGTTTGCCGCGGAAGGCCGGCTGCAGCTGGGCGACCGCATCAGCAGCCTGTTGCCCACAGTGCCTCTCCCGCAAGGCAATGCGATCACGGTGCAGCATGTGCTGGACCATGTTGCCGGGTTGCCGGGCGATGCGCCCGTATTCCCCGAAGGCGGGCTATGGACGGCCTACGCGCCTGCCGCGCACTGGCACTATTCGAACACGGGCTATGACATCCTGGGCAAGCTTGCAGAGCATCTCGGCGGCAAGCCGCTCGCGCTATTGCTTCAGGATCGCATGTTCAAACCGCTCGGCATGACCCGCAGCCGGGGGTCGATCACCTGGGCCGACCGGTCCGCTTACGCGCAAGGCTATGAAACGGCAGACATGTCTGCGCCCTGGATCTGGGGCACGCCGCTCGAGCCTGCCGCCTGGGTCGATGTTACATTCGGGGCGGGGAGCATCGGATCCACCGGCGACGACATGATCCTGTTCCTGCGCAGCTTGGCCAACGCGGCCCAGGGCAAAGGCGGGCTCGGCCTTTCCCCGCAACAGGCGCTTGCCTTCACCCAGCAAGCGGTGCCGAGCGACACATCCGGCATGCGCTACGGCAACGGCCTGATGCATGTGGCCAATGCCGGCCGTTCCTACCTCCACCATACCGGCGGAATGGTCAGCTTCTCCTCGTCCTTCCACCTCGACCCTGCGAATGGCGTAGGGGCGTTCGCAAGCACGAACCTTAGCGGCCTTGCCGGATACCGGCCGCGCCTTCTGACCCGCTTCGCAGTGGACGCGCTGACGCATGCGGCGGCAGGCCGCCCGCTCCCGGCGCCGCCTCCACTCGACGGCCCCGTCGGCCACCTCGCCTCGTACGTGGGCACGTACAGCGGTCCCACCGGGCAGTTCGAAATCCGGGGCGGCAGTACCCTTACAATCGTGGCGAATGGCCAGTCGGCGCCGCTGCAATCCTGGGGCGGGGAGAATTTCCGCACTTCGCATCCGGCTTTCCGGCAATTCGGCTTACTGTTCGAGCGAAAGGGCGCCGTCGTCACCCGTGCCCATTGGGGCCCGTCCAGCTTCGCCCGCACGGGCACGAGTACATCGCTCCCGCCGTCGGATCCGCAGCTCGCGAAGCTTGCCGGCCGCTACGTGAACGACAGCCCCTGGTGGGGCGCCAGCTTCGTCGTCGAGCGCGGCGGGAAGCTCTGGATCGGCACGGAGACTCCGATGACGCGCGTCAGCGACAATCTTTGGCGTGTCGGAGAAGAAGCGTGGTCGCCGGAGCGCGCGGCTTTCGCCAATTTCATCGACGGGCGACCGCAAACCCTGATCCTCTCGGGCGAGAAGTTCCTGAGGCACGACGCCTAGCCCCGGCTTTGCTCGCCCGCTAATGGGCCGCGCATGGATGTTCTCGAAGCTCCCCGCATCACTCCCGACGTGGTTGCCGATCACGGCCTTTCGCCGGACGAATATGACCGCATCCTTCATGCGCTTGGCCGCGAGCCGAACCTCGTCGAGCTCGGCATTTTCTCGGTCATGTGGTCGGAGCATTGCAGCTACAAGAGCTCACGCGTGCACCTGAAGAAGCTACCCACGGAGGCGCCTTGGGTAATCCAGGGTCCGGGGGAGAATGCGGGCGTCATCGACATCGGCGACGGCGATGCTGCTATTTTCAAGATGGAGAGCCACAACCACCCGTCCTACATCGAGCCATACCAAGGGGCGGCTACCGGTGTCGGGGGCATTCTGCGCGACGTCTTCACCATGGGGGCGCGACCCGTAGCCAACATGAATGCGCTGCGCTTCGGACGGCCGGACCATCCCAAGATGCGGCACCTCATCGCGGGCGTGGTCTCGGGCATCGGCGGCTACGGCAATTGCGTGGGTGTCCCGACCGTCGGCGGCGAGGTCAATTTCGACACGGCGTACGACGGCAACATCCTCGTCAACGCAATGACCGTCGGCGTCGCGAAGACCGACAAGATCTTCTATTCGGCCGCGACGGGCATCGGCAATCCGATTGTCTATGTCGGCTCGAAGACCGGCCGCGACGGCATCCACGGCGCGACCATGGCGTCCGCCGATTTCGACGAGAATAGCGACGAGAAGCGCCCGACCGTGCAGGTCGGCGACCCCTTCACCGAGAAGCTGCTGATCGAAGCCTGCCTCGAGCTGATGTCGACCGACGCAATCGTGGCCATCCAGGACATGGGCGCAGCCGGCCTGACTTCGTCGAGCGTCGAGATGGCGTCCAAGGGAGGCGCCGGCATTCGTCTCGATATGAACAAGGTGCCCTGCCGCGAGGAAGGCATGACGCCTTACGAGATGATGCTCTCCGAGAGCCAAGAGCGCATGCTGATGGTTCTGAAGCCCGGCCGCGAAGCCGAGGCCGAGAAGATCTTCCGCAAGTGGGAGCTCGACTTTGCGGTGATCGGCGAGGTGACCGACACGGGCCACATGGTCCTCGAGTTCAATGGCGAGGTCGTGTGCGATATCCCGCTCGAACCGCTTGCCGACGAAGCCCCGGAATATGACCGGCCACACATGAGCCTCGATGAGTATAAGGCCTGGGCGCAGGTCAAGCCGCTCCAAGACGTGCCGGAAAGTCGCGATATCGCGGTCGACCTCTTGAAACTGATGGGTTCTCCCAACCTTGCAAGCCGTCGCTGGATCTACGAGCAATATGACCAGTCGGTGGGTGCCGACACGGTCCAGCGCCCCGGCGGTGACGCGGCGGTCGTTCGCGTCCACGGGACGAAGAAGGCGCTGGCGATTACCACCGATTGTACGCCGCGCTATTGCTACGCCGACCCCTATGAGGGCGGGAAGCAGGCGATCGCGGAGGCTTATCGCAATCTCTGCGCGGTGGGGGCGAAGCCGCTCGCGGTCACCAATTGCCTCAACTTCGGCAACCCGCAGCGCCCCGAGATCATGGCTCAGTTCGTCGAATGCCTCCGCGGCATGGGTGACGCCTGCCGGGTGCTCGATTTCCCGATCATCTCAGGCAACGTCTCACTCTATAATGAGAGCAAGGCGACCGGCGGCGGCAGCGCTATCCTTCCCACCCCCGCCATCGGCGGCGTCGGTCTGCTCGACGATTGGGAGAAGTCGGCGACGATCGCGCTAAAGAATGAAGGGGATACACTCGTCCTGCTCGGTCATTCGACTGGCCATGTAGGTCAGTCTTTGTGGCTCGACGTAGTTCATGGGCGCCGTGATGGCGAAGCACCAACGATCGATCTCGAAGTCGAACGGCGCCTTGGAGGGCTCCTGCGCAACTTGATCGATCAGGCTGTGATCACGGCAGCCCATGACGTTTCGGATGGCGGTGCGTTGGTTGCGATCGCGGAGATGGCGCTGGCGGGTGCCATGGGTGTCGAAATCACCTTGCCGAACGTCCCCAACCCCGCGGCCATCCTTTTTGGCGAGGATCAAGGACGCGCGCTGGTCACGACCGCAAATGCCGACGCCGTCGTTGCGGCGGCGACGGCTGCACACGTCTTCGCGGCACCGATTGGACGGGTGGGCGGAACAAGCGTTTCCGGACCCAGCTTCAGCGCCGATCTCAACGACCTCCGCGCCGCGCACGAAGGCTTTTTCCCAAAGCTGATGGGCGCGGACGCAGCACTCGCATGAGGCCCGCGGCTCTGTTCAAGCCGATCGCCATTGCGACCGCCATCTCAGGCGCGCTCGACATACTGTTCGCGATGATCCTGACCGTCGCATTCGGCCGGCAGATTCCGAAGATGCTGCGTTACGTCGCCTCCGGCCCCTTCCCCGCCGCGACGGACATGGGCGCAGCAGGCGCCATCCTGGGCCTCCTCGTTCATTTCGCTTTGATGGCAATCATGGCCGCGGCGCTGATGATGTTCCTCCGGCGCAAGCCCGAACTTCTCCGCCGCCCAATCGTCGTTGGCGTGATCTACGGTTTGCTGACCTATTTTGTGATGAACTGGCTCGTTGTGCCGCTGCGGTTCCAGACGCCACTGCCTCCGAAGCCGCTGTCGATTGCGACGCAGCTATTCGCGCACATCGTGCTGGTCGGAATCCCTATGGCGCTAATCGCGGCGCGGTCCCTCAGGCAGCGAGCCGCGTGACCTCTGGCTATTCGGGCACTCCGCTCGCGAAGAAGCTTTCGATGAAGGATGGGATGCGGGTCTGGTGGGACGCAGTCCCCGTCACGGTTCGTGCCGAGATCGCCACGGAAGGTCTTGAATTCGAAATTCTGTCCGTGGCGCAGGCGCCAATCGACGCCGCTCACGTTTTCGTCGTTGAACGCGCCACGCTCGAAGCGAAGCTGCACCAGCTCATGCCTTTGCTCGGCCCCTCCGGCTTCATCTGGGTCAGCTGGCCCAAGAAGGCGTCGAAGGTCCCGACGGACATCACCGAAGACGTAATTCGCGACGTCTGCCTGCCGATGGGGCTTGTCGATGTGAAGGTGTGCGCCGTGGACGCGACCTGGTCCGGCCTGAAGCTGATGAGGCGAAAGTCGACGAGCTAGCGCTTCTTCTTTTTCTTCTTCGGCTCGGCCTTGGGATCTTCGAGGATGCGGTAAGGCTGGAATTCGCACAAAGTCGTCGAAGACTGGACGTAGACTATGTCCTTCGTGCCGTCCGCTTTGATCATGACCGGCACGTCGTCCTTCATCTGCCAAAATTGCAGATCGTCCGGCCCCATTATCTGCGGCATGCCGTATTTGATGTAATTGCTCTTGCTGAAGACGAGCGGCGTATCGCTCTTGAACCAGTCGAGCTTCGCCGCGGAAACGTGTCCGGTCGGGACCAGCTTATCCCCTTGCACCGCGCAATATGGCTGATGCTCGACAGGCTGAACTGCTATAGCCAGCGCAATAATGGCAAGGCTCATGACTCGCCCCTTCGACTCGGGAAGCGGCGCCGGCTTTAAACCTGTACTATGACGGATGAAAGCCAAACCACTTTAACGCAGAGATAATGCCACTTGCGAATAAGTCGCATTATCGATTATATGATCTTCATGATCGTCTGTATCTGTAACCGGCTGACCGAGGCTGACGTGCGCAAAGCCGCGCGCTGTGGCGCGCCAACGCCCGATGAGGCCTATGCTTCGCTCGACTGCGAGGCGCAGTGCGGCTGCTGCCTCGATTACGTTCAGGAGATCATCGACGAAGAGCGCGGGAAACGTCCTCGACTTCGACTTGTGGCCTGACTTGACCACTGCTCATTGACGGAGCATCGCGCCTCTCGCGACGCGGGAGGTGTGGATGAAGGGCGATCCCAAGGTCATCGAGCTTCTGAACGAGGCGCTCAAGGAAGAGCTGACCGCGATCAACCAATATTGGCTCCACTATCGCATGCTCGAGAACTGGGGCGTGAAGAAGCTCGCGGACTATGAGCGCAGCGAATCCATCGACGAGATGAAGCACGCCGACCGGCTCGCCGACCGCATCCTCTTCCTCGACGGGCTTCCCAACTTCCAGGCGCTGGGACGTCTCCGCGTCGGCGAAAATGTGGAGGAGATCCTGCGCGCTGACATGGAAGCGGAGCAGCAGGGCGCCGCGCATTATCGCGAGCTGATCGCGCACGCCGAGACCGTACGCGATTATGTGACGCGCGATCTCGCGCGCGAGATTCTCGCGGACGAGGAAAAGCACATCGACTTCATCGAAACTCAGTTCGAGATGATCGCCCGCATGGGCCTCGAAAATTACGTCCAGCTTCAGAGCGAAGCTACCGAGGGCGATTAAATCCGGCCGAAATTCTGGTTCGTGACCTTGCGCCCGAAGCCGCCCGGCGAGGAACGGGTCATCAGCGGATTGGTGGCCTTGTCGAAAAGCTCGGCGGTGTCGTTGAACAGGCGCCGCAACTCCACCACCTCCGGCACGAGCTCGTCCGGGAAACGATGGGTTTCGACGCACAGGCGCGCGGTGCTTTCGATCAGCTCTGCGACCTTGGCGAGCGGTTCCGCTCCAAGCTGGCGGGCTTCGCCCTTGATGGTGTGCGCTGGAAGAACGAGGGCGGGCGTATTGGATTCGCGCATTGCCTCTTCGATCTGGGCGACCGACTTCGCGCCATCTTCGCGAAAATAGCTGATGATGCGGATGAATCCGGGGCCGAGCTCAGCGCGATTCTTTTCGAATAACGCCCAGTCGACGATGTTCGGCAGCTCGTCGTTCACCTAGATCCTCGCCTTCCCGATCAGCTCGGGCATGGTCCCGCTCGCCCCCTGCTAAGCCCAAAAGGGTAAACTTTGGCTTAGCGGCGGCCGCGATCGAATGGATTGGCACGTCCCCTGAAATCGAGCCGAAGAGGGACGGGTCCGAGCCCCAGGTCTCGCCGCATCGCGTTCAGCAGGTAACGGCGATAGCTGTCGGGAAGCTCTTCGAGGCGATTTCCGAACACCACGAAGCTGGGCGGCCTCGACTTTACCTGGGTGATGTAGCGCAGCTTGATCCGCTGACCTTTCGGAGCCGGCGGAGGGTTCGCTTCCACCGCGGCCGCGAACCAGCGGTTGAGCTCGCCCGTCGGAACACGCTTGCTCCAGGCATCCCGCAGATCGAACGCGACCTGCAGGACAGTGTCGATACCCTTCCCGGTTTTGGCCGAGACAGTGAGCAGAGGCACGTCGCGCAGCTGTGAAAGGCCTTCGGAAAGCGCCGCCTTCACGCCATTGAAAAGGGACGATGCATTTTCGGCAACGTCCCATTTGTTGAGCGCGATGATCAGCGCGCGCCCTTCCTCAATCGTCTGCGCCGCGATTCTGAGATCCTGGGATTCCAGGCCGCGGGTCGCATCGAGCAGAAGCACGACGACTTCCGCATAATCGATCGCGCGGCGCGTGTCGGCTGCCGACAATTTCTCCAGCTTATCGTCGACCTTCGAGCGCTTCCGCAGGCCCGCCGTGTCGACCAGGCGCACGGGTCTGCCGTCCCATTGCCAGTCCAGGCTGATGGAATCGCGCGTGATCCCGGCCTCCGGGCCGGTGATCATGCGATCTTCGCCGATCATGCGATTGACGAGGGTCGACTTGCCGGCATTCGGCCGACCGACAACCGCGATCTTCAGCGGATGCTCGGCGTCCGGTTCGTGGTCGCTTTCGAAATGCTCATGTTCGACATGTGGCCGAAGGGCCTCGAACAGGTCCGCCACCCCTTCGCCATGCTCGGCGCTGATCGCGACAGGATCGCCGAGCCCGAGGCGATAAGCTTCGTAGGCGCCCTCCTGCCCGGACCGGCCCTCAGCCTTGTTCGCGACGACGATGACGGGCGTGGACTCAGCGCGAAGCCATCGTGCAATTTCCTCGTCGAGCGGCGTTACACCCTCGCGTCCATCGAGCAGGAACAAGGCGGCATCGGCATCGCGGACCGCCGCCTCAGTTTGCTGACGCATGCGGCCGGGCAGGGTTTGAGGATCCTGGTCCTCGAAGCCCGCGGTGTCGATGACCCGAAACTCCAGGCCAAGAAGGATCGCGTCGCCTTCCCGGCGGTCCCGCGTCACCCCCGGCTGATCGTCGACGAGCGCCAGCCGCTTGCCCACCAAGCGGTTGAACAGGGTCGACTTGCCCACGTTCGGGCGGCCGACGATCGCGACGGTGGGCAATGGCATGGGCTGCCGATAGCAGCGCGTTTGGAAGTTCGGGAGCCCTTAGCGGTACGCGTGCAGCTGAGCTGCGTCGTCGTAGATGTAGAGCGTCGAATTGGCGACCACGGGCGGAAGGCTGATGCCGGCGCTGACTCGCGTCTGGCTTTGATAGCTTCCGCTGGATGGGTCGATGTTCACGATGACGCCGTTGGATCCGACGACGATCAAGCGATCGCCGGCAAGGATCGGACCCTTGTAATCGATCTGCGCCTTCTTCGACTTCGGACGCTGGAACTGCGGTAGCTGGTTTACCCAGCGGATATGACCGTTGCTCCGCTGGATGCAGAGCAGCTTCGCATCGTCCGTCACCACAAAAACCCAATCCGGAGTCACCCACGGCGTCGCGATGCCCGCAATGTTGAGCTCCCACTGCCGCTGACCGGTCGTCAGCTCGAGCGCCACCATGCGCCCGCCCTGGCCAAGCGCGATCACTTGCCCGCCATCGATCACGGGGCTGGCGTCGATGTCGGAAAGCGACGCAACGCTGGTGCGGATGCTGGTGCGCTGGAGCGCATCCTGCCAGACCATTCGGCCGTTCTCGTAGCGGTAGGCGTTGAGCTCACCCGACGAGAAGCCCGCCACGACCGTGCCCGACCCGACCGCCGGCGAAGCCGAGCCGAAGATCCCTGCAATCTCGAGCGCTGCTGCCTGCGACCAGTTGGTCGTGCCGTCGCTCTCCTTGAGGGAGAAGATCTGATTGTCCTGGCTCATCACGTAGACCGTGCCGTCAGCGACAGTCGGCGCACCGCGCAACGGACCGCCCGGACGGACCTGCCAGACGATGCCCCCGTTGCGCTCGTCGAGCGATGCTACGTAACCAAGACCGTTGGTCGCGATGATGCGCCCGTTCGAATAGGCGATGCCGCCGCCATAGAGCGAAGCAGTGTTTTCCTTTTCGCCCGGCGTCTGGCTGGCCCACAGGAGCGCGCCGGTCTGGGCGTCAAACGCCCGGATCGCGCCCAAAGTGTCGATCGTGAAGACATGCCCGTTGGCAACGATCGGCGCAGAAGCGAGGCGCGCGGTCAGGCTGCTGCCCCTGCCCGCCTGGACGGTGAACACGCGGGCAAGCGCATTGCCAAGGGCCAGATGGCCCATCGACTTCGTGGGATTGCCGCCGGCCATTGCCCAATCTGTGTTCGCCACTGCGGTGGGCAGCGACATCGGCAACGCCATTGCGGCCGGATCGACCTGGACGTCGCCTTCCACGTCGAGAACGGGAATGCGCTCGCCGAGAACGGGCGTCTTGGGCTCCGATTTCTTGAAAAAGCTGCAGCCGCTGCCGGCAAGCAGCACGGCAGCGAGGATGGCAACTTTGAAATTCTTGCTTCTATGGATCATCGTCGGTCCTACTGGGCCGGCGCTTCCAGCGCGGCGCTCGCATCCACGCCGAGACTTGCGGCGAGCTGGACGGAACGGGCGCGGATCGCATCCGGAACGGTCTTGTCCTTGGCAATTGCGGCGTAAAGCTGCGCCGCATCCTGTTTCTTGCCTTGCTTGATCTTCGCCGCGGCGGTCATCTCGCCGGCGGTCCCGAACCAGGGATTGCCCGGTTTCGCCAGCGGCTCGAGCCGAGAGATCACCTCTTCCGGCTTCAGCTTGTCGAACTCGAGCGCAGTCTGCCTAATCAA
>Ga0070670_100006089_pt1 | contig 10198 bp, 6 predicted proteins | sample KBSS63metaG_FD_64665 | JGI IMG/M metagenome (GOLD analysis project Ga0070670, IMG submission 64665) | Switchgrass rhizosphere microbial communities from Kellogg Biological Station, Michigan, USA - KBS S6-3 metaG | ecosystem: Host-associated > Plants > Roots > Rhizosphere > Soil ... | reverse complement strand
GACCTCGCCTGACGACAACCTGCAGGCGGTGTTCCGCTATCTGGTCAAGACATGAGCGAGCGCCCGCCCCTTCCCGCACGCCCCACGTTCGCGACGGGCGCCGCCCGCGTGTTCGGCCTGTCGCTCGGCGAGATGCTGTGGTCGCGCCGCACGGTGTTCCTGCTGCTGGTGACTGGAGCGCCCGTCTTCCTGGCCATCGTCGCCCGCATCGTGCAGGGCAGCGGCGTCGTGCCGCTGCGCGTCAACGGCGCCGCGGTGGACGGTGGCAGCATCTTCGGGATGATGATCTGGGTCTTCTTCCTCCGCTTCATCGTGCCGGTGCTCGGGGTGTTCTACGGCACTTCGCTCATTGCCGACGAAGTGGAGGAACGCACCATCACGTATCTGTTCACGCGACCGATTCGCCGCGGGGCGGTGCTGGTGGGGAAGTACCTCGCCTACATCGTGTCCACCACGCTGGTGGTGCTGCCGTCGGTGGTGCTCGTTTACTTCCTGCTCGTGCCTCTCGGCCAGGTCGCGCGGACGTTCGTGGCGTTTGCCGCCGACCTGGGGCTGCTGGCGCTCGGCCTGGCGGCCTACGGCGCGCTCTTCGCGCTGGTCGGCGCGGCGCTCAAGCGCCCCCTGGTGTCGGGCCTGGTGTTCGTGTTCGGGTGGGAGCAGATTGCCCTGCTCGTGCCGGGCTATCTGAAACGGTTCACCGTGGCCCACTACGTTCAGGGCCTGGTCCCCCACGCGATGCCCTCCGAGGGGGTGGCGGCGGTACTCCAGAGCGTCCTGCGCGACAATCCGCCGGCGCTGGTGTGCATCCTGGCCCTGACCGCCGTGGTCGTCGTCACGCTGTGGCTGGGCGTCAAGGCCGTCGAGTCGCGCGAGTACGTCCTGGACCAGTAACCACAGGCGGGGGCGACAGACCTGCCGCTACGGATGGGAACGCTGGCCGAGTGCAGTCCGTATACTGAGCACAGGGCCATCAGATGACCAAACCCACCCGACTCTTCCTGTTCGTCTCCGGCGGCATCCTCGCGGCGGGCCTCGGCACCGGGCTCGTGGCGGCCTACGTCGGCGGCTTCCAGAATCTCAGTCTTCTCGGCTCCTCGGGCCCGGACGAACTGGCCTATCTGCCCGCGGACGCCAAGGTGGTCGCCTTCGCCAACGTCCGGGAAATCATGGATTCCCAGCTCCATCAGAAGCTGCAGGCGCTGGCGCCGCGCAACGGCAATGGCCTGGCCCGCTTCGAACAGGAGACCGGCGTCGACGTGACCCGGGACGTCGACTACGTCCTGGCCGCCGTCGGCGGCGAAGCCGCGGCTGGCCCGGAGCAGGGGCATCCCCTGGTGATGGCGCGCGGCCGCTTCGACAATGTTCGCATCGAAGGGCTGGTCCGTTCCAAGGGGGGTACTGCCGAGGACTACAAGGGCGTGCGCCTGCTGAAGGTGAGCGAGCCCACGGGCGCCATGGACGCGGCGCTGGCCTTCGTGGAGCCCGGCCTCATCGCGATGGGGGCCGACGCCGCCGTCCGACAGGCCATCGACGGGCACCGCGGCTCCGCCAACGCCACCGGCAACGCCGAGCTCGTGCGTCTGGTGAAGGGCGCGGCCGACGGCAACGCCTGGGTCGTGGCCCGCTTCGACGCGCTGTCGGCGGCCGGAAAGATCCCGGCGGACGTGATGCAGCGTCTTCCGGCCATCAACTGGGTGACGATTACCGGGCACGTCAACGGCGGCATCCGCGCCGCCGTGCGGGCCGAGGCGCGCGATGACGCCGCCGGCAAGAACCTCCGCGACGTCCTGCAGGGGATGCTGGCGCTGGGCAAGCTGCAGGCGGGCCAGCGGACCGACGTGGCCGCGATCATGGACTCGATTGAGCTGGGAGGCGAGGGCAGGAACGTGTCGCTCGGCCTGTCGGTGCCGATTGAAGTCGTGGACCACCTTGCCAGCCTGCGCACGCCGGCCGGCCCGCCGCCGGCGCCCGCCGCGCCGCAGCCCCCGGAGCCGCCACCCGCGCCCGAGCCGCCGCCCGCGCCTTAACGCTACGACTTCAGCGTTTCGAGAAACTCCGTGATGGCCGCCCCGACATAGGCGGGCGGCTCCACGAACTCCACCCCCGATCGATAGCGCACCGCATCCTCGCCCATCTCGCCCACGTGCGAGTGGACCACGCGCGCCTTCACCACCACGGCGCCCGCTCCGAGCGTCAGCCGCAGGTCGTGCAGCGAATTGAGCGGCAGCGGAAACGCCGTTTCGATCGTGGCCCCGTGCAGCCCGAGCTCCTTCACCTGCAGCGGTTCGAACACCATGATCTCGCCATGGAGGTCGCCCAGAATCGGCAGGCGCTCACTTTTTCGGATGCTCGGCATGGCGGCGGACTATATCAGAGCCCGTGGCCTCTAGCCTTTAGCCTCTGGAAAGGGGAGGGCGGTTGGGGGGAACCGCCCTGGGGGGACTCCTGGTTCGAACTCAGTTCATGCGCGGGGCGGGGCGCGCCGGCAGCATGTTGACTTCGTCGTCGTCGGCCATCTGCGAAATGGCGGCGTCGAAGTCGCACTCTTCGCTCTCGGTCGTATACGTCAGCACCGGGATGTCTCGCGTCGTGTCATCGAGCTTGAGCATCGTGAGGAGCTGGAAGCCGTCGAGGTCTTCGACGCGCGTGCAAAGGATGACCAGGTTCGGCTGCACCTTGCGGATGTTCGAATACGCGTGATCCGGCGACTCCACGAACACCATGTCGTAGCGTCCGGCGTCGAGCACCGTCTCGAGCATGCTGAGTACCTCGGCGTTGCCGTTCACGACGACCACCTTCTGCACCGGCTGCTGAGAAATCCCGCTCGTGTCAAACATGATGTCTGTGCCGTCCTCTGGCGACCTATCAATTCAGGAAGCGTGCCACCAGACAATCAACCGATCCGTCAGCAATTTGAGCGCTTGGTGCAGGCTCGAGCGTTATTGTCCTGCTGGGCGGAAAAGCGACCCGATTTCGGCCGCAGTTTGTGCTGTGCTGGCAGTTCCCCGGCGTTCCCTGGTGACGGCCATTCGTGCAGATCGGCGATCTCGACGACAGATATTCCGGCGCGCTGCTGATTTCCGGATCGGGCGCGCACGCCGAGAGCGTGCGGTAGTGCACATCGACTCGCACACTGTGCACGCTTCGCGCACCGGCGCGCGCTTCCCACATGGATCGCGCGCGACTGCACCGCATGGGCTGACAAAAAGTGCGATGCCCTTCTGACAAAAACTCGCGAGCAGAATGAGGGAAACCCTTGGACGCGGGCGCGGCTGAATCCGGGCACAAAAAAACCGTGTGGGCCGGAGACGGCCCACACGGTCACTTGCAGAAGCGCGCGTCTAGAAGAGGAACTTCACCGTGAACTGTCCCTGTGTGCCGTCCTGGAACAAGTCGTCCATCCTGTAGCGGGGGTCGTAGGCGCCTGCGCCTTCGGGCGTCTTCAGGATGAGAGCGTTGTAGTCATAGCCCTTTGACAGGTCGACACCCGACAGATCCGCGGCGGCCGACTGACGAGCCACACCGGCGCCGCGATTGATCGAGTTGAAGATGTGCCGCGCCGTCTTCTGGTTGAACACATTGAGTGCGTTGAATTCCAGCCGAAGCCGCTTCGTGCCGGACAGCGGCAGTTCGTGGGTCACGAGAAAGTCCGTACGTGTCAGCGTTGGCGTGCGGCCCAGGTTCCCTCGCCCTTCCACCATCGATCCGACACCGCTCGTTGTATTCGTCGATTCGAGGTAGGTCGTGACAGGCGTACCGCTGCCACCATAGAAAAATGCGCCGAGCTGCGTGCCGAACTTGAACTGGTATGACCCGTACAGTTTGACAACATGCGGCCGATCCGTCGCCAGACGGCCTTTGACATCGAGATTGCCGTGCGAATCCCACAGGAGTTCGTCGAGATCCCACGCGCGGCTTTCGTTGCCACCCGGGCGTCCGATGCTGCCCGCCTGCTGTTGCGAGGTGGCCGACGTTCGATCGGTCGTTGGCGTGGTGATTTCATCCGAGCTGGCGATGCCGGCGTAGTTGCCGTACAGCCTGCTCAGCGTGTAATTCGCGCTGAAGAACCAGTTGTTCGACAATCGGCGCTCATAACCGAGCTCCAACGCGTCGTAGGTGCGCAGAGGACGCGGGATCGGCTGCCCGTTTGGAGTCGCACCCGTCGGGAACTGGAATGACGCCAGCCGCAACCCCGGATTGCCGATGATGTAGCCCTCGTTGCCCGTGGAGTCGAGGAAGCCGATGTCCTCAATCGTCTCCCGCAGGTTGTTGTGAATGTAGTGGACAGTGACCACTGCATTGCGCCCACTCTGGAACTCCACGCCGCCACTCGTGCTGTCCTGCGACATCGGCTTGGTGTCAGGGTCGATGCTGGCGGCAAACGACGGCACGCGGCGATCGCGGCACGATCCGGGCGTCGTCCACAGGTCGGGCCCTGGCATGTTGCTCAGGCTGAGGCTGTTGAGATCCAGCGTGTTGAGCCCGCGGTAATAGATGCACCAGGTTTCGGCGCCGAACGAACCTCGAGGCAGCTCGTACTTCGTCTGATCGTAGTAACGGCCCCAGCTCCCAAACAGCTTGACCTTGCCGTCACCACGCAGATCGTAGGCGGCGCCGAGCCGAGGAGCCAGCTTTTCCTGCCAGCCGAATTCGAACGCGTACTTCAGGTACTCAGGACGGAACGTCGGCACTTTTTCGTTTTCCGTGCGCAGACCGAGGTTGAGCGTCAGCTTGCTGCCGACCGTCCACTGGTCCTGCACGTACAAGGCGTGAATCGCGCTCCCCGCCTTGTTCTTGATCACGCGGTCGTTCACTTCGTAGTAGCCGTACGTCCCAGTTCCAGTCGTGACGCCGCCAAACGTGAAAGGCTGGCCCCAGAAGATCTGGACGTATCCGCCAGGGTAGTGCGAGTCGATGTTGTTTTCGATGTGCTGGTACCCGTATCCGCCCTTCAGGGTGTGGAATCCGCCGGCGTTGAAGGAGTGGTTGTAGTCCAGCCCGAAGCTCGCACGATTGGTGGTGTCGAACGCCGTGATCTGCGCGCGAGGCGTATTAGACGTGCCTGTGCCGCCCTGTAGGGACGCCGGCAGGATTCCGTTGACGGCGGCCGTGGAATTTCCGTAGAGCCAGGGGGTGGTCTCGGAGATGCCAGTGTCGCTGAAGCGATCGTGGAAGATCCCGCCGCGCACGCTCACGAATGAGCTGTTCGTCATGTTGATGTCGGCGTTGACGCTGTCGTTTAGCTGATTGATTTCATAGCCGCGGCCGATCTGCGGCAGGATCGACGACCGCGTACCCACGAAACCATTGGGAGTCGAGCTGTTGTAACCGGAGAAGGTGCCGGTTGCCGTGGTCGGTGTCCACAGCGTGGACCAGTTGACGTTGAGCCTCCTCGACGCAAAGCTGAGTTTGCCGAATGCTTGCTGTCTCCAGATGTTGCGTTCGACATCCTGGCTCGGGTCGCCGCTCGTGAAGTTATACGTATTGGTCTTGTTCTCGTTGCGCGGCGAGTAGGCGCCGAAGAAGAACAGTCGGTCGTGCATGATAGGGCCGCCGACCGAACCGCCGAACTCCTGGTTCTTGGCCGGAGACTCCTTGTCTTGGGTATAGCCGACCGTCGTGTCGTTGATCGGATCCAGTACCAGACGCTTGACGGGGACGGCCGCGATCGCGCTGCCATCGAAGTAGTAGTGGCCCTCGCCGCGGAACGTGTTGCCGCCGCTCTTGGTCACCGCGCTGATTACGCCGCCGAGCGCCCCGCCGTATTCGGCGGTGATACCAGACGTCTTGACCTGTACTTCCTGCAGGTATTCGAACACCGTGTTCTGACGGGACGAGCCGTACAGGACCGAGTTGGTGACGATCCCGTCGACGGTGAACGAGTTCTCCGCGCCGCTGGCGCCGTTGACCTGGAATCCCCCTTCGACTTCGCCCGAGTTCACCGACGGAGCCGTCAGCGCGATCGACTGGAACGAGCGTCCTTTGGGCAATCGGTCAAATTCTTCGGCACTCACGTTGTGGGCGATCAGGGTGCTTCGCTGATCGACCAGCGGCGTCGCTTCTCCGACCACCTGCACCGTTTCGGTCTGGGCTCCGACACTGAGTTGCGTGTTGAGCTCGAACTCGCGTCCCAGCTGGACGAGGATGTCTTTCCGCTCGGCCGTCGTAAAGCCGCTGAGCTCGAACTTCACCGAGTAACGGCCAGGCACGAGGTCCAGGGCCCGGAACGTTCCGTCCGCGCCCGTGACAAATACGCGGGCTTCTCCGGTCTGGGTGTTGGTGGTAGTGATGGTGACGCCCGGGACGACGGCGCCCTGTTGATCGGTCACTTTCCCGGTCAGGGCGCCGAATCGCTCCTGCGCCGTCGCAAGGCCAGTGACGGCCAACGCAAACGCCAGCACGAAGCCGGTTATACGTGCGTACATCAGTTGTCACTCCTTCGAAACGTACGTTGTGTCGCTTTGCTTCTTGATTGCCTACTCGCGTAGGAAAAGGCGTACCAAAGTGGGCAGCGGGATCAATCGCTTCAGTGTCAATGGTTTATCTGTTGGTAACGCCCGGATCGGGATGAATCGATCCATCGGAAGCACTCTGAATGACCAAAATCATGGATCTAGAGCGTTTCGTAATGCAAGCATAACGGCTCGTCACTACTAGTCCCGGTTTGGGACCACTTTCAACGCGGTCACGGAGCCGCCGAACACGGTGCGAGCCCGATCCGGGCTGGGTCAGGCAGCAGGAATCAGCCCGATGATGGCGAGCTAACCTCAACCGCTTTCATGGGTTGTGGGACAGGGCGATGAGCGCCTGGCAGCGCCGGCCCCTGACTGATGCGACGCCGACGCTTATTGCTCAGCTTGTCGCCGCAGTCGCGGACTTCGCGGCGCCGGCAAAAAGCTGGGACGAATGGCGGCTAGGGAAGACTGAAGACGACCAGCGTGTCGGTGGCGAGCGCCGCGACATACTGTCTGCCATTCTTCCCGCGATAGGTCATCGGGTTCGCATTCACCTGGCCATCGAGCCGAGCCGACATCCAGAGTTCCTTTCCGGTCTTCGAGTCGAACGCGCGCAGCCGCCGATCCGTGGTGGCGCCGACGATGACGAGCCCCCCCGCGGTGACCGTCGGCCCCGCGCTCCCGCTGTTGCCCGTCAACTGCTTCCCCTCGGGCAGCGCTTCGGTGAGACCGAGCGGCGTTTCCCAGGCGATCTCGCCGGTGTTGGCGTTGACGGCCACCAGCCGCGCCCACGGCGGACGCTGGCACGGCAGGTTCGCGACGGTGCGGCCCGAGGCGTCCTTGTACGGCGCGCTGAAGGTGAAGTACGGCCCGGCCCCGTTGACGCTGCCGCGGTCGTAGGGCTGCGTGGAGCCCTGCGTGCCGTTGCCGTAGTTGAGCCCGGGACGTTTGGCTTCGATCCATCCGACCAGCGACGTGTCGTGCGCGTTTACGTACACGTAGCCGCTGGCCGGATCGGCGGCGGCGCCACCCCAGTTCACTCCACCCGTGCCGCCTGGAAACTGGATGGTGCTCTTCGGCGGCGCCCCCTCCTGGTGGAACTCGAACGGCGTGAATGCGCCCGCATTGGCGAAGCCGCCACTCTTGTCCCACAGCGCCTCGCACTCGGCGACGTGCTGGGCCGACGTGTCGTCCGGGCGCACCAGATCCCGTTCCTTGACGAAATCGACACGCACCAGCGGCCTGGCGGGTTTGACCGGAAAGGGCTGCGTCGGGGAATACCACTCGCCCGGCACCGATCCTTTGGGGACCGGCCGTTCTTCGACCCCGAAGATCGGCTTGCCGGTGACGCGATCGAGGATGAACATCCACCCGGTCTTGCCGACGGATGCGAGCGCCGGGACGCGGCGGCCGTTCTGCTGGATGTCCACGAGCACCGGCGGATTCGGCATGTCCGAATCCCACAGGTCGTGATGCACGGTCTGGAAATGCCAGCGGTAGCGTCCGGTCTCGGCATCGACGGCGACGATCGAGTTGGCGAACAGGTTGTTGCCGGGCCGGTCGCCGCCCCAGTAGTTGGCCGACGGTCCCGCCACCGGCATGTAGAGCAGGCCGCGCTCGGCGTCGAGCGTCATGTACCACGCCCACACGTTGACGCCGGAGCGGGCGCGCCAGCCATTCTCGAGCCAGGTGTTGTTCCCGAGCTCGCCGGGCAGCGGGACCGTGTGGAAATCCCACAGCTTCTTACCTGACCGGATGTCGAACGCCCGCGTGTCGCCGGGCACACCGAGCGGGATCTCGCCAGTGGTGGCGCCGAGAATCGCGACGTTCTTGTAAATCGTCGGGACCCCGTTCCACGGGACGCCGATGTCGATCACGCCGCTGCTGCCGAACCCGCTCGACAGCTCGCCGCTGGCGGCGTCGAGCGCGATCAGGCGCGGCCCCGCCGTCAGCAGGATACGGGCGGCCGTCTGTCCGTCGCCCGGCCAGTAAGCGACGCCGCGTGCGGCCGTGCTGACATAGCGGGGCAGCACTCGCCGCCACACCTCTTTCCCCGTGTCGGCCTCGAGCGCCAGCACCTGGTTGCCGCGCGCGGGCAGATACATCACCCCGCCGATGACGATCGGCGTGACCTCGGGATTGCTCCCGCTGCCCGCCTCCTCCGTATTGGCAGGCGGATTCGCGACTGCAGGCGCTGCCCCGCGTCCGGGCGTGCCCTCGCCGGCGGCCGGCGGTCCGCCGCCGCGGCGGCCGGCCGCGGGCTGCGTGAGGCGCAGCGACCATGCTGGCGCCAGTCGCGCGACGTTCGCCGACGTAATGTCGGCGAGCGGCGAGTAGCGTTGTCCGGAAAGACTGTGGCTGTACATCGGCCAGTCGCCCGAGGGGTCCGAAGTACGAGACTGTGCGCCGAGGGCGGCGATCAGCGCGAGCATGCCGGCGACGGTCAGCCAATGTAGAGGGCGGTCTTTAGACCGCCCTGCACGAAGTGTCGGGGTCTCCATGGCGGGAGCAGTATAGTTTCGTCGCCATGAAGGAGAATCGCTGGATCATTCCTGTCGGCGCGGTACTCGTGCACGTCTGCATCGGATCGGTGTACGCGTGGAGCACGTTCAACCGTCCGATCCAGGCGCTCTTCCCCGACGCGCCGTGGTGGTTCAGCCCGCCCTACCCGACGTTCACCACCGCGCTGGCGCTGCTCGGACTGAGCGCCGCGTTTGGCGGCCCGTGGGTGGAGCGCCGCGGTCCGCGCGTGGCGGCGACGGCGGCGGCGCTCTTCTTCGGCACCGGACTCCTGATCGGCGGCACCGGTCTGATGCTGCGCCAGAACCTGCTCGTGTTCCTGGGGATGGGCGTCGTGAGCGGCATCGGCTGCGGGCTCGGCTACATCTCGCCGGTGAGCACATTGGTGAAATGGTTTCCGGACCGTCGCGGCATGGCCACGGGCATGGCGATCATGGGTTTCGGCGGCGGCGCCTTCATCGCCGGTTACCTCAACGTCGCGCTCATGGATCGCGTCGGCGTGGCCCGCACCGTGATGTCGCTCGGCGGCGTTTATCTGATGATCATGCTGGCCGGGTCCCGCCTGATGCGCACGCCGCCGGTGGGGTGGCAGCCCGCGGGGTGGACGCCGGCCGCCACGACGAGTCCGATGATCGCCAGCGCCAGCGTGTCGCGCAACGCGGCGCTGCGGACGCCGCAGTTCTATCTGCTCTGGGGCATCCTCTGCATCAACGTGACGGCGGGGATCGGCATCCTGGCGCAGGCGTCGCCGATGATGCAGGACATGTTCAAGCGGACGCCGCTCCAAGCCGCGGCCGTGGTGTCGATCATCAGTCTGTTCAACGCCGGCGGCCGCTTCCTGTGGGCGTCGGGGTCCGACTACATCGGGCGCCGCAACACCTACACCATCTTCTTCGTCGTCCAGTTCGTGCTGTTCCTGCTCATCCCGGGGCTGGCGGCGCGCGGCAGCTGGTGGCTGTTCCAGGCCAGCCTGTTCGTGGTGTTCACGATGTACGGCGGCGGCTTCGCCACCATTCCGGCCTTCCTGGCCGATCTTTTCGGCCCCCAGAACGTGGGAGCCATCCACGGCGCGCTGCTCACGGCGTGGAGTGTCGCGGCGGTGGTGGGGCCGGTCATCATCACCGAGCTCTCGAACCGCGCCAAGGCGGCGCTGCCCCCGGGCGCCGACCGCGTCAACATCTATGACCAGCCGCTGCAGGTCCTGGCCGGGCTGCTGGCCGTCG
>Ga0070670_100006088_pt1 | contig 10200 bp, 10 predicted proteins | sample KBSS63metaG_FD_64665 | JGI IMG/M metagenome (GOLD analysis project Ga0070670, IMG submission 64665) | Switchgrass rhizosphere microbial communities from Kellogg Biological Station, Michigan, USA - KBS S6-3 metaG | ecosystem: Host-associated > Plants > Roots > Rhizosphere > Soil ... | reverse complement strand
ACCAGAATGTCTGGTCCGCGATGTTCCGCTGGCAGCGCAACTTCTATCCATGATCGCCTGAGCGATCCTGGCAAACTTCCAACCCCCGGCGGCAAACCGCCGGGGGTTTTGCTTTGCGCGAAGCATGCGCTCTCGCTAAACCAGCCTCTCGAGCGCGGTCGTCACATCCGCGACCAACGGCAGTTCGCGCTTCCCACCGACGACGGCGATCGGTCCCTGCCCCATCGGTCCGGTCAAGCTCGGCTCGCTGCCCACGAAAATGGCGACCAGCGGCACGCCGACCGCCGCCGCAAGATGCAGCAGACCGGTGTCGGCGCCGATGACGAAGGATGCCCCGGCGACGAGACGCGCCACGTGGTCGAGCGGTTGTCGTTCGGGCACCCGGGCATTCGGAAGCGCAGCGGCGATACGTCCACTGCGCGCGTGCTCGTGCGGCGAGCCCCACGGCAGCACGAGCGGGACGCCGCGGGCGGCCAAGGTGCGGCCGAGCGCGACCCAAGATGCCTCAGGCCATTCCTTTTCGGCCCGCGCGGTGGCATGAAACAGGATGCCGTACGGCTCGCCGCGCCTTGGCGCGAGATCCTCGCGCGAGAGACCGAAATCGAGGGGACCGGCGGGCGCATACCCGAGCGCGAGACCGGTCAACAGGCGATTGCGGGCGATGGCATGCAGATCGCGAGGGACGGTGTGCTGCACGTCGTAGAGCCATGACGCCGCAGGCTCACGAATGCTGTCGGCGTCATAGCCGTGACGGCGACCGCGTGCGATCCGTGCGATGAGCGCGGAGCGCACGAGGCCCTGGGTGTCGATGACATCCTCGTAGCTATGTTCGCGGAGCGCGCGCCGGAAGCTCGCGACCTCACGCCATGTCGAGCTCGCGAGCACCTTCGTACGCCAGCGGCGGGTGGCAACCGGGATGACCTCGGAGACCGCCGGGTGGAGCCGGACGAGCGGTGCGAATGCCTCCTCAACCACCCAGGCAAACCGCGCGTCCGGCCGATGGCGCCGGGCCTCAGTGAGCGCGGGCATTTGGTGGATCACATCGCCGAGCGAGGACGTCTTGATGAACAGGATGTCCGACATCTTGCACGCGCCCCTACAAGGCCCGCGCGCGCTTGTCACCAGGCGCGACCACCCGCTCAGCCCGCCGTCACCAGCCACCCCGCAATTGGGCCGATTCCGCTTGAAAACCGCTGCCGCCTGGGCAAGAAGGGCGCTCGGGGGCGCCGCGGCTCCAGTTGTCGCGCAACGGGATGCGTATGCTCAAATCGTACTTTCAGCGCCTGTTCGCGGATCCCAACGGCACGGCCAGCCTGGTCCGGCGCCTGCTCCTGGAACAGGCGGCCGGCCAATGGCGTCGCTATGCGCTCGCGTTTGGCCTGATGGGCATTGCCGCCGCCAGCACCGCCCTCGGCGCCTATTTGATTGGCGACGTGATCAACCAGGCCTATGTGCACAAGAACCTCCCCGGAATCATCGTCCTCGCCCTGGTAACCGCCGTGATCTTCATGATCAAGGCAATGGCGACCTATGGACAGGCACTCACGCTGGCACGCATCGGCAATCGAATCGTGGCCGACAATCAGCGGCGGATGTTCGCCAAGTTGCTGCAGCATAACATCGGCTTCTTTGCCGACCGCCATAGCTCCGAGTTCATGGCCAGGCTCACGACCGGGGCCGCCGCCGCAAGCCAGGTGTTGAACCTGCTCATTACCTCGATTGGCCGCGATCTGCTTTCGCTCATCGGCCTCGCCACGGTCATGGCTGTGCAGGATCCCGTCATGTCGCTCCTCAGCGTCATCGTCGTGCCGCCAGCAATGCTGATCCTGCGCAAGATGATCCGCCGCATCAAGACGATCGCGTACCACCAGTTTACCGGCAGCACGCAGATTCTCGAGACGCTGCAGGAGACCCTGCAAGGCATGCGCACGCTCAAGGCCTTCACGCTCGAAGACGCGATGCGGGTGCGCTTCGACACGCATGTGGCCGAGGTTGAGAAGGAATCGAACAAATGGGCGCGGGTCGCCTACCGCTCCGGTCCGCTGATGGAAGCGCTGGGAGGATTCGCGATCGCCGGCGCCTTGGTCTACGGCGGCTTCCGTGTGATCGAGACCGGCGCCACTCCAGGCCAATTCTTTTCATTCCTCGCCGCCTTCATGCTGGCCTACGAGCCGGCGAAGCGGCTCGCCCGCCTCAACATCGATCTCAACAGCGGCCTGGTCGGGGTACGCGTGCTGTTCGACGTCATCGATCACCCGCCGACCGAGCAGCCCGACGAAGACAAGCCGCCGCTCACGCTCTCCACCGCGCATGTCGAGTTCACCAATGTGCAGTTCGCCTACCGGGCGGGCGAGAAAGTCATCAAGAACCTGTCCTTTGTGGCGGAACCCGGAAAGGTCACCGCCTTGGTGGGGCCGTCCGGTGGCGGCAAATCGACGATTCTCAACCTCATCCTGCGGTTCTACGAGATCGGCGCTGGCGTGATCGCGATCGACGGACAGAATATCGCAGCCGTGTCGCGGCACTCGCTGCGCAGCCAGGTCGCTTACGTCGGCCAGGACGTGTTTCTGTTTCGCGGTTCCGTGCGCGAGAACATTGCGCTCGGCCGTCCCGGTGCGACCGAGGCCGAGATCGTTGCCGCCGCCAAAGCGGCCTATGCCCACGACTTCATCATGGCCTTTCCGCGCGGGTACGACACTCCGGTCGGCGAACACGGCATGCGGGTGGCCGGCGGCGAGCGCCAACGCATTTCCGTGGCCCGCGCATTGCTCAAGGACGCGCCAGTCATCCTGCTCGACGAGGCCACGGCCTCGCTCGATTCCGAATCGGAACGGCAGGTGCAGCGCGCGATCGAGCGTCTTTGCCGCGGGCGCACGACCATCGTGATTGCCCACCGCCTGCATACGGTGGTCGACGCCCATCGCATCTTCGTCATCGAGGATGGGGCCGTCAGTGAATCCGGCCGTCACGACGACCTGTTGCGCAAGGGTGGGCGTTACGCGTCGTTCTATCGCTTGCAGCTCCGGGACCAGGAGCCAAGCCCGCCGGTCGCCATCGCCTCCTCCGCCTGAATTCTGCCAACCGAAAGAAAGCTCATGAGCGCCGACGTCACGACTCACGTCAACCAAAGCTATGTCATCACCCCGCCCAAGCAGGCCACCATTGCCGTGGCCGGCACCGAGAAAATGTTTCCAGTGCGACGCATCTGGTGCGTTGGCCGCAACTACGAGGAGCACATCCGCGAGATGGGCCACGACGTGCGCGATCCGCCGTTCTTCTTCTCCAAGCCCGCCGACGCCGTCGTACCGGACGGAGCGACCGTGCCCTATCCGTCTCTCACCAAGGACATGCATCACGAGGTGGAGCTGGTGGTGGCGCTCAAATCCGGCGGCCGCAACATCAAGCTCGATCGCGCTCTCGACTGCATCTACGGCTATGGCGTCGGCATCGACCTCACGCGGCGCGACCTGCAGATCGCCTCGCGGGACATGAAGCGGCCGTGGGAGATCGGCAAGGCATTCGACGCGTCAGCGCCCTGCGGGGCGCTGCAGCCTGCCAGCAAGATCGGACATCCGAGCAAGGGGCGTATCGCGCTCAAGGCCAATGGCAAAGTGCGTCAGGACGGCGACCTGGCGCAGATGATCTGGAATGTGCCCGAGGTCATCGTCAAACTCTCCGAAATGGTCGAGCTCGCCGCCGGCGACATCATCATGACCGGCACGCCTTCGGGCGTGGCCGCGACGGTCGCCGGCGACAAGCTGGAATGCGAGATCGAGGGCATGGGAAAGTTGACGGTGACGATCGGCCCGCCGGCGAAATGACAATCGGACGAAGACCGACGACGGAGTCCAAATCTCCGCCGTCCGTCTTCGGTCGTGCGGCCGTTACTTGATCAACCCTTCCGCCTTGAGCGCCTCCTGCACCTTGGGACGCGCGGCAACGCGGTCGACATAGGCCTTGAGATTCGGCCACTTGGCGAGGTCCATGTCGATGCGCGCGGTCCAGCGCAGCACGGTGAACAGATAGGCATCGGCGACGGTGAACTTGTCGCCCATCAGGTAGTTCTTGCCGGCGAGCTGCTTGTCGAGCCAGTCGAAGCGCTTGCCCAAATTCTCCTTGGAGAGCGCCTTGAAGGCGTCGGGTGTGGTCGGCCGGAAGATCGGGCCGAACGTCTTGTGCAGCTCCGAAGTGATAAAGTTGAGCCACTCCTGGACGCGATAGCGCTCGAGCTTGCCCGCCGGCGGCACGAGGCCGGAGGCCGGGTTCTGGTCGGCGATCCACTGCACGATAACCGGGCCTTCGGTCAGCCGCTCGCCATTGTCGAATTCCAGGACCGGCACCTGGCCCTTGGCATTGATCGTCCAATAGTCGGTCCCGGACTTGGTCTTCTTTTCCTGGTTGTTGACCTGTTCCAATTCGTAGTTGGCACCCGTCTCCCGCATGACAATATGGGGCGAAAGCGAGCACGCGCCGGGCGCAAAATAAAGCTTCATCACTACCTCCTTGAGAACTGCCGGCCGCGCCGGCGGCGCGGACCTTGCATGGGCTGGCCCCGCCAGGCAAGCCGCCATTCTCTCGACACCGAGGCCTGCTTTCTTGGCGATGGAACTTTGGAACCGCGCGTGTCGTTAAGGATCCGGTAACCAACCCGGACCAGTCTGGCATGGCCGGGGCCACCGCGATCGGGGGGAGTGTCATGGGATCAGCCGCCGAACCGCCCACCGACCTTGCCCAGACCATGGCCAGGGAAATCATGGGCACGACCTCGCACGCCGAGGCACTGAGGGCGTTGCGTGCCGCGTTCCCCGACAGTTCGCTCGCGCTGCGAGTGGCCGCGCTGGCGACCCTGATGCGCCGCGCGCCGGCCGACACGCCTCACATCCCGAGATAGGCCTGCCGTACCCGGTCGTCGGCCAAGAGCTCCTGCCCGCCGCCGGAGAGGGTTACCCGGCCGTTCTCGAGCACATAGGCGTGCGCGGCGAGCCTGAGCGACACCGCCACATTCTGCTCGACCAGGACGCAGGTGAGGCCTTCGCGATTAAGATCCCGGATCGTGCGCAGGACGTGCTGGACGATGGCCGGCGCCAGTCCCAGCGACGGTTCGTCAAACATGACCAGCTCAGGCGCGCCCATCAGGCAGCGGCCGATCGCCAGCATCTGCTGCTCGCCTCCTGACAGCGTGCCCGCCGCTTGCCCCGCCCGTTCGGCCAGCACGGGAAACAGCGCCAACACCCGTTCCAGATTTTTCCCCCGCGCCGCGCGGGCGCGCGGGAGCATTGCGCCCATGTCGAGGTTCTCGGCGACCGACAGCGTGGGAAACACCTGCCGGCCTTCCGCCACCTGGCCGATCCCGAGATTGCAAACGCGGTGGCTCTCCCAGCCGCCGATATCGGTGTTGCGGAACACGATGCGCCCGCGCGCGGGCCGATGCATGCCCGCGATGGTCCGAATGAGGGACGTCTTGCCGGCTCCATTGGCGCCGACGATGGCGACGATCATTCCTTCGCCGATCTCGATGGATACGTCATCGAGCGCTTGAGCGTCGCCATGGAAGACATCGAGGTGCTCGACCCGCAGCATCAGTCGACCGCCTCCGCGCCCAGATAGGATTCGATCACGGCCGGCTCGCGCACCACCACGTCGGGCGGGCCTTGGGCGATCGCCGCGCCGTGGTGGAGCACCAGCACCCGCTCGGCCAGCGCCATCACCGCGCGCATGACGTGCTCGATGAGGAGAATGGTCAGTCCGGTCTCGCGATTGAGCGTGGTGAGGATCGCCACGATGCGATCGGTCTCGGCCGGGCGCAACCCCGCCATCACCTCGTCGAGCAGCAGAAGCTTCGGGTCGGTGGCAAGCGCGCGGGCGACTTCGAGTCGCTTGCGATCTGGCAAGGTCAGCGCCGAGGCCAACTGGTCGCGTTTGCCGAACAGGTCGAGGCGGCGGAGCACCTCGTATGCATGTGCCCGCGCTGCGGTGAGATCCGGCCGATGCAACATCGCGCCGACGATGACGTTGTCCTCGACCGACAGCGCCGGAAACGGACGCACCAGCTGGAAGGTGCGGCCGATCCCGCGCCGGCAGATGTCGTCGGGCCTCAGGCCATCGACCCGCTGACCGGCGAAGGTGATCGAACCTTGGTCGGGCGCGAGCGCGCCAGCAATGATGTTGAACAACGTCGTCTTGCCCGCGCCGTTCGGACCGATGACGGCGAAGATCGAGCCCGGCGCTACGCCAAAGCTCACGTTGTCGACGGCGAGCAGGCCGCGAAAGCGCTTGCTGACCGCATCGATGGACAGAAGCGCGGTCATGAACGCGGTTTCTCCAGGCCGAGGAGCCGGGCCAGCCACGGCCATACGCCCGCGGGCTGTACGATGATGATCACGAGCAGCACCAAGCCGTAGAACACCTGGCGCGTGCCCGGTGCGTCCAGCCCGACCGCGCGCAGCAGTTCCCACATCGTCTCGGCCAGGCCGGTGAGCAGGAACGCGCCGACGATCGGGCCCGCCAGGGTGCCGGCGCCGCCGATCATGGGGCCAAGGATGATCTCGATCGACCGGCCGATGCTGAACACCTGCTCCGGGAAGAGGTTGTTGTAGTAGAACGCGAAGAATACCCCCGCAACCGACGTCATGCCGGCGGAGATCACCACCGCATACATCTTGTAGCGGAAGGTATCGATTCCGAGGGCGCGCGCCGCAGCCTCGTCCTCGCGAATCGCCTGCCAGTAGTAGCCCACGCGGCTGCGCAGCAGGACATGGCACAGCAGAAAGGTGGCGACCGTCAGCGCGAGGATCACGTAATAGAACATGATCGGCTTGCCGCGCAGATTCCAAATGTCGCTCTGGGAATAGTTCGCGACCGGTAGGAACAAGCCACCGGATCCGCCGACCCAGCTGAAATGGTCAAATCCGATCCGCGCGAATTCGGCGAAGGCGATGGTGAGGATGGCGAAATACACACCGCCGACGCCGAACCGGAACGCGAGAAAGCCGATGATCGCCCCACATGCCGCGCCCAGGGCGACGGCCGCCACGAGCCCGATCCAGGGACCGATGCCGAAATGGACATACAGCGCCGCCGCCGCGTAGCCGCCGAGTCCGACATAGATCGCATGGCCCAGCGACAACTGCCCGGCAAAGCCGAACATGATGTTCCACGCCTGACCGGTATAGGCGAAATAGAGAATGATGATGAGGACCGTCAGCAGGTAGTCGTTCGCCAGCCATGGCGCCGCCAGCAGGGCCGCCAGCAGGGCCGCGAGCCAGGCCATGGCACGACGCGGAACGCCGTCGAGCAGGCGTCCCCTCACGACGCTTTCTTTCCCAGGATGCCCTGCGGCCGGAACAGCAGCACCAGCACGAGCAGGCCGAAGGAGAACATGCTCTTCGCCGAAGGCGTGAAGAACAGGCCGGCGAGCGCCTCGGTCAGCCCGATCATGACGCCGCCGAGGAGCGCGCCGGGCATCGAGCCGAGCCCGCCCGTGATCACGATGACGAAGGCGAGCAGGGTGAGTGCGGGCCCGAGCGGCGGCGTCACGTCGATGACCAGCACCAGCATCGCCCCCGCCGCACCCACGCATGCGGCGCCGAGGCCGAAGGTGAGCGCATAGAGGTGCTTGACGTCGAGACCCACCACGAGCGCGCCGACGTAATTGTCGGCGCAGGCGCGGATCGCCTTGCCTACCAGGGTGAAGCGGAAGAACACGAACAGTGCCAGCGCGACGAGGAGCGCGGCGACGGCGGCGTAGGCTTTGGTCGCATCGACGATCAGGGGACCGACGAGGAAGCTGTCGAGCGAATAGGACGTCTGCACGCTCTGAGCGTCAGGCCCGAATACGATCAGCAGCACATTGGTCATGATGAGGGCGATCGCAACCAGCAACATGAACTGGCTGTGCTCCGGCCGGCTGATGAACGGATTGATCAGGCCGGCCTGCATCGCATAGCCGAGCGCGAACAGCACGGCCGCGATCGGGACCAGCATGATGAGGGGATCGAGCCCGAACGCGGCAAACAGCGTCACCGCAAGATACATCGCGATGGTCATCATCTCGCCATGGGCGAAATTAACCACCCGCACCACGCCGAAAATGACCGAAAGCCCGAGCGCCATGAGGCCGTAGACAAGCCCGGCCAGTATCCCGCCGAGTGCGACGTTCAATACCAGCTCGAGCGACGGCATATCACGCTCCCCTCCCCGATCCGGGGAGGGTCAATCATGAGGAGGATCAGCCGCGCTGGTTCCAGCTCGGCATCGGGAAGACCGGCGTCATCTCCGCGGCATCCTTCGGCAGCACCACCGTCGGGGTCTGGTTGCGATTCTGCAGGCAGACCGACGCGATGGTGTTGCACTGGCCCTTGGCGTCGAACTCGATCGGGCCGCCCACCATCACGCGTTTCTCGATCTTGGTGGTCCGCACCGCATCCGCGAGCGCCGTGCCGTTCGTCGAGTTCGCGCGCTTATGGGCATCGGCGCAGACCATCAGCGCCTCGAAGGTGAAGCCGATATTGAATATGTGCCCCGGCAGCTTGTCCCTCGGATAGAGCTTCTTGAATTCGTCCGCGACCAGCTTGGTCATCTCAGCCTTCGGATTCGCCCACGGCACGGTCGTGATCACATAATCCCCGTACTTGCCCATGGTATCGAGGAACTGCTGCTCGTACATGCCGGGCGAGCCCGGGCTGATGATACCCATGGGTTCCCAACGCTGCTTGACCATTTCGCGCACGAGAATGATCGCGTCGTTGAGCCGCGTCACCGTCATCAGGATGTCGGCATTGGTCGCCTTGGCCTTGGAGACCTCGACCGAGAGATCCTTGGTGGAGGGATCGTAGGCGATCGAGTCCACGATCTTGAACGGCAGGTTCATGGTCGGAAAGATGCGGTCGATCGCGGCCTTGTTGGCCTGGCCGAAGGTGTCGTTGATATGCATCAACACCGCGGTCTTGGGGGTCTTCCCGGTCGCGGTGAAGATGTCGTTGAACAAGGCGAGCCCGCGCGAGATGATCTGCGGCGCGGTCTGGAAATTGCGGAAGACGAACTTGTAGCCCTGCTCCGTGATCTGCGGCGCGGCCGCAATGTTGATCACGAACGGAACGCCTTTCTGCTCGGCGACCTGCGCGATGGCGGAGGCGGCGCCGGAATCGAACGGCCCGCTGAGCATGTTGCAACCATCGGCGATCAGGCGTTCGGCGCGCGCGCGCGCGGTATCGACATTGGTTTCGAAATCGACGACGACAATCTCGATCGGCTGGGTGTAGCCGATCTGCTTGAACAGCGCCGGGGCGATGTCGGCACCGCGCTTGCAGGACTGGCCGATACCGGCCTGCACCCCCGACAGCGGCAGGATCACGCCGATTTTCAACGGCCCGCCCTGCGCACGCCCGATGTTGAACGGTGCGGTGCCGGCGAGCAAACCGGCGGCGCCCGCACCGGCGGCGAAGCTGCGGCGGGTAACGCCCGCGCGAGCGGAATTCGTCGGTGATTTACGGGTCATTGAGTTCCTCCCAGGATACGGTGATCAGCCGTCGCGTGCGCTATTTCTCTTATTGTTCAATGCAAGATGCAATGGGCCATGAGCGCGCATTGCGGATATTGGACGCTGTTACTGCCGGCACAATTCGCGCATTGCGCAAATTTAATCCGGGATGTCTTCGGTTGCCGCGATGCAACGAGCGTCCCGTCGCCCGCCGCCGCTACCGCATTAATTGTTGACCATGACAATAGATGTCGTCAACAACAATATGCCCAGCGCGTGGCCCCTTCCGCGCGAACGCGGCGACGGACAGTCCGGAGAGCAAGAATGCCGGATCGACAGCCCCCCCAACGCGACGTTCGAGCTGCGCGCGCGCCGACCCTGCCGCGCCCACAGCCGGGCAATCGCGCGTCCATCGAGATCGGTGTTCTCAGCGAACACCTCGGCTATTTCATCCGGCGCCTGCAGGTATGGGTGTTCCAGGATTTCATCCGCACGCTCGCGCCGGTCGACATCCGCCCAGCGCAATACTCCGTCCTGGTGGTGATCGCCGCCAATCCGGGACTGTCGCAATCGGACCTGGCCGATCGGCTCGGGATCGAGCGTGCGCGCCTGGTGCGGGTGTTGGACAAGCTCGAAAAGCGCGGCCTCACCCGGCGCCTTGCGTCTCCCAGCGACCGGCGCTCCCATGCGTTGCGGCTCACGCCCGCGGGCCAGAAGACACT
>Ga0070670_100006085_pt1 | contig 10202 bp, 5 predicted proteins | sample KBSS63metaG_FD_64665 | JGI IMG/M metagenome (GOLD analysis project Ga0070670, IMG submission 64665) | Switchgrass rhizosphere microbial communities from Kellogg Biological Station, Michigan, USA - KBS S6-3 metaG | ecosystem: Host-associated > Plants > Roots > Rhizosphere > Soil ... | reverse complement strand
TCGAAATACTGCCCCGCGAACAGGATGCCGAGCAGGAGGATGGTCGTGTCGATGCTCGACAGCTCGACCGTGCGATGGCGAAGGCCCGTCTGCATGTCGAGGAAGTGATAGAAGAAGCCCTTGTGCCCCGCCGTGCCCGTCGGCTCCGGACCCTGCGGCGCGTTCCAGAAGAAGCGCAGCGTCGTAAGAGTCAGCTCGCGTGCCTCGGCCCGCGAGCACCAGCCGCGCTCCACGCCCACGGCATAAGAAGGAAGGGCGAAGCCGACGGCCGCGATGCTGCAGAAGGCCGGCGTCGGCCAGCGGTCGGGGACCAGTCCGTTCTTCCGGTTCACTGTTTCCCAGAAGAAGCGGAAGGTCCTCTTCTCAATGTCCTCGTAGAAGGCCGGAAGGGTGCGGCCGATCGAAGGATATTGGACGGAGGTACAGGCAGGGATCGCGCTTCCGGCAATCAGCAGCGAGGAATTTCTAAGAAGCGAACGGCGGTCGAGTGAGATCAACGGGCAGAAGCCTTCGGGTCGGTGGTTGAACGGATCACGAGCTCGGGCATGTGAAGTTCCTGCCCATTGGTGTCTTCCTCGCCGGACAGCATGGAAACGAGGCGATTGAGCGCTCTTTCGCCAAGCTCGGCGATGCGGACGCGAACGGTGGTGAGGCCAAGGTGCCTTGCGAGCGGAACGTCGTCGAACCCGACGACGGCGACGTCCTCGGGAACGCGAATACCGGCCTGCCGAAGCGCCTGGAGGACGCCTATGGCCATCATGTCGTTGGCCGCGAACACTGCGTCGAATTCCTGGCCGGATTGCAGCAGTGCCTCGATGGCCGCTTCGCCCGATTGCTCGCTGAAGTCACCCTGCACCAGCGCGACCGAGACGCCATTCCGACCCTGGAGCGCGCTGCGGAATGCATCCGCGCGCTCCTGCGCCTCGATGTTGCCGGCGGCACCGGCGATGTGCACGATCCGCTTGCGGCCGAGCGCCACCAGATGCTCCGCGACGGCGCGCGCTCCCGCGGCATTGTCGAGCCGCACCGCGGGGTGACCGTCGGCGCCGTTCCGAGTGTTGATTAGCACCGCCGGAGTGCCGGCCGGCAGCGCGTCTGCAAGCTCTTCCTCCGACAAGTGGGGCGCGAGAACGATCAGGCCGTCGACCCGGCCGCGCATCGCACGCATTGCATTGGTCGAATGCTCATTTCCGGCGTGGACGTTCGACAGAAGCAGCATGTAGCCGCGACGGCTGGCCTCCCGGTCCATCCCGCGCACGATTTCGGAGAAGAACTCGCCATGGAAATCCGGAAGGACGACGCCGATCGCATTGGTGCGCGCTAGGCTCAGGCTTCGCGCTCCGGCATGCGGAACATAGCCGAGCTCGCGCACGGCATCGGCGACGCGGGCACGCGTTTCCGCGCTCACATTTTCGAGCCGGTTGAGCACGCGCGACACGGAAGCTACGGAAACCTGTGCGCGGCGGGCCACATCTCGGATCGTCGCATCAGACATGGACGCCCTTTGAACGGCTGTTGGAGTAAAAGTCACGGTTTGATCGATTGCATTTGGCCCGGGGCTGGGTCATGTAACCGGTTACATAGAACGTCAAGGACTCTGATCCGGCGGTAGCTCGGAGCGCCAGCCAGAGCACAGAGGAAGGGGAGAGAGAATGCTGGATACGCGCATTTCGCGCAGGGCCGCGCTTATTGGCGCGAGTACCGCTGTCGCATGGCTGGCAAGTCCCGCACGGGCGCTTCTGCAGTCGGCGGCGCGGGTGCCGATCCCAGGTTTCGTCGAGGATCTCATTTCCCGCATGACGCTCGAGGAAAAGGCGGGCCAGCTGACGCTGATGGCCTCCGCCTGGGGCGGCGGCATTGCTGCGGCGCTCAATCCTCCGAGCAACAGCAACTTCCCGCAGCAGCTCGACGACGCGCGTCAGGGCCATCTGACCGGCGTCTTCAACGGCAACGGCGCACGCATGGCGCGGATCATGCAGAATGCGGCGGTCAAGGAATCGCGGATGAAGATCCCGCTGATCTTCGCCGCCGACATCATCCACGGCCACCGCACGATCTTCCCGGTACCGCTCGCCGAAGTTGCGAGCTTCGAGCCTGAACTTGCGCGCCGCACGGCGGAAATCGCCGCGTTCGAGGCATCGGGCGCGGGGATCGACTGGAACTTCGCGCCGATGGTCGACATCGCCCGTGACCAGCGCTGGGGACGAGGTGTCGAGGGCGGCGGTGAAGACGTTCTGCTGGGCCAGCTTTTCGCCGCTGCGCGCGTGCAGGGATTCCAGGGCAAGGATCTGAAGTCCAACGAGCGCTTCCTCGCGACCGCCAAGCATTTCGCGGCCTACGGCGGTGCCGAAGCGGGCCTGGACTACAACACCGTCGACATGTCCGAGCGCACTCTGCGCGAAGTCTATCTGCCGCCGTACAAGGCGGCGCTGGACGCCGGCGCGCTGTCGGTGATGGCGTCTTTCAACGAGATCTCCGGCATTCCCGCGACAGGCAACAAGTGGCTGATGCGGGACCTCCTTCGCGGCGAGTGGAAGTTCGAGGGCTTCGTCGTTTCCGACTATACCGGCGATGAGGAGATGATAGCGCACGGCTACGCCAAGGACGGTCGAGACGCAGCGCGGATCGCTTTCCTGGCCGGCGTCGACATGAGCATGACGAGCAGCCTCTACCGCAAGCATCTGCCCGATCTGGTGCGCAGCGGCGAAGTGCCCGAGGCGCTGGTCAACGAGTCGGTCCGCAAGGTGCTGGCGATGAAGGCCATGCTCGGCCTGTTCGAAGATCCGTTTCGCCGCATCGATGAAAAACGCGAGAAATCGCGCTCCATGCTTCCCAAGAGCCGTGCGATCGCCCGCGAGTCCGGCCGCAAGTCGATCGTACTTCTGAAGAACGAGAACGACCTGCTTCCGCTTCCAAAGTCCGGCAAGAAGATTGCGCTGATCGGTCCGTTCGCAGCCGGCCAGCACGACCTCGTCGGACCATGGGTTGTCTACGGAACGGATGAGAAGGCGATCGACCTCGCGACCGGCGTCCGCGCCGCCGTTGCCGATAATAACAGCATCACGGTCGTCGAAGGCTCGGGCGTCGAGCAGCCGGTTGCCGGGGGCATCGATCAGGCAGTGGCAGCCGCCCAGCAGGCCGACATCGTCGTGCTTGCCATAGGCGAGGCGCAGAACATGTCGGGCGAAGCGCAGTCGCGCACCGAGATCGTCGTTCCCAAGCCGCAGCAGGATCTGGCGGAAGCCGTCGCGAAGGTCGGCAAACCGGTCGTCGTCGTGCTGAAGCACGGCCGGGCGCTTGCGCTCGAGGGTGCAGTCGCGGACGCGCCTGCCATCCTTGCCACCTGGTTCCTCGGCACGGAGACGGGCCACTCAATCGCAGATGTTCTGTTCGGCGACTACAGCCCGTCGGGCCGTCTGCCGGCCAGCTTCCCGCGCAGGTCGGGCCAGCAGCCCTATTATTACGCGCACAAGCGAACGGGCCGCCCGAACCCGGACCCGAAGCTCGAAGATTACAAGGCGCGCTTCCGCGGCATCACCAACTCGGCGCTTTATCCCTTCGGCCACGGGCTGACCTACGGCAAGATCGAGTACAGCGAATTCGCGCTCAGCGCCCGCAGTCTGGGCATGAACGGCGAGATCACGGTGACCGCCCGCATCACGAACCGCGGCCGGCACACGGCCGAGGAAGTCGTACAGCTCTACACGCACGACCGCGTCGCCAGCATCACGCGTCCGGTCCGCGAGCTGAAGGCGTTCCGCAAGGTAAAGCTCGCTCCCGGCCAGTCGGAAGTGGTGAGCTTCACGCTTCGTCCGTCCAATCTGCAATTCTACGGCGTCGAGAACCGTCCGGTGGTCGAGCCCGGCACGTTCGATGTTTGGATTGCGCCATCGGCCGAGTCCGAAGGCGTTCGCGGATCGTTCGACCTGACGGCTTAGGCCGGTTCCGCTTCAGGATTGCTCTCCCGCCGGGCTCCGCGCCCGAGCGGGTTGAGCAGCATCGCGACACAGGACAGCGCGAGGAAGAGCATCGGCACGAGAATCATGGTTGCGCGCATTCCGCGGAGCGTCTCCATGCTCTGCTGCACGTTCGCGACATAGCCCGCTGATGCGAAGCTCCAGCCGAGAATTGCGGTGGCGATGCCGATTGCGACGCGCTGAAGAAGAGCGGCGACGCCGAACACCGTTCCTTCAACGTGGAGACCGGTCTCTCGTTCGCCATATTCGATCGTGTTCGGAAGCATCGCCCAAAAGACGAAATTCAGACCAACGATCATCACCTGCAGCGCGATCAGGAAGAGTTGTGTCAGCCCCGATTGATGCACGTCGACCGCCGCGAAGAGCATCAGTCCGGCGATCCCCAGTGCAGCGGCGAGCAGCCAGATGGCGCGCAGGCCGACCACGCGGCCGAGCAGCATCCAAAGCGGGATCGCAATGCCGCTGACGATTCCCATCGAAGCGAGAGCGAGCTGCCCCGCTTCCGGATCGTTGAGCAGATATTTGAAGTAATAGAGCACCGACTTGTTGATCACGGTGATGGCGACGATCATGGCCATCATCGCGGCGCTGAGCGCGACGAAGGCGCGGTTCCGCCTAAGGCTTGCAAGCGCGTCGCGAACGCTTCCGGGCATCGGCCGGTCGATCGCCGCAGTTTCGCGATAAGTTACGCCGACAAGAATGAGGATCGCGACGCCGATGATCGCGAACAGGACGGCCGCTCCGAAATAGGCTTGCGACGCCGTCGACCCGGTCAGCCAGCGTCCCACGGGCACCGTGGCCAGCGCAATCATCACCGCCGCTGCCGTTCCGAACAGCATGCGCATTCCGGCGACGAACGCGCGGTCGCCCTGATCCGCGCTGATCCGCGCGGTCATGGCGAGATAGGGCACGTTCACCGCCGCATAAGCCGTGCGGAAAAGCAGATGCGCGCCGAGGATGCTCGCGATGGCCCACGCACCGCCCCCCGCCGGCGGCAGATAGGCGAGGACGAAGCAAAGTCCGAGCGGAACGGCACCCGCCGTCATGATCGCCCCGTAGCGCAAGGATGCGTGCCGCCGGTCGACGAGCACGCCCGCAACGAAGCTCGCGATTCCGTCCCACACGGATGCGATCATGTAGGTCGTCGCCGCGACCGCAATCGGGATGTCGAGCGCGTCCGTGTAGTAGAACAAGAGAAAGAGCATGACGCTCTGCCAGTAAATATTGAACGCGAAGTCCCCGAATGCGAACAGCAGCAGCCGCGGTTTGGATGGACGCGCGGGCTCCATCAGAAGCGGCTGATCACGAAGTCCGCAGCGCGGCGCTGATCGGGAATGACGAACCTGACGGTCTTCCGCTCAGCGTCCGTTTCGACGCGATCCATGCCTCGTACCTTCGCAGGCCCGCTCCAGCCGTGAAGTGTCACGGCGATTTGCTTCCACCAGGGCTTGTAGCGGCCCTCGCGCTCGTCGAAGTGCAGCATCAGCCCATCCTTGCCGGGCGTGCATCGCACCGTCTGACGCAGGCTCGGGCCGCGGACGCTCACGCCATCGTCCCAATAGATTTCGCCGCGGCAATCCTGGCCCGGAAAAACGTGAATCTCCAGCGGGCCTTCCGGGGTTTCGGACGTGCTCTGCGTCACCGCCTGTTTCGGGATGATCGCACCCGCGCGGACGAAGACCGGCAGGCGATCGAGCGCAGGCACTTCCTTCACGACTTCGAATGGCGCGTCGGGCTTGGTCTCTCCCTCGACCTCCAGCCCGGTCCAATAATCGAACCAGCCGGGACCCGGCATGCACACTTCATAGACGTGCGTCGATTCAGGCTTCGGCGACGGAGCGACGAGAAGGTCGCGCCCGACCGTGAAGGCCATCGACTGGTCGCAGGGTGCCTTCATCAGCACCGGATGATCATAGAAGACCGGACGCATCACCGGGTCGCCGGTGCGAGCATTCTGTTCGGCGACTGAGTAGAAATAGGGCAGCAGCCGGTAGCGCTCCTCGATGTAGCGGCGGCGGATCGCGAGATGCTGCGGCCCGTCTAGCCATGGCTCGACGCGCGGCGTGTTCTTCGCGGAGTGATTGCGGAAGATGGGCGTGAACGCGCCGATCTGATGCCAGCGCGTCAAAAGCTCCGGGCTCGGGCCGCCCGTGAACCCGCCGATGTCCGCGCCCGCCCAGCTGTGGCCGGACAAGCCGAGGTTGAGCAGCTGGTGAACCATGAGTTTCAGATGGTCCCAGGTCGCATTGTTGTCGCCGGTCCAGGTGACCGCATATCGCTGGCCGCCCGCAAAAGTAGCCCGCGTCATCACAAACGGACGCATGTTCGGGCGAAGCTTCAGCAGGCCCTCGTAGGTCGCCCGGCTGTTCTCCATGCCGTAGATGTTGTGCGCCTCGGCATGGCTCGCGGTGCGAGGCGCGAAGCCGTTCCCGTCGAAGCGATGCACCGTGTCCAGCGGCATCGTCTTGCTGGGCGTCTCGAAGATCGCCGGCTCATTCATGTCGTTCCAGAAGCCGGCGATCCCGTCGCCGACGAAGCCCTTGTAGAGGCTGCCCCACCAGTCGCGGCTGGCCTGACGCGTGAAGTCGGGGAAGACCGAGGGACCCGGCCAGACGGGCGCGACATAGAGGCTACCGTCCGGGTTCTTGAGGAAATGGTCGCCCGCGATGCCGCTGTCGAAGGCGGAATACCCCTCGTTCGGCGCGTGGGCGATGTGAAGGTCGGTGATCGTCACAAGCTGGAAGCCTTGCCGGCGCATGTCGGTCGCGAGGCCGCGCAGGTTCGGAAACGCCTTCTTGTTGACCGTGAACGGCCGGTTGCGGTCCTGATAGTCGATATCGAGCCAGAGGACGTCCGTCGGGATTCGGTCGGAGCGAAGGCGCGCCGCGACCTCCCGCAACTCGGCGTCCGTCATGTAGCTGTAGCGCGATTGCTGGAATCCGAGCGCCCAGCGTGGCGGCAGCGGCGCCTTGCCGGTGAGGTCCGTAAAGCGTCGCACGACGTCGGGGACTGTCGGGCCTGCGATCAAATAATAATCGATCGGTCCATTGTCGGCGGAAATGGCGAGAAGGTTCTCATCCCGATGGCCGAAGTCGAACGAACTTCGCCAACTATTGTCGAGAAATAGGCCGTAGGCGCCGCCGGCGCCCCCGCTCGCAATGGTGAAGGGGATCGATTTGTAGATGGGGTCGGTGCCGCGATCGAAGCCCCAGGCGTCCGTGTTCCATTGGACGTAGCTTGCACCGCGCCGGTTGAATGGGCCGCTCTTGTCACCGAGCCCGTAATATTGCTCGCCCGCGGCCATTGCCTTGCGGAGCGTGAAGTGGCTCCCGTCAAAACTCAGCGGCCGCGCCGCATCCGTGTGGATCCGGCGACCTTGCTTATCGATGATTGTCAGTGCGAGCGTTGCCGGGTCGATAAAAACATTCAGCAAGCTTGTTTCGAAGCCGTTCACGAGCTGCTGTACCCGGACGCTTTTCGCCCGGACCTCGTCGGGGACGGCCCAGCTTGCATCCTCCGGGAGGTCTCCCGCGCGGCCGACTCGCACGCGCAGGATCGAATCCGTGAGTGCGGTCACGCGGATAGTTGCCGACCCATTCTTCACCTCCGCCCCGTTCTTGAGCGGAACCGCAGGCGCCGGCGGGGGAAGCGGAGCCGGTTGGGACAGTGCAGGGGCGGCGAGCGTCGCCAGAGCGGCGGCGAGGAGCAGTGCGGTTCGGGTCATAGGATTCCACGACCCTAACTTTCCAGCGCGTCTCTGCAATGGCATTCCATTGCTCAAACGGCTATTGGAACCCGTCCTGTCTGCGTTCGTCTGAGCATCTGAATTCAAGTCGACGGGGGCACGTTGAACTCGTTCGTCGGTCATGGCGCGGAGCGTAGCCGGTCCATATGGGCCGCCCGGCGCGCCGCTGCTTTGGCCGCGCTGATCCTGCTAACGTCCGCCTGCAACCGGGGCGTCCTCGATCCGGTCGGCCCCGTCGCCGCCCAGGAAAAGCAGATCCTCATCAATTCCACCGCGATCATGCTCGCGATCATCATTCCGACAATGATCGCCACCGTAGCGTTCGCCTGGTGGTTCCGCCGCGGCAACACCAAGGCGACCTACCGTCCGGACTGGGAATATTCCGGAGCGGTCGAGATGGTCGTCTGGGGCATCCCGATACTGACCATCATGCTTCTTGGCGGGATTACCTGGATTGGGAGCCACCAGCTCGAGCCGAGCAAGCCGCTCGTCTCATCCAGCAAGCCGATCAGGGTTCAGGTCGTTTCGCTCGACTGGAAATGGCTGTTCATTTACCCGGAACAGGGCTTTGCCACCGTCAACCAGCTGGTCGTTCCTGCCGGAACGCCGGTCAATTTCCAGCTGACGTCCGCGACGGTTTGGAACGTCTTCTGGATCCCTCAGATGGGGACGATGATCTACACCATGCCGCGGATGACCACCCGCCTGCATTTGCAGGCGGACCGGCGGGGCGTCTTCAACGGACTGTCGGGGCATTTCAGCGGCGACGGCTTTCCGGGCATGCAGTTCAAGGTGCATTCGGTCCCGCCGCAGCAATTCGCCGCCTGGGCTCAATCCTCGCGCGGCGGCGGCCAGGTGCTCGACGGCCGCACCTATGCCGAGCTTGCGAAGCCCAGCAGCTACGTGAAACCGATGACCTACGGCACTGTCGCACCCAATCTTTTCGGCGCCATCGTTGCCAACAAGGCGCCGCCCCCGCAGCAATTGCCCCACAATCCGCAAGCTGAGAGTCCCGCAGGATGAGCGTCATCTTCGGCAAGCTGACCTGGGACGCCATCCCCTTCCACGATCCGATCCCGCTGATCACATCCGCCGTGGTCATCCTGGCGGTGGCGGCGATAGGCATATTGGTCTGGCGCAAGGGCTGGTGGCCCTATCTGAGGGACGAGTACATCACGTCCACCGATCACAAGCACATCGGCATCATGTACATTGTGCTTGCGCTGCTGATGCTGGTCCGCGGGTTCGCCGACGCGCTCATGATGCGGCTTCACCAGTCCATGGCGATCGGCGCTGCACAGGGCTATTTGCCGCCCGAACATTACAACCAGATCTTCTCCGCGCACGGCACGATCATGATCTTCTTCGTGGCGATGCCGTTCGTCATCGGCTTCATGAACTTCGTCGTTCCGCTGCAGCTCGGCGTGCGCGATGTTGCCTTTCCGACGATGAACAACGTCAGCTTCTGGCTGACTGCCTCGGGCGCTCTGTTGATCAACATCAGCCTGTTCCTCGGCGAGTTCGCCCGGACGGGCTGGCTGGCCTTTCCGCCGCTAAGCGAGAAGGAATTCTCTCCTGGTGTCGGTGTAGATTACTATCTGGTAGCGCTGCAGATATCCGGCGTCGGGACGATCTTAACCGCCGTCAATTTCGTCACCACGATCCTTAAGACCCGTGCGCCCGGGATGAGCTACCTGCGCATGCCGGTATTCTGTTGGACGAGCCTTGCATCGAATCTGATCATCCTCGCCGCTTTCCCGGTGCTCACCGTAGCCTTGGGGCTGCTGATGCTCGATCGGTACATGGGCTTCCACTTCTTCACGAATGACGGCGGCGGCAACTCGATGCTTTACATGAACCTGATCTGGATCTGGGGGCATCCCGAGGTCTACATTCTCGTTCTGCCCGCATTCGGCATCTATTCCGAAGTGGCTGCGACTTTCTCCGGAAAGCCTTTGTTCGGCTACCGGTCGATGGTCTTCGCGACGATGATCATTTGCGTAGTATCCCTAATGGTCTGGCTGCATCACTTCTTCACGATGGGCGCCGGCGCGAACATCAACGCCATTTTCGGCATCGCCAGCATGGTCATCGGCATCCCGACAGGCGTCAAGATCTACAATTGGCTATTCACTATGTACGGCGGCCGAGTCCGCTTCACGGTTCCGGTACATTACCTTCTGGGCTTCATGCTCTTGTTCGTCGGCGGCGGCCTGACGGGTGTGTTGCTCGCTATTCCGCCCGTCGATTTCATCACTCACAACACCCTGTTCCTCGTGGCTCACTTCCACCACGTGATCATCCCGGGCGTGGTGTTCGCGATCATGGCCGGTTACACCTACTGGTTCCCCAAAGCCTTCGGCTTCATGCTTCACGAAGGCCTCGGCAAAGCCGTTTTCTGGTGCTGGTTCATCGGTTTCAATCTCGCCTTCATGCCGCTCTATCTGCTCGGCTTCTGGGGTGGGACGCGGCGGCTCCAG
>Ga0070670_100006081_pt1 | contig 10209 bp, 8 predicted proteins | sample KBSS63metaG_FD_64665 | JGI IMG/M metagenome (GOLD analysis project Ga0070670, IMG submission 64665) | Switchgrass rhizosphere microbial communities from Kellogg Biological Station, Michigan, USA - KBS S6-3 metaG | ecosystem: Host-associated > Plants > Roots > Rhizosphere > Soil ... | reverse complement strand
CGATCCACGACGTGGCGCAGGTGGTCGGCGCGGGCTACCTGATGGGTCAGGAAACGGGCGATGCGGCCACCATCGTGAAGTTGTTGCGTCTCGATGCTGGCGCTCGTCGTGATCGCGGTGTCTGCCGCTTACCGAGGTCGGCGGCCGCCCGGCAGCGGCGCGAGCCCGGCGCCGCAGGCGGCGCTCGTGCCCTGGTTCCTGTGGGTGTTCCTGGCGCTGGTGATGCTGCACTCGCTGCACGGCATCCCGGACCTTGCCCAGCCGCTGATCGGCGATGTGTCACGCGGCTGCCTGATCGTGGCGATTGCGGCACTCGGCGTGAAGACATCGTTCCAGATGTTGTTCGAAACCGGCTGGCGACCCTTCGCCCTCCTGCTGGTCGAGACCCTCTGGCTGGCCGGCACGCTTCTCACGGCCATCCTGCTGACTCGACCATCCTGACGGCCCGTGCGTTCAGGCGGGTGGCCGGTTCCGGTGCGGCAACACCCCGAGAGATCAGCCACCCCACACGATCGACCCGACGACGAGGCTCGTCACCAGCAGGATGACGATGACCCGGAAAGCTTCCCTCGCCTTGCGAGCACGCTCGAGATCGATGTCCATGCTACGGACCGCAGTGCACTGCGGGCTCGGTATCCGCAAAGTCCGGCATGGCATGTGCCTGGAGCCGTACCGACCGAACGGTGCCGAGGCGCACCAGACTTTCCATGGCAAGTGCGATGATCCAGACCAGCGCTCCGACGCCGAAGCCAATCCTTGAGATCGTTTTCATGTCGTCGGGGGCAGTGAAGGTTGGGAAAATTTTCCCATTTGCGCGTGCCCGCAAAGGTAGGACAACGCCGCAACTTTGAATCGGCGAGTTCCGGCTGACAGAGCCCCGACGGCTGCGCGCGACCCGCGCCCGTTTCAGATGCCGCGTGCGCGACGGTTCGACATGACGACGTTGTCCTTCCCGATGACCTGGCCTTCGCGCATCGCGGCGCCTTCGTCACGTTGGGCAGCGTGTCTTCGATGGGTGGGTACCCGATCGGCAGGCCGCGCACGAACCACAGCCCGTGCGTGGTTGCGAAGCGGCGGTATCCGGTGACGCACGGTTGCATCAAATAGTGCGTGCGTTCTACTCTTTTTGGCTAGGCTTCAAAGCCCCGCCAGCTCGTCACGTCGCCAGATCTTCGGCGGCGCGTGGCGCGGGGACCCATCCATTCATGGCGATCAGGACAGCGATGAAGCGCAGAGACATTCTCAAATGGTCGACCTCGATGAGTGGCCTGGGCCTGCTGGCGGGCAAACCTTCTGCCGCATCGGCGGCAGTGCCCGTTCTCAAGCCGACCTTGCCACAGAAGACCGATCTGATCGCAGCCGCAGCGCGCCGGCTCCAGCTGATCGGGCAGCAGGCGCTCTACCTTTGGACCGAATCGCACATCAACCTCGCCGGGGTGCCCATGGCGGCCGTGGTGCCACCCGGCGAGTTGCCCACACTCGAGCATCAACTCAAGACGACGGCGCTCGCGGTCGAGGCGGTCACGAATTTCGCGGCCTCGTTCGCCACCACCGGCGCGCTGGCGACGAGCAGCCTGCAGTCGCTTGACAATCTGCGCAGTCGACTCGCGGCCGCCCAGGTCAGCTTCGACAGCCTTGCAGCGAGCAACGCCGGCGTGCAGAGCTTGCCTGCGGCGGTACTGACCCTGCTCGGAAGTCTCACGAGCACCGTGGATGACATTGGCACCCAACTCAAGCAGATTCACGGCAACCTGCTGGTCCAGGGCACGCAAGGCAGCCAGACCAAGACGGTGGCGCAATACGATGCGCTGTTCGTGACGATCGAGAAGCCCTCGATCGCGCAACTGTTGCGCGACAACGATGCATTCGCCTCTATGCGAGTGGGCGGGCCCAACCCGATGCTCATCAAGCGGGCACTCTCGCTGCCGGGCAAGTTTCCGGTAAGCGACTTGCAATACCGCCGGGCCATGGGCAGCAACGACAGCCTGCTCGAGGCTGCCGGCAGCGGCCGGCTCTATGTGCTCGACTACGAAGGCCTGGGCGACATGGCGCCAATGGGGCCCGTGAGCAAGCCTCTCACCGGCACGGGGTATGGCTACGCGCCGATCGCGCTGTTCGCCCGCCCGAAGAGCGGCCGCTCGCTGGTGCCGGTTGCGATCCAGTGCGGGCAGGATCCGTCGCTGAGTCCGATCTTCGTGCGCGTCGATGACACGACCGACGCCGAGGCGTACTGGGCCTGGCAATCGGCCAAGACGGCGGTGCAGGTCGCGGACTTCAATTACCACGAAATGTTCGTGCATCTGGGGCGGACCCATCTGATGTCCGAGGCGTTCGCGATGGCGACTCAGCGCCAGCTCGCAGTCGCGCACCCATTGAGCCGGTTGCTCGCACCGCATCTCGAAGGCGCGATGTTCATCAACGAAGCGGCCACGCTGCTCATCATGGGGTCGCTCACGACGGGTGACGTGATCCTGACGGCGCCGATCGAGACGCTGCAGCGCGAGTGCGGGCGTGACCGGCTGGCCTACGACTTCTACGACAACATGCTGCCCAACGATCTGCGCGCCCGTGGCGTGGACAACACCGACCAGTTGCCAGACTACCCCTACCGCGACGATGCACTGCTGATCTGGAACGCGATCAACCATTGGGTCGGCGAGTACGTCGCCGTGTACTACGCGAACGACGGCGACGTGACGGGCGATTACGAACTCAAGGCCTGGGCCGCCGAATTGGCCCAGAGCGGCAAGGTCAAGGGCTTCAGGCCCATCACCACGCGCAGCCAGCTGGTCACCGTGGTCACGGCGATCATCTTCAATGCCAGCGCGCAGCACGCGGCGGTCAACTTCCCTCAGTCTTCGACCATGACCTACGCTCCGTTCAGCGCAGGCACGGGCGGCGCGCCGGCGCCCGCTGCGGCCGCGGGGCAAACCCAGGCGAGCTGGTCGCAGCTGTTGCCCTCCAGGCTTGCGGCGCAGGAGCAGATCCTGCTGTTCCACATCCTCGGCGGCGTGTACTACCGGACGCTCGGTGAGTATCGCGACAGCGCCTTTCCGTATCCGCCGGTTCTGCTCGACCCTGCGATCACGAGCCCGGGCGGACCCCTGGATCGCTTCCGCAGCGCGCTGGCCGGCATCGAGAGCGCCATACAGCAACGCAATGCGGTGCGAACGCGGCCTTATGAATACCTGCTGCCGAGTCGCATCCCGTCGAGCACCAACATCTAGCCGTCATCGGGGCTCGATGACGCCCGGTTTCACCCGGCTTGCCGTTGTCGCTCCCTGTCTGCCAGCAAGTCGACGAAAGCGCGGACCTTCGCAGGTCGAAAGCGCGCCGCCGGGAAGACCGCATGGATACCGCCGGAAGGCAGATGCCATTGCGGCAGGATATGCAGCAGACGCCCGGCGGCGAGATCATCGGCGACCACATAGTCCGGCAGCACCGACAGACCCGCGCCCTGGCACGCGGCCTCGCGCACGGCGAGCGTGGCATCGAGAAAAATCGAGGCCTGCACATGCACGGTCTGGCGTTCGAGCTCGTTCAGCGAGAAGTTCCAATTGAGGTGGTCGCGCAGCGCGGTGTTGGCGATGAACGGCAAGCTGGCAATGTCTTCCGGACGACTCACTCCCGCCACCTGCCGCGCCAGCGTCGGCGACGCAACGAGCAATTGCCGGAAGGATCCGATCTTTCGTGCCTGCAGGCCGGTCTCGGCCAGCCACCCGACACGAATCGCCAGTTCGATGTTGCCGGCCATGATGTCCAGCGTCTGATCACTCAGAACTGCATCGACCTTGCACGCGGGATAACGGTTGACGAACGAGGCAATGGCCGGCACGACGGCGCCGACGCCATAGTCGACTGGCGCTGTGAGCCGAAGCATCCCGGACGGCTCTGCGGATGTTTCGGCCAGTTCGTCGAAGGCATCTTCTGCCTCGCGCAGGATCATCGCGCAACGCAGGTAGAAGGCGTGCCCCGCTTCGGTGGCCCGCACCTTGCGCGTGGTGCGCACCAGCAGCGAGGTGCGGAACTCGCTCTCGAGCCGGGCAACCTGCTGGCTGACCACGGCCTTGGTGATGCCCAGGCGCTCCGCCGCCGCAGTGAACGAACCGGTTTCCACCACGGCCACGAAGTAGGCCAGCCGCCTCAGGTTGCCCAGTCCTCCCAGGCCGGCTTCATTCGAATTGTATGTTTTAAGCATACATTGTGTTTACCAGGTATGTATTTGAGAGTCAATTGACCCGGCCTACCATCGGCGCCAAGCAACGAAGCGACCCCATGGACACGACCCTGAACTACCTGTACGACCCGCTGTGCGGCTGGTGCTATGGCGCCACGCCCGCTGTCGCCGGCTTGCTGGCGGTGTCCGGCGTCACCATCGAACTGCTGCCGACGGGCCTTTTTTCTTCTGACGGTGCGAGGCCGATGGACGATGACTTCGCGGCGTATGCCTGGTCGAACGACCAGCGCATCGAGCGCCTGACCGGGCAACGCTTCACCGAGCACTATCGCCATCGAGTTCTCGGTGATCGCCAGCAGCTTTTCGACAGCGGCCCCGCGACGGTGGCGCTGACTGCCGTGTCGTTGACCGCACCGACCAGAGAACTGGATGCCCTCAAGGCCGTCCAGCGTGCGCGCTACGTGGAAGGCGGCGATGTGACGTCGCTGGCGACCTTGGCCGGTCTGCTGGAGGCGCTCGATCTCAAAGAGGCCGCCGCGAGGTTGACGCACCCTGATGCGGATCTGCTCGTCGCGAACCGCGCCCGCATCGGCCGAGCCAGAGCGTTGATGCAGGAGTTCGGCGCTCGCGGCGTGCCGACCTTGATTGCCGAGTGCGGCGCGAAGCGCTGGATGCTGAACGCGGCGGCTGCCTATTCCAACCCGCAGGCATTGATCAGCCAGCTGGAAGCGGCTTGAGTCGCGCCCGCGCCTGTCACCCCGCCTGTCCCGGCACCCCTTTCATTCAACATCAACTCGGTAGAAGGAACACCGCATGACAACGCGAAGAGACGTGATCAAGACTGTAGCCGCCGCGGGTGTCGCGACGGCCGTCCTAGGAGTGAAAACCGCCATGGCTGCAAATACCCCCCTGACCTGGAAGCATTTCCCCGCCGGCGAGCACGGATTCTTTCGTGCCCCGGTGCTGATTTCCGGCGCGAGCGAGGCCGTCCTGATCGATGGCGGCTTCACGCTTCCCGACGGCAAAGCGCTCGTCGAGGCCGTCAAGGCCAGCGGCAAGACGCTCACGACCATCTACGTCAGCCAGAGCGATCCCGACTACTACTTCAGTCTGGCGCCCATCAAGGCGGCGTTTCCCGGGGCCAAGGTGATCGCCGCACCAGCCACGATCGCGGCCATCAAGGGCAACGTGGAAAAGAAGCTGGCCACCTGGGGCCCTCAGCTCAAGGAGAACGGTCCGCAGGCCGTCGCCGACATCGTGATGCCCGACGCCTTCGAGGGCCGGGCACTCACCCTGGAAGGCCAGGCCATCGAGATCATGGATGCCGATGGTCTTGCGAATCGCCGCTACATCTGGGTGCCTTCGCTCAATGCCATCTTCGGCGGTGTGCTGCTGTTTTCCGGCGTTCACGTGTGGACCGCCGACACGCAGGGCGCCGAAGGCCGCGCGGCTTGGGTGAAGACGCTTGACGCGATGCTTGCGCGCAAGCCTGCCGTGGTCGTCCCAGGCCACATGGCGCCCGGTGCTGCGACAGATGCAACGGCAATTCGCTACACCCGCGACTACCTCGCGGCGTTCGAGGAAGAACTGGCGAAGGCCGCAGACAGCGCCGCCCTCATCGCCGCGATGACCAAGCGTTATCCGAGCGCCGGCATGGGCGTGGCGCTGCAGATCGGCGCCAAGGTCGCCAAGGGCGAGATGAAGTGGGGTTGAGGCGGTGACGACGAACGTCGATGGCGGCGACCCCAGTCATCGGCGTAGTCGAACTCGAACGATGACGAGAAGGTGGCGCGACTGGGTTCGGGTCTCGCCGAGCTCGGACCCGCGGCTCGTCGACTGCGTTGGATGCGTTGACGCGCCACGTTTTCTCGCGGCCGGGGATGGTTTGGCAGGCCATGCCCTACCGAGGCGCCGTCTGCAGCAGCTCGGCAACTTCCCTCTTCCAGAATCTTGCGAAGTAGGCCGTCGCGTGACCGGCTGTCTGATCGCTCGCAGGTATCAGGAACGTTCGACCACGCGTCACCCGCTTGATCTCGCGCTCGAGAATTCCAAGCTCCGCAGGATTGCGCTCGTCATCGGCTGAGTTGATCGCCAACAGTTCGGCTCGGATCCTCTCCAGGCCCGCAGTCGCGTTGTAATCGCGCGAGGATTCGTATTGATAGAGAACATCGTTGGCGTCAGCGGAGAAGGGGGCTGCCAGCCGCTGGTTGACGATGCCATCGGCCCGTTGGCGCGTAGGTGCAGCCTTCTGCAGCGCCAGATTGCCACCCAAGGTGGCAATGCCGTAGAACACTGAGGCGAATTGAGCGCTGGGAAGCGGCTTCGCGTAATTGCCATTCATCCATTCCGGATCCTTTCGGATGGTGTCGATGACAAGCCGCCGCAGCATCCAGTTCCGACCCGACATCTCGGTGGGAAGCGAAGCCATCGGGACTGCAATGTCCATCAGGTCTGGATACTTCTGGGCGAGTATCCATGTCTCCATGCCACCCATCGAGAAGCCCACGACGGCTCTCAGATGACGTATGCCAAGGTGCTCGGTCACCAGCCGGTACTGGGCATCCACCATGTCCTCGTACGTGTACTTCGGGAAGCCGGCGCGCAGACCGTCGGATGGCTTGCTCGACTTGCCGTGGCCGATCGCGTCCGCCAGGATGACGTAATAGCGGCTGGCGTCGAACGGCTGCCCGGCACCGAACAACTCGCCGCCAAAATCAGGCCCGAGCATGCTCGCTCCGGATTGCGTGGTGCCGTGCAATATGAGCACGGGTTCGCCCGTCGGGGCGCCGATCGTCGTGTAGTGAATCAGTAGTTCGGGAATCACTTCGCCAGATCGGAACCGGAAATCGCGGATGGTCCAGTCACCCTCTTTCGGCGTTGGAAACGCCGCGGCGTTGCCGGCAATGGCTGTGATGCTCATTGCAGCGGCCCAGACCGCTCGCAGAACATATCGGCTGATCTTCTTCATGTCTCTCCTCTTTGTGACCGCGAGCGCCCTGCTTCCGGCAACGACGTCGAGGGACTGGGCAAAGCCGCCATCGGCACACCTTCGACGAAGGCGCTGACGTCGCGGGACTCGGACGCCGCAAAGTGCTGCGCACCAGTCTAGGTGCCACCCCCGCGCGCGCTCTGTTCTGACGTGGACAAGTTGTGGTTCCACTGCAGACAAGTACTGCAGGTTCGACGATGAACGCACTCAAGTGCGATGGCTTCGTCGCAGGGTGGCTCGAGGCAGACGCCGAAGTCGCCAACGCGCACTTCGGATTGACTCACAGCGTATTTCCAACGAAGTCGCTTGGGCCGCAACCGCTTGTTCACGACGATGCCTCCCAACGACCCGAACAGCATCTTCTGTGCAGGGTCGATGCACAAACGGAGACCTGACGTTGGACAAGCAAATCGTCGACTACATCGTCGTCGGAGCCGGCTCGGCCGGTTGCGTGATCGCACACCGCCTCGTCAAAGCCGGCTGCTCGGTGCTGTTGCTCGAGGCCGGTCCGACGGATGCCGTCAAGTTCGTCAAGATGCCCGCGACCTTCGTCCGCGTGATCGGCACCGAGCGTTCCTGGGTCTACGAGACCACGCCGCAGCCGCATGCCAATGGCCGCAAGATGTACGTGCCTCAGGGCCGCATGAGCGGCGGCGGCAGTTCACTCAACGCGATGGTCTACATCCGCGGCGCGGCTGCCGACTACGACGCGTGGGCCGAAGCGGGCTGCACGGGCTGGTCGTGGAAAGACGTGCTGCCGATGTTCAGGCGCGCCGAAAGCAACATGCGCTTCTCCGGCGAGATGCATGGCACCGAGGGGCCGCTGCGCGTCAGTGACACGAAGTTCCGCCATCCCCTGAGCCTGGCCTTCCTCAAGGCCGCCCAGGAAGCGGGCCTGCCCTACAACGACGATTTCAACAGCGGTCGCCAGGAAGGGGTGGGCTTCTACCAGACCACGACCATCGACGGCACGCGGGGCAGCACTGCGGCGACCTACCTCGCGGCCGTGCAAGGTGACCCGAAGCTCACACTGGTCAACGGTGCGCACGTGCTGCGCGTGACGATGGAAGGCGGCCAGGCGACCGGTGTCGAGTACCGACTGGGCGACGGCACGACGAAGCGTGCGACGGCGAACCGCGAGGTCGTTCTGAGCGCAGGGGCCTTGGCCAGCCCCAAGCTGTTGCAGGTCTCCGGCATCGGCCCGGCGGAACACCTGCGGCGGATCGGCGTGCCGGTGCAGCACGACCTGCCGGGCGTCGGAGAGAACTTCCACGACCACCTCGAAATCATTGTCCACGGCCGCTGCCGCGAACCGATCAGCCTGCTCGGCCAGGACAAGGGCCTCACCGCACTGAAGCACGGGCTCCAGTGGGAATTGTTCAAGACCGGATTGCTCACTTCCAACGTCGTCGAGAGCGGCGGCTTCGTCGACACGACAGGCAGTGGTCGGCCGGACATCCAGTTTCACGTGCTCCCGGTGCTGGTCGGCGATGTCGACCGGCCGATGCCGGAGGTGCATGGCATCTCGATCGACCCGTGCTTTCTGCGGCCGAAGTCGAGGGGGCGCGTGCGAGCGAAGAGTGCCGACGCGATGGCGCAGGCGGAGTTCGACGGCGGCTTCCTCAGTGCACAGGAAGACGTCGACACGCTCGTGCGCGGCTTGAAGCTCTCGCGCCGGATTCTTCGCATGCCATCGCTGAACAAGGTCATCGCGGAAGAGCTTTATCCCGGCCCGAACGAGCACATGCCCGACGCCGAACTCGAGCAATTCGTGCGGCAGTACGCCAAGACCGTGTACCACCCCGTGGGCACCTGCCGCATGGGCACCGACGCGATGGCTGTCGTCGACCCGCAGCTGCGCGTGCATGGCATCGGCCGGCTGCGCGTATGCGATGCCTCCGTGATGCCGACGATCTGCAGCGGCAACACCAACGCCCCCACCATCATGATCGCCGAGCGCGGTGCCGAGCTGATGCTCGCGCGCTGACGGCGGCGGTGTCCTTCAACAACCCACCACCCACCACCGCCACATGAACACCCAAGACCTTACTCAGCAGGAACTGGCACGCCTGAGCTTCCTGTCGCGGCGCAGCCGCGGCAACTTCATCGATGGCGCATTCCGCGAGGCCCACGCCAGCGAGCGCATCGAGGTGGTTGATCCGGCCTCCGAGATGGTCGTGGCCGAGACGCCTGACAGCGATGCGGAGGACGTGAATGCCGCTGTCGCATCCGCTCGCCGCGCGTTGGAGGACTCCGCCTGGTCGCGCATGCGGCCGGCCGACCGCGAACGCATCCTTTTCCGCCTGTCGCAATTGATCGAAGAACATGGCGACGAGCTCAGCGCGATGGAGACCTTGCAGGGCGGCAAGCTGCAGGGCGTGGCGCGGATGATCGACGTCGGCTTCTCGGCCGAGTTCGTGCGCTACATGGCCGGCTGGGCCACCAAGCTCGAGGGCAGCACGCTGCAGAACTCGATCCCGTTTCCGCCCGGCGCCCGGTATCACACCTACACGCAGCGCGAGCCTGTCGGTGTCGTGGCGGCGGTCGTGCCGTGGAACTTTCCGCTCGCCATCGCGCTGTGGAAGATCGCGCCGGCGTTGGCCGCGGGCTGCACGGTCGTGGTCAAGCCCTCGCCCGAGACGCCGCTGACCGCGCTTCGCCTGGCCGCGCTGGCGATGGACGCCGGCCTGCCGGCCGGCGTGCTGAATGTCGTGTGCGGCGGCGGCGGCACAGGTGCGGCGCTGTGTGCGCACCCGGGCATCGACAAGATCAGCTTCACCGGCTCCACGCCCACGGGACGCGCCATCGGTCACGCCGCGGTGGACCACATGACCCGGTTCACGCTGGAACTCGGCGGCAAGTCGCCGATGATCGTGTTGCCCGATGCCGACCCGGCCGCCGCGGCCGTGGGCGCTGCGATGGGCATCTTCTTCAATCAAGGGCAGGTCTGCGCCGCCAGCTCACTGCTGTACGTCCACCGCAGCCTGTTCGACAAGGTCGTGCACGACGTGGCACGGCTGGCAGAGGGCATGCGCATCGGCTC
>Ga0070670_100006079_pt1 | contig 10209 bp, 5 predicted proteins | sample KBSS63metaG_FD_64665 | JGI IMG/M metagenome (GOLD analysis project Ga0070670, IMG submission 64665) | Switchgrass rhizosphere microbial communities from Kellogg Biological Station, Michigan, USA - KBS S6-3 metaG | ecosystem: Host-associated > Plants > Roots > Rhizosphere > Soil ... | reverse complement strand
ATAATCTCTTTTAGGTCGGCGGAGCGAGAGTCACCTTCGGCGGGACGGACAATCAGGTTGCCCTTGCGATTTACATCAAAGTATCCGGCGCCCCAGTTTTCGATGCCATAGGTTTCAAGCGTCTGCTCAATTGCCGTGGTCAATTCGCGGTCTCCTGACGTGCCTGCGAAGCTCGTTTGTACGTGAATCTTGAAGCAAAAGCGTAGTTGTACACATCCTGGCTCGAGTAGCGGAAAGAATGCTTGGATGGGGACGCTTAGGTCGGCAAATGTAACAGAAAAGGCGAGGTCGGTCTATCACTTTTTTGTTTCGGGAAACGCGTTTGGCGGGGCTAAGTAGCTGTTAACTTGCGGTTTAGCTCGGCGCGCAGGCCGATACAAGCAAAGAGTCCAGATCGTAGCGGGGAAGACGCTGCTGATCGGTCCGCAGCATCTCTCAACCGGAAAAAGTCGCCTATAACTTCCACACTTGACGACGTACCTTGTCCGGCCCCCAAATCTGTAATCGCGTAGCACCACGCGCTCATCTCGTCGTTAATACAATGAGAAGCTTCATAACTACCGTTATCCAACACGCACTGAGCATTCGCTTGAGGTGGTTGTCGGGTAAGAGTGGCATACACTTTTACCCCACAACCCCTCAGACGAAGTCTGGTCGAGGTTGAAGCCTATTGGTGTTAGCCATCCGGGTCTGTCCAAAAGCCGAAGCGCTAACGGCTTCTGTGCCTGGATCGGTATTCTCCTGTTTGGATTTCCTGGATCCGTACGAAGCGTGTGCCCTTTGTGCCATTGCAGGCCATCGCTGAAGCCAACTATTTCAACGGAAAAGGTTACCTCTGCAAGGTTTGGATCTCCACCGTGGTCCTTAATTCTATTTATTGCCCGATCCAACGATCCATTGTCGGGGGTCATTTGCACTTCATCGCCGGGATTTAGCACGGTGTGTTCCAACTGCTTCGAGCCCTTAAGGCTGGCGCTGAACAGTAGCGGTGAGCCTAGTGGCTTAAAGTATAAATAAGCCTGCAGCCCGACAATGATCTTATCGGATTTATTTCGCATTCTGATGCGAATGCGTTTGAACCAATCGGCACGATCTGTGAAATCGGCTTTATCACGGCCGTTGTTACCATTTCTGAATTTAACCTTGACCGCGTTTTTGATGGACACTCCACTCACCTCCAAATCAACCAGTTCCAGAGGTTCGTCACCGTATCGTTCAAGATCTAGAGCCTGTTTTTCTCCTTGTTGAGCAGAGGGGTTGATGGTATTTGGTAGCGAGTAGAAGGAAAAACCGACGACAACGATCATTGCCGCCGCAAACAATATTTGCTTTGGAGCACGAGTCATGATGAAACTCCTTAGATTGGGTGTAAGGTGAGCGGCTGATTGCGTGAGCGTCTATTGACGTCGGCAGAGGAGCCTGATGATTCTGGGGGATTTCCAGCGGCGTTATACGCCCACGTCTTCGGGATGTCAATTATATCGTTGAAATAATCTGAGTTGTTCATCAAAGCCATTGACATTCAAATCCGCGTCACTATAATGCATACTTTTTTACGCGCCGTGGCGGTAATGACGTTCGGCCTTTCCTTAGCCAGTTCCGGCTCGCAAACACACTTCGCGCCAACAACGACCTCGGGGCGAAGAGCACCCCTGACACTCCCTTTTTCAGCGTCACTTAATTCGCTTTTCTCTGTGCATCCTCCGTGTCCTCTGTGTCTCTGTGGTAATTGTTTTAAGACAAATCACCACAAAGACACAGAGAACACAGAGGTAGCACAAAGAAGAACTTCATTTACCCTTCAGGAGAACTCATGACTGCAAAGAACGTTTTGAAATTCGCCTCCGATCAAGGCGCAAAATTTGTTTCCGTCAGATTCACCGACCTGCCCGGCTCCTGGCAGCACCTGACGTTTCCCATCGGCGAACTCGGTGAAAGTAACTTCGAAGACGGCTTCGGTTTCGACGCTTCTTCGATTCGCGGTTGGGCCGCCATCCACGAATCAGACATGCTGCTGGTGCCAGACGCCGAGCGCATGTGGATGGATCCGTTTGCCGACCAGCCGACGCTTTGCCTGATCGGCAATGCGGTCGATCCCATCACCAAGGAAGGCTACCCGTTTGATCCGCGGTCGGTCGCCGTGCGCGCGGAAAACTACCTGAAGTTTTCCGGCCTGGCTGATGTCGCTAACTTCGGACCTGAAGCCGAGTTCTTCGTCTTCGACTCGGTCAAGTTTCATAACGAACAACAGTCCGCCGGCTACACCCTAGATTCCGACGAAGGCCACTGGAACACGGGCCGCGATGCGAACGAGTTTCAAGGCTCCAATCTTGGTTACCGAATTCGCCCGAAGGAAGGCTACGTGCCAGTGCCGCCGACTGACACGCTCAGCGATCTGCGCTCGGAGATTTCGCTCACGCTCGCCAATTGCGGCGTTACGGTTGAATGTCATCACCACGAAGTCGCTACTGCCGGCCAGTGTGAAATCGACTTTCGCTTTTCCACCTTGCTCGGCACTGCCGACAACCTGCAGATCTTCAAATACATCGTTCGCAATACTGCTTATCAATACGGCAAGGCCGCGACGTTTATGCCGAAGCCGCTCTATGGCGACAACGGTTCGGGAATGCACTGTCACCAATCTCTTTGGAAGGGCGACAAGCCGCTGTTTGCCGGCGACGGTTATGCCGGACTTTCGGAGATGGCGCGCTTCTACATCGGCGGGCTGCTGAAGCATGCGGCGGCGGTGGTTGCGTTTGCTGCTCCCACAACCAACAGCTACAAACGTCTGGTGCCTGGGTTCGAAGCGCCGGTCAATCTCGCTTACTCGGCCCGCAATCGTTCAGCCGCCATTCGTATCCCGATGTTTTCAACCAATCCAAAACTGAAGCGTTTGGAATTTCGTCCGCCCGATCCTTCGTGCAATGCGTACCTGGCGTTTTCGGCGATGCTGCTCGCGGGTATCGACGGCATTCAAAACCGGATCGATCCGGGCGAACCGCTCGAGAAGGACATCTACGATCTCTCGCCAGAAGAGTTGAAAGATGTGCCGACGCTGCCGGGTTCGCTGGACGAGTCGTTGAAAGCGCTCGAGGCTGATCACGACTTCCTGCTCAAGGGCGACGTTTTTAGTCAACAGTTGATTGAGCGTTGGATTAGTTACAAGCGCGACAAAGAAATAACGCCGCTGCGGATGCGTCCGCATCCGCTGGAGTTTTCGCTGTACTTTGATATTTAAAAAAGATGTCCAACGTCCAATGTCCAATGTCCAATGTCCGAGAGCGTCGAGGTAATGCTGGCGGAGTTCGCCCCAGCGGGGCGAGATGTTTATAGCCTGACGTCACGCTATTAATCTCGCGCTCCGAAGGAGCGCAACAACCTGGCTCATTAGCAGCGTGAAAAAGTTTCGCTCCTCACGGAGCGAGGAATTTGAAGGATCGTTTGTTCTATAAACATTTCGCTCCTACAGAGCGAAGAGCAAGTTCGCGCTACACTTCCAACTTGAAGAACTCTGAACTGCTTGAATCTATTTGTTGGACGTTGGACATTGGACGTTGGACTTCAGAAGGAGGTAGTTGATGATAAAAATCAATTGGGCTCGAGTGATAATCGGTGGTCTGGTGGCGACGGTCATCCTCTTTGTCACCGACGGGTTTCTTCACGAGCGCATCCTTAGCGCAGATTGGCAGGCGGTTTACCACGCGCTCGGAGCCACACCGCCGCAACACAATCCGGCCGCGCTGCCTTACTTCGTTGTCTTCGAACTCGGTCGCGGCCTGATTTCGATTTACCTCTATGCCTTGATGCGGTCGTGTTGTGGACCAGGGCCGAAGACCGCGGCACTGGCCGGCGTGGTGGCGTGGATTGCGTTTTCAGTTACGGGACCGGCGCAGTTCATTCCGCTCGGGTTCTTTTCGAATGCGCTTTGGGTCAAGGTTGGAGCGTTTCAGTTGATAACCTCGGTTATCGCCGCGATCGCCGGCGCAGCGCTCTACAAAGACGCCTAAAAACGTCCAAAGTCCAACGTCCAATGTCCAACGTCCAACGTCCAACGTCCGGACATTCGACGTTGGACTTTCGACTCAGGCGTCGAGTGGCATTCGACTAGTTCAGAGTTCAACCTTTTAGGTTGTGTTTTTCGAATCGCCCGCAAGCTGAAGCTTGAACTCTAAACTGCCTGAAGCCCGCGGACGTCGGACGTTGGACATTGGACATTGGACATCCGAAGATGTCGGCGTGCAAATTCTGGACGCGAAAGTTGAATCTCTGGTCCGCGATCTGCCGGATGAAACCGGCGCCCGCCTATTTTTAGAGCGGCTTGCAAACGAACAGCCCCGCGCCTTTCAAAAACTCCTGCGCGAGCCGGCGCTCCTTTCCGATTCTCTTGCGCTCGCCGCCTGGAGCCCGCTGCTCGCCACAACCTTAGAACAGAATCCTGACTACTTTTCCTGGCTATTGCGCGAGCGCGCCGACGTGCGTGTGCGCTCCCGCGAGCAGCTAAAGGAATCACTGGCGCGGTTCGCGCTCACGCATTCGACCTTAACTCCACAGGTTTTGTTTGCGCGCTTTCGCCGTCGCGAGCTGTTGCGAATTTATCTTCACGACATTCGGCGCGCGCATGCGCTCGTCGAAACTACCGAGGAACTTTCAAACCTCGCCGACGCGATTTTGGATTACGCCTTAAGCCTGGCGCGTCAGGACCTCGACAATCGTTACGGCGCGCCGCTGCGCGACGAGCGCGGGCGAATCGCCACCGCGGAGTTTTGCATCGTCGCCCTCGGCAAGCTTGGCTCCTGCGAGCTCAACTACGCTTCCGACATCGATCTGGTTTTCATCTATTCCGACGAAGGCATGACCGCCGGTTCCAGCGAGCAAGGCAAACTCAGCAACCGCGAATACTTCGTCAAACTTTCTGAGGCCGTCAGCAAACTGGTGGGCCACCCGTCGGGCGAAGGCGCTGCCTATCGCGTCGATCTGCGTCTAAGGCCGCACGGCCGCGACGGCGCGCTCGCTTGTTCGCTTGATGAAGCCGTGAAGTATTACCGCAGTGCCGCGCAAGCCTGGGAACGTCAGGCGCTGATTCGCAGCCGGGCTGCCGCCGGTTCGAATTCGCTCTTCACGAGATTCGCCGCTGCGGTCGAGCCGCAGATTTACCGTTCCGAAGTTTCGGTGAATGAGGCGCTGGCCAGCGTCCGCCTGGCGAAACAAAAGATTGACCGCAGCGTCGCCGCGCGCAATGCGGGTTTCAACGTCAAACTCCAACGCGGTGGCATTCGCGAAATAGAATTCATTGCCCAGGCCTTGCAGCTGGCCCACGGCGCGGGTGATGAGTGGCTGCGCGTCACGCACACGCTCATCAGCCTCGGCCGGCTCGCCGATCGCCATCTCATTTCACAAGCCGAGCGCTCGGAATTGTCAGACGCTTACATGTTTCTGCGCACCCTTGAGCATCGACTCCAGATGGAGCAGGGACTGCAAACACATACGGTTCCGCAAACTGAGCCACAACTATCGCTCGTCGCCCGGCGTCTCGGTTTTGCCACAGTTGCAGAATTCGAAGCGGCATTGAAGACGCATACGACGAACGTGCGCCGCGCCTACGATCGAGTTTTCGGTGACAATGACGCCTCGTTCACCGAGTTGCGCGAAAACGAAGCGGACGATCCGGCGGCAGTTTTGCCTGACGCGCGCGATGAATTTCGCTTGCTCGATTCGGCGGCAAGAATATTTCTTCCGCACCTCGCGCCAAGTCAGGACGAAGCGACAGACGCTGCAAGCCTTGCTCGGCAACTGCGTGAAGTGGCGAGGCACTCGCAGAATCCCGCGCGCGCGGCACTGCTCACTGCTCGTGTAGCAGCGTCGCTGGAAAAGTTTGAAGGTCCACTCGAGTTGTCAACACAAAACTTAACCGCACTCGTACGGCTTTGTAGCGCGTCCGACTTTTTCGGCGAGATGGTCGCGAGCAATCCGCCTCTCGTTCGTTCGCTGGAATCCGCGGCCTCGCGACGGCGACGGCGAGACTATCGAGCCTTATTGCGCGCCGCTGTCGATCCGGAGAAGAGTTTTTCGGCAGAGTTGTCGGCCTTGCGACGCGAATGGTCGCGGCTGCTGCTGGAAATGGGTGCTGAAGATGCTGGCGGATTGCTGCCACTCGCCGCTTCAAACGAACAACAGACCGAGCTGGCCGTGGCTAGCATCAATGTCGCATTTCTGATTGCGCGCCGTGAGTTGGTGCGACGATACGGTGCGCTCGCGGGCGGCCCGCGTTTGAGTGTTCTGGCCCTGGGCCGGCTCGCCAGCGGCGGTGTTGATTACGGTTCAGATCTCGATATCGTCATCGTTTACGATTCACTCGTTTCTTCTCCCGTGGCTGCGTTGACGCAGGACGAAGCCTATGCCCGTCTCTGCGAGCTGATGATCGCGGCCCTTTCCAGCGTCACGCGTGAAGGTTATCTCTATCGAGTGGATCTGCGGCTGCGTCCCAACGGCAAGGATGGCCCGCTCGTCATCAGCTCCGAGGGTTTCCTGGATTATGTCAGGCAGCGCAGCGCGGTTTGGGAGTGGCTGGCTTACGTGAAGCTGCGCGCGGTGGCCGGCGATTTGGAGCTGGGCAAGATGATCGAAACGCATGCGCGCCACGCGATTCACGAGAAGGCGCGCGCGGCCGACGCCCAGGAGCTCAAACAGGAGACACGCCGCGTTCGTGAACGACTCGAGTGGGAGAAGGGAAGAAGTTTTGCCCGGAATGGGCGTGCATCCGCGCGGGCGCAAGGCGAAGTGGACATTAAATACTCAGCGGGCAGCATGCTCGATGTGTATTTCGCGACGCGCTATTTGCAACTGCGCGACGATGTTTCAGACGAAGGCGAGAATCGTTCGACGCTGACAACGCTCCGGCGGCTTGAAGCCAACGGCTCTCTGGAGACGCGCGATTACGAAGCGCTCAGTAAGGGATATGAACTGCTTCGCTCGGTGGATCATCAGCTGCGTTTGATTGTTGGCAAAGTCGCGGTGCTGCCGTCAACGGACTATCATGTGTTTCAGGAGATCGCTCAGCGCCTGGATTTTTCCAGCCCTGCCGTGCTTGGAGAAACCTTGCGCGAGCGCATGCGCGCGATCCGCGAGGCTTATGATCGAATTACCGCCTGACAAATCAGTATCCGCAGATTACGCAGATTTCACAGATTCATAAACTGTGAGCCCGTGAAGGCATATTCCAGTTCCTAAATCTGGGGATCTGCGTAATCTGCGGAAGGTGAGCTACGCATCAGCCTCATTTGCGCCCGTCTCAAACCAGCAGCGCGTGCACCAACGATGCATTCGCTCGCGCTCGGTAGCACTGTAATCAGCCGACGCCGGTAGCCGTCTCACCACCTCGCGTTCATCGTCGCTAAGTTCATCCCAAACCTGCAGCCTTCCTTCCTGGCAACGTGGACAGTTTCGGTCACTGTTCAATTCAATGCTCCTCCTAAAAGTACGTCGTAATTTCTCTGTGGGTCCTTTATGATCTCTGTGTCTCTGTGATCGATTCAAATCGGTGCAGTAGCCCGACCGTCAGGAAGGGCTCATTGTTTCAACGCTCTCTAAGCCCCTCCCTCCCTTACGGTCGGACTACTGCCACGGCCCTGCGGTGGCACAACTTTAGACGCTACTCCGCAAAAATGCTTGTTTACGTAAAATTCTCAATCGTGTAACTTGTTATTAGGTTCTGGTGTTTACAACCGAAAGTCAAACCAGAGCATCAACAAAGTGACCAGGGTTTTCAGTTAAGCGGACAGGACACAAAACAGCAACATGTTCCGAATCAAAGCTTCATACACCGGCCAGTTGGAATTGAAAACGACACTCGAGCGCGCGCGCGAATTTTTTGGCGAGCTGCGCAACTTCGCCGACTTGATGCCAGGCATCGAGGGCATTCGCAAAGAGTCTGGCGGCATCGTGCGCTGGTCGGTGCGCGCGGAAGTGCCGGTCATCGGTTCAGTGCAGGCCAGCTTCGCGGTCCGCAAGACTGAAGATCGTCCGGAGCGACTCGAATGGTCGCCGGCCGGTTCGGAGATGAAAAACTATTTGCGCTACGCGGCGGCGTTTGAAGTGCGCGGGCACAACGTCTTGATCAAAGTGTCGCAGCATGTGGAGCTTCGCCGCGCACACGCGCGTGAGCTGCATCGGCTGGCGGCGCTGGTTGGCGAAGGCGCGATCAGTTCCGAAATGCAGAAGCGAGTGCAGGAGATGATTCGGACTTTTCTTGAACGCGCGCAGGCGAAACTCGAAGGCGAGTCGGCGATCGAACAGGAAGCGACCTAAATTAGCCGCGGATTTACGCGGAATAAAACGCGGATCGGAAAAAGCATTTATACTGCTTAAGTCTTATTCCGATCCGCGTTTATCTGCGTAAATCCGCGGCTAATCTTTCTGGGGAGACGCGCGGCCAATTTTATGTCCGTAGCTAATCATGTTCGCAAAAATCCGATACGCTCCCGGCAATCCCGCGCGCAGCTCGCGATACCAAACCATGCTGGTGTAGATGTAATTACCTTTGCCGTACGGCGCTACCAGCAGCCCGCCGCTTAGCGGCTTCTCACCCGGATCGTTTGTCGAAAACAGCGCCACGTAGTGCGCGTCCCACTCCCGCGGATAATAAAGTCCGCGCTCCTGGATCCAATTCGCAAAGTCTGCTTCCGTAATCACGTTAGGAAAGGTTAACAACGGATGTCGCGGCTGCAGAAAGGTGATTGGCGCGGTTTCGTCAGTTACGCGTTTATCGTCCAGCAGAATTGGATAAGGCGCGAGCTGTGGGCGGTTCTTTTTCTCGTCCGGGTTCCACTCGTTATCCTTGTGATAGAAAACGATCAGCGTTCCGCCCGCTTCCGCGAAGGCGAGTAGTTTTGCGTTGGCGCCAATCAGTTCCGGGTGTGCTTCGTAGCCGCGGTTATCAACTATGATGGTGTGATAAACCGACAAGTCTGCAGTTTTGATCTCGTCAATTGTCAGCGCTTTCGCTTTCACTCCTAATGCCGCCAGCGAATGCTCGAGCGTCTGGTCGAAACTCGGAATGTAACCGACGCTCAATCCCGGCGCGACGCGCGCGTTACTGAAAGCGACAGAAACATTGCGCCTGGTGACCGCGGCGCCGGCTGAATCCTTAATCGTTAGAGCGGCGCTATTGGAACCGGTGTTTGAACCAGCGCGCGTATTCGCAAACGGCGCCGCATTCGATTTCAATTCCACCGCGCGGGCTTCCCCGGGATTAATCGAAAAATTTGCGCCGACCGCGGAGATACCCAAGCCGGCACTGCTCAACTCCAGCGTGCCGCGGAAGGGCGCCGCCTGATTGTTCCTAACCAGGGTAGTGAGCGTCAGCACGTGATCGCCGCGAGCCGAGGTCCAAACAATAGGCGTCGGCGAAATCTTCTTTATCTCCACGGCTGGCGCAACGTCGAGCATCGTCTCGGCGTTTACCGAAAACTTCGCGCCGTCAATTTCCAGATCGGCGCGCGCGGAAACACGCTTGCCGAGAAAAGTTCCATCGTACAGATGTTCTTCACGGGGCACTGTGATCGCGGCATGCTTTGGAGTTGACTCATCAATCGTCATGACGGTTTCCGTGTCAGGCAACAAAACGTCCGCTGTTTTCAGACGCACGTTTTCACCCCAGCCGCTAAAACGCAGGCTGTCCAAATGCGAGCCACCGATCCCATAGTTTGCCAGCGTGATCGAGAAAGTTGTCGGGACACCGGGAATAAGCACTGCATTTTGCGGACTAACCGACAAAGAAACGCCGGCCGCAAGTGCGAGCGCGCGATCGGCGCGAGCTTCAAACAAACGAAACCGTTCGATGTCTTCAATCGTTCCGGTCGGAGCCGTTTGACTCGCGCGCCAATCGACGAGCGCCGCCAACACTCGATCCTGTCTATCGAGGAAATCAGTCAAGGGCTTGCCGTCGATGGTTGGCGGCGACACCTTCTGAGCAAACGTCGCGGGCAATTCGAGCCCGGCGAGAGGGGTGACGGCATTCTCGGTTAAAGGACGGGCGCCGGCAGCTTCGCGTATAAGTCGATACCGTATCGGCGGAAGCTTGCCGCCTTCAATCCGTCGCGCGCGCATCATGTCTGCGATTGTTTTGGGCCAGGGACCCTGGGTGGCGTGTTGTTGCAACGCCGCCAGAGCTTGTTCGGCAAATGAGGTGCCGCGCACCGGATCGAGTTCATT
>Ga0070670_100006070_pt1 | contig 10217 bp, 10 predicted proteins | sample KBSS63metaG_FD_64665 | JGI IMG/M metagenome (GOLD analysis project Ga0070670, IMG submission 64665) | Switchgrass rhizosphere microbial communities from Kellogg Biological Station, Michigan, USA - KBS S6-3 metaG | ecosystem: Host-associated > Plants > Roots > Rhizosphere > Soil ... | reverse complement strand
TGCGGCTGCCTCTACTCCGACTTATTCGGAGATTCTTGGCAAGACGTTAGGCAAATTTGCGGACACCAACCGCAAGATTGTGGCCATTACGGGTGCGATGCCGAGCGGGACGGGGCTCGGTTTTTTCCAGGCGCAACATCCGGATCGCTACTACGACGTCGGGATCGCGGAAGAGCATGCGTCGCTCTTCGCCTGCGGGCTGGCCACGCAGGGGTTGAAGCCTTTCCTAACGATCTACTCCACCTTCATGCAGCGCGCCTACGATATGATCATTCACGATATCGCGCTGCAAAATCTCAACGTTGCGCTCTGCATGGATCGTGCCGGCCTGAGCGGCGACGACGGCCCGACGCACCACGGCGTTTTCGACATCGGCTACCTTCGCCACGTGCCCAACATCGTTCATATGCAGCCCAAGGACGAAGATGAATTCGTGGACATGCTTTGGACGATGGCCAACTACAATTCCGGCCCGATCGCGGTCCGTTACCCGCGCGGCGCCGGGACCGGCGCGAAGCCAAAGGCGACGCCGAAGTTGCTCGAGATCGGCAAAGCCGAAGTGGTGCAGCACGGTAAGGACGTGGCCATTTTCGGTCTCGGCAACATGTTCGAGATGGCCCAGGAAGCGGCCAAAAAACTGGAGGCGCTAGGGGTCTCGGTCGCGCTCATCAACCCACGCTGGATCAAGCCCCTCGACACCGGCACGCTGGAATTTTTCGCGCGCAGCGTGCAGGTGCTTTGCACGATCGAGGATCATGTTTTGCATAACGGCTTCGGTTGTGGCGTGATCGAGCATCTGCACACGCAAATGATCAATACCCCGGTGGTGCGGATCGGATGGCCGGACCAATTCATCGAGCACGGGACCATTCCGATCCTGCGCCGGAAGCACGGCCTAACGAGCGATACCCTGGTCGAAAAAGTGCTGCCGTTGCTGAAAAAACGGCCGGAAACAACGCGCTCCAGCGCGGCCTGAGCGGACCCGGTTGTGCCGGCGATCGAAGCCTCTGGGCTGACCAAAGTTTACCGGACCTACCGCAAAGAGAGCGGTCTCCGGGGTGCGATCAAGGGGCTCGTTAGGCGACGCCACGATGAAACACGGGCGGCGGACAGCATTTCTTTCACGATCGAGGAGGGCGAGCTGGTTGGTTTTCTCGGCCCGAACGGCGCCGGCAAAACGACCGTGCTGAAGATGCTCTCCGGCCTGCTCAATCCGACCTCGGGTCAGGCGCGCGTGCTCGGGTTCGTCCCCTGGGAACGGCGCGATGAAATGAAACGGCAGTTCAGTCTTCTCATGGGCCAGAAGAACGCGCTTTGGTGGGATCTGCCCGCGCAGGAGTCACTCGAATTGAACCGCGCCATTTACGGGATCGATCGCGAACGGTTCAAGAAAGTCGTCGGCGGCCTGAGCGAGCTGCTCGAAGTGCAGGACAAGATGAATGTGATGGTGCGCGAGTTGTCGTTAGGCGAACGCATGAAGATGGAGCTCATCTCGGCCCTCATTCACGAGCCGCGCGTTCTTTTTCTCGACGAGCCGACGATCGGTCTCGATGTCGTGAGTCAAAAGCGGGTGCGGGAATTTCTTCGCCTCTACAACCAGGAGCATCGCATCGTCACGATGCTGACCAGCCATTACATGCAGGACATCGAGGAACTCTGCCACCGTGTCATCATTATCGATCACGGCAAAATTTTCTTCGATGGCCCGCTCAGCCAGATTATCGACCGATTCTCCGGCCACAAAATCATCAGCCTGACGTTTGCCGAAAAGCAGGAGCGCGATTTTTCTACGCTTGGTGAGGTGGTGGAGAAAACGCCGCTGAGCGTGCAGCTCAAAGTGCCGCGCGCGCGGGTGACAGAGGTTGCCCGGCAACTGCTCAGCGCCTGTTCCGTCTCCGACATCAACGTGCAGGAATTGCCGGTGGAAGATGTGATTCGCCAGCTTTTCGGCGAGCGCAGCGCGGAAAATCGCAGCGCGCCATCAACACCCGCCTGATTCGCTCAGGTCCACGACCGCGCCATCGATACTTTCAATTCGTGGGCGTAGGCGGGATTCACCTCGAACTCAAAAGTCACCATCTCTGTCGAAGTCACCTGCTCCCGATACGGTTTGCTTTCGACATAGCCGGCGGCGAGGAGCGCGTTCAGGATGTCGGTGACGTCGTCGGCCTGAATATGGGTGTATTCGACAATCTCCGAGCCAAGCATGGCATTGGCGAAGCCGAGCGCCTTCAAAACTGCCCGTTCACGGCCGCTGAGTTTAATTCGCCGCATCATCAGAAAGGGAAGCAATTGGCATACCGGGAGCCCCGCGGCACAATTCTTTACTCCGCGCGCCTGCTCCGTAACTTCCCAGTCCCATGCCTGTCTCCGAGGAACATATTAGGGAAGCGCTCAAGGCGGTGAAATATCCCGGCTTCAGTCGCGACATCGTTTCTTTTGGGATCGTGAAAGGGATCGAGTTGCGGGATGGCAATGTGACCGTGCAGTTGGCCCTCGCCACCAATGACCCCAACGTTCCGCAGACGATCAAGAATGAGGCGGAGAACGCGCTCCGCCATCTGGCCGGGGTGCGCGAAGCGAAGGTGCGGATCGATATCCACGCGCCGCCCGGGGGCAGCGGCGCGGCCGGAGTCGGGGCGACGAGGATTGCCGGAATCAAGCACGTCGTCGCCATCGCCAGCGGCAAAGGTGGAGTTGGAAAATCCACCGTCGCAGCCAATCTCGCGATTGCGCTCGAACGCACCCAGGCCGCCGTCGGGCTGTGTGATTGCGATATTTATGGGCCGAGCATTTCGCTCATGTTCGGCTCGCGCGAACGACCAATGGCGACGGAGGACAACCGCATCATTCCGATTGAGCAATATGGATTGCGCCTCATGTCGATGGGCTTCCTGCTCGACGACACCTCCCCTGCGATCTTGCGCGGGCCGATGGTGACCCGCTACACCCAGCAATTTCTGCGGCAGGTCGAATGGGGCGACCTCGATTACCTCGTGCTCGATCTTCCTCCCGGCACAGGCGACATCCAGCTCACCATCGTGCAAACGGTGGCGCTTTCAGGCGCAATCATCGTGACCACGCCGCAGGAGGTGGCCCTGATCGATGCACGCAAAGCCTCAGCGATGTTCGAAAAAGTAAATGTGCCGGTGCTCGGTCTGATCGAAAACATGAGCTACTTTATCTCGCCGACGGACGGCGCGCGCTTCGACATTTTCGGAAGCGGCGGCGGCGAGCGGGAAGCGAAGCGAATCCGGGTGCCGTTGCTGGGCCAGATCCCGATCGATATCGCCACCCGGGAGGCCGGCGATCGGGGGACACCGGTAACGGCGGAAACGAAGGAATCTCCGGTCGGAGCGGAATTTATGCGAATCGCCCAGCAGTTGCGAAAAACTTTACCCACCACGTAATGCTTGCCTTGTTTCGCTGAATCCGACTAAATAGCCGTCGCCTTGGTTCGTCTAATGCTTAGAGACTTACCAAAGCATTGCATGAATGTGAAACCAGAGATGGAATCTGCGGACGATGCCGGCTCGCACTTTTTGAAAAATTCGGTGCTCTATAAGGAGTTTCTCGCCGAACGCGAAGAAATCTTGAAACACAAATGGATCGAGAGCGAAAAAGCCGGCTCGGATATCGGCTTTGAAAAGGCGCTGCTTGATTGGATCGTCAAACATCGCTCCAGTTGGCGGGAACGAAGAATGCGCGAAAACAAGCTGGCCAAAGCGCCCGCCTGATTTTCGAGCAATTCCTTTAACGCGATCCTGCGAGGTCGCGAAGGAAAAGTGAACCGCACCCATAACGATACCGCAGCGGTCCGCATCTTGGACGCGGACGCAATTCGCCGTGCTTTGCGCCGCATGGCACACGAAATAGTCGAGCGTAATCGCGACCTCTCCGCGCTCGTCCTCGCCGGCATCCCGGCCCGCGGCGTCGCTCTGGCCGAACGCCTCGCGGCCGACATCGAGGCAATCGCGCAGGCGCGGGTGGCGACCGGCGTGATCGACGTCTCAATGCATCGCGATGATGTCGGCATGCGCGTTTCGCTTCCCGTCGTTAGGGCGTCGCAGCTGCCAAAGCCGTTAGAAGAGCGGACGGTGGTGATTGTCGATGATGTGCTTTTTACCGGCCGCACCTGCCGCGCGGCGATGGACGCGATCCGTTCATTCGGGCGGCCCGCCTGCCTGCAGCTTGCCGCCCTGGTCGATCGCGGGCATCGCGATTTACCGATCCGGGCGGATTTCGTCGGCAAGAATCTTCCCACGGCGCGTGCCGAGCAGGTGCGGGTGCGCCTGGCAGAGATTGACCAGGAGCCGGATGGGGTCTGGCTTTTCAAAGCAAATGAATAGCAGCATTCTGCGCTGGACACGCAAAGATTTGTTAGGTCTACGCGAGCTGTCGGCCGAGGAGATCAACTTCGTCCTCGAGACGGCGGATGCCTTCAAACAGGTAGGGACACGGGAGGTGAAGAAAGTCCCGGCCTTGCTGGGAAAGACGCTGATCAATCTTTTTATCGAGCCGAGCACGCGCACGCGCACTTCCTTCGAGCTGGCGGCCAAGCGGCTCAGCGCCGATATCGTCAACATCAGCGCGGCGACGTCCAGCCTAACGAAAGGCGAAACGCTCAAGGACACTGCCCGTGTGCTGGAGGCGAACCACGCCGATATCATCGTCCTGCGACACAGTTCGGCAGGCGCGCCGCAATTTTTGGCCAGTCGCATTGGCGCGAGCGTGATCAATGCCGGCGACGGTGCGCACGAACATCCAACCCAGGGTTTGCTCGACCTTTACACTATCCGTGAGAAGAAGGGCCGCGTCGCCGGACTGCACATCGCCATTATTGGCGACATTCTTTTCAGCCGGGTCGCGCGCTCCAATATTTTTGCGCTTCTGAAAATGGGCGCACGGGTCACGCTCGTAGGGCCGAGCACTTTGGTCCCGCGCGAGTTTGAGCAACTGGGGGTCGCCGTCTCGCACCAGCTCGACGAGGTGCTCCCGACAGCGGATGTGGTCAACCTCCTCCGCATTCAGCACGAGCGGCAACGAAAGGAATATTTCCCCGGCTTGGGCGAATACATCCGTCTTTTTGGCCTCACGAAAGCGCGAGCCGTCCTCCTCAAACCGGATTGCCTGATCATGCATCCCGGTCCGATCAATCGCGGAGTCGAGATCGACAGCGAATTGGCCGACGGCGTCCAAAGCGTCATCCTCGATCAAGTGACCAACGGCCTCGCCGTGCGTATGGCGGTGCTTTATCTCTGCGCCGGAATCGCCACGCCATGAGCACCCTGATTCGCAACGGACGCATCATTGATCCGGCGAACGGCCGCGACGAGATCGGCGATTTGTTGATTAGAGATGACCGGATCGGCGAAAAGTCGAAATCCAAGCCGGAGGAGATCGACGCTACGGGTCTGATCGTTAGTCCGGGTTTGATTGATATTCATGTCCATTTCCGTGAACCCGGATTTGGCTGGAAGGAAACGATTGAGTCGGGTGCGCGTGCTGCAGCCGCGGGGGGGTTTACCACGGTCGTTTGCATGCCGAATACGTCGCCGGCGGCCGATAGTCCGAGCACGATCGCCTGGATCAAGGGTCGAGCCGCCGAAGTGGCGTGTGTGCGTGTCTTGCCGACTGGAGCAATTTCGAAAAATCTTGCCGGGGAAGAGTTGGCGCCGATTGCTTCCCTCGCGCAAGCGGGTGTGGTCGCGATCACGGACGACGGACACTGCGTTCAAAATAACGAGCTCATGCGGCGCGCAGTCGAGTATGCGCGGATGGTCGGCGTGCCGGTACTCGATCACTGCCAGGACTACAATCTGGTCGGCAACGGCCTGGTTCACGAGGGCTATTGGAGTACGCTGCTCGGGCTGCCGGGTTGGCCCGCGGCGGGAGAAGAAGCGATCGTCGCGCGCAATATTATTCTCGCGGAACTGTGCGATCACCGCATCCATTGCCAGCACGTCAGCTCGGCGGGTAGCGTCCGGCTCTTGCGTGAAGCGCGGGCGCGCGGGGTCAAGATCAGCGGTGAAGTCTGCCCGCATCACATCGCTCTGACGGACGAATCGATTCAGAATTTCGACACCAATTTCAAGATGAATCCGCCGCTGCGGACGCAACGTGATATCGGTGCGTTGCTCGAGGGCATCGCCGACGGAACGCTCGACATTTTGGCCAGCGACCACGCGCCCCACGCCAAATTTGAGAAGGAAGTTGAGTTCGACCGCGCACCGTTTGGGATCGTTGGGCTCGAGACGGAACTCAGTTTGTTCATCGACCTTCTGGTCCACCGGCAGAAGACAATCGGATTGCCGCGCCTGATCGAGATGCTGACCGTCATGCCGGCGCGATTGTTAGGTCTGGAGGCCGGCACGCTGTCGTTAGGCGCGGCGGCGGACATCACCCTGATTGACCCGGAGTTGGCCTGGACCGTCGACGCAGGCTCCTTTCAATCAGCTTCCCGTAACACGCCATTCCATGACTGGAAACTGAAGGGGCGCGCCGTGCGAACGATCGTCGGCGGGAAAACCGTCTGGCAGCTCGGCTAAGACGGATAACCGCCGGAAATGTAGTCCCGCAGTTGGTCAAGCGTGGCGGCCTGTGCCGAGATGACTTCCTTGACGAGGTCACCTATGGAAATGACGCCACGCAGCGCGCCGTCGGCCACGACCGGGAGATGGCGGATCCGTTTTTCGGTCATGAACCGCAGGCATTCCTCGACCGTCTCGCGCGGGTGCGCGATGGTCAGTTCGGTCGTCATGATTTCACGCACCGTGCTGGTGCGGGAGGTTTTGCCGCAAAGCATCACTTTGCGCGAGTAATCGCGCTCGGAAACAATCCCGACCAGCTTCTCGTCTTCCATCACGAGGAGTGCGCCGACATTTTTCTCAGCCATGCGAGCGATCGCGTCGTAAACCGTCGCGTCGGGAGCAATCGACCAGATCGTGCCGCTTTTCTGGCACAGGATTTTTTCAATCGTGCCGCTCACGTCCATGGCGGTGAGAATACCGGAGGGTGAAAAATAATAAAATGATAAATAAGTTTAACCCGCGGAAAATGAAGCAAACAATTAACGTCCGCTGCGCTCGAAGCGGCCGACGATTAGTTCTTCGAGTTGGGCCACGAGCACCGGATCGGGCAACCGCTCCAGCACTTCATTGAGGAATCCACCGACGAGCAATTGGCGCGCGACCGGCGCCGGGATGCCGCGCGCGAGCAGGTAGAACATTTCGTCCTCATCGAGCTGGCCGGACGTTGCGCCGTGACTGCATTTCACGTTGTCAGCCAGAATCTCAAGGCCCGGCATTGAGTTCGCTTCGGCGTCGTCACTCAGAAGGAGGTTCCGCACTTTTTGGTAGGCGTCGGTGAAATGGGCGTGCGGCTCAACCCGGATGAGACCACCAAAAGTATTGCGCGCGCGTCCGTTGAGCGCGTTCTTGAAAAGAAGATCGCTGTTGGTGTGCGGCGCGGCGTGATCCTGCAGGGTGCGCGCGTCGAACTCCTGCGCCTCATCGCCCACGGAAACCGCGAGCATGTCGCTATGCGCGCCCTCACCCGTCAGGCGGCTCAGGCTTTCGAGCCGGGAATATTTTCCACCGAGGGCGAGATGGAGATTCAAAGCGGTCGCGTTGCGCGCCATCGCGGTGGCGTTGATTTGAATGCTCAACGTCCGGTCGCTCCAATCTTGCGTGCAGATGTAGGTGACTTTGGCGCCGGGCCCCACGATCAAATCGTTGACGCCACAGGCGAAACCGGCCCGTTGTCGATCGGTCGAGCGGAAATGTTCGACCAGCGTCACCTTCGAAAGCTCGTCCGCCACCACCAGCGTGTGCGGGAAAATCGCGGCATTCTCCGTGTGCAACCAGTGGAAGGTTTCGAGCGGCAGTTCGACTTCGACGCCGCGCGGCAGGTAAAGAAAGCTTCCCGACCTGACGAATGCTTCGTGCAAGGCGGCGAACTTAGCCGAGCCGAGGGTGGCCGGCTGACTCATGAAATGTCGGCGGAACAAATCCTCGTGTTCGATCAGCGCTCGCTCGAGCGGTTGAAAAATGACGCCGGCGGCGCGCAGCTTTTCCGAAAGGACGTCGCGTTCCAGGAAATGATCGTCAGCAAAAACGAGACGGCCCGCCGTTTTTCCGAGGCCGGTAGAACGTTCGAGTACTTCTCGTGCCTCCGATGAAGACGGGGGGTGGGCGGTCGCGTAGGGCGCAAGGTCGAGCGCGGCGACGGTTGAAAAGCGCCAGGCTTGATCGGTCCGAGCCGGCATGGGCAGACTCTGGAATTGGGTCCACGCGACCTGCTGCTGATCGCCGAACCAGGCGGGCAACTTATCGTGCGCGCGACCCGGCCGGCCGCCCAAAATCCCGGACGGTTCTGGCGCGACTTCGGACATTCCTTCGAGGACGGCTGACGGGTTGCTCATAGCGGGAGAGACGCGAACGGCGGTCCGGTGACCGCCGCGACACTGCGTCCGTTCTGCGGGCGAAACCTAGCCGACGGAGCCTTCCATCTCAAGCTCGATCAGGCGCTTCAATTCGACCGAGTATTCCATTGGAAATTGGCGCACCAGATCGTTGACGAACCCGTTCACGCTTAGGCTCATCGCCTGGGCTTCAGTCAGACCGCGCTGCTGCATGTAGAAGATTTGCTCGGCGCTCACTTGGCTGACGCTGGCTTCGTGTTGCACGGCGTTGCCCGTGCCGCGGACGGTGATCGCAGGATAAGTATCGGTGCGGCTATTGGCGTTGATGAGAAGCGCGTCGCACTCGGTGTTGTTTTTGCAATTCTTGAGGTGTTTCGGCACATGGACGAGGCCGCGATAAGTGGCGCGTCCGGTGCCGATCGAGATGCTCTTGGAAATGATGTTGCTCGTCGTTTCGTCGGCAGCGTGAACCATCTTCGCGCCCGTGTCCTGGTGCTGGCCATCGCCGGCGAGCGCGATCGAGATTACTTCGCCGCGCGCTTTGCGGCCTTTCATGACCACGCCGGGATACTTCATCGTTAGGCGGGAACCGATGTTGCAGTCGATCCACTTCACTTCCGCTTGCTCGTGGGCGAGGCCGCGTTTGGTGACGAGGTTGAAGACGTTGTTCGACCAGTTTTGCACGGTGATGTACTGGATTTTCGCGCCTTTGAGCGCGACCAATTCGACGACCGCGCTATGCAATGTGGCGGTGTTAAATTTCGGCGCGGTGCAACCCTCCATGTAGGTCAGCTCGGCGCCTTCGTCCGCGATGATGAGGGTGCGCTCAAATTGGCCGAAGTTCTCGGCATTGATCCGAAAATAGGCCTGGAGCGGATGCTTCACTTTCACACCCGGCGGCACGTAGATAAAAGAGCCGCCGCTGAAGACGGCGCTGTTGAGGGCGCTGAATTTGTTGTCGCCGGTCGGAATAACCTTGCCGAACCATTTCCGGAAAATCTCCGGGTGCTCCTTTAAGCCATCGGCGCTGCCGACGAAAATAACGCCCTGTTCACCGACCGCCTTTTTGATGTTGGAATAAACGGCCTCGCTATCGAACTGCGCTTCGACTCCGGCGAGGAATTTACGTTCCTGCTCGGGAATGCCGAGCCGCTCGAAGGTTCGTTTCACATCGTCGGGCACGTCTTCCCAGCTCCGCTTTGGCTGAGTGCCACCGCTCAGGTAATAGCGAATTTTATCGAAAACGATCGCTTCCAAATCCTTGCTCGCCCAATGAGTCGGCATGGGCTTGCTAAGAAAAGTCCGGAGCGCGTTGAGGCGGAATTCACGCACCCAATCGGGGTCCTGTTTCACATCCGAGATGTAGTGGACCGTCTTTTCGGACAACCCGACGCCCGCATCGTGGGTGTGCGTTTCGGGGTAGGCGAAATTGCCGAGATTCCGTTCGATATCGAGAGTTGTGTTTTGCTTAACCATTTTGGTCTCCTAGTCAGGCGAGGGCGGGTTCTGCGACATCCTCTTTCACCCAATCGTACCCCTTTTCTTCCAATTGAAGGGCGAGGTCCTTGCCCCCGCTTAATTCGATCCTTCCCTTCACCATCACGTGCACGTGGTCGGGGACAATGTAATTGAGCAGGCGCTGATAATGGGTGATCAAAAGCACGCCGAGCTTCGGGCTGCGGAGCGAGTTGACACCGTCGGCCACGACCTTGAGAGCGTCGATGTCGAGTCCGCTATCGGTTTCGTCGAGGACCGCGTATTTCGGATCGAGCATGGCCATTTGCAGGATCTCGTT
>Ga0070670_100006069_pt1 | contig 10219 bp, 8 predicted proteins | sample KBSS63metaG_FD_64665 | JGI IMG/M metagenome (GOLD analysis project Ga0070670, IMG submission 64665) | Switchgrass rhizosphere microbial communities from Kellogg Biological Station, Michigan, USA - KBS S6-3 metaG | ecosystem: Host-associated > Plants > Roots > Rhizosphere > Soil ... | reverse complement strand
CGAGCACCGCGAACAGCAGGAACACCCACGCCGCGGTGAGGTCGGGCCGGCGCCACACGAGCAGCGTCGCCACGAGCGGCGCCGCGATGACGGTGATGAGCGGGAACACGTACAGCCGCACGCGCTGCCACGCGGCGAGCTGCAGCGGCGGCACCGTGAGGTCGACCACCGACGGGCCGCGGCGGATCGTGAGCTGCAGCGGGCCCGGCACGAGCATGCGCCGGCCGGTGCGCTGGTTCTGGAACACGTCGGCCTGGGTGAACGGCCGGCCGTCGACCGCGAGGATCACGTCGTCGCGCTTGAGCAGCCCGGAGCCGGGCGGGCCCACGACCGACGTGACGCGCGGGTTTTGCGTCGGCGTGTTCCAGTCGAGCCGCACCCCGAGCCGCTGGTAGGGCGCATGGGTGAGGAACCGCGGCAGCGCGAACAGCATGGCGCACGCGACGATCGCGAGTGCGGCGAGGCGGCGGTAGCGGGACGACGGGATCACGCGGGCGACTCTCCCACAGGTGGCGCCGGGCGGGCGACCGGGCGGAAGCGCGGCGCGCCCACACCGGCCTCCCATTATCGCGGCGCGGAGGCCCGGACGTCGCGCGCCCGCGACGAGCGCGGCGCGGCGTCCGCACCAGCGCGGCCGCGCCGCCGCCCGTCGGGTCATCGAAACGTGTGCCGGCGGGCCCGGCCGGCGGGTCCGCGCGCCTAAGTGATTGCACCGGTGCCTGAGGTCCGCGCGACGCGGCGATCGGCGCTCATTTTGCTGTACCTTGCTGTCGCGACAGCGCACGGCGGGGATATACTCGCCGGCCGCTTCGGACCGGCACTCGTCGTGTCCACGTTCTGTCCAGCTGCGCGCATGCGCGGCGCCCGGAGGTCCCGACTTTGAAGCCCCTTCGTACGGCCGCAGCCGTCGTCCTGATCCTCGCGACCCCGTTCGCGCTCGCGCTCGCCCAGACGGCGAAGCCGCGGCCGAAGCCGACGACCCCGACCACGGCGCACCCGACGCGACCGGCGTCGCGGCCCGCCGCGCGTGCGAGCGCCGGGCGTGCGAGCGCCGCGCGGCTCGACGGCATCGCGGCGGTGGTGAACGACGACGTGATCCTCGAGAGCGACGTCGAGGAGCAGCTGTACCTGTTCATCCAGCAGGCGCGGCTGCGCCCCGATTCGGCGACGGTCGACTCGATCCGGCACCAGGTGCTGGACCAGCTCGTCGACTTCCGGCTCGTCGTCGCCGAGGCGAAGAAGCAGGGCATCACGCTCGGCGCCAACGACCAGAAGATGATCAACCAGCAGGCCGACGAGTCGCTGGAGCAGACCAAGTCGCGGTTCTCGAACCTGGCCGACTTCCAGGAAGCGCTGAAGAAGGACAACACCAACGAGGCGAAGCTGCGCGAGAAGTACCGCGCCGACCTCACCGAGCAGGTGATGGCGCAGCGGCTGCGCGACAAGACGCTGCCGAAGCACTCGGTGACGCAGGCGGACGCCGAGACGTACTTCAAGGCGCACCCGGACAAGTTCCCGGTGAAGCCGGCCGAGGTGAAGCTGCAGGTGATCCAGATCCCGCCGGTCTCGGACTCGGTCACGGACCAGAAGGCGAAGGCGAAGGCGCTCGAGATCCGCAAGCGGCTCGCGGCCGGCGAGCGGTTCGCGAAGGTCGCGGCCGAGGTGTCCGAGGACGAGAACACGGCGCGCTCCGGCGGCGACCTCGGGTTCCTGCCGAAGGGTGCGCTCGACGCGGCGCTCGACCAGGCGGTCGCGACGGCGAAGCTCAACGACGTCCTGGGGCCGGTGCGCTCCAGCGCGGGCTGGCACCTGTTCGAGGTGCTCGAGCGCGACACGACGCACACCGCGGCGGGCCGCGACAGCGTCGACAAGGACGGCAAGCCGCTGCTCGAATCGCACGTGCGCCACATCCTCGTGCGCGTGCCGCTCACCCAGGACGACATCGACCGCGCGAAGGTGATCGCCGACAAGGTGCACGCGGAAGCGGTGAAGGGCGCCGACTTCGCGACGCTCGCGCGCAAGTACAGCCACTACCAGGGCCAGGCGACGCCGGACGGCGACCTCGGCTACGTGCCCATGAGCGCGTTCCAGTCGAACATCCGCGCGGCGATCGACGCGGTGGCCGTCGGCCAGGTGAGCGCCGTGCTCGAGAACCCGGTCGGGTTCAACATCTTCAAGGTGAACGACCGGCGCGCGGAGCGGCCGTACCAGCTCGACGAGGTGAAGGACCAGCTCGTCACCGCGGTCGAGGAGATCCGGGACCGCGAGAGCTGGGACGCGTGGCTCAAGACGCTCCGCGGGAAGGCGCACGTCGAAATCCGCGGCTCCTGATCGCATCCGGCTGGCGGTTCACGGACGGATCGGGTTAGGTTCCGGCGCATGATCACGTTCCAGCAGGTGGTGAAGCGTCACGGTGAGCGCGTGGTGCTCGACCACGTGTCGTGGCGCATGGACGAGGGCGAATGCGTCGTGTTCGTCGGCCAGAGCGGCGCGGGCAAGACCACGATCCTCCGGCTCATCACCCACGAGATCCAGCCGTCGGCGGGCGTCGTGAGCATCGGCACGTTCCGCGGCGGCCGGCTGTCGCGCAACCAGCGCGCGCTGCTGCGGCGGACGCTCGGCATCATCTACGAGGACTTCCGGCTGCTGTCCGACCGCACGGTGTTCGAGAACGTCGCGCTCGCGGTGCGGATCTGCGGGTCGTTCGGCACCGAAGAGGTGATCCCGCGCGTGCTGTACGCGCTCGACGAGGTCGGGCTCAAGCACAAGCAGACGTCGCTCCCGAGCGAGCTGTCGGCGGGTGAACGCCAGCGCGTCGCGATCGCGCGCGCGATCGTCAACCGTCCCGCGGTGATCCTCGCCGACGAGCCGACGGGCGCGCTCGAGGCGAAGAGCGCGGGCGAGGTGCTCACGCTGCTCAAGCGCATCCACGCGGAGGGCGCCGCGCTGCTGCTCGTCACCAAGAGCCCCGAGGTCGCCGACGCGATCGGCGGCCGCGCGATGACGATCGAGGACGGCCGCATCGTGTCCGGCCAGACCACGCCGGCGCCGGCGGCGATGGGGCCGCCGTCATGAGGATCTACTACTTCGTCGAGGCGTGGCGCTCGATACGCCGCCACCGGGGGCTCGCGACGACCGCGATCCTCGGGCTCACGGCCGCGCTCACGCTCGCCGGCGTGTTCGTGCTGCTCACGCACAACGCACGGCTCACGCTGCGGCTCGTCGGCGACCGCCGCGAGGTCGTGGTGTACCTCAAGGACGAGATCGCGCGCGAGCAGCGCGACGCCATGCAGCACCGGCTCGAGCAGCTGTACGGCCAGGTGGCGTACGTCGACAAGGACCAGGCGTGGCAGGAGTTCTCGGAGCAGATCGGCGACCCCGACCTGCTGCAGGCGGTCGACGGCAACCCGCTGCCCGCGTCGTTCCGCATCAAGCTCAAGGCCGAGCTGCTGAGCTTCAACGCGATGTCGGCGGTGGCGAAGCAGCTGCAGCAGTTCCCCGAGGTCGAGGACGTGCGGTTCGGCGGCGACTGGGTGCGCCGGCTCGACGACGTGATCCGCGGCATCCAGACGGGCACGCTCGTCGTCGGCATCCTCGTCGCGCTCGCGATCGTGCTCGTGCTGCACAACACGATCCGGCTGTCGGTGCTGGCGCGCCGCCACCAGGTCGAGATCATGAGCCGCCTCGGCGCGACGGACCGCTTCATCGCGACGCCGTTCGTGATCGAGGCGCTGATCGAGGCGGCGATCGCCGCGGCGGTCGCGCTGCTCGCCGTGTTCGCGCTGCAACAGGCGTTCGTCGCGCGGTTCGTGCCCATCGCGTTCCTGCCCCCGACGTGGATCCTCGCGTTCTTCGGCGCGGTGGTCGGGCTCGCGTGGCTGTCGGCGATGCTGGCGCTGAACCGCGTGCTGCGCGCCGTGGGGCCATGACGCGGCACGTCCGCCCCGTCGCGGCACTCGCGGCGGCCGTCGCGCTGGTGCTGGCCGTGGCGTCCGCCACCGCGCCGCGGACGGCGATCGCGCAGGACAGCCTCGAGTCGGCGAAGAAGGCCGAGCTCGAGGCGATCCAGCGCCAGGCGCAGGAGAAGCGCGCGCGGGCGCGCGAGCTCAAGACCCGCGAGAGCGCCGAGATGTCGGTGCTGCGCCGCACCGACCGCCAGCTCACCGCGACGCGCCGCAGGCTGCGCGGGCTCGACGACCGCCGCCGCCTGCTCGACCGCGACCTGCAGCACACGCGCGTCGACCTCGAGCGCAGCATCGTGTCGCTGTCGGTGCAGAAGGAACGGCTCGCGCACCGGCTCCGCAGTCTCTACAAGTACGGTGGCGAGCGCCCGCTCGAGTTCGTGCTGTCGACGCAGTCGTTCGCACAGCTGCTCGCGCGCTGGGACTTCCTCGTCATGGTCGCCGAGCAGGACCGCATGCTGCTCGACGACGTGCGCGCCACGAAGGCGAGCGTCGAGCGCAACGAAACGCGGCTCGAGTCGCGCATGACCGAGGTGCAGCGCACCGCGAAGAAGACGACCGCCGAGAGCGACAACCTGTCACGCCTGCGGCAGCAGAAGGCGACGACGGTGCGGACGATCCAGTCGAAGCGCCAGGAATTCGAGGCCGCCGCCGCCGAGCTCGAGCGCACCGCGAGCTCGCTCCGCTCGCTGCTCGCGCGGCTCGAGCGCCAGCGCCAGGCCGAGTCGCAGAAGGCGCGGTCCGAGGGCCGCGCGCCGCAGCCGTACACCGGCGACTTCGCGCGCGGCGAGGGCCGGCTCGAGTGGCCGGTGCGCGGCGAGCTCATCGGGCGCTTCGGCCCCGAGACGCACCCCAAGTGGGGCACGGTGACGATGAACAACGGCATCGACATCTCGACGCCGATCGGCACGGCCGTGCGCGTGGTCGCCAAGGGCCGCGTCGACTTCGTCAGCAACGACTTCGGCACCTACGGCCAGATGGTCGTCGTCAACCACGGCGACGGTTACTACACGCTGTATGGCCACCTGTCGTCGATCTCGGTATCGACCGGCCAGGAGGTCGTGCCCGGCCAGACGATCGGTCTGTCCGGCGACACCGGCTCGCTCAAGGGCGCGATCCTGCACTTCGAAGTACGCAAGGGCGCGCAGTCGCTGAACCCGGCGGCGTGGCTGAAGTAGACGCGCTGTGGTCGCTGGGGTTTGAGGCCGCGTACGATTGATATCGCGCGTCGCGGCCTGGCTGAGCGGGGCTCAGCGGCCGATTGCCCCTCGGATCCGCAGGATCTGCGAGCGGTGCAGCAGGTCGTGCCCCGCGTACATGCGCATGCTGTGCGCGAGGCTCTCCTCGCCGCGCTCCGGGTGCTGCTGGACGCGCTGGAGATCCGCGGGCGTCGCGCGCTCGACGAGCCGCAGGTTGCCGCGGCGCAGCACGGCGAACTCATCGAGCGCCTCGGCCGCGTCCGCGTCCGCGTAGCGCAGCGCGCCGGCCCACGCGTCCTGGTCGTACGCGATCACGTCCGGGCGGTCGTGCGCGAGCATCATCCGCAGCCGGAACGCGAATACGATCTCCGAATCGGCCACATGGCGCAGCACCTGGACGACCGACCACTTGCCGGGCGCCTCGGGCGTGCGCAGCGCCTGCTCGTCGAGGCCCGCGACGACCGCGCGCAACGCGTCCGCGGTCGCGCGCAGCACCGGCAGCGGCTCGCCGTCGCCGAGCAGGCCGAGGATCGCGGCGGTGTAGGCGGCGCCCTGCGCCTTCGACGCGGAAGACGGGTTCGTGAACACGGACATGGCGTGCTCCTCGGGCGCCGGGACGCGGCGGTTCAGGGGTGGATCCGGACGTCGATGCCCGTGTCGCGCACGGCGAAGCGGAACCGGTCGCCGGGCTCGGCGTGGACGCGGCGCAACGCGACTTCCCGGCCGTCGTCGAACCGCGCGCGCACGGTGATGTCGGACTTGCCGCGGACGCGGAACAGCAGCGTGCGATGGACGCGCAGGCCGATGTCGTCGACGCGCTCGCCGCCGAGCGGGTGCTCGATCGCCACCCACCGCAGCCGCTGCGCGCTGTCGTTCGCGATGGTCACGATGACCGCGCCCCGCGGCCGCAGCAGGAACGCCGCCACGGCGGCCATCGCCACGACGATGCCGATCACGACCCACGCACGAGCGCCACGCATGGCGCGCACTATGAAGGCGGGGCGGCGTGCCCGACAAGGCCGCGCTGGGACCCTCTGCGACCGGGCTCACGGCGGGATCTTCGCGAGCGCGATCCCGGGCACGCTCGCAGCGTGGCCGCTAACGCAGAGGCGCGAGAACCCATGTCGGGTCGCGCGTGTCCGGTCCGCCCTCGAATACGACTTCACCCGTGCGCACGTCGATGATGCGGGGCCCGTCGAAGCAGTACGAGGCGAGCGCGTAGCCCCCGCGCTCGGCGCCGAAGTGAACGGGCGCGCACCAGCCATCGGAGTACGCGCTCGAGAGGAGATGCTTCGTATGTGACGCGAGGTCGACAGCGAAGATCGGGCTCCCCATCGCCGGTCCCTCGATGCCCCACTCCTCCCAGCGAAAGGCGAGCCCCATTCCCGGCGCGGCACGGAACGGCAGGAAGTACCACTCGGCTTCATCATAACCACGGGACTCGCCGGTATAGAGACTCACCGTCGACGTGTCGAACCACACGGCTTCTGTGCTGAGGCGGTCGAGATCCTCCTGCTCCCCGGGCTCCGAAACTCCGCGTTCGCGTCGCATCGCCGCGGCTACGGCCCACTCGTCGTGCCCGTCGGCGCGTGGATCGACGATCACGGAGTCACCCAGCAAGCGTCGCCATTCCCGGCCCTGACGATCCGACTGCCACAGCTCGCGACGCCAGAGCGTGTCGCCCGAGGCGGGCCATTCCCGGCTCGCCTGCCAGCGAGCACTGTCCGGGTTGAACCAATAATCCAGGTAGCCCCTTGCCAGGGGCGGGACGACCCCGACGAGCCGGGGGCGCGCACCGAAGCGCCAATCGCAGCGGAAGATCGAGTCCGTCATGGTGAAACCCAGCGCCGCGGTAAAGCACACCGACGTGAAGGTCGTGTCCCAGTGCAGCACCCTGGCGCTGCCCGGCAGGGTGAGCAGCAGACGGTCCGCGCGCCGCGCGGGGTCGTACACGTGCCATTCGCTCGAGGAAATCCACGAGCTGGTGTCGGTCCTGCTGACGTGGTCCCGGAAATACGACACCACGCTGTCGCGCTGAGTCGGATGGGCCTGCGCGGCACTCGCCACGGCGGGCATCGCCGGCAGCACCCCAACCAGCATCACCAGACGTCGCAAGCGGCCTCCCCGGCCGGCCACCGCAGGGGCTCTGGCCAAGCCTGGACACAGTATCGGCCCGGGCCAAGGCGCACTCAAATGTTGCGACCTGCTGCGCGCGGCGCCCGTTCGCTCCGGCAATCCGCGGCCCGCGCCCCGCTTCCGCGGCTGCCCGCGCGCGGCTATCCTGCGCACCATGCCGGCGCTTCGCTTCCGCGACATCCTGGGCCAGGACGAGGCCATCGACTTCCTGCAGCGCGTCGCCGCGGGCGGGCGCTACGGCAACGCGTACCTGCTGCACGGACCGGGCGGCGTGGGCAAGGGCTCGGCGGCGATCGCGTTCGCGCGCGCGATGATGTGCGAGCGTGGCGCGGGCGGGGCGCTCGACGTGCAGCCTTCGCTGTTCGGCGCGCCGGAGCCGGCGCCCGCGGTGGCGCCCGCCGCGACGACGCCGGGCGACGCATGCGACGAGTGCGCGGCGTGCCACAAGTCGCGCGACCTGCAGCACCCGGACCTCAAGTTCCTGTTCCCGCTCACCGGCGAGGAGAAGGAGCTCGACACCGTCTATCGCGAGACGGTCGACGCGTGGCGCGAGGACCCGTTCTTCACGTTCGTCTACGAGAAGGCCGCGTCGATCCGGCTGTCGACGACGCGCGAGCTGCTGCGCGAGCTGGCGTTCCGGCCGTTCGAGGCGCGGCACCGCGTGGTCGTCGTGCGCGACGCCGATCGCATGCGCGAGGACCAGTACTCCGCGATGCTCAAGTCGATCGAGGAGCCGGGCGCGTCGACGGTGTGGGTGCTGACGACGTCGCGGCCGACGCGGTTGCCGGCGACGATCCGCTCGCGCTGCCAGCGCGTGCGGTTCCGCGCGCTGCACGAGGACGTGATCGACGCGTACCTGCGCGAGCGCGTCGGAGTCGCGGACGACGCGTCGCGGCTGCTCGCGGCGCTGTCGTCGGGCTCGCTCGGCCGCGCGCTGCAGGGCCGCGACACCGACCCGCGGCTCGCGGCGGGCGAGATCTTCGACCTGCTCGGCCGCGCGCGCGCGGGCGACCCGGCGGCGTTGTGGGGGCAGGTGCAGCGGATGATGAACTTCGGCCGCACCGGCCGCGACAAGCTGCGGCGCTACCTCGAGTACCTGATCCTGTGGCAGCGCGACCTGCTGCGCTGGCGCTACGAGGGCGAGGCCGCGCAGCTCGTGCACGTCGGCCGCCGCGCCGACATCGCTCGCGCCGCGGCGGCGGTCGACCCGACCGAGATCCGCCGCCGGCTGATGCTGCTCGAGGAATGCCTGCGCTCGATCGACGGCAACGTCGCAGCGGACGCATCGATCTTCTCGGCGCTGTCGCGGCTCGCGAACCCGGCGCTGTCGCGCACCGGCTGGCCCCGGCACCCGGCCGCGCGCTGGGTCTACTGAGCGCGGCGGCCCTGCTGCGCGCCACGGCACACGCGCGCCACCGGACGGTCTGACGGCGGTGGCCCGACTCCGCCACATGCGCGGCGGCGACCATTGCAACGCAATGCACCGCAGCCGGTTGGCGCGCCCGAGCAACGATCGCGGCCGCTGCGGACAATTCGCCCGGCGGTATCGGGAATCACAATGCAGCGTCGGCCATGGTCCCGCGTGCGCGCGGGGCCGGCCGCACCCATTCGAGGAATACTTATGATTCGGCTCCCCATCGCCGCCCGCCGGTTCGCCGTCGTCGCGCTGCTCGCCGCCCTCGTGCCTGCCGGCGCGCACGCCCAGGGCGACGTGCGCGGCCCGCTCACGTTCGGCGCGGCGGTGGCGCTCGCGGCGCGGCACACGGCGGGCGCGCAGCTCGCCGCGCTCAAGGCGCGCGAAGCCGAGGCGCGCGTCGGCCAGGCGCGCGGCGCGCTGCTGCCGTCGCTGACCGGCACGGCGTCGCAGATCGACCGCACCGTCAACCTCACGACCTCGGGGCTGCCGAGTTCGCCGTTGTTCCGCCTGCCGACCAAGGTCGGCCCGTACCAGGTGATGGACGCGCGGCTCGCGGTGCGCCAGCCGGTGCTCGACGTGTCGGGCTGGCGGCGCATCGGCGCCGCACGCGCGGCGGTCGCGGGTGCGGAGGCCGACGCCGATGCCGCCGCCGAGCAGGCGGCGGGCGCCGCGGCGATCGCCTACCTGCGCGCGGCGCGTGCCCGGGCGGTCGTCGCGGCTCGCGAGGCCGACCTCGCGATCTCGGGCGACCTGCTGTCGCTCGCATCGCTGCAGCAGCACGCCGGCACGTCGCCCGCGATCGACACGACGCGCGCGCGCACGCAGGTCGTGGCGGCCGAGGGTGCGCTGCTGCTCGCGCGCAACGCCGAACGCCGCGCCCGCATCGACCTCGCGCGCGCGCTCGGGCTCGACCCCGGCGCGGCGCCGGCGATCACCGACACCCTGAGCGACGCGCTCGGCGATTCCGATGCGCCGGGCGACGCGGCGGCCGCCGCGGCGGCGTATGCCCGCGCGCACCGGCCCGAGATCATGGCGGAGCGCACCAAGCTGTCGCGCGCGCGCGCCGAGCGCTCCGCGATCGCGGCCGAGCGGCTGCCGCGGCTCGACGCCATCGCCGACTGGGGCGTGAGCGGCACGCACTGGAACGAGGTGTTCCCCACGCGCGAGTACGGCGCACAGCTGACGATGCCGGTGCTCGACGGGCTGCGGCGGGAGTCGCGGATCGCCGAGCAGCGCTCGGTCGAGCGCGAATCCGAGGTGCGGCTGCACGAGCTCGACGATCTCGTCGCCGCCGACGTCGAGGCGGCCCAGCTCGACGTCGCGTCGGGCCGCGAGCAGTTGCGCGTCGCCGAGGAACGCGTCGCGCTGGCCCATGCCGAGCTGGCGCAGGCACGCGAGCGGTTCGCGAGCGGCGTCGCCGGCAACATCGAAGTCATCGACGCCCAGACGTCGCTGGTGCGCGCGAACGACGCGCTCATCGACGCGCGGTTCACGATCGCCGCGGG
>Ga0070670_100006068_pt1 | contig 10219 bp, 6 predicted proteins | sample KBSS63metaG_FD_64665 | JGI IMG/M metagenome (GOLD analysis project Ga0070670, IMG submission 64665) | Switchgrass rhizosphere microbial communities from Kellogg Biological Station, Michigan, USA - KBS S6-3 metaG | ecosystem: Host-associated > Plants > Roots > Rhizosphere > Soil ... | reverse complement strand
GAGCAGACCTCGCGCGGCGAGCGCTCGTTCGACATCTACTCGCGCCTGCTCAACGAGCGCATCATCTTCCTCGGAACGCCGATCGACGACCAGATCGCGAACCTCATCGTCGCGCAGCTCCTTCACCTGGAGTCGGAAGACCCGGACAAGGACATCTCGATCTACATCAACTCGCCGGGCGGCATCGTGTACGCCGGGCTCGCGATCTACGACACGATGCAGTTCATCCGCCCCGACGTGCAGACGATCTGCGTGGGGATGGCGATGTCGATGGGCGCGGTCGTCCTCGCCGGTGGCACGAACGGCAAGCGGAGCGCGCTGCCCCACTCGAAGATCCTCATCCACCAGGGCTCGGCCGGCTTCTCCGGGCAGCCGACGGACATCGAGATCCAGGCGCGGGAGGTAATCAGCCTCAAGCGGCTAATGGAGGAGATCATGTCCACACACACCGGCCAGACGATCGAGAAGGTCTCGAACGACATGGAGCGCGACTACTACATGACCGCCGAGGAAGCCAAGGAGTACGGGATCATCGACCGGGTGGTCTCCGCCCGTTCGTGACGGTCATGTCGACATGCGACAGCGGCCGCGAAAGCGGCCGCCTTCAGGGATCTTCGCGCGGCCGGGATGCGCGCGAGCGGATCCCGGCCATCCCGCAAGACGATGGCTCCCCCTTCCATCGACGGTGAAAACGGAGTAAAAGGAGACACGTGGCTCGGGCGAGCGAGGGCAACGAGCAGCTGCTTTGCAGCTTCTGCGGGAAAAGTCAGCGGCAGGTCAAGAAACTGATCGCTGGTCCCGGCGTCTACATCTGCGACGAGTGCATCGACCTCTGTAACGAGATCATCGACGAGGAGCTGACGACTCCGGCGCAGCTCGACCTCGACAATCTCCCGAAGCCGCTCGACATCTACTCGGTCCTGAACGACTACGTCGTCTCGCAGGAGGAGGCGAAGCGCACACTCGCGGTGGCGGTCTACAACCACTACAAGCGCGTGCGCATGGGCCTCGAGGACGGCGAGGTCGAGCTCCAGAAGTCGAACATCCTTCTCCTCGGCCCAACCGGGTGCGGCAAGACGCTGCTCGCGCAGACGCTCGCGCGGATTCTCAACGTCCCGTTCGCGATTGCCGACGCCACGGCGCTCACGGAGGCCGGCTACGTCGGCGAGGACGTCGAGAACATCCTCTTGAAGCTCATCCAGGCTGCGGACTTCGACATCAAGAAGGCCGAGACCGGGATCATCTACATCGACGAGGTCGACAAGATCGCGCGCAAGGCGGACAACCCGTCGATCACGCGCGACGTCTCGGGCGAGGGCGTGCAGCAGGCGCTCCTCAAGATCCTCGAGGGCACGGTCGCATCGGTGCCACCACAGGGCGGCCGCAAGCACCCGCACCAGGAGTTCCTCTCGATCGACACGACGAACATCCTCTTCATCTGCGGTGGCGCCTTCGCCGGGCTCGACAAGATCATCGAGCGCCGCATCGGGAAGAACACCGTCGGCTTCTCGGCAGACGTGCGGTCACGGAACGCGACCGAGAGCTCCGAGCTCCTGAGCGACGTGATGCCGGAAGACCTGATCACGTTCGGTCTCATCCCCGAGTTCGTCGGCCGCCTTCCGGTCGTCTCCGCCGTGCATCAGCTCACGAAGGACGACCTCGTGGAGATCCTCGTCGAGCCCAAGAACGCGCTCGTCCGGCAGTACCAGCGCTTCTTCGGCTACGACGAGATCGAGCTCGTCTTCACCGACGACGCGCTCTGGGAGATCGCCGAGCACGCGCTCGCCCGCGAGACCGGCGCGCGCGGCCTCCGCTCGATCATCGAGCTCGCTCTCCTCGACGTCATGTTCGAGCTCCCGTCGCGAACGGACGTCACGAAATGCGTGCTGACCAAGGAGACCATCTCACGCGGCCAGAAGCCGACGCTCGTCACGAGCGGGGTGGCGGCAGTCGACGACGAGGAGCTCGACGCGCTCGCCGAAGAGTCGGCCTAGCCGCGCTGCAAGTTAGGCAGTTCGACCCATTTCGCCGACTCGACGGCTGTGGTTACGCTGTCCCTCATGCCGCGCTACCTGATCGAGCGAATCTACACCGTCGACATGGACGGTCTCCCGACCGTCGCGACTCGCTCCAAGGCGATCGGGCACTACCAGTATCCCGAGATCGTCTGGGAGCACAGCCACGTCGTCGTCGGGAGCGACGGGATGCCGAAGTCGTTCTGCATCTACGAGGCGCCGAACGAGGAGATGGTTCGCGAGCACGCGAACCGGCTCGGCGACCACGTCGTGACGACGATCTACGAAATCGCAGGCGACGTCTCGCCCGCGGACTTTCCGCTCACCGAAGCCCCGGTCTAGCTCGGCTCACCCGCCAGGCACGCCCTGGACGTCGCCGAGGTGGTACGCGGCCTGGAGCGCCACCGCCAGCTTCCGCGTGAGGTCGCGTCGTCGCGCGTCCTCGTCCGCGAGGATCTCGAGCGCCTCGCGGTAGAGGACGACGGCCCGCTGCTTTGCCCAGCCGCGCCCCGCCTGGTCGGCGGCGGCCGTGAGGTGCTCGACCGCACGGTCGTCCTCTCCCGCTGCTCGCCAGTGGTGACCGAGCGCCTCGTGCGACTGCCCCACGTCCGTCGTCGTCTCGAGGTAGCGCGCCACCGCGGCGTGCTTCGCGCGTCGCGCGGCGCGGGGGAGTGTGGAGTAGGCGACGTCGTGGATGAGCCCGTGCTTGAAGCCGAACTGCTGATCGCCTCGGATCCGCGACACCGCCTCGCGCTGGATGAGGTCGCGGGCCTCGAGCGAGCCGAGCACCTGCGACAGATCCGCCCGCTCCTCGATCTCGGTCAGGGCGCCACGCCAGAACACCCGGCCAACGACGGAAGCGTCGACCAGAACCGCGCGCTCCGCGGCCGGTAGCGCGTCGAGTCTGGCGGCGATGATCGCGCGGATGCTCGTCGGCAGCTCGTCGAGCCCGGTCGCCTGCTGCTCGCCGAGGCACCTGGCGAGCTCCTCGATGAACAGCGGGTTGCCCTCTGCCGTCTCCGCGACCTGCTCCGCCCGTACCGTGGCCTCGACGCGACCGAGGAGCTCCGTTGCGAGCTCGCGGCCCGCAGCGTTCGCGAGCGGCTCGAGCTGGAGAGCGTTGTACGCGGGGAGCCCGCCGCCCCAGCCCGGCCGCTCGCCGAGCAGCTCTGGGCGCGCAAGGGCGAGGAAGAGCACCGGCACGTCGCGCACGCGCGCGCCGAACGTCTCGAGCAGGTCGAGCAGGCTCGCGTCTGCCCAGTGGATGTCCTCGAACACGAGCAGCGTGGGGCCATGGAGCGCGAGCGACTCCACGAGAACGCGCGCCGAGAAGAAGAGCTGCTCGCGGTCGGCGGCTTCGCGCTCGTCGTCGAGGCCCAGGAGAACTGCGAGATTCGGCGCGTGCTCCTCGGCCGCCGCGGGTCCCGCGAGCGAGGCGACCGCATCGGCGAGCTTCTCTCGGGCGTCGGCGGCGTCGTCGCTGTCGAAGATGCGCGCGGTCTGCTTGACCTGCTGAGCGAACGCGCCGTACGGGCTCGACGCACCGTACGGCGTCGAGCGGCCGCGGATGACACGACCTCCCTGTCCCGCCACGAGCTGCGCAAGCTCGAGCGCGATCCTCGACTTGCCGATCCCGGCCGGGCCGAAGACCGTGACGAAGTGGCTCCTCCCCTCGTCGACGACGCGTTCCCAGACGCCGGTGAGCACGCCGAGCTCGCGTTCGCGCCCGATCATCGGCACCTGCGCGGCAGGTCGCTCCCCGATGGCGGCGGTGGCACGAAGAGCGAGCCACGCCTGTACCGGAGCCTCCTTTCCCTTCGCGACGATCGGCTGCGCCGGGCGGTACTCGATGGAGCCGCGCGTTCCGACGTACGTCTCCTCACCGACGAGCACCGCCCCGACCGGCGACGCCGACTGAAGACGGGCGGCGGTGTTGACGACGTCTCCAGCGACGAAGGTCTCACCGCGCTCGGGGCTGGCGTTCAGAGCGACGATGGCCTCGCCCGTGTTCACGGCCACGCGCAGCTGGAGCCCTTCCTGTTCGGCCCAGTCGCGGACGGCGAACGCGGCGCGGACGGCGCGCTCGGCGTCGTCCCCGTACGTCACGGGGGCGCCGAAGACACCCATGACCGCGTCGCCGACGAACTTCTCGACCCTGCCGCCGTGGCTCTCGAGCTCGCCGCGGACCCGCTCGTAGTACGGAACGAGGAACGCGCGGACGTCCTCGGGGTCGAGTTTCTCCGAGCGGGACGTGAAACCGACGAGATCCACGAAGAGCACCGACACCAGCCGGCGCTCCTCTCCGACGTGCCCGGGTTCGACCAGGGCGGAGCCGCAGGCGTTGCAGAACCTCGCGCCGCCCGGGTTCTCCTGGCCACATTGCGCACAGGTCAGCACGGGGTGGAAGACTAGAGGCGGCTCTGCCGAGGAGGTGCCCGTGCCCGAGACGACGTACGACTCCCAGCGCGCCGAGGCGTTCGCAGGGCGGATGCTCGACATGCTGAACGGCGCCGCGCTCATGGTGCTGACCTCCGTCGGCCATCGGACCGCGCTGTTCGACGCGCTGGCGGAGCGCGACGGCGTGACGAGCGACGAGCTGGCCGCGGCCGCAGGGCTGAACGAGCGCTACGTGAGGGAATGGCTCGGCGGGATGGCCACGGGCCGCATCGTCGAGCTCGATCCGGACACGGGTCGCTACTCGCTTCCCGCGGAGCACGCCGCGTGGCTGACGCGAGCCGCCTCGCCCGACAATCTCGCCGTCGAGGCGCAGTGGATCCCGACGCTCTCGATCGTCGAGGACGACATCGTCGAGTGCTTCGAGACGGGCGGCGGCGTGCCCTACGAGCGCTTCGTGCGATTCCACGAGGTCATGGCCGAGGAGAGCGCGCAGACCGTCCTGTCGGTACTGATGTCACACATCCTCCCGCTCGTCCCGGGCATGGCCGAGCGCCTCGAGGAGGGCTCGTCGCTGGTCGATCTCGGTTGTGGGCGTGGCCGGGCGCTTCTGCTCCTCGCCGAGCACTTCCCCGCCTCGACGTTTCAGGGATACGACCTGTCAGCCGATGCGATCGCGTACGCGTCCGCCGAGGCTGCGGCGGGCGGCCTCGAGAACGTGCGCTTCGAGGCGCGCGACCTGAGCACGTTCGACCGCCACGCCGAACCCGACGCGTGCGACTACGTCACGACCTTCGACGCGGTGCACGACCAGGCGAAGCCCCTCGCCTTGCTGACGGGGATCCGGCGAACGCTGAGGCCGGACGGCGTCTATCTCATGCAGGACATCCAGGGCTCGAGCCACGTCCACCAGAACCTCGATCACCCCGGTGGGCCGCTCCTCTACATGATCTCGTGCATGCACTGCATGACCGTCTCCCTCGCCCAGGGCGGCGACGGGCTCGGCGCGATGTGGGGCGAGGAGATGGCGCGCGAGCTTCTCGGCGAGGCCGGGTTCTCGTCGGTCGACGTGCATCTCCTCGAGCACGATCCGTTCAACGCGTACTTCGTCGTCCGTCCCTGACGGCCCGTCCAACCGGCACGGGCGCGACTGCGCCTTCCGTAGGCTGCCGAGCGTGACGTTCACGACTCGTCCGGAGCTGCGCGGCACGTTCGGCATGGTCGCGTCGACGCACTGGCTCGCGTCCCAGACGGGGATGGCGGTGCTCGAGCGTGGGGGCAACGCCTTCGACGCAGCCGTTGCGACCGGGTTCGTCCTGCAGGTCGTCGAGCCGCACCTGAACGGGCCGGGCGGCGAGGTCCCGGCGGTGTTCTGGTCGGTCGAGAGCGGGGAGCCGCTCGCGCTCTGCGGGCAGGGTGTCGCCCCGGCCGCGGCGACCAGCGAGCGCTTCCACGAGCTCGGGCACGAGCTCGTTCCGGGCACCGGTGTCCTCGCCGCATGCGTGCCCGGCGCGTTCGGCGGCTGGCTGCTGCTCCTGCGCGACTACGGCACCTGGCGGCTCGAGGACGTCCTCGAGTTCGCGATCGGCTATGCAGAGGACGGGTTCCCGCTCCACGAGCGCATCCGCGCGACGATCGAGCTGAACGAGGAGCTCGTCGCGAGCTGGCCCGGCTCGCGCGAGTTGTACCTGCCGGCACCGGAATCCGGCGCGCTCTTCCGCAACCCGGCGCTCGCGGAGACCTATCGCCGCGTCGTCGCCGAGAGCAGCGGCGGCTCGCGCGAGGAGGAGATCGAGAAGGCGCGACGCGCCTGGTACGAGGGATCCGTGGCCGAGGAGATCGACCGCTTCGTGGCGGCGGAGGGAGGTCTGTTGACCGGCGCCGACATGGCTGCCTGGCGCGCGACGGTCGAGCCGGTTGCGACGCTCGAGTACCGCGAGCTCACGGTCTGCAAGACGCTGCCGTGGGCTTCCGGCCCGGTCGGCCTCCAGCAGCTCGCGCTGCTCAAGGGCTTCGACCTCGCGGAGCTCTCCGCGCCGGAGTTCGTCCACGTCGTCGTCGAGTGCGCGAAGCTCGCGTTCGCCGACCGCGACGCGCTGTACGGCGACTCCGCCGACGTCCCGCTCGAAACGCTGCTCTCCGCCGCGTACAACGACGAGCGGCGCGCCCTCGTCGGCGAGGACGCGTCGGAGGAGTACGTCCCGGGTCTCGGCCGCTTGCCGAGCCTGCACGCAGCGGAGGCGACCGTCGGCTCGGGTGAGCCCGGGCGCGGCACCGTCCATCTCGACGTCGCCGACCGCTTCGGAAACATGCTCTCAGCGACCCCGAGCGGCGGTTGGCTCCAGAGCTCCCCCGTGATTCCGGCTCTCGGGTGGCCGCTCGGGACGCGTGCGCAGATGTTCTGGCTCGAGGAAGGGCTCCCGTCGTCGCTCGAGCCGGGGAAGCGACCGCGCACGACGCTGTGCCCGGGGCTGGCGCTGCGCGACGGCAAGCCCTATCTCGCCTGGGGGACCCCCGGCGGCGACCAGCAGGAGCAGTGGGCCTTGCACGCGTTCGTGCGCCACGTCGACCTCGGGCTCGACCTGCAGGCGGCGATCGACGCCCCCGAGTTCCACTCGGACCACCTCATCTCGTCGTTCTACCCGCGCGCGTTCGCCTCGAGGTCGCTCGCCGTCGAGTCGCGCTTCGGCTCGCGAACGATCGCCGACCTGCAGCGTCGTGGTCACGACGTGTCCGTGTGGCCGGCGTGGTCTGCCGGCCGCGTCTCGGCCGTCGCGCGCGAGCCTGACGGCCTCCTCCGCGCGGGTGCGAATCCGCGAGGCATGCAGGGCTACGCGGTTGGCCGATGAGCGAGCGCACGCGCACGTACAGCTGGGAGGACCCGTTCGCGCTGCGGGACACGATGGCGGATCGCTCGGGCCTCGAGCTCATGCAGATGATGGCGAGGGGCGAGCTGCCGCCGCCGCCGATCGCCGAGACGCTCGGCTTCCGGCTGGTGGAGGCGGAGCGCGGGCACGCGGTCTTCGAATGCGAGCCGGCCGAGTACCACTACAACCCGATCGGGATCGTCCACGCCGGTCTCGCGATGACGCTCATGGACTCGGCGATGGGTCTCGCGTTCGTGACGACGCTCAGTGAGCCCGTAGGCTGGACGACGCTGGAGGTGAAGTCGAACTTCACGCGTGCGCTCACGTCGGAGACCGGGGTTGTCCGGTGCACCGGGTCGATCATCCATCCGGGGAGGCGCGTGGCGACGACCGAGGCGCGCATCGAAGACGGTCAGGGAAGGCTGTGCGCGCACGGCACGAGCACGATCCTGGTCCTCGACGGTTGAGAGCGCTACGCTGAGGGCATGCGTCGCGACGGCAAAGGCCCCTCGCTGTCCCCGGTAGCCGGGCGGCGCCCGCGCGCGTAGCCGGCGAGCGTCGCAGCGACTCCACCCTAGACTGCCGCCCGATGGAATCGCGGTACGACCCCACGGCCGTCGAGGCTCGCTGGCAAGGGGCCTGGGAAGGCGAGGGCCTGTACGCGGCCGGAGCGGGCGCTCGCAGCGACGAGACGTACGTCATCTGCGTCCCGCCGCCGAACGTCACGGGCGACCTGCACATCGGACACGCCCTGAACGGCTCGATCCAGGACGTTCTCACCCGCTGGCACCGCATGCGCGGCTTCGACACGCTCTGGCAGCCGGGCTACGACCATGCAGGGATCGCGACGCAGAACGTCGTCGAGAAGGAGCTCGCGCGGGAAGGGCGCACCCGCCAGGACGTCGGGCGCGAGGCGTTTGTCGAATTGACCTGGGAGTGGCTGGAGAAGACGGGCCGCACGATCATGGGGCAGTACCGCCGGCTCGGGTGCTCGCTCGACTACTCGCGCGAGCGGTTCACGATGGACGACGACTACGTCCGTGCGGTCATGACGTTCTTCGTCCGGCTCTGGGATCGGGGCTGGATCTACCGCGCGAACCGGATCGTCAACTGGTGTCCGTTCCACCAGACGGCAATCTCGGATCTGGAGGTCGTGCACGAGGAGATGGACGACACGCTCTTCACGATCCGCTATCCGTTCGCGGACGGCGACGGTCGTGACGGCGTCTCGGTCGCGACCGTGCGGCCGGCCACGATCCTCGCCGACGTCGGCGTCGCGGTCCATCCGGATGACCCTCGCTACAGCGAGGCGATCGGCCGCGACGTCATCGTCCCGTACACCGAGCAGCGAGTGCCCGTGATCGGCGACACGAGGATCGACCGTGAGTTCGGAACGGGAGCGCTGAAGGTCACGCCCGGGCACGACCCGCTCGACTTCGACATCGGCCGCGACCACGGGCTGCCCGAGCCGGTGGTCGTCGGGCCGGACGGACGGATGAACGAGCAGGCGGGCGACCTCGTCGGCCTCACGCAGGATGAGGCGGGCGCACGCCTGCTCGCATGGGCCGAGGAGCGCGGTCTCGTCGAGAAGCGCGAGCCGTACCGGCACTCGGTCGGCACGTGCGAGCGCTGCCACTCGCGCATCGAGCCGCTCATCTCCCTGCAGTGGTGGTGCGCGATGAAGGAGCCGGCAGCGCCTGCCATCGACGTACTGAAGGAGCGCCGCGTCCGCTACCACCCCGAGTCCCAGCACCGGTTTGCGATCGCGTCGCTCGAAGAGACGCCGGACTGGTGCATCTCGCGCCAGCTGTGGTGGGGGCACCAGCTGCCGATCTGGACGTGCCCCGACGGCCACCTCACCGTGACGGTGGACGAGCCCTCGGCGTGTGCCGAGTGCGGCGCGACGGAGCTCGAGCGCGAGTCGGACGTCCTGGACACGTGGTTCTCGTCGGCGCTCTGGCCGTACGCGACGCTCGGCTGGCCGGACGAGACGCCCGAGCTCGCGCGCTACTACCCGGGCGACGTCAACTCGACTGCTCGCGAGATCATCCGCCTCTGGGTCAACCGGATGATCTGGACCGGCCTCGAGGTGCTCGGGGACGTCCCGTTCACCGACTCGATCATCCACTCGACCGTGCTCGCCGTCGACGGGCGCCGGATGTCGAAGAGCCTAGGGACCGGGATCGACCCGATGGAGCCGATCGAGGAGTACGGAGCCGACGCAACGCGGTACGGCCTTTTCAAGATCTCCTCAACTCAGGACGTGCGCTTCTCGTACGGCGCGATCGAGGAAGGGCGCAAGCTCGCGATCAAGCTCTGGAACGTCGCGCGCCTGATCCTCCAGAACGCCGAGGGCGTCTCACCGGCGCTCGAGCCGCGTGACCTCGAGGAGCGCTGGATCCTCGCGCGCATCGACGCAGCCCGGGCCGAGCTCGAGGACGCATGGGTGCGCTTCGACTTCGCCGAGTCGACGGCGACGCTCTACCACCTGACCTTCGACGACTTCTGCGACTGGTACGCGGAGGCGATCAAGCCTCGCCTCTACGACCGCGACGAAGCGGCGATCGCGACGGCGCTCGGCGCGCTCGAGCGGCTCCTCGCGCTCCTCCACCCGATGCTGCCACACGTCACCGAGGAGATCTGGTCGAACCTGCCGAGCCGCTCGGCGCGGTTGATCGTCTCGCCCTGGCCGGACTCCGACGACCGCTTCGCAGCGGACGCGACCTCGCTCGACCGCGTGCAGGAGGCTGCGCAGATCTTCCGACGGAGCGGCGTTCAGGTCGAGCTCGGCTCGGACGCCGAGCGCCGCATCTTCACCGCCGTCGTCCGTCCGGAGCGCGTCCAGCGGGACGGCAACCGCGACGCCGAGGTCGAGCGGTTGCGGAAAGAGGTCGCGCGCGCGGAGGCGATGCTCGCGAACGAGCGCTTCGTCGCGAACGCGCC
>Ga0070670_100006058_pt1 | contig 10228 bp, 7 predicted proteins | sample KBSS63metaG_FD_64665 | JGI IMG/M metagenome (GOLD analysis project Ga0070670, IMG submission 64665) | Switchgrass rhizosphere microbial communities from Kellogg Biological Station, Michigan, USA - KBS S6-3 metaG | ecosystem: Host-associated > Plants > Roots > Rhizosphere > Soil ... | reverse complement strand
GACCCTGGCGGAGATTCGCGCTCGCTCCGCCGAGCAAGTGGTCGAGCTCGTCCAGGCGACCGTCCCCAAGGAGCACGCGGAGTTCCTCGAGACCTTCGTCGATAGCTGCCGTTTCGGGGATTATCTGTTCGTCCACGCCGGCATCCGCCCGGGCGTCGAGGTCGATCAACAGAGCCAGGCCGACCTTCGCTGGATCCGCGACCCCTTCCTGTTCGACGACAGCGACCACGGCTTCGTTGTCGTCCACGGCCACACCATCACCGACGATGTCGAAGAGCGGCCGAACCGTATCGGAATTGACACCGGCGCCTATCGATCCGGAGTGCTCACGGCGCTGGCGGTCGATGGCAATGAGCGCTGGTTCATCGATACGCGCGACGAGCCTGGGGATCGGTCACCCGCTGGCGATTGATTTGACCTCATCCACAGAATAGGCGTTATGGGCTTGAATTCGTCGGATTTGGTTGAGGAGCGTTGCTGGTGCCTAGTCATACGCCCCGCCAGTTGCGGAGCCTATTTTCCCTCGTTGGGCTGCTGATCCTGGCCGCGTGCGCGGACACGCGCGGCGGCTCGATACCCTATGACAGGCCGCTTGCCCGGCCGGACGAGGTGACGTTCCAGACGCTCGCTTCGGACTACAAGATCGCGCCGATGGACAAGCTGTCGATCAAGGTCTTCAAGATGGAAGACCTGAGCGGCGATTATGATGTCGATCTTGCCGGCAACATTTCGCTGCCGCTGGTCGGCCAGCTCAAGGCGGCAAATCTTACCACCGAGCAACTCGACGACCAGCTGACCGCGAAACTCGGCGAGAAATATCTCGAACACCCTGACATCAGCGTCGCCATCAAATCGTCGACCGCGCACGTCGTGACCGTCGACGGCGCGGTGAAGGACGGGGGATCGTTCCCGGTCGGCGGACCGACCACGCTGATCCGCGCAATTGCGATGGCCAAGGGCACGACTGAAGACGCGAATGCCCGGCGAGTCGCCGTATTCCGCACCGTCGGCGGGCAGCGGCAAGGCGCCGCTTTCGACCTGACATCCATCCGTCGAGGCGAAGCGCCCGACCCCGAAATCTATCCGGGTGACATCATCGTCGTCGACGGGTCGCGCGTTAAGGCCGTTCAGAAGCAACTGCTCCAGAGCATCCCGCTTCTGGCGATCTTTGGGCCATTGTAGGCAAGCGGCGAAGGACAGGGGCACGTGAACACCAACCTCACCGTTCGAAACGAGGGACAGTGGCCGATCGCGCCCTATCCCGGGCCGGACGTCGCGCTTGGCCGCGGCCAGCGGACATATTCGGCCGTCAATATCCTCGACTTCCAGATGCTGGTGCGGATCCTGTATCACTGGCGCTGGCTGGTGCTCGGAGCGATCGGCATCGGTCTGCTGGGTGCGATCCTCGCGTCTCTGCTGACTTCGCCGGTGTATCGCGCGTCGGTTACCCTGGAAGCCAACCCGCCGGTAGTTGCGGTCAGCGACGAACAAACGCGCCAGCAGGACCAGCAGGCCACGGACACCTATGATTTCGTGGCGACCCAGGTCGGGCTGCTCGGCAGCAGGGCGGTCGCCGAGCGCACGGCCCAAGAGCTGAACCTCGCCAACAACCCCGACATCGTGCCCCAGGACCGTGACGCCTCGCAGCGGCTCAACGTCGCAACCGCCGTGGTCCAGAGGAGCCTCAAGGTCATTCCGCCCGACCAGGGACAATTGATCAAATTCTCCTTCGACTCGACGTCGCCGCAGCTTGCTGCGCTGGTCGCCAACGGAGTTGCGGACAGCTTCATCAACACGTCGCTGCAGCGGCGCTACGAAGCTTCGGCCTACGCCCGGAACTTCCTCGAACGGCAAATCAACAAGACGCGCGGCGACCTCGAGCGGTCGGAGCGCTCAGTCGTCGCCTATGCGCAGCAGCAAGGCATCATCAACACCCCGGGCGGCACCGGAGCCGATGGGAAGCCCAGTGGCAGCGACACCAATTCTCTTCAGGGCGAGTCGCTGGTTCAGCTGAACACCGCGCTCGCGGCCGCGACGGCTCGCCGAGTGGCCGCCGAGGGCGCTTATCGGCAGGCCCTGGCGACCGGCCCGACCAGCGACGTCAACACCGCGGTCCTCCCGCTGCGGCAACAGCTCGCCCAGCTTGAGGCCCAGTACCAGCAGAAGCGCGAATTCATGAAGCCTGAGCACCCGGAGATGCAAAGCCTCCAGGCGCAGATCGACGAGCTCAAGCGCCAGATCGCCGGGCAGGTCTCACAAGCTTCGTCCGGCCGGATCAACGGGCTGCTCGCCGACTATCGCGGTGCGCTCTCAGCCGAGCGGGCGCTTCAGGCGCGGGTCGCCCAGCTCAAGGGCGATGTCCTCAATCTGCGTGGACGAAGCATCCAGTACACGATCCTGCAGCGCGAGGTGGATACCAACCGCAGCCTCTACGATGCGCTGCTCCAGCGCTACAAGCAGATCGGCGTTGCCGGGGGCATCGGCATGGCCCCCGTGTCGATCGTCGACCGTGCGCAGGCGCCATCGCTGCCATACAAGCCGAACCTGCTCCTAAACCTGCTCGTCGGGCTCGGCCTCGGGATTGCCGCGGGTGTCGCCGGTGCCGTCGGGCTCGAGTTCGTCAATGACACAATCAAGAGCCGCGAGGATGTTCGCCGCAAGCTGTCGCTGGCCTGTCTCGGTACGGTCCCGAAGACGCCCGGGAAGGACTCATTCGTCGAGGACCTCAAGAATCCGACGTCGATCATCTCCGAGGCCTATTCGGCGATCGTTGCCGCGCTTCGCTTCAGCACCGAGGACGGGACGCCCAAGGTGCTCCTCGTGACGAGCACCCGGTCGGGCGAGGGCAAGTCATCCTCGGCGCTGGCGATCGCGCAGAATTTCGCGCGCCGCGGCCGGCGCGTGCTGTTGATCGACAGTGACCTTCGCAAGCCGGCGTTCAAGGCCGCGAGCGACCGCCATGGGCTGAGCAAGCTGCTGACGACCGACGACCAGCTCGCCACGCACATCGTCGAAACCCAGCACGGCAACTTGTGGCTGCTTCCGAGCGGCCCCTTGCCTCCCAATCCCGCCGACTTGCTGTCGACAGGCCGGATCCGCAAGATCGTCAACGAAGCGAAGGATGCGTTCGACCTCGTCGTCATCGACGGTCCGCCGACGCTTGGCCTGGCCGACGCGCCGCTGCTGGCCGCCGCCGCCGGATCGGCGCTGTTCGTCATCGAGAGCGGCAAGACGCGTACCCGGGCCGCGATCGAGGCGCTCAACCGGCTCGAGGCCACCGGCTCGCATATTCTTGGGGCTACTCTGACCAAGTCCGAAGAGGGATCGGGCGGCTATGGCCGAACCGGATACGGTTACGGCTATGGTTATGGCTACGGTTACGGCAAGGGCCGGGTGAAGAAGACGGAGATCCTGATGATCCCGCGGGCCGACGACAATGCCGAGGAAGAGAGCCCGGTGGAGTCCGACGCCTGAGCCAGCGTTGGGGGACGCTCGGCCAATGACGCTGAGAGCCGTCGTCGCCATAGTCGCAGCACTGCTGATTGCCGCGCAAATTGTGAGGAACGCGGCTGTCAGCGCCCTGGCTGAAGCGAAGCCCGCTGCGGCCGCCAAGGCGTGGAGCGGCCACCCGGCGAGCGAGATCGGCCTTGCCATGACCGAAATTGCGCGCTCGTCGCGGGCTCGTCAGCCGATCCCGCAATGGGCTTTCGCGAAGATCGAGGATGCCGCGGCCAAGGCGCCGCTCGCTGCGGAGCCCTTCCTGGTACGCGGCGTGCAAGCACAGGTCGCCGGCGACGGCACGGCGGCGCAGCGCGCATTCGAGGCCGCGCAGTGGCGCAATCCGCGGTCGCTGCCCGCGGCCTATTTCCTTGCGGACCGGTATTTTCGTTCTGGGAATGTGACTGGCGGCTTGCGCGAAGTCGGCGCGCTGGCGCGGCTGTCGCCGGACGGCGGGACCGCTGCAGTTCCCTATCTCACTCAATATGCGATGAGTTCGGCGAACTGGCCGGCGCTTCGCTCATTGTTCGCCACCAACCCGCACGTTGCGCAGCCGGTTCTGATCATGCTGGCCTCGGACGTCAAAACGGTGCCCGCCGCGCTGGCACTCGCCAATCCCCGTGAGACGGGAAATCGGCCATGGCTGGGCGCCGTGGTCGATACGCTGATCAAGGCCGGGGATTATTCCCAGGCGCGAGCGGCCTGGGTGCGGATGGCGGGACCAGGGTCGCGGTCCGACGAGCTTCTCCACGACGCCAATTTCCGCGACACCAGCTCGCCGCCGCCCTTCAACTGGCAGCTCACCAGCTCCACGGTCGGTCTCGCAGAGCGGCAGCGGGGAGCGCTTCACGTCCTCTTCTACGGAGATGAGGACGGGACGCTCGCGAGCCAGCTGATTCTGCTCCCGCCAGGAGGCTACCGCTTGTCGCTGCGGCTGGCCGGTGACCCGGCGCGGGCGCACGCGCTGACGTGGGCGGTTTGGTGCGACAAGGCGCCGCAGCCGCTCGCTTCGGTGACACTCGACGTGGCTGCGGCCCGCGGCTGGCAATTCCAGGTTCCGGCCGGCTGCCAGGCGCAGTGGCTCAAGCTGTCGGGCGTTTCCGCCGCCATGCCCCAGCAGGTCGACATATCGATTACCGCCCTGACTCTGACCAGGGAGGGGCCCGGTGCCTAGCCTGGTCAAGAGCTCGGTCGCGCCGGCCTATCTGCTCGCGTGCCTGATCCTGGGCGGCAGCGCACAGGGGATATGGCAGAACACGCTGTTGCAGTTGGCCGGCCTCGGCATCATTGCCTGGGCCGCCGCGACCGGCGACGACCCGCTGCCCAAATCGGCCCAGGCGCTCATGCTGATCCTGATTGCCGCCTTCGTCGTCGTCGTTCTGCAGCTGATCCCGCTGCCGACGTCGCTGTGGGCCCACGGCCTTCGGATGCGGATTGCCGAGGGCTACTCGCTGCTCGGGCGGCCCGTGCCGTCGCTTCCGCTGTCGCTCACGCCTTATGCCAGTCTCAGCACATTGCTCGCCATCATCCCGCCGCTTGCGATGTTCTGCGCGATCCTGCGCCTCGGAGCGTTCCGTGCCAGCTGGCTTGCGGCCGCATTGCTGGCGGGAGCGGTGGCCGGGATCACGCTGGGCGCCTTGCAGGTCGTCGCGCCTGGAGCAGCCTCGCCCTGGTACCTCTATCATGAAACCAACCGCGGGGTTGCCGTGGGCTTCTTCGCCAACGCCAATCACATGGCCGACCTGCTGGTCTGCGGCTTGCCCTTCATCGCCGCGCTCGCGGCCGGCGGAAGGAGCCGCAATATTCAGCGCTATTCGGCTCTGCTGATCATCCTTGCGGGAGCAGCACTGCTGCTTGTTGTCGGAATTGCGCTGAACGGGTCGCTCGCCGGCTACACCCTTGCAGTGCCGGCCATCGCCGCGAGCATCTTGATCGTTGCCCCGGCGCAGCGCAGCGTGCGCGTGCCCGTCGCGATCATTGCCGGACTCGCACTGGTGGCCGCTGTCGCGGCAATGGCCTCGACCTCGATCGGCAGTTCGAGGATCGGCCAGGAGGCGAGTGGCTCCGTCGAGTCTCGCCAGGAAATCCTCAAGACGACCGGCAGGGCTATTCGCGACACCATGCCGTTCGGCTCGGGACTCGGCTCGTTCGTCAAGGTCTATCCGCTCTACGAGAGCGCCGACCACGTCACACCCGAATATGTCGTCCATGCCCATAACGATTATGCCGAGCTGGCGCTCGAGCTTGGACTCGCCGGCGTCCTGCTGATTGGAGTCTTCCTCGCCTGGTGGATGGCCGCGGCACGAGCGGGGTGGCGGACCGGCGGGGGCGGGCCTTACGCCCGGGCCGCTTCGATCGCGTCTGCCGTCATCCTTGTCCACAGCGTCGTCGACTTCCCGCTGCGGACTGCTGCAATCAGTGCGACTTTCGCGATGTGCCTGGCGCTGTTGATAAATCGGCGGCCGGCGCAGCGGCAAGACCCCGCAGACCTCCGGCCGGCGCGACACCTCGTCGTGAATTGAGCCGCGCTTGTGCGGCTGCCTGGCGAGGCTATTCGGCCATGGCGCGCACGCTACGACCCGCCTGCGCCGTTGCCGGACTCTGAATTGCGGACGGGCCGAGCGAGCGGTTCGTGCGGTCGGGCCTGCTAGGTTTCGCCGAATCGGCGGCAAAGAGGGCTGGCGCTGCCCACATCACCGGTCCGGTTGTTTTGACGGAGAAAGACGCGCGAGCCCGGCGCGCAAGGAGGAGCGCGCGGATGAAGCTGCGAAGCGATCGCGGCTCTAGCGAGGCCCAGGCGGTCCATGCCAGCGCGCTCAGCGTGCGGAAATCGAAGCTCAGGTCACCCGACTTGAAGAGCCGCCGGAAGAGATGCGGCTTTCCACCCGACCAAAGCGCCATCGAGCCAATGGAGATGAAGACCCTGGGATCGATCCTGGCGTCGGCTTCAGTCGGCGAGTCGAGCAGGTCGTCATAGGCGCGGTGCTCTTCGAGCCGCTCGCGGCAGCGGTACATCAGGTCCAACGCGCGCTCGACGCGGCGCTGTTCGGACGCGAAGCGGGTGCTGACCGGCGACTGCCGGACTTGATAGACCGAGTGGGGCACGATCATGATCGTGGAGACCGAGCCCATCCGGATGATGAGGTCGTGGTCTTCCCAGAACTCGCATTGCTTGCGGTAGCCGCCGACTTCGTCGAACACCTCGCGCCGGTACATCAGCGGCCCGTTCCCGAACGGCGGGACCGATGCCGGATGGACCAGGCGCCAGGCCTCCGGACCGCGGATCTTCCGCCCCGACGCGTCGACGATGTCATACAGCCCGCCGACCACGCCCGCCGCGGGAAAGCGGTCGAGCACCTCAAGTTGCTCTTCGAGCCGCCGCGGATAGGAGACGTCGTCGGCGTCCATCCGGGCGACGATCGGCGCGCACGCCGCCTCGGCGACGCGCTGCGAGCTCAAGGCCGGCCCAAGGTTGACCTTTTCCTCGAGCAACCGGATCCGCGGCTCTCGCCTTGCCCATTCGCGCAGGCGTTCCGTCGAGCCATCGGTCGACGCATCGTCGAGGATCACGAACTCGAAACCCTGGAAAGTCTGCGCGAGTATGCTTTCGACCGCGATGTCGAGATAGGGCATCGCGTTGTAAACCGGCATGACGACGCTGACCCTCGGGGTCTCGGCAGCAGCTAACATTCTGGTTCCGGTTGCTGGTTTCAGCCACTTGGTTAGGGCAGGCAAAACTGAAAGTCGAGGAACGCCGCCAACCCGACCCCGAGCGGGACGGTCAACGCCCTGCGGAGGCGACGGTTTCTTTGCCCACGGCGGTCACGACAACCCGGCGATTCTCGAGCCGAACGAGGAGATCGCACGATGCGAGCGTCGAGGGGCGGTGCGCGATGACGATGATCGTGCGGCCGTCCTGGCTCAGTGAAGCCAGCGACGCCATCACCGCCGCCTCCGTCACCTCGTCGAGCGCGCTGGTCGCTTCATCGAGCACCAGGACCAGCGACTGTTTGTAAATCGCGCGGGCAATTCCAAGGCGCTGCCGCTGGCCGCCGGAGAGGCGGATTCCACGCTCTCCGACCGTGGTTTCATATCCGTTCGGGAGCGAATCCACGAAGGCGTCGAGCTGCGCGGCGGCGGCGGCGGCGCGGACCCGCGCCCGATCGATGTCCTCAGGGACAACGCCAAAGGCGATGTTCCGCTCGATCGTCGTATCACCGAGAAAAATGGACTGCGGCACATGCGCGATTGAACGGTGCCAGCGGAGGCGATCGATGCCTTTGAGGGGCGCACCGTCGACGGCGATTTGGCCTGTCGTTGGCTCGATGAGGCCCATGATGAGGTCGGCAAGCGTGCTTTTCCCGCTGCCGGTTTTGCCGACAAAACCGACGATCGATCCGCAGGGTATCTCGAGCGACACGTCTTCGAGCACCAATTGCGATTCTGGGTAGGAGAAGCTGACGCCTTCGATCGAGATCCGCTCTCGCAGCGGCAGCGGATCGATCGAGGACGTGTCGACGGCTTGCGCGCTCTCCGGCAACCTCAGAAGCTCGAGAACCTCGGCAACCGACGACCGATGGCCGGAAACGCTCGCCCATCCGTGATAGACCTGCTGCAGGAGGGGCAGCAGGCGCTGGGCTCCGAGGGCCACGGCGCCGAGGAGCGGAAGGGCATAGGCAAGCCCGTCCTCGCGGTTGGCGATCAGCACTGCGACGACAGCAATGCCGGCCATGCCGACGGCCTCGACGACGAACCGCGGCGCCACGGCCATGAAGGAGGTGGTCGCAGCGGCAATGCTGTACCTCCGGCTCACTTTGGCGAATGCACGGAGGTAGATTTGCTGAGCGCCGTCGATGATGACGTCGCGAATTCCGCCAATGCTTTCCTGGACGATTGTAATCCGCTCTTCGTAGGTCGTGCCGATCAATTCCGAATTGCTGAGGAGACGGGATCGGGTCCCTGCGGAAACCAGCACGTAAATCAGCGAGAATGCGGCAGCGGCGATGATGGCCGTGAAGGGCTGCACGTAAATGAGGGCGGCAATGATCACGAGGGCGATGAATGCCGCCGCGGACGCGTAGATTAGCTGCAGAAGCACGTGAATGACGAGGGACTGGACCCTGTCCATCGCGGCCACCGCCTCGCTGGAATTGTGCGTCAGGTGATAGGCATAGGGCTGCGCCAGAATGCGCCGCTGGACGTCCACGCTGAGCTCATGCCCCAAACGCGCACTGAACATCTGCGTCGACCAGCTCAATGCGACGCGAATGGCGCCGGCGATCAGGGCGATCGCGGCGAACAGCGCCGTGGCCATCCAAACCTGCTGGCGCGGCGTGGTCGCGCCCGCAGCGGCAAAGATCCTCGCGAGCGACGGCGCACGAGCAGGCTGTTCCACGCCCGCGAGCAGCGACAGGAACGGAAACAGCGAACCGATCGTGGCAAGCTCCGCAATCGCACCGGCAAGCATCAGCGCGAGCAGAACAAAGAGGTGCCTGCGCCGCTGGGTTGTCAAAAACCCATAGAGCTCGACCAGTTGTGGCCAGAAAGGTGGCTCGCGGCGAGGAGGTGCTGCCACCAAAACTAAGCCATCCTGCGGACGGAGCGGGTGGCTGGACGGGCGGCTGGTGCGCGCATAGCGGTTGTGCCGAGATGCTTCAGTGTGTGACTCTGTGGATCGGCGAGGGCTTCGGGGCCGTCGAGCGCGCGTGCCTCCGGTCTGTCCTTCGTCAGGGTCATCGGCTGACTCTTTACTGCTACCGTGAGCCGATAGGAATTCCGGATGGCGTTGAGCTCCAGGATGCATCCCAAGTGCTGCCGGCGACCGCCGTCATGCGCCACCGGCGGGGCAGCGTTGCACCATTTTCGGACTGGTTCCGCTACGAACTGCTGAAGCGGGGCCTCGGCACCTGGATCGACACCGACATGTATCTTCTCCGGCCGCTCGACGAGCAGGCTGAGCATCTGTTTGGCGAAGAGCGGCCGGGCGTCATCAACAATGCGGTGTTGCGGCTGCCCGACAGCTCACCTGTCCTGGATGAACTGCTCGGGCCGTTCCGAGGGACAATCCCCGGCTGGCTTGCGCGAAGGCACCGCTTTAGCTCGAAGGTAAGAAGGTGGCTCGGGAAGGGTGTCGACGTTGGGGCCATGCCGTGGGGCACCACCGGCCCGGCGGCACTGACGGCGGCGGCAGCGAAGTTCGGCCTGTCGTCGCGGGCTTTGCCGCCGACGGCTTTCTATCCGGTGCCGTGGGAACGGGCCGACTGGATTGTCGATCCGACGCGGGACCTCGGCCAGATGGTGACAGAGAGCACGGTCGGCATCCATCTCTGGAACGAGTGCATTCGGCCCATCAAGGAGCGGCCACCGCCAGAGGGGTCGTTTCTTCAGCGCCTGTGGGCCGAGGGGAAAGCCTAGAGTCTATCGACCGGAGCAGCCGCCGGCGCCTCTCGTCGAGCGCATTGAGACGGTCCCCCTCGAGCCCGGCGTCGAATGGGGTCAGGCAATAATTGGTCTTCACGCCGGCATCGGCGAAGAGCGGACCGCTGCCCCGAACGGGACGGCGATTTCCTTTGAGCCTGCGGCGAAGCCGGTAGGCGAGGAATGCCGTGGCTCGCACCGGGTCGGCGGCCAGGCACTCCGCGAGAAGCATCACGCTGGTCGCGTAGCGTCGGTCCAGTGCGAAACCCTCCGCGAGCTCAAGCAACCGTCGGGCATTGCTCCATGAATGGAC
>Ga0070670_100006057_pt1 | contig 10229 bp, 11 predicted proteins | sample KBSS63metaG_FD_64665 | JGI IMG/M metagenome (GOLD analysis project Ga0070670, IMG submission 64665) | Switchgrass rhizosphere microbial communities from Kellogg Biological Station, Michigan, USA - KBS S6-3 metaG | ecosystem: Host-associated > Plants > Roots > Rhizosphere > Soil ... | reverse complement strand
CCTCGCTCGAGGCGCTCATCCGCGCCGCCTCCGAGCTGCGCGGCGTCGAGAAGCAGATCCAGGGCGACGAGGAGCTCGCGCGCTCGGGCGACGCCGAAATGGCGGCGCTCGCGAACGCCGAGCTGCCCGAGCTCAACGAGCGCCGCGAGGCGCTCGAGCGCACCGTGCACACGCTGCTCCTGCCCAAGGATCCCAACGACGACAAGGACGTGGTCCTCGAGATCCGCGCCGGCACCGGCGGGGAAGAGGCCGCGCTGTTCGCCGGCGAGATCTTCCGCATGTACCAGAAGTACGCCGAGCGCAATCGCTGGAAGCTCGAGATCCTCTCCTCCTCGCCCGCCGAGATGGGGGGCATGAAGGAAGTCATCGCCGAGATCGCCGGTGAGGGCGCCTACGCCCGCCTCAAGTGGGAGTCCGGCGTCCATCGCGTCCAGCGCGTGCCGGCGACCGAGGCGCAGGGTCGCATCCACACCTCGGCCGCGACCGTGATCGTCCTGCCCGAAGCCGAGGAGGTCGACCTCGAGATCCGCGACGACGAGATCCTGGTCGACGTCTACCGCTCGAGCGGCAAGGGCGGGCAGGGCGTCAACACGACCGATTCGGCGGTGCGCATCCATCACCTGCCGACCGGCATGATCGTCACCTGCCAGGACGAGCGTTCGCAGATCAAGAACCGCGCGAAGGCGATGAAGGTGCTGCGCTCGCGCCTGCTCGACCTCAAGCTCCAGAAGGAAGCCGCCGAGAGATCGCGCGCGCGCAAGCTCCAGGTCTCGAGCGGCGACCGCTCGGCGAAGATCCGCACCTACAATTTCCCGCAGGGCCGCGTCACCGACCACCGGATCGGCCTCACGCTCTACCGGATCGACGCCGTGATGGAGGGTGAAATCGACGAACTGATCGACGGCATGGCCCAGGCCGACGCCGCCGACCGCTTGCGCGAGGCGGGCATCGGCGACGGCACGCCCGCGCCCGTGATTCCTGCCGGCGAGGACGACGACGCATGACCGTGCGCGAGGCGCTCGAGGGCGCCGCGCGTCAGCTCGCCGAGGCGGGGATCGCAAACGGCCGGGGAGAGGCGGAAATGCTCCTCGGCCGCCTGCTTTCCTGCACCCGGACCGAGCTCTTCCTGCGGGACACCGAGGAGTTCGACACCGGCTCGGCGCGCACGCTCGGCCTGTGGCTCCTGCGCCGCGCGGGCGGCGAGCCCATCCAGTACGTGCTCGGCGAGGCGCCCTACCGGGACCTTTTGCTCGAAGTCGGCCCGGGCGTCTTCATTCCCCGGCCCGAGACCGAGCTCCTGGTCGACGAGACGCTCGCCTTCCTCGCCGACGTCGAAGGTCCCCGCGTGCTCGAATGCTGCACGGGCTCGGGCGCGATCGGGCTGTCGCTCGCGTCCGAGCGTGCCGATGCCACGGTCGTCATGACCGAGCTCTCGCCGCGCGCTCTGGCCTTCGCCGCGCGCAACCGTTCCCAGTTGCCTCCTGCCGTGCAGGCGCGCACCGCGTTCGTCCGCTGCGACCTGGCGGACGCACTGCGCGGGCCCTTCGATGCCTTGATCGCGAATCCGCCCTACGTCGCCGAATCCGAGCGCCCGCTGCTGCCACGCGACGTGCTCGACCACGAGCCGGCACTCGCGCTGTTCGCCCCCGAGGAGGGGCTTTCGGCATTGTATCGCCTGGTCGACGACGGGGTGCGCCTCCTCAGGCCCGGGGGCCTGCTCGCGCTTGAACTGGGCGAGGGGCAGGGCGATACTGTGCGTGCGCGCATCCTCGAACGACCAGCGTACGAGGACGCGCGCGTGCTTTTGGACCTCGCCGGACGGACGCGCATGGCGCTCGCCCGGCGCACCATGCAAGGATGACGCGATGACCCCGACCGCGACGGAACGAACTTCGATGGACTGTCTCGTCGTCACGGGCGGCCGGCCGTTGTCCGGCTCGGTCGAGGTCGCCGGCGCCAAGAACGCCGCGCTGCCGCTCATGGCGGCGACGCTGCTCGCCCCCGGGGTGCACGTCCTGACGCACGTCCCGCGCCTCGCCGACACCCGCACGATGGTGCGCGTGCTCGAGGCCCTGGGCGCGAAGTGCACGTGGGACGACGGTGCGCTGACCATCGACACCTCGACCTGCTCGTCGGTCGAGGCGCCTTACGAGCTGGTCAAGACGATGCGCGCCTCGGTCTACGTGCTCGGCCCCCTGCTCGCGCGTTTCGGTCGCGCCCGCGTCTCGCTGCCGGGCGGCTGCGCCTGGGGCCCGCGCCCCGTCGACCTGCACATCAAGGGCATGGAGGCGCTCGGCGCCACGATCGAGATCGACGAGGGCTACATCGTCGCCACCGCGCCCGAGGGCGGGCTGCGCGGCACGCGCTTCGACTTCCCGATCTCGAGCGTGGGCGCGACCGGCAACCTGATCATGGCGGCCGTGCTCGCGCGCGGGATCACCGTGGTCGAGAACGCCGCGATCGAGCCCGAGATCACGCAGCTGGCCGAATACCTGGTCGCGATGGGCGCGCAGATCGAGGGCGTCGGCACGACGCGGCTGTCGATCGAGGGCGTGGATGCGCTCACGCCCGCCCGCGCCGAGGTGATTCCCGACCGCATCGAGGCCGCGACCTACCTCGTCGCCGGCGCGATCACGCTGGGCGAGGTCACGATCACGCGCTGCCAGCCGGGACATCTCGCGGCCTCGCTCGAGGCGCTCGAGAAGATGGGCTCGCGCATCACGATCGCCGGGCGCACGATCACGCTGCAGTCCGGCGGCCGCCCGCGCGCCGCCGAGGTCACGACCCGCATCTACCCGGGCTTTGCGACGGACATGCAGGCCCAGATGATGGCGCTCGCGTCGATCGCCGACGGCACGACGAAGATCACCGACACGATCTACCTCGACCGCTTCAGCCACGCCCCGGAGCTGTCGCGCCTCGGCGCCGACATCCGCGTCGACGGCAACGTCGCAACCGTGAAGGGCCGCAAGAAGCTCAAGGGCGCGCCCGTCATGGCGACCGACCTGCGCGCGTCGGCCGCGCTCGTGCTCGCCGGGCTCGCCGCCCAGGGCGAGACCAAGGTCACCCGCATCTACCATCTCGACCGCGGCTACGAGAACCTCGCCGCCAAGCTCCAGGCGCTCGGCGCGAAGATCGAACGCCGGCCGGAGTAGCGGCTCGCGATGAGCCGCGATCTCGCCGTCGTCGGCACCGCCGGCCACATCGACCACGGCAAGACCGCGCTCGTCCGCCGCCTCACGGGCGTCGACACCGACCGACTCAAGGAAGAAAAGGAACGCGGGATCTCGATCGACCTCGGCTTCGCGCCGCTGGTCACGCCCGCGGGCCGCCGCGTCGGCATCGTCGACGTGCCGGGGCACGAGCGCTTCGTGCGCAACATGCTCGCCGGCATCGGCGGGATCGACGCCGTCCTGCTCGTCATCGCCGCCGACGAGGGCGTGATGCCGCAGACGCGCGAGCACTTCGCGATCGTCAAGCTGCTCGAGGTGCCGCGCGGACTGATCGTGCTGACGAAGGTCGACCTCGTCGACGATCCCGCCTGGCTCTCCGAAGTCGAGGTGGACGTGCGGGCGCTGGTCGAGGGCTCGTTTCTCGAGGAGGCTCCGATCCTGCGGGTCTCTTCGACCACGGGCGCCGGCATTCCGGAGTTGCTCGCGGCGCTGGATCGTCTCCTGGACGAGGAGCCTTCGCGTCCGGTCTCGGACGCCGCGCGCCTGCCGATCGATCGCGTGTTCACGGTCGAGGGCTTCGGCACCGTCGTGACCGGCACGTTGTGGCGCGGACGCGTCGCGACCGGGGACACGGTCGCGATCGAGCCGGCCGGCCTCTCGGCCCGCGTGCGCAACGTCCAGGTGCACGGCGTGAGCGTCGACGCCGCAATGGCGGGCCAGCGCACGGCGCTCGCCCTGCACGGTCTCGCGCGCGACGACCTTGCGCGTGGCGATTGGGTCCTCGCGCCCGGCTCGCTGTTGCCTTCGACCTTGATTTCCGCTCGCGTCGACCTTCTCCCCGACATGCCCAAGCCTTTGCTGTCCCGTACGCGCGTGCGAGTTCACCTTGGCGCGGGCGAAGCGCTCGCCCGCATCGTCCTGCTCGAAGGCGAATCGCTCGAGCCGGGCGCGTCCGCTTTGGCGCAGTTGCGACTGGAGTCGCCCCTGGTCGCGGCGCGCGGCGATCGCTTCGTGCTGCGGTCGTACTCGCCGATGCGCACGCTCGGCGGCGGCAGCGTGCTCGAGCCGCAGGCCGAGAAGAGAAAGCGCGGCGTGGTCGAGGGCCTCGACGTCGAGGACGCCGACGAGCGCGTCGTTCTGGCGCTGCGCAAGTCCGGTCCCGTGCCCGTCGCGCCCACGGACCTCGCGCATTCTTTGGAAGTCGCCGCCATCGATGTTTCGTCTCTCGTGGCGGGGGGCGAGGCGATTCTGCTGCCGGACGGCCGCCTGCTCTCGCGCGACGGCCTCGAGGCGGCTCGTGAGCGGATCCGCGACGAGTGCGCCGTCTACGGCAAGTCCTACCCGCTGCGGTGGGGACCTGCGCGGTCGGAGCTCAAGGCCCGCGTCGCCCGCTTCGTCGAAGGGCCCGTGTTCGAGCTCGCGTTGTCGTCGTTGCTCGAAGAAGGCGTGATGATCCCGCGCCAGGACCGCGTCAACGAGGCGCCCGGTCGCGAGCTCGTCGGCAAGCACCGCGAGGCGGCCGACAAGCTTCTGGGCGCCCTGGCCGCCGCGGGCCTCGGCGTGCCGGAGCTCGCTGCGCTGACTCCCCAGCTGCGCCTGCCGCCCGCCGAGGTGCAGGAGCTGATCGGGCGTTTGCTCGCCGACGGCGACCTCGTGCGGCTCGACGCCGACTTCGTGTGGCCCCGCACCGCGTGGGAGAAGGCGGTCGCGTTCGTGCGCGCGCATTTCGCGCGTTCGCCCGAGTTGTCGGTCGCCGACGTCAAGGAAGGGCTCGGGCTGTCGCGCAAGTGGGCGGTGCCGCTGCTCGAGGCGCTCGACCGGGAGCGGGTGACCAGGCGCGAGGGCAACGTGCGGACTCCGGGGCCGGCATGAAGTGGCTCAGGCGGATCTCGCCGATCGCGGTGGCGATCATGGCGATCGTTGCCGTGATCGTTCACCTGCTCCTGCATGTCCCGCTCTGGCTGGCGTTCCTGTTCACGATGCTCGGGATCTTGATCAACGCGATCGTAAGAACGGGTAAGGACGACGGGTCGTGAGGACGCTCTGGGCACGTGGCGCGATTCTCGTCCTGCTTGCAATTGCGGCGATCGGATATCGCACGTGGCTCCGTGCACACGTGCCAACGCCTGAGACGCCTCAGGCGGACACCACATACTGGCAACCAACACCCGAAGCCCGGCTCGGGGGCGATGACACGTTCGAATTCCAGTATCGACGCGACCGCTATTTCGTCGACAGCCAGGCAGGCACCGTCACGAGGGACGCCGGCGCGGGCCCGGTCGCGCGCCTCGAGCTCACCCGGGCCGAGCGCGATTCCATCAAGCACGCGATTCTCGCCTCGGGATTCTTCGACTGGCCGGGAAGGCTCGGTACGCCTCATCCGGTTCCGATGGTTCCAGATTTCCGGGATGAGGCGGGTCTCTCCGTTCGGGCGGGAAAGCTCGAGCACGAGGTTTGGCTCGAAGACTCCTTCGGTCGCGAGGATGAGCCGCGAGCAAATCGCGAGGCCAAACGTCGCATGCGCGATCTGGAGCAGATGATTCACCATCTGGTCGACTCGAAACCTGAGTTCAAAAAATTGCCCGCTCCGCCGCCCTATCTTTGAAACGTGTAAGAATCCACTCGCCACGTGGCGACCGGATTTCTACAAAGTTCCTCAGTCGACTTTCGTCAGCAGGTTCGCATCCCGCGCCAGCACCCAACGCCCGTCGGACTCACGCCGGAAGATCGAGAGCACTGGACCCGCACGTCGCACGGTTTCCGCGCCGGTTTGCGTCACCGCCACATACAGGTGACGGATCGCGTATGCCCAGTCGCCCATGAGGCGGATCTCCTCGAACTCGCCGCTCGGCTCGACCGATCCGCCGCCCTGCATCGACCGCGCAAGCTCGAGGAAAGTGTCGCGGCCGCGCATCGGCGGTCGGCCTGCGACCAGGTAGACGACATCCTCCGCCATCAGCGGCCCGAGCGCGTCGACGTCGCCGGCACGGGTGGCGCGGTCCCAGGTCGCGACCACTTCGCGAATTGCCTGTTCGTCCGGATGCATCGCAATGCCCTCCGCGTCAGAAGAACTTGCCGAGGAACCTCGCCGTTTCCTCGGAGATCCCGACGATCTTGTTCGTGGCCTGGCGGTAGAACTTGAAGTTGAGCTCGGTCTCGGGCCGGCCATCGTCCCAAGTCGCGAACGGCTTGAGCTCGGCACGCCCGAGGCGTTTCTTCCCGAGTGCAGTGCGCCGGATTGCGATGTTCACGAGCGGAGTCTGGCGCTCGACGCCGGCCTTCCGGGCGACGGGCCGGGACGCGGTGACGACCCCGCGAGCGATCAGGCCCGAGCCGCCCTCGTTCTCGCTCGCGAAGAGGAAGATCGCGTCGCCCTCGGCGATCTGCTTGCCGCCGTACATTGTCTTCGCTCGACGGAACGTGAACGTCTTCGCGCGCGGGTCTTCGATCGCGGCTTTGATGGCGTACGTGTTCATGGTCTCTCACGCCGACTTAAGAGTTTTGTGGACGCCCTGTCGGACGACCACGCATCCAGCCTTCTCCGCGGGCGCACTTAGTACCCTTCAAATTTCAAGCACGCGACGCGAAGGTCACCGCATGCACGTGAGACGTGTCGTGAATCAGCCAAGGGGATCCTGCGAATTTCAACATGCCCCGGGGCATGCGAGTCGTCCGCAATGTCGCACGCGTCACTGGCTGTCCTCCCTCGCGGAATCCGGCGGCTCGGTCGGCCGCGCGAACACGGTCTTCGAGCGCGTCACGTGCGCGAGCCCGGCCGGAGCCTTGCGCGGCTTCGAAACATACTTCTTCTGTGTGACCGTCACCGGCACCGTGCCCGCGTTGCGCGCCTGCGAATAGAACGCGGCCCAGCCGGCGACCTCCTCGAGCGTCGCCTTGCTGGGCTCGTTCGGACCCTTGCCGCGGCGCAGGACGACGTGCGAGCCGGCGGCGCCGTGGACGTGCATCCAGTAATCTTCCGAGCGGGCGAGCCGGTGTGTCAGGTGATCGTTGCCGAGGTTGCTCTTGCCGATCATCACTTCCCAGCCTTCGGTCGTCCGGTAGCGCCGCGGCTCGAGCGCCGATGGCACGCGGTCACGCGCCTTACTCGGCTCGGCAACGCCCGACACGGCGCGAGGCGCACGCGCAGGCTCGGCCTCGCCGCGCTCGGCGGTCTCGAGCGCGGCACGGGCGCGCAGGAGCTGCCGCGCGATCTCCTCGAGCCGGGCCGGCGCCTGGGCAGCGACCCGCTCGAGCTTGCCGGCACGCTTGAACAGGCGGTCGACGTTCTCGTGCGGCTTGAGCTTCGAATCGAGCGGGATCGTCAACGTGAGGGAAGGATCGGACGGATCCGGCAGCTCGACCTGCGCGGCGCCCTTCGGCACGCGCGGCAGGAACGCGGCAAGCGCATTCGCCCGCGCGCGCAGCGCGGCAGCGTCGGCGGCTTCGGCGATCTCCGCGGTCACGGCCGCATGCGCACGCTCGAGCCGGCGCAACGCGCCCTTTGCCGCGGCGACGCGTTCGGGATCGACGGGGGCAGGCAATGCGTGGCCGACCGCGCGCGCGGCCTCCGTCCAGGAGCCGTACGAGCCGACAAACCGCGGACCACCCGGATCGATCGACAACGCGCGCGTCATCAGCGTCGCGCCCGCCGAGGGCCAGGTCCAGGCGTAGCCGCGCACGGGCGGCGCCTCGCCGTAGGTTTCGCGCGCCCACGCCGCGAGCGCATCGGCCGTCCACTCGCGCGGCAGCGTCGGGGCGAGCGCCTCGAGCAGGCCCTTCGGCAGGCCGGGGAAGTCACGTGCAAGCTGCGCCAGCCGTGCTCCTGGATCCTCGGGCGCCTGCCAATCGGACAGCTCGGAGAAGGCGCGCGGCATCGGCGCCGAAGGCGGTACGTAAGGCACTCCGGGCGCGAGCGCCGGCCGAAACGCCGAGGCCGCCCGCGTGCGCGCGCACCATACGAGGCGTACGTCCGCCTCCTCGATCAGCACGTTTCCCGGCGGCCACAGCTCGAGATGAGCGCGATGGCCGCTCGAGAACTCGAGCACGAGATGGCGATCGCGATCAGGCTTCCTCAGGTCGGTCAGCGTGGCGCCGGCCGGCAGCCGGAACGTCCAGTCGGCGCCCTGCACCGCGGGCTCGGTCCAGGCCCAGACCGGCGGCGCCATCCGGATGCACAGCGCGCTGCCCCGGCCGGGGCGCGCGCCCTCGGGTGCGCGGTCGAACACGAGCTCGAGGCCTTCGGCGCGCGGCCGGATGCCGGCAAAGTGCGCGTCGAGCAGCTCTTCGCGCCACGCGGGCGTGAGCCGGGCAAGAACCAGCGGATCCATGGCGCGCATGATGCGTGAAGTCGGCGCTTCGCGCTAGACTGCGCGCATGGACCTCGATCGCTTCGTCGAAGCGCAGGAGGGCGTGCACGAACGCGCACTCGGCGAGATTCGCGCGGGCCGCAAGCAGACGCACTGGATGTGGTTCGTCTTCCCGCAGATTCAGGGCCTCGGCTCGAGCCCGATGGCGCAGCGCTACGCGATCGCCTCGCTCGACGAGGCCCGCGCCTACCTCGCGCATCCCGTGCTCGGCCCGCGCCTGCTTGCCTGTGCCGAAGCCGCGCTTGCCGTGCCCGCGAGGACGGCGCACGACATCTTCGGATCGCCCGACGACGTCAAGTTGCGCTCCTCGGCGACGTTGTTCGAGCGCGCCGGAGGGCCGGACGTCTTCACGCGACTGCTCGAGCGCTTCTTCGCGGGCGAGCGCGATCCTGCGACGCTGGAGCGCCTGTGAGCCCGCGCGAAGCCTACGACCAGGTCTGCTTCTACACGCTGGCGCACCGCGATCCCGCGTTCATCCACCAGTACGTGGTCGACGCGTTCGCGGCGCAGTCGGCGGACTCGGCGACGAAGCCGATCGCGCTCACGATGGCGCTGGTCGGCCTCCACCTGCACAACGACCGCGGCTTCGACGGCCGCAAGGTGCAGGAGGCCCACATGAAGCTGGCGAAGAGCAAGCGCGCCTGGCCGACATGGTTCCTGCCCGACGAGCGCGGCGCCGTGGGCCCGGCGGACGTGCTCGAGGCGCCGGAAGGCCCCGAGCGCGACCGCGCGATCGACGCCTGGAGCAAATCGGTGTGGCAGGCATTCGCCATGAACCGCGCGTCGGTCACGGCGCTGCTGACGGGATCGGGAGTCGCGTGATCCGCGCCTCGGTGTTCGTGGGCGTGAGCGTCGACGGGTTTCTCGCGCGCCCCGACGGCACGTTCGACTTCCTGGAGGCGGGCGGCGGCGAGGCGCACGGCTTCGAGGAGTTCATGGCGACCGTGGACGTCCTCCTGATGGGCCGGAAGACCTACGAGGTCGTGCGCCCGTTCGCGGAATGGCCCTACGGCACGAAGCCCGTGTTCGTGCTGAGCACGAAGACGCTGCCACCGGACGAGCGGATCGAGCGCATCGAGGGCGAACCGAACGACGTGCTGAAAGTGCTCGAGGCCCGCGGCTTCGGGCACGTCTACGTCGATGGCGGGCTGACGATCCAGAGCTTCCTGCGTGCCGGCCTGATCGACCGCATGGTCGTGACGCGCGTGCCGGTGCTCATCGGGACGGGGATTCCCTTGTTCGGTCCCACCGGGAAGGACATCCTGCTGCACCACGTGGCGACGCGGACGTACCCGGCCGGCCTGGTCCAGAGTGAATACTCGCTGAAGGAGTGAGCGGATGCGCAAGCTTGCGATGTTCGATTCGGTCTCGCTCGACGGCTTCTTCACGTCGCCCGACGGCGACATGAGCTGGCTGCACTCGAAGGAGCCCAATCCGGAATGGGAGGCGTTCGTCGCAGGCAACGCGAGCGGGAACGGCGCGCTCGTCTTCGGCCGCGTCACCTACCAGATGATGGCCGGCTGGTGGCCGATGCCCGCGGCGGAGAAGCTGGCCCCGCAGGTCGCCGAAGGCATGAACGCGATGCCGAAGTACGTGTTCTCGCGCACGCTCACGGAGGCGACGTGGAACAACACGACGCTCCTCGAGGGCGACCTCGCAACCGAGATGCGCGCGCTCAAGGCGTCGCCCG
>Ga0070670_100006054_pt1 | contig 10230 bp, 8 predicted proteins | sample KBSS63metaG_FD_64665 | JGI IMG/M metagenome (GOLD analysis project Ga0070670, IMG submission 64665) | Switchgrass rhizosphere microbial communities from Kellogg Biological Station, Michigan, USA - KBS S6-3 metaG | ecosystem: Host-associated > Plants > Roots > Rhizosphere > Soil ... | reverse complement strand
CCTAACGACGCGCCTACCAGCAGCGAAATGGCGGAGGTGACTGTGACGACGGTGTGTCGCGAGCTACAGAAAATCCAAAAGACAAGGCCTCCGAATAGACAGGCGTAGAGTCCTGCTTCGGGAGGCAAGTTGGCCAGGGAAGCGTCACCTAACCCTGCGGGAAGGAGATACGCTCCCAGCGTGATACCCGCGACAATATCGCCTCGGAGCCATGATTTGTTGTAACTGCGCAACCAGCCGACAGCAGGCAGCCACCGGGCAATACCCGATGACCTGGGCGCAGCGTCGCTCACTTCAGTATTTCTCCGGCACGAACTTGCGACTCTTCAATGGCGCCTCGTCGTCGTAAGCTTTCTTCGTCGAACGCTTCGGCAGCTTTATCTTTTCGCGCGGGACTTTCTTGTGCGGAATCAAATCCAGGATGTGAGCCAGACAGTTAAGCCGGGCGCGCTTTTTGTCGTCCGAAGGCAGGATATACCAGGGCGCATGTTTGGTATCAGTCGCCTTCAGCATCATGTCGCGGGCGCGAGAATACTCAAACCACTTACTGCGCGAAGGAAGGTCCATTGGACTTAGTTTCCACTGCCGAATCGGATCCTCGATGCGTGCTTCGAAACGGCGTTTCTGTTCCTTCTCACTTACCTCGAGCCAGATCTTGATAAGTTGGATGTTGCCGTCCACGATGTATTTCTCGACGGCGGGGCAGCGTTCCAGAAAAACGTCGTGCTGTTTCTCGGTGCAGAATCCCATTACATATTCCACGCCGGCACGGTTGTACCAGCTGCGATCGAAGATGACAATTTCGCCCGCGGCTGGGAAATGCGCCATGTAGCGCTGCATATACATCTGCGATTTTTCGCGATCGGAAGGCGCGGGCAAAGCGACTACTCGAAATATTCGCGGACTAACTCTTTCAGTGAGCGCCCGGATGGTGCCACCCTTACCCGCGGCATCGCGGCCTTCGAAAATAATGATGACGCGCAGGCCCTTCTCTTTGACCCAATCCTGAAGATGACATAACTGCGCTTGGAGCTTGCCAAGTTCCTTCTCGTAATCCTTGGTGCTCATTTTTCCGTTCCCTTTTGATTTTGATTTCTTGCTCACGGTAGTTTGTTCTGTTGAAGCGGCGGATGCTGCTTAGTTTCGCTAGGCCAGCTGAGTTATTCTGATGAAATCATTTTTTGCGCTGCTGGGAGCGTTCTTTGTACTGCAGCGCCCACGCCTTGGCGGCTTGTAACGGATCTGAGCCCTTCTGCCGTTCGATCCAGGCTTTCAATCCCGCTTCATCGATGGGCAGATCGACCACGTCGGCACGGCCCCGCAATCGAGCGAACACTTCCATCACTTTGGGCATGTTGGGAAAGACGATTTCGTCCAACGCCTCCGGTTTCCCCTGGCAGACATAGGCGTTGAAGTCCACCCAGCGGCCGTCTGGTCGCAGGACAAAGAAGTGAGTTCTGGGAACGGGATCGTTTGGTGAGACTCCGGTTTGAGTTACAAGATAAGGCCCACTCTCGTTACCCGAACCGAGATTCATCACTTTCGAATCTCGATAGTCGTTGGTGAGCGTCCGCATGAATATCGATCTCGCTAGGCATTATTTGGCGTAGGACCATTGCAGATCGGCGCCGGTGGCGCGGATCAGCCGGGCGCGCGCTACGGAATAATCGCGTAAGGCATCGACATATTGGCCGTGCGCGTCGGTCAGCGCGCTCTGGGCGTCGAGCACATCGATCTGGGTGCCAGCGCCTTCACTGTATCGAATATTCGAAAGATCCAGCGAACGTCGCGCGGTCTTGACGTTGCCCGATTGGGCGTCGAGAACCGAACGGGCCGTGCGCAAATCCGACCACGCGGTCCGGACTTGCAGATCTACCTGGCGGGTCGTCTCGGCCTTGGCTTCGGAAGCTTTCCCACGCAGCGCGATCGCTTCATCGACACGACCTTTGGTCAGAAAGCCGTCGAAAACCTGCCAGGAAAGTCGCGCACCGATGACGCCACCGTGAAGTTCGTCGGCCGCACTGCGCGTTTGCAGGCGACTGGTCAGTTCGTAGCCGGCGAAAGCTTGCACACTGGGTTTGTAACCAGCTCTGGCATCAATGATTCCTTCATCGCGGATGCGTTCTTCTTTCTCGAGCGCGAGAATCTCAGTCCGGTGTCCTCGTGCTTCCTCGAGCGATTGAGCGAGACTCTTACCGTAAGTGTGCGCGACCAACGGCGTGGTCAGATTCAGCGGAAGATCATCGGACACACTGGACGGCAAATCATAGCCGAGCAGTTCTACGAGACGCTGTTTGGCCACGCGATGATCGCCGGTCGCGCGCACGAGATCAGCTTCAGCGGTGCCGACTTCCGCACTCTGTCGCAGGACATCAAATTCAGGCAGCGAGCCGGCGTTGTATTTATCCGAAGTCTGGCCGAGATAGCCGCGCAGGAAAGTCACAGAATCCCTTCGGACCTGGATCTGCATGGCGGAGCGAATAACGTCGTCATAGGCAGTGCTAACCGAGAGCAGCGTATCAGCGACGATACTTTGGAAATCTAGCACGGCCTGTTCGTTGATCAGGCGCGCGCTGCGCACCGCCGAGAGCATGCGTCCGCCCTCGTAGATCGATTGAGTCACGATCGCATCGGCAATCCACGCCTGATTATTGATCTTCGGAAGTTCGAAGACCTGCGACTGCAGAGGACCGATCGGAGGAGGGAAGTCGAGAATGACTGGTCCAAAGTTGCGATGTTCGTTCTGTTCGATGAGCGAATCTTCGCGCGCGGCGTATTGCGAGTTGTTGGCGAGTTTCGGGAAAACGATCGCCCGGGTTTGAATGGCGACGCCAGCCGCGGCCTCTACATCCTTTTTCGCTTGGAGAATGGTCCCGTTATGGTCGATGGCGATGTTAAGCGCTTCAACCTTTGAAAGCGGCCGGTTTAGGACTCCTAGGGCCGAGATTCCATTGTCACCTCCGCGAACAGGGGACAAGAAGGCAAGAAGCACAGCTATAAGGATCAAGGCTGGTCGGTTCATATCGCGAGCTAGTGAGTGGCGGTGGCGGCGACGGGCGCAGCGGTGATCGGGACGGTTTCGGATGCGGGCTTTTTCTTCCCGCCCATGAATCGTTCAACCAAGAAATAAAGGACTGGGATCAGAAAGATCGCGATAAAGCTGGCGGCGAGCATTCCGCCGATAACCACGTATCCCATAACCTGACGCGAGAGCGCGCCGGCCCCGCTGGCTTTGGCGAGCGGGACACAACCGAGAATGAACGCGAAGGACGTCATTAGGATCGGACGGAGCCGTAACTTGGCGCTCTCGATCGCAGCTTCGACAATCCCGAGTCCCTGTTCGTGTTTCATCTTGGCGAATTCGACGATCAGGATCGCGTTTTTGGCCGACAGACCAATAAGCATAACCAGCCCGATTTGGGCATACACATTCAATTCGTAGTGGCCGACCAGCAGTCCGGCGAAAGCGCCCCATACGGCCACCGGCAAACTAAGCAGGACGCTGAAGGGCAAAGTCCAGCTTTCGTATTGTGCAGCCAAGACGAGAAAAACGAAAAACAGCGAGAAAGCGAAGATCACCGCGGCTGAGACGCCTTCCTGGGCCCGCTTTTCCTGGTAACTCATGCCCATGTAGGAAAAACCCATCTCGTTAGGCATGGTAGCCTTGAATACTTCTTCCATCGCTGCCATCGCCTGTCCGGAGCTATAACCGGGGGCGTTCGAAGCGTTGATCTGCGCGGAACGATAAAGATTATAACGCATGGTGAATTCGGGGCCACTGAGTGGCTTCGAGTTCGTTATGGCGCTGAGCGGCACCATCTGGCCGTCCTTGTTCTTGACGAAAAATTGTCCAACCTGCTGGATGTTTTTTCGATAGTCGCCCTCGGCCTGGATGAAGACCTGCCATTGCCTGCCGAACCGGTTGAAGTAGTTCACGAAATAACTGCCCATGAACGTTTGCAGAGTTTGATAGACGTCCCCGAGGTTCATGTTCTGCTTCAGGACCCTTTCGCGATCAACATTCAGGAAAATTTGCGGGACGGCGGGCGAAAACATCGGGTTCACGCCAGCCAGTTCCTTTCGCTCCCTGGCTGCGGCGACGAATTTCGCGACCTGCTCCGCGAGGAAGGCGACGTCTTTCCCGGAGCGGTCCTGTAACATGAAGGTCACACCACTACTCGTGCCGATACCCGGAATAGCCGGCGGCGAGAAGGCGAAAGCACGTCCCGCCGCGATCTTGGAAAACTCCGTGTTCACGTGCTTGAGGATGGCCTGGTATTGCTCCTCGGGCGCTTTTCGCTCCTTCCATTCCTTTAACGAAATGAAGAAGATGCCGCTGTAAGTGGTGTTAACGCCACTCAGGAAGTTCAGCCCGGTAACTGTGGAGTAATACTGAATACCCGGCGTGTTCTTCAGGACTTCCTCACACTGCTTCATGACCCCATCGGTTCGTTGAAACGATGCCGCGTCCGGCAGGATGACCTGGGCGAAGAAATAGCCCTGATCTTCGTCCGGCAAAAAGCTTCCGGGAACTCGTCCCCCGAAAATCCCCGCCAGGAATATGAATCCTACCAGGATGATGACAGCGACCAACGATTTACGGATAAGGAAATGGCAGGCAGTCGTGAACTTTTCCGTCGCCACGCCGAAGACTCTATTAAACCAGTCATAAAATCTCTGGAGTAAGCCCGTGCCCTTCTTTTTCGGTTTCAACAGCAGCGCGGAAAGCGCCGGTGACAGAGTCAAGGCGTTAAAGGCTGAAATCAGCATCGATACGGCGATGGTCACGGCGAATTGCTGATACAATCTTCCTGTGATCCCGGGGACAAAAGCCGTTGGGATAAAGACCGCTGCGAGCACGATCGCGATCGCGACGACCGGCCCGCTTACTTCTTCCATCGCTTTGAGCGTCGCCTCCCTCGGTGAAAGCCCGTGCTCGATATGATGCTCCACCGCTTCCACCACCACGATCGCGTCGTCTACGACTAATCCGATTGCCAAGACTAAGCCGAAAAGGGATAGCGTGTTGACAGTGAACCCGAACATCGGGAAAAGCGCGAAGGTGCTGATGAGTGAGACAGGGACAGCGAGCAATGGAATGAGCGTCGCTCGCCAGCCTTGGAGGAAGATGAACACGACAAGGATGACTAAGATAAGCGCCTCCACCAACGTGTGCTGAATCTCGACCATGCCTTCGGTAACAGCGAGAGTTGTGTCGAGACAGACGGCGTAGTCCAGATCAGCCGGAAATTTCTCCGACAACTCCTTGATTCTCTTCTTTGCGCCATCGGCGGCGGCGATAGCGTTCGTGCCGGGTAACTGGTAAAGAGCAACAAGGGCGGCTGGCTTGCCATTTAGACGGCCAGATAGCGCGTAATTCTGGCCTCCGAGTTCGATTCGCCCGATGTCTTTCACGCGCACCATCGAGCCGTCGGCGTTAGAGCGGACGACGATGTCACCAAATTCTTCAGCAGTCTGCAAACGCCCCTGCGCCCGCACCGCATAAGTAAACTCCTGACCCTTTGGCACAGGCTCACCGCCAACCGTGCCGGCGGGGTTCACCGCGTTCTGCGCGTTAACCGCATTAATGATCTCTGGAATGGTTAGACCGAGTTTCGCTAACTGATCGGGCTTAACCCAGATGCGCATCGCATACTGACCAGCACCAAAGACTGAAACACTGGCAATGCCTTTTACCCGGGTAAACTCATCATTCAGGTTAATGTTCGCATAGTTCGCCAGGAAGATGTTGTCATAAGTGCCCTTGGGCGAATAGAGCGCGAACATGATTAAGGGCGATGAGGTCGACTTTGCGACCGTGACACCAAACTTGTTCACGTCCTGAGGAAGCTGCGAGCTGGCCTGATTCGACCGCATCTGGGTCAGAATCTGGTCGGTATTCACGTCGGTCCCGACCTCAAAATTGACTGTGAGCTTAAGCGTGCCGTCGTTACCGTTGACCGACTGCATGTAGTTCATGTTGTCGACGCCGCTTATCTGTTGCTCGATCGGCGTCGCCACCGATTGCTCGACCGTTAACGCATCGGCGCCGGTGTAGGTCGTCTTTACCTGTATTTCAGGCGGAACGATGTCGGGGAACTGTGCGACCGGCAGACGGAGATAGGTTATGACACCTACAACGGTCATTACGATCGAGATAACGATCGCAACAATCGGACGATTGACGAAGAACTTGGCCACGTTGTCTTACTTAGCGGGTTGTGAGTCGGAGTTAGCCGCCACTGCGTTCTCGGCCGGCGGGGTCCACGGCTTCGCGGAAACGGCCGCACCGGCTTTTATTTTTTGCAGGCCTTCAACGACCACCTTCTCGCCCGGCTTCAGTCCGGAGGAGATGACCCAGTTGCTGTCGACACGCGCACCGACCTTAACCGGCCGGATCTCGGCCTTATTTTCGGGGGTTATGACCCCGACTTGATAACTACCCTGAACCTCAGAGACGGCTCGTTGCGGGACCACAACCGCGTCTTTTAAGACTTGTGCGACAATGCGCGCCTTGGCAAAGAATCCAGGACGGAGAAGGCTCCCGGGGTTTGGGACCAAAGCAGTAACGAGAATCGTACCGGTCGCCGCATTCACCTGCCGATCGACAGAAAGCAACCGTGCTTTGTTCGGGAAAGTGCTGCCGTCGGCCAGAATAAGTTCGATGGATTCCGGCCTTTGCTCAATCGGCTTACTCATCGTGTCATCAATCCGCTTCGCCGCCAGCAGGTAATCACTTTCGCTGATCGGAAAGAGAATCTTCATCGGGTCGAGCGTCGAAACCGCAGTGAGCACGGTGTTGGCCCCAGAACCGACCAAATCGCCCACCTGCGCCTTAGAGATTCCGGCGATGCCTTCGACGGGAGATTCGATCTTACAGAAGTTCAGGTTTAGCTGGGCCTGCTCAACATTCGCCTTCAGCGCATCAATCTTCGAAAGAGCAGATTCATTCATCTGCGTCTTGTTGATGTACTCCTTCTCGGAAATCGCTCTCTGTGCGAATAGCGTCTTGCTTCGATCAGCGTCGGCCTGGCTCGCCACCTGAGCCGCGATCGCCTGATCCAGCTGGCTCTTGGCCTCGGCGAGCGCGGCTTCGAATGGGCGTTGATCGATCTCGAACAGTACGGTGCCCTTCTTCACCAGACTGCCCTCCTGGTAATTGCGCTTGGTCAGGTAGCCGTTCACGCGCGCTCTGATTTCCGCGTTTTCAGAGCCGTCGAGAGTTCCGATCCATTCCCGATAAACAGGAACGTCCTTCGTGGCTGCGTCGGTGACAAGAACCTCTGGAGGTCCAGCCACGGGCGCTTCGTCTTTCCCGCATCCGGAGAGCCAAAGGCTCCCGCCGACAACAATGAACGCGAGTAAGCGGATCTGACGACAACTTAAAATCATAATTTCAGAGATTCCGGCCGGGGCCTTAAAACATGGGGACCCGCCCACTGGCCCGCCTATTGGACCTTGGTCTTACATCCGTCGGACAGGAGCGGGAAACGCTTCGGCAATCGAATCTAGAAGAGGTAGTCCTCGGAAAAACCGGAGTTTGCAAGATGGCCTTGCCGCCTCTCGACTGGAGCCGCCAGCGCCAGCGCTGCCCGCCTTTTAGGCAGCGGCTTCATCACCCCTTTACGCCCCGGTTGGGCAAGGCAAGAAGCTCTGGGATTGAATCAGTGGCTCGCGGCAGGATACTCGGCGACCATTTTCGCCACGCCTTCTCGAATTTTTTCGGCGTTCCCTTCGGATCCGCCCACCACGGCTTTTCCTACGCCGCGGAAGACGAGCTTCTTGGTCCTTGCATCGACAAAGTCGATGACCATCGTGCCTTCGTGATACTGGGTCACGTCGGTATAGGTCATCGGCGCGCCGGGCCACATTCCGTAATATCCGTAACCGTAGGGCCAGCCACCGTGATAGCCATATCCCCAGTCAGTATATTGTTGCACCGAGATTTTTTGCTGAATGAAAACGTGTCGCACGATATCGAGATCGGCTTTCTTGCCCGATGCTTCGGTAAGTCCCTTCTTGGCGAGCTCTGTTCGCAGAGAATCGCGGAGCGCAGCTTCTGCGACGGGTGACATGGTTTGTCCCTTGGAGGCGGGAGCCAGGGCATAAGTGTGGTAGCTCGCCCACGAAGCGGCGGGATCATGATTCGTCGCCACGCTGACGGTCTCACAACTGGAAAGGATGCAGAGCACGCTGAGGCTGCTAAGGAACGTAAAGATAGTTTTCATGAAATGCCTTTGGCTGGTTTGTTTCAATGCGGTGCGAGAATGGCGCTCCGATTCCAGAGGTGCCAATAGGACCTTGGTCCTACGTTGATGGTCCGGTGGCAGGTCGCTATGACTTAATCCACGCGCGCGCCTGCTCGACCTCGCCGGGAGGAAATACCTTAACCGGGGCGCGACGCATGCCCGCTCCGGCAAACGCAAGGGCCTGCGCTTCCCATCGCGGCTCGGCGACGATCGCGATTTTCGCAACATCATTGCTATGCGCGAACAGGTAATCGAGGTCGTCCCAATCTTTGCCACGCTCCCAGCCTTGAAAGTCCTCGAGAATTGCAAGGATGCGCGGTTTGGCGCCCGTATCCATCTTGCCTCCCAGGATTTTTTGTTCGGCGGTAAATTCAGATTGCCGAAGCAATCCGGTTGCCCGCACGACGCAGATATCGTCAGGTTCGTAATTGATCTGTAACGGCATATTGTATCCTCTCAGGTGGTTGGCGTTGAACCCATTGGACCTTGGTCCTATCGATCGATGAGAGCAATATCGGTGCCGCTGCCCAAAGCCAGGAACCGGTTCTGCAGATGAGCAAAGTGCTCAAAATCGCGCGTCGTTAGAATGCTGGACTGAACCTTTATTCGTTAGTCTGGAGGGACTTGCAAAGCGCGTCCGCCGCGGCGGGTCACGTCCTTGGTGATTCTCTCACCGAGTAGTGGCCCCGCCTTCTTTCTGTCGCGCTTGCCACATGGCCTGGCTCATCACGCCGCGAAAGCCAAGGTGGTTTGTCCCCGTGTCCGGTTCACCTTTGCCGCGACCTCCCGGCATGTAGCGTTTGCAGTATTGGTCGGTGCAAAGATAAGAGCCACCTTTGTGCACCCGCTTCTTGGTTCCCGGTTCGGCGGGATCGACGCTATCAGCGGGGCCTTGCGGATTTCGCGCAACACCGCCGGCGTCGGCCAACGTTTGATAGTAATCGGGCCGATACCAATCGCTGCACCACTCCCATACATTGCCCGCCATGTCGTAAAGTCCGTAGGCGCTGACAGGGAATGAGCCGACCGGCGCCGTTCCGGCAAAACCATCTTCTGCCGTGTTCTTATTGGGAAAATGCCCCTGGAAGCTGTTTGCCATCCATTTCCCTCCCGGCCGAAATTCCTCGCCCCAGGCGTACGGTTTGCGGTTCAGGCCAGCGCGCGCGGCAAACTCGAACTCTGCTTCGGTTGGAAGACGCTTGCCAGCCCATTTGCAGTAGGCGAGGGCATCATCGTAGGCGATCTGCACAACCGGATGTTTTTCTTTCCCTTCTAGATCGCTGGTCGGACCGGACGGATGACGCCAATCAGCGCCTTTCACGTAGTCCCACCAGCGAATGAAGTTATCCAGCGGCACAGGCTCGGTCGGCGGAGCGAAGACGACTGACCCGGCGACGAGATTCTCGGGTGGTGCGCCGGGAAAATCTTCCGCTCGCGGTGTGCGCTCCGCGATTGTCACGTAGCCGGTTGCTTTTACGAACTTTTCGAATTGCTCGTTGGTCAATTCTGTTTTGTCCATCCAGAATCCGTCCACGTAGACGCGATGCCAGGGCCGGGCATCGCTAAACTCCGGCTCGTCCGATCCCATCCAAAACTCGCCGCCTGGAATCCACACCATGCCGTCGGGCCAGGGCTTAGCCGGCGAGCCCGCGGTAGACCTAGTCGGCGGCTTCACGGCACTGGGAGTCTCGGCTATGGCGAGGGTCCCGATCAACGCGACTACCAGAAACGCCATGATGCTCAGCGCATTCTTCATCGACCAGAAGATAACAGAGAAGAACTGACCTTGAAACCTTGGGCAGCCGGCGACGGTTTCAATTCTCCTGATTAAACTCGAATTCCTCGTCCGGAAGAGCTGCCGGCGCCGCAATCCGTTTCATCATGGCCTGCATTTCCATCTCAAGGAGCGGCGACTTGGCCATCGTGGCGGCAAGCTCGTTCACTCGTTTTTGCAATGCAGCTACCTTGTCTGGATTAGCTG
>Ga0070670_100006051_pt1 | contig 10233 bp, 8 predicted proteins | sample KBSS63metaG_FD_64665 | JGI IMG/M metagenome (GOLD analysis project Ga0070670, IMG submission 64665) | Switchgrass rhizosphere microbial communities from Kellogg Biological Station, Michigan, USA - KBS S6-3 metaG | ecosystem: Host-associated > Plants > Roots > Rhizosphere > Soil ... | reverse complement strand
ATGAGCGCTCTGACGGTCGCGACGTCGCCGCGCATGGCGGCGTCGGCGATCGGAGACGCCGGCGCCCGCGACGCCACCGCGGCGATCGAGCTCCAGGCCGCAACGACGCCGACGAGCGTGAGGGACCGAACGTGCATTAATGGACTCCTGAAGATGCCTTGTCATCCCCAGCCGTCAGGCGAGGGATGACACGATTACCCCGTCAGCGTGAACTCGCCCGTGCTGTCGCCAAAGCTGCGTAGATCGTTGCAGCCGAACTGGTGCGCCAGCGTCAGCATCACGTTTGCCATCGGTGTCGCGTCAGGCGCCTTGAGATGTGTGTTGCCCGGCAGCCGGCCATTGCCCTTGCCTAACAGCAACAGCGGACAGCGGCGGTGATTATGGATGTTGCCATCCGCCATCGGCGAGCCGTAGACGATGACCGTCTTGTCGAGGAGGTTGCTGTCGCCTTCCTTCGTGTTCTTCAGTTTGTCGAGGAGGTACGGCAGCATGCTCACGTGGTACCGATTGATCTTGTTGAAGTCCAGAATCGCCGATTCCTTTCCGCCGTGATGTGACGCCGGATGGAACGCCTTGTCGGTGCCGCTCTCCGGGTAAGCGCGCGTCGATGCGTCGCGTCCCGTCTTGAACGAGAACACGCGCGTCATGTCGGATTCGAACGCGAGCACCTGAATGTCGAACATGAGCTTCATATGCTCGGCGAACGAGTCGGGGACGCCTAACGGCGCTTCCGGCAGCTCTCGCGGCTCACCGCTGCCGTTCCGCGCCTCGACCGCCTGGATGCGTCGCTCCAGCTCGCGAATGTCCGACAGGTATTTGTCGATACGCTGGCGGTCGGTCGGACCGAGCTCGCGCTTGAGACCCGCGAGGTCTCCGACGATCCAGTCGAGGATGCTCTGGTTGGCCTTGCGTCGGGCAGCCCGGTCCGTGTTGTTGCTTCCCGCGCCGAACAGCTGGTCGAACGCAATGCGCGGGTTACGAATCATCGGCAGAGGGTCCGTCGGGCTCGCCCAGCTCAGCGTGTCCGTGTACGCGCACGCATAGTTGTAGTCGCAGCCACCGCCGCGGTCCTGATTCTCGATGCACAGCTGCATCGACGGGATCGCGGTATCCTCGGCGATCTTGCGCGCGACGATCTGGTCGAGCGATGTGCCGACGAACACATCCGAGCCCTGCGTCTGCTTGGGGTGCGACTGCGTGAGAAATACGGCGCTCGACCTGAAGTGATCGCCGCCGATCTCCGGCGCCTCGAACGCTTCCGCCATGCGCACGTCGGTGTTGCTCACGATCGTGAGGTACTCGCGCCACGGGTCGAGCGGGGCGAGTGCGCCGTCCGGGTTGAGCTGGAAGTTGCGGCCGATCTCCGCTGGTGCCCACAGGTGCTTCGACGCGCCCCACGTGTTCGACCCGGCACATCCGTGCACGAGCTCCATGCACACGAGCCGCGTCTTGTCCGTCGCCGCCGAGGCGGCGCCGAACTTTCGGAGCGAGCGCACGGCCGGCTCCATCGCGTCGAGGTAGGGGAGGGCGAGGGTGGCCCCCAGACCACGCAGGAACGTCCGCCGCTCCATCGCCTTGCCGGCCAGGATCTGCATCGGGTTACTCAGCTCCTCTCGTGGTCGTACCTAACGCTGCAAGCGATTGTCGTCCGCCGCCACCGGCTGCTCGGCCGTGCGCATGCGGAACGCCGGGCTGTTCACGACGCCCATCACGAACGACGAGAACTTGTAGCCGCTCGCCGCGCTTCGCTGTGCGATCGCGCGGACGGCGGGCTGGTCCTCTTCGGCGACGCGGCGGCCTAACGCGTATGCCATCAGGTTCTCGGTGAAATGACGGACGAATGGCGTGGGACGCTTGAGCAGCGCCCGTGAAAGCTCGGATGGCGTAGACACCGGCGTGCCGTCGTACAGTTGTCCCTGCGTGTCGAGCGGCATGGCGTTCTCGCGATACCGCCACCGGCCCGTCACGTCGAAGTTGTCGAGGGCGAGGCCGATCGGATCCATGTACTGATGGCACGTGCGGCACGTGATGTTCTTGCGGTGCAGCTCCATCCGCTCGCGCGTCGTCAACGGCTTGCCGTCCTTGCCATCCGTCGTCTCGTCGAGCGACGGAACGTTAGGCGGCGGCGGTGGCGGCGGCATGCCCATGACGACTTCCATCACCCACTTCCCGCGCAGCACCGGCGACGTCCGGTTCGCGAGCGACGTCTGCACCAGCATGCTGCCCTGGCCGAGGATGCCGCGGCGGTTGCTGTCGGGATACGTCACGCGGCGGAACTGCTCGCCCGAGATGTTCTTGAAGCCGTAATGCCGAGCGAGTCGCTCGTTCACGAATGTATAGTTCGCCGTGAGCAGCGTCAGGATGCTCCGGTCGCGACGCACGATGTCGCCGAAGAAGAGCTCCGTCTCCTTTTTCATCGACGCCCCGAGCTGCTCGTCGTAGTCGGGAAACCAGAACACGTCGGGGCGGACCTTCTCGATGTCCTGCAGCCGCAGCCACTGTCCGCCGAAGCGCGTGGCCAAAGCATCGGCGCGTGGGTCGGCGAGCATCCGCTTCACTTCCGCATCGAGCGTGAGCGGCTGTGAGAGCCGCCCGGACGCCGCGAGCTTGAGCAGGCGGTCGTCCGGGATGCTGCTCCACAGGAAGAACGAGAGCCGGGACGCGAGCTCGTAGTCGCTCAGCTTGTAGTCCTTGCCCGGCGTCGCGTCATCGGGTGTCGCCTCGAACCGGAACACGAAGTACGGGCTCGCGAGCATCGCCTGTAATGCCGACTTGACGCCTTCCTCGAAGCCGCCCTTCTCGGCACCGCGCCGGTAGAACGTCATGAGCCCGCTCACGTCGTGCGTCGTGAGCTCTCGTCGATACGCCCTCGTGCCCAGCCGCGTCACGATCTGCCGTGCGCACGTGGTGTCGGCGACTGTGCCGGACGGACGACACGAGAAGATGATGCGCCGGCTCGGCGTCTCGGAAACACCGACCGCGTTCTGCGGACCGACAATGCCCAAGTCCATGATGTGAGGCGGCATGGTCGTGCCGGAGCTCGCCGAACCGCCCGACGCGAGCGACCAGTCGTGCGGCTTGATGAGGTCTTCGTACGGACCATCGGCGCGCTTCACGAAGGCGACCGATACGCGGTGCGGGCCGGCGGTCACCTCGAGCGGGTCGGTCTTGTACAGGTCGACGCCTAACGGGAGATCCTGCATCGCGAACGACTTGTTGACGCCGGCCTCGTACTTGAGCAGGCTGACGCGTTCGCCGTCGATCGAGACGTCGATGTCCTCGAGCTGCGTGCCGACGCCGCCCGCGACGTTGAAGCGGAGCTCGTAGAGGCCGTCGGCCACGAACGTGTGTTGCGCAACGACGCCACCACGCGTTCCGTACGGCGCTCCCTCGACGTGGTCCCACGGGTGCTGCGAGATGTACGGCGAGACGCGATAGGTTGTGAGCGTCGTCGGCGCGTTCTTGTCGCCGACCGCCAGGAGGCTGACCGTTGCCGCCGCGTTCAGGTACGCCTCGAGGAGCGTGGGCGACAGCAGCTGGGCGTCCGCAATGTTGTCGAAGTTCGCGCTCTTGGTGTCGAGCGGCAGGTAGTCGGCGGCGTTGATGTCGACGCCTAACAGGTCGCGAACCGCGTTCTCGTATTCGGGGCGGTTGAGGCGCTGGAACGTCCGCGAGCCCGCGGTGGGTGCCGATGCCTTGTCGATCACCCGCTCGATCGCGTTCGCCACCATCTGCAGCGTGTCACTCGGCGGACGTGGCCGCCCGGCGAGCGGCATCATCTCCGCCCGCAGCTTCCGGATCATCTTCTCGGCCTTCACGCGCGCGGTGTCCGCGCGGCCGATGTCGAAGCCTTCCAGCGAGAGGTTGCCGAGCTTGAGGTCGTTGCTGTGGCAGTCGATGCAGTACGCGTCCAGGACATCGTTGAGGGCGTCGAGCTGCGCGCGCGTATACGTGGCCGGGCTGGCGCGTCGCGCGCGCACGGGGCGCGTGGGGCGGGGCGTGTCGTGCGGGCCTGACGCCGGCCTCACCAGCGCAGCCGTCGGCGCGGACGAAGCAGCGGCTGGCGCCGCGTGTGCGGCCGCCTCACTCATGCGCATGCCAACTTCGAACGAAACGGCTGCCGCCAGGATCGCGGCGGCCGCAAGAAAACTCTTCATCCGACCCACTCGCGGGCTGGTTGGGTTACGGGGCGAGCCTCACAGCTCGTGTTTGTCCTTCGTCTGGTTGCTGATCTGCAGATCCCAGCCATCCGGATCCTTCACGTGGAAGCTCTTGAACGCCGACGTCTCCATGGTCCCGCGATTGCCGGTGTCCTCGCGCGGCGTTAGCCCGCGCTTGACCAGCTCGGCTCGAACCGTCTCGGTGTCCCACGGTTCGATCCCCCAGGAGATGTGGTCGACCACGGCCGTCACCGGCGGCCGCGAGGTTTGTGCCGTAGCCCCGCCCGCGGCGCTGGTGGCCGAGTCGGGTTTTGGCGGCGTAGCACTCGGCGGGTTCGCCGCTCCTGCACCCGCATCGGGTTGCCGCCTTCGGTTCCGGATGATGATGCCGCCGATGCCGTTGATGTCGACCGCCGCCTGGGTGCCGGTGTCGTTCAGAACCTTCCAGCCCATCAGGTCGGTGTAGAAGTCGACGCTCTTCTTGTAGTCGGAGACCTGGAACGAGATGTGGTCGAGCCACACCGTTTTCCAGGGCGTCCCGGCCGGCTTGGTCGGGGTCGTGGCCATACCCTGAGCGATCGCCGACGATACCGGCGACCCAACTGCCATGAGGGCCAGGGTCTGCACGAGCTGGCGCCTGGTCAGCTTCCCGTTTTCGAAATCCCGTAGCAGCGCGGCGACGACGCTCTCCATAAGCGGCAGCTCCCGGACCGTGTACGGTGCTTACGCGCGACCCTAGCGAAAGTGCTGCGCCAGCCGTACAACCGATAGCCCTTTTTCGGAGGTCCCTGCCCGTGAAGTCGGTGTTACTCGCCCCGTTTGCGTTCGTGGCAGCCGCCGCCAGCCTCTCGGCTCAGGCCAGGTCGGCGTCGACCGCCAGCCCACCAGGACAGAGCTACATCGTTGCGCCTGACGGGAACGAAGCGCGGTACAGGGTGCGGGAACAGCTCGCCGGGTTCGACCTTCCGAAGGACGCCATCGGCGCGACGAAGGACGTGAAAGGACGAATCGTGATCGGGCCGGACGGCAAGGTCGTCAAGGACGGTTCCAAGGTCAGCATCGACCTCGCGTCGCTGAAAAGCGACCAGGCCCGCCGCGACAACTTTCTTCGCCGCGCCACGCTGGAAACGTCGAAGTACCCGCAGGCCGAGCTGGTGCCGGTGGCGCTCGAGGGCCTGCTCCTGCCGATCGCGCCCGGTTCATCGCAGACGTTCTCGGTGCGCGGAGACCTCACCGTCCATGGCGCGACACATCCGACGATCTGGCAGGTGACCGCGCGCGCGGAGGGGAACGGCATCGTCGGCAGCGCGACGACCGCCTTCACGTTCAAGGATTTCGGCCTCGAGCAACCGAAGGTTCCGGTGGTCCTGAGCGTCGCCGACACGATTCGCCTGGAGTACGACTTTCATTTCGTGCCCGACACCGCCAAGTGAATTGGGGTCAGAGTTGAATTTCATCATTCCAACGCCTTGGGCGTTGGAATGATGAAATTCAACTCTGACCCCAATTCAGAGATCCGCCGCCAGCCTCACTACGGTTGCCTGGTCAGCTCCATGCGGATCCGTCGGACCGAGTCTGCGCCCGTGCTCTTGTAATGCGCGATGTTGATCCCGACGAGCTTGTCCCCCTGTTTGTGCAGGACGCCGGTGTTCGTCACCTGCACCCCTTTGCGGAGCACGCTCTCGTACGGACCGTTCGAAAAGAGGAGGCTGTCGCCGCTCACCGAAACGTGAAACGGGATCGCCGGACGCTTCGGTAGGCTGAGCGTCCAGCCCGACGTGTCAGCAGTCGCCGTAATCGTCGCGATTACGAGAACGCTGTCACTGTTCTCGGGCCGCGATGGCCCGGTCCATTTTCCGGCCAGATCCGCGAGGGACAGTGTCGCGGCAGGTGCAGGCGCCGGAGGGGGTGCAGGAGCGGCGGCGGGTGCTGCGGCAGCCGTGGTATCGGCCGCCTTCTGCTCTTTCTTCGCGCACGCGATGAGCAGGATCGCGCAGGAGAATACGGCCGAAGCGCGCATGGCTACCTCTGGGTCGAGGTCGACGCGATTTACGGCGGAGCATGCACCCTACCGCTCGGCGGCTTAACGGGCGCTTAACGCCGTGTCATTGACGCCGCGGCAACCAGCGACGTGATCCGCTTCGCCCTGAACTCCGCGCTCCCACGCGTGCTCTCACGAACCTGCTCGATCTTCGCCGCGATGAGATTCGCCTTGTCGTCGTAGCAAACCATTGCCGAGTCGTAGGACGCAGCCGCCTCTGCCCAGGCTTCGCGCTTCGTCAGAACGCTGCCGAGGTAGAAGCCCGCGTTGCAGTTCTCGTCGCCTTTCGGCGCGGCGCGCAGCTCAGGGCGCTTTCGCGAGTCCCGCCACGGGTGTTCCGTCCGACCACTTCTGGACCTTCACCACCACCTCGGCCCTCGGTGTCCCGGACCCGCTGACGGCGATCGGCTCGGCGTCTTCACTGGCCAGACCGAACATCGATGGCGTCGCGCCCGGCACGAAGAACATGAGATGGGGATGCCACGCGCCCACGCGTCGGCCCTCGGGCTTGGGGCTCGAGAACAGCACCTGGCGCGGCGACATCATGTACGCCATCGCGAGAGCTTTCGGCGTCTCGAGTTGACCGCTCGCGTAGCCGGCCGCCACCGCGCGCTCGACGGAGTCTTCCGATGCACCTAACGAGCGAAGTCGAACCTCGAGCAGCTCGCGGGCGAGCACCGTGCGTGCCCCTTCAGCGTTGTAGCAGATCGGGTAAAGGCTTCCGCCGTGCAGGTCGCGCGCGACCACGCACGCCGAGCCGTTCGATCCGCGCCGCAGCGTGAGCACCTGACCGTCTCGCACGGCGTACACCGTGGCCTGATTCGACAGCTCCGGCGGTGCCGCCGAAACCGCGAGCGCAATCTCCACCGAGTCCGCGAGGGGGACGGGTTTCACCGGATACCCGCCAGGCGCGGCCTGCGCGCCGGCGACTGCGGCGGACACCACCAGCAGGAGAACCACCGGAAATGAGAGGCGCATCGCGAGCTCCGGGAACGAGGTGACAGGCGACGACCACTCATGTTAACCGTGTCGGACCGAACCGCCTTACCCCGAGTGACCAGGCGGCGATCCGTGGGTCGAACCGGCATTCCGGCTGGCCGCGCACGATTTGCCTGACTCGCGCCGCGGCACCGTCCGCCCCGCCTCACGCCTCAACATGGCGACCGTCTTCCCGAACAGATCCTGCGCATCCTCACGCGAGCGACCGATGCACACGGCGCCCAGCTTCCCGAACGGCTGCAGCGCGCCCATGAGGTGAAAGATCACCCCGCGCTCCGTGTCCGGATGGAACGCGAGTCCGTGACGCGCCGCGGCCGAGATCACGCATCGGGGAGTGAGCGCCGTGTACGCCGGATCGCACAGGTTGTCGGACGCCAGGTAGAAACACGGCCGGCCGGACTTCGTCCGAAAGAGCCCAGTGGCTGCGTCGTACGTGCCATCCGTAAGGAGCTGAAGCGTCAGGAACGGGTGCGTCGTCCCGCCCTTCCGGATGTTGATCTCGATGGCGTAGTGACGCCACTCGTTATGCACCCGCGTGGACACGAAATCGATCCCGAATCGGCCGACGACCCCCGCGCTCGCGAGCACCGCCGTCACTCGTCGCGCCGCCGCGTGCAGCCCCGGACAGCACGACGGCTCCGCCGGGAATGTGCATCCGAGGTAGACCTGACCGCTGGTGCCGCCTAGGACCTGATCATGGGTCGAGATGATCTGCGTAGCCCCGCTCGGGTCGATACGACACTGCACCGATGGCGATCGCACCTCGGTCCCCGAGACGAATGCCTCCACGATGCCGCCCAGCCGGGCAAGCTCATCGCGGTACGTTGACCAGCGCTCGCCCGGCGCGACGAACCGCACGCGTCGCGGGAGCACGTCACGAACCCATCGCGTCAAGCCTGGGCCGGACGGTGCATCGTCGTACGAGAAGATCGCGTTGCCCTCGCCCGAAAATCCCTCCTCGACCTTGATCACGGCGCGTCGCACCGTCGAATGCGCTCGCTTGAGATCGACGAGTGCGCGGATCACGTCCTCCTCTCCGCGGAGATGCTCGTAGCCCGGTGGCGCGAGCACACCAGCTTGGTGGAACACGTCGCGGCTCCCGCTCTTCGTGCCGAGGTGCCAGAGCGCCGGGTCACAGCCGTAGAGCGGAATGCCGAGTCGCACGGCGAGCGTGCGTTCGAGCGCGGTCGCCGTGAAGCACGTGAGGTGCGATGACGCGGGATCGTCGATGAGACCACGGATGCGTGCAACGAGCTGGTGGCGTCCGAGAATCTTCTCCGTGAGCGGAGCCGCCGAGGGATCGTCGCATGTCAGCATCGTCAGCCGGGCGCGTGCATCCTGCGGGTCCATGTCGTGCACGAGCCCCAGATAATAGTCCACGATCGGCGGCGCGACCGGCTCGCTCGTGATGTAGACCACCCGCGTCGCGGGAAGCTGAAGCAGCATGAGCAGGCAGAGGAACCGTTCTTCGTACCGTGACGCGCCTTCGAGCTTCTCGAGCTCCTTGCGATCGAGCGACATGCTCGGGATCACGACGACGGTTCGCGGCGCCTGGGAATTCGAGAATACTCTCCCGAACATCGGCTTGAGCCCTCGCTGGAGCTCGGCGAAGGCGCGCAGCTCTTCCGGTGACCCGGGAGCCGGAATCGGCGGGTCGACCAGCGTCGCGTCGGCCGGCGAGCAAGAGAGGGCTGTCTGCATCATGCGGCGATAGATGCCGGCCGCCGCGCCCGATGTCAGTCGGGTAGATGGTGATGGTGAGTCGGCGTTCACCGTACCCGGTCTCTTCCGTTGAGGCGTCCGTCGGGGATTCCCCCACGCAGACGTCGCGAGTCTCCTACTCCCTAACGATCTCGGCGGCGCTACGCTCCACAACGACTCTTCAGGAGGCCCGATGGCGACGACAGTCACTCCCACTCACGCCGAGTCCTTCTCGCGTATCGCGGAAGCACATCAGATCAGCCCACCGGTCATCGACGACCTCCTCGAGCACATCCCCGTGGGACTCATGATCGCCGACGCGAACGGCGCGGTCGTGTTCGCGAACGCGGCCGCACGAGCGCTTCGAATCGATCGTCTGGAACCGCTGCAGTGGGCGATCACGCGCGCACTCCTTACGGAGGACAACGTGCGCGAAGATGAGATCGCGATTGCCCCGCTGGGAGAGCCGCGCCGGTGGGTGAGCGCGCACATCATTCCTGTGCGCGTGCCGAAGCTCGGTGTGAACGCGGCGTTGGTCGTCCTATCCGACGTGACGGCGCGAAAGCAGATGGCCGCCTGGACGCCGATGATCGAGACGCTCGTGAATCTCTGAGAGAAGTCGCCGGCAGCGGAGGGTCACACCGCACCCCCGTCGCCAATCGCCTTCAGCAGTCGATAGGTGAACTCCAGCTGATCGTAGAACGCCTTCACGCCGATGCGCTCGTTGAGTCCATGTGCCCGCGTGTCTGCCGGAATGTTCGGGTCGGCGAAATACCCGCTTACGCCGTAAACGGGGATGCCGGCGTTCCGCAGAAAGAGGCCATCGGTGGCGCCCGTCTCCATCGTAGGAACGAGCGGTACGGGTCCCCAGATCGACCCCGACACTGCACGAATGGTCTGCTCGAGCGTCGCCGGCAGCGGTGATGGCGGGCTCGGTCTCGCCGTGTCGGCGCGCGTCACGGCAACGGCGGTGTCGGCGACGACGCGTCGAATGGTTTGCTCGACGCTCGCCGGGTCGACGCCGGGAAGAATGCGACAGTTGATCGTAGCCACCGCGCGCTGTGGCAGCGCATTCACGGCGTGACCCCCCTCGATCAGCGTCGCCACGCAGGTCGTGCGGAGCAGGGCATTGTAGAACGGTGATCGATTCGCCAGGCGCTGCGCGGCCGCCGTATCCACGCGACCGCTCGCACCGACCGCCTTCGAATCGGCGGCCAGCTCGCCTTCACCGAGTGCCGCGGTTCGCTCGAAGTACGAACGGGTGATCGCGTTCAGCTCGAACGGAAACTCGTAGCCGCCCACGCGTCCTAACGCGGCCGCGAGACGGTAGAT
>Ga0070670_100006048_pt1 | contig 10235 bp, 13 predicted proteins | sample KBSS63metaG_FD_64665 | JGI IMG/M metagenome (GOLD analysis project Ga0070670, IMG submission 64665) | Switchgrass rhizosphere microbial communities from Kellogg Biological Station, Michigan, USA - KBS S6-3 metaG | ecosystem: Host-associated > Plants > Roots > Rhizosphere > Soil ... | reverse complement strand
TATTTACATTCGCCTAAATGCCTGCTGGTCCTGCATACGTACTCATGCCGCGAGCTTGAGGTCGCATGGTCGATGATTTCTTTTGAATCGCTTCATCGATTAGATCAGACATTTGCAACCAGGTGTCGTCCCATGACGTCAACGAAAGAAAGTCATCAACCCTTGTAAGCCAGTCAGCGCGCTCCTCCTCTGGATTAAGCGCACGTTCGATAGCCGCGATGAATTCATCTGGGCCACTGGCAATTTCAACCAATTTCATTTCGCCATAAGGACGAACAACATCAGTGATTGGCGTAGAAACAACCGGCTTTCCTGCGGCGAGATATTCGGGAGTTTTGGTTGGACTAATAAATTTTGTAGCCTCATTGTTCGCAAACAGCAGCAGTGCGACATCCCAGCCAGCTATGTACTGTGGAAGGTCTTCATAACTCTTGCCACCGAGATAATGAATATTGTCGTGCTTGGGTAATGTATCGGGGTCGATCTTCACAACCGGTCCCAACAGAACGAAATTCCAATCAGGACGTCTCTTCGCGACGTCGTCTAACAACTGAACGTCGAGTCGCTCGTCGATGACTCCGAAGAAACCTAAACGCGGATGCGGAATCTCTCTTTGATCGTCAGGCTCCGCTTGAGTTGATCGGGCCGTCATGAAGTGTTCACGGTCAATACTGCTTGGAAAACAATGCACAGCATGATGTTGCGATTGCTTGGCCCCGTACAGACTCCTCCCGCCAGTAAAAACGAGATCTGCTTTGCGGAAGAGATCTTGTTCGAAAGTTTGCAGTGATTGCGGGGCTCCCTTGAACGCGGAGAGCTCGTCCATGCAGTCATAGATAACGGCACTTGGATTCAAATCAGAGGTGAACGACAACGCCATCGGCGTGTAATACCAGGCAATATAGTCGACCAAATTCTTCTTATCAATTAAATGAAGCACTAGATCTCGAAGGACTGCGTCGTGTGCAACTTGGCTGCATAATCCCTTTGGAAGGTGAGGTACGACCACTTGCACTCCACCCTCTCGTTCCGTGATGTCGAGACGCATTGTGCCGTTATCAAAAATGGGCTCTTCAACAAAGAAGACTCGTCGATCCCTGGCTGCACGTCGCAATAAATGCTGTGGTCGTTGGAAAACAAAATCCCAACGCAGATGTGAGAAGCAGACAAGATCTGGTTTTTTAATATTGACCGGTAGCGCCGATTCGCTACTACCCAAAGTCGCGGGAGATTCAATCAACATAGACACTCCTATTCCTAAATTCTACTAACAACATTTGGTGAATTGACCAGCGAGAATTGCGGCCGCTGAATCCTAGTCAGGACGATTCCAAACTTGACTGAGTAACAAGCTGCTAAGGAGCAACTGGGATGCCGCACTTCATGGGAGCTATTGTACTTGTCGAATGTCGCGACCTTGTTCCTGAATTCGAAGCGATGACCGCTACTCGAAACAATTTCTCAAGAGGTAGGGTACGTTCCAGTACCGATGAGGTTTTTAAACTTTGCTTCGCACGTTTGGCGGGGCATTTAGGCTGCCAAATAAACGAACAGCAAGTCTACGTCCACGTACTATTAACTTACGCTGATCAATACATCTATCAATTCGACTTAAATCGACGGCGGGTCCGACTTACAAAGTGATCGTGTTATTAGAAACCAAACCGATCTAGGGATTATGACTAACGCGGTGCGCCAGTGAGGACAGGTCGATTTGCTCGGATGGACGTATGTCTGCCTTCAAAACCTGCTGCATTTGATTTAGTGCATACTCATTTTCCTCTGGCCTGATCGATATGCTGCAGTCTGACGGGATTAATAACTTATAGTCGCGCATATAAGCGTCGTTCGCAGTGAACAGGACACAATTATTTCCGGCGATTCCGGCGAGCACCAGCGTCCGCGCACCTAGATATTCCAGCAACAAGTCGAGTGTGGTTGAGAAAAAGCCCGAGTGTTTCGGCTTCAGAACAAAGTAGTCGTCTTCTTCCGGAGCAAGTATTTCTGCGAGTTGGCGGCCCCGAACGTCAGGTTCCAGACAATGCTCTACGATCTTCTTGAAATCAGACCTCCATCGACCGAAGTTGTCGTTGACGTAAATCACAGGGATGCCAACTGCCTTCGCATTTTCTTTGAGACGGGCAATGTTGCGGGCGGCCAGCAACGCCTGATGTAGCAATTGCTCGCCGCCCTCAAATTCCAGATCGTTTATTACGTCAATCAGCACCAGCGCAACTTCAGATTTGTCTGGAGCGTTGCCGTGCAGATCACTGTTGGTCTGCTTCACGGTTACTTGTTCGCCGAACCAGGTTCGGCTTCCTTGCGATGTCGCTCGGCAAGCACCTCCGCCGGTGTCACATTCGCCACTGTCGACATGATCTTGTTCTTCCAGCCACTCACTCCGTCCCCTTCCCCTTCCAACATGGCTTCGAAGCCGACCTTCGCAACGTCGGCAGGATCGTCTTTTTTGGATTGGCCAATCTTAGTGTCTTCCATATTGGCACGTTCGAAGAACTCGGTCTCCGTTGCGCCTGGCATCAGACAAGTAACGGTGATGCCAGTGTCCTTAAGTTCATTTCGCAACGCGAAGGAAAACGAATCAATAAAAGCTTTGGTGCCGTTATAGACAGCGTTGAAGGTTCCCGGAGTAAAGCCCGCGATCGAACCTGTGAAGAGAATCCTACCTTCACCACGTTCACGCATATCGCGTCCGATTCGATGTGCGAGGTAAATGGTACCTGTCACGTTAGTGTCGAGGACGTGGCGGGCCTCGTCGAAGTCCTGATCGAGAAACGCTCCGCCGAGACCATGTCCGGCATTCGCCAACAACGCGTCAACCTGCCTTCCTCCTACTGCATCGCAGAGTGCATCGACACCTTCGATTGTTGCAAGATCAGTCTCAAGTGCTTCGACGTCGACGCCGGATTGCCTGAGTTCCTCTGCGACCTCGTGAATCTTCGGTTGGTCCGCCGCAATTAATAAATTGAATCCGTCCTCAACACAGCACTTGGCTAGTTCAAAGCCAATACCTGCCGAGGCACCGGTCACAATTGCAAATCTTCCTACGTTTCTACGCTCCACATTTCCCCCTTGAGCTTTCAAAAAACAAAAAGCGCGAGGTGATATTCACCTCACGCTAATTGGTTTTTCACAGGTTATCGATTGCCTTGCTGGCCGCCTTTGCCGCCACCCTGGCTACCACCCTTGTTTCCTTTTTGACCGCTGCCCTGGCCACCGCTACCCTGTGCCTGCTTACCACCTTGCTTTCCACTACCCTGATTATCTTTACCTTGGTTTGCCATGTATTCCCTCCCATGTTCGTCTAGTTCGTCGGGTTACTCTGAGGCCCGCTGCATAACTTACAAACAGCGAGCGCCACTGTTTGTCTACCGGCAATGCGAGTGCCAAAAAGTTGTTGGTTTGTACGCTAGCGCTCTGTTTGGTCCAGATCGTTTGAAAATCGCCGAGAGCGTCGCACCGTTTGCGGTGGTTCGGATCGGATAACTTCCGTTTCGCTGAAACGTCCGTTGAAGCACTGCTTTGATTCATGCGTGGGACGGTGACACTACCGCTTCGCCGTAGCGAACGTGGTCCTAAGGCGAAGCAATCAGTACACGACTCGACGCTACGACCGAAACGATTATGACGTCATCTTCTCGATGTGTACTCCTTATGAACAACACGCCTGAAAATCAAACATTCAACGCGCGCGTTTGCGTGAGCCGGTTGCGACTTCACCCAGATAGTTCGGTTCGCGATGCCAGTGACGATGCATCGCAATCGCTTTCACAAATGCCTCAGAAAACGTTGCGACCTCATCTCCAATAATGATTCCAGGATCGGCCGGGCCATCATCCGGACTTTCAGTCGCTATACCCGCACTCGCTAACAACTCCGTTCCGGCGCCGATCGCGCCTAGGGTCTTGCAGTGACGATACGCATCCAGGATGAACTCGATTGTCTCCGGTTGTTTGAGCGCGCTGATACTTGCTTCACCATCGGGAATGAATACAGCGTCGAACAAAACTGATGACCCTGTCAGCAAACTAAAATCGGCATTTAGAATTTCACCTCCAGCCCCGGTTATAACGCCAAGGTGAGGCGCAACTGTTAATACTTTTGCGCCCGCCGTCAGCAAACGCATCTTCACCTCGAGCGCACTCGAATCATCGAAGCCGTCGGCGATTAAAAAAGCGATCTTCCTTGTCTTGATTGTTTCGGTCGGGAAGTTCGGATTTGAAATCATGCTTAACCGAGGCGAAGTTTTTACAACTTCACCGGAACGCTTCGGCTGAAACTTTTTCACGTCGCCGTCAGCCGGAACACTCATATTCAGCGGCGTCGTGAGTTTTTTCGGAACTACTAGCCCAAGTCCCTCAGCCACGGCGTTTGCCAGTCCCACATCTACTTGCGCAAGCAAATAAAGCATGCGCTCTCGAACTGGAGGCGTCATAACCCTCCCAAGTTCGACTCTCAACGCACGCACGATGTGGTTTTTCTCCACTTCAGTTTGGCTCTGGTAGAACAAAGTCGCCTGGCTGAAATGATCAAAAAAGCTCGCACTACGAGCGCGTATCTTCTGGGCATCAATTCTTTCTGCAAAACTCACATAACCGCTAGCTACTTGCCCTGCCTGGAATGGACATCCACCCCGAAGGTTATTCGGATCGTAACTTGTTTGTCCGCGATTGATCGTCTGCCTCATAAATCCATCACGTTGATTGTTGTGAAGGGGAGCGACTGGACGATTGATTGGAATCTCGTGGAAGTTGGGTCCACCAAGTCTAAGAAGCTGAGTGTCAAGGTACGAGAATAATCGACCTTGTAATAACGGATCGTTGGTGAAGTCTATTCCCGGCACAACATTGCCGATGTGAAATGCCACTTGTTCTGTTTCAGCAAAGAAGTTTTCCGGGTTGCGATTCAATGTAAGTCGACCAATCCTTTGAACTGGAACAAGTTCTTCAGGAATAATTTTAGTTGGATCAAGTAAATCAAAATCAAAGCTGTGCTCATCTTTCTCCTCAACTATCTGAACACCGAGTTCCCATTGCGGGTAGTCGCCGTTTTCAATTGCTTCCCACAAATCTCGACGATGAAAGTCAGGATCCTTGCCGGATATTTTTTGCGCTTCGTCCCACACGACGGCGTGCAGACCAAGCAACGGCTTCCAATGAAACTTCACAAATCTCGCTTTGCCGCGTTCGTTCACTAAGCGGAAGGTATGAACTCCAAAACCTTCCATCATTCGATAACTTCTCGGAATAGCCCGGTCCGACATAATCCACATGATCATGTGCATTGACTCGGGCATTAGTGAAATGAAATCCCAGAATGTGTCGTGAGCCGACTGCGCTTGAGGTATTTCGTTGTGAGGCTCCGGCTTAACCGCGTGAACTAGATCGGGAAACTTAATGGCATCCTGAATGAAAAAAATCGGAATGTTGTTTCCTACCAGATCGAAGTTTCCTTCCTGCGTGTAGAACTTAACCGCAAAGCCACGCACATCGCGCGCTAGATCGGTTGAACCTCGTGATCCCGCAACGGTCGAGAAGCGCACAAAAACCGGGGTCCTGACTGTCGGGTCCTGAAGAAAATGCGCTTTGGTGAACTTCGCCATTGGTTCATAAACTTCAAAGTACCCATGAGCACCAGATCCTCGCGCGTGAACCACACGCTCTGGAATACGCTCGTGATCGAAGTGGGTGATCTTCTCACGAAGGATGAAGTCTTCCATGAGTGTCGGACCACGATCACCTGCTTTCAGTGAATTCTGATTATCGTTGATTCGAATACCCTGGTTGGTCGTCAGATACTCGCCAGTCGAATCTTCAATGTTTGGCGCCAACTCGTCGAGCTTCTGATTGTTACTTCCCAAGCCAACGCTGCTGGGCGACAACTCCTCGCGCTTTTTTTGTGACTCACTACTTCCAACTTTGTCCTGACGACTTTTCCTTTTGCTATTTTTCACGCAGCCCCCTTATTAGTTCTGTCGATTGTAATCTCATCACTTTGCACCGGCTTTTTTAGTTCGCGACTTCTTCGCTTTGGCCGCGTCTATTGCAGTTCTGACGTCTTGCGTTTCCTCCGGTGGCGGAAACACGGCCTCCAGCCCTAATGCAGCCAACCAAAGTTCTCGCGTCCATCCCTTGGTGTGATAAAGGTGTTCGTCTTCTTCGACTTCAACTTCTTCATAAGCGGGCGTCAAGAAAGGCGCGGCTGTCTCCGTGGCCTTTGCGAAGGCACCCAGCAGTTCCCAGTTTTGGTGGTCCTTCGTTTCTGCCTGCACAATGCATTCCGCTGCAACAATTTGAGCAGTCATTGGATCAGTACAACGAAGCGCCAGCTCCATGGTTTTCACCAGCGACGTTCCGAAAAAACGCACCACCTGTCGTCCCGGCGTTTCGGTGTCTGGATCGAGCTCGAGCGATCGCAAAACATCAGACAGTATCTGAACGTGGTTCTTTGTCTGTTCGAGATACTTGTTCCATTCTTCTTTCAGATCTTGATTCACTACACAACGCAGAGCCGTAGAGTAGACTTGAACGCCACCCTTCTCTGTCTCTAAGGCCTGGTAAAGTAAATCGACAGGCACACTCGCCAACATCGCCTTGTTCTTCATAGATGTATCCTCGTACTTCCGGTTTATTGTGTGTCAGTGTTGGGGTGTTAACTTTTGGAGGAAGGGGCGCGCATGTTAGACGAAAGTAGAGATCCACTTACGTACGGTTACGTACGAATTGCAATCGGTTATCTGGATCTCTCTGTCTCAATATTCCAGTTGTGGCTGTGTTTTTTGGTCTCAGCGTTGAAAACAGCACTGCAACGATTAGGCACTGTTCATAGTTCACAGCTGAGAGCGACGGAGAAATCAGGAGCGCGGCACTCACTTTGCCAGTCATCCTTGCGTCTCAAGGATGCTTTTTCAAATTTCACAATTCGCAACTCTCCTGCTCCTTGCAATCGTTGTCGCATGCGTGGCGTGGACCGTGACCCATGAGGAAATCTTTCGGGAGGTTCGCGACGCAGCTAAGAGACGGAGTGAAAACAGCCCCTGGTACCTAAAAAAATTCTTCTACGTGTTTACCTGCGAATACTGTTTCAGTCATTACGTTACCCTCGCTGTCCTGGTCTTGACCCACTTCAAGTTGCTTTCGAATGATTGGAGAGGTTACGTGCTGGCCTTCTTCTCGATCGTTTGGATAGCAAACCAGTACATGAGTCTTTACAACCGCCTCCGTCTCGACATCAAGACGACTAATCTCGAAGGTGAAATCAAAGAGACTACCCTAAAGACAAAACAAAATGTCCAGCAGCTGCGACGTTGAGCAGGCATCGTGTTTGCCAGTCAGCTGCAGACAGCAAGTTAGGTGAGCGATCGTGTTGCGATTTGTTTCGCAGCTGGATTGCTGTCGTACAGTTTAAGACCTGGGGGAAATGAAGATGAGTGAACAACAATCAAATAAAACGGGGTTGAGATCGTCGGGTCAAAAAGAGGAGCGCGCACGCGAGCGATACGAATCCGTGCCACCCAGCAACGCCAAGCCGGGCTCGTTCGGTAGTGAAATTGACGAGGTCGAATCCGACCAGGATCTGGCACTAAAACAATCAACGATGAAGAAACAGAACAACAGCGAGTAGGTCCAGGGTACTTAAATGGCTCCCGACGTTTTCAATTTGCTGAAAGCAGATCACAAAGAGTTAGAGGATCTGTTTGCAAAATTGACTTCAACTTCCCAACGTGCAGTGAAAACTCGAGCAGGACTCGTTTCCAAACTCAAAACTGCTCTAGAAATTCACTCGCGTGTTGAGGAGTCTGTGTTCTATCCGGCTCTTCACGAAATGGAATTGACGCACCCGATGACTCTCGAGTCACTCGAGCAACACAAATTGATCCGACAACTCATGAGTGAATTGGAACTGATGAGTGTTCAGGACGAGGGATGGCACGCTAAATTGAAGTTGCTGCACGAGAACTTTCAATCTCACATAAAAGAGGAAGAAGCCGAGTTGTTTCTGAAGGCGCGCGAGATTTTCAGTTCCGGCCAAATGGAAACACTCGGCCAACGCCTGCAAAGCGCTAAGCAAGAGGCAAAGTCAAGCGTAGAGTAGGTTATGACTAACGTCTGACGACCTCAGCCGTCGTACGGAACCGAACAAACTCTCACCACATCATTCGTTAATTTAAGAGCGGTCTAAATCGCTGTCGGTGAACCAATGTAACTTCGTGCAAAAAGTTGCAGAGCTCGGTGACAGCAAGGACCAATTCAAGGGGGGAAAGCAGTCGAAGGGCTGCTCATGCAGCAATGAATTTCCGCGAACGAGGTGTGTATCGCTTACCAAATGGCCGAACGTTAATAGCCGTCGGGAATCTACTTGTCGCTTCCTGCGAAAGTGAACCTCAGGCATTTGAAATAAATGAAACGGGACGGTTAGTGCGTGACGGACATCTTACTGCCTGGGACGTTTCTGATATTTATGACACTGGAGCCACGGCTGAGGAAGAGTGACTTCGACCGAGCGTCCTGCCGGCGGACTGAGTTAGTGGTAGTTCTAATGGGTTTCCAAAAGTGACTTCTCAACAACCGGCCACATTTGTTTTGCCCAGACTTCATAGCCTGCGTCTGATGGGTGGAAACCGTCAGAAGAAAAATACTCTGGATGTTTTGGCAGTTCCTGATGAGTGAGTGAATAAACGTCGTAAACGATCGCGCCGTTTGCGGTGGCAATCTGGGCCAGCCGATTGTTATATAGCTCAATCGTTCGTTGTGACTCCTTTCGCATTATTTGCGGCACTCGAGGTGAACTCGAAACATCGGGGATATTACTAACCACAATTACAGCCTTTGTTTCCTTTTTCAGTGACTGCACGATGAGTTCAAAATTTCCGGCGAACTGTTCCAGCGGAAAGTTGTGACCGATGTCATTAATCCCGATCCCTACGGTTACCAGTTGTGGATCTGACTTAATCGCACGATTCAGTTGATCTCGAATCAAATCAGCAGTTGTAGCTCCACTGATACACAAATTTGTAAGCGTCGAGCCGGGACGCTGCTTCTGCAACTCATTAAACAACCGCACAACATAACTACCGTTGTGCGAACCCACTCCTGCGCCGGTTGAGTCACCTAAGGCGACGTAGCGAATAGCTGTCATTTTATTAACTGATGGTTGCACCTGAATCGGTGTAGTCTTGAGTTCATTCATTGAGCAGCTCGTCATTAAGAGGCATAACGTTAACCCTATGCAAACCGCACAACTCTTCATGCGATTTGTTTACGCAATTCGGTTCTGCTTTGTGTGGCGTTTAATTCTCAAAGGAGTGACGACTCGAAGCCGGCAAAGTTTGTCTATCACCGTACAGACCTTAAGACCGAACGAAAGTACGCTGAGCGTCGAAAGCAGTTGTTTTAGAAACGGTCATGTGAAGTGCTAATCAAGGAGGGTGTAATGCCAAACGATGATCGCGAGAAGCGCAACGAGGGGTCTCGTGGTGCAAGCCAACGTGACGAAAACACCAAGTCGGATCGACAGTCCACTACCGGTAAACGGATGATGGATGACGATGACGATGATCAGGACGAGAGAGGATCTCGTTCCAACAAAGAACGATCCAATCGATAGCTAGACCAGCATTTGGGTTGGACTGAGACCGGACGTATTCGACGCGTCCGGTCGAATTTTTTAGGAGACAAAAAGCGGTAGCGCTTGTTACGCTACCGCCTTGAAGCGTCATAAAACAACGACTAGATTCGCCCTGGTACAAGTCGTCTTCCGGATTCGAGTGGCAACACTACGGGACGGGCGGGTGGTGGCGCAGCAGGCTGCGGTCCAACGAATTCGAGTCTGGCACTCATCACCGGATAACATTCGCAAGCATACTTCTCGATACTTTCCCGATCTTTGATTCGCAGGAGTCCACGTTTGTACTCGACAGCTTTTTCATCTAAGAGCGTGCGTGCTGCGACCGTGATTCCAGCTCGACGAGTTCCCAATCTACTCGCGACGAGTTCCTGTGTAAGTCTAAAGCTTCCTTCATTAACTCGATCATGGATCATTAACAGCCAGGAACAGAATCTCTCCATCACGCTATGCTTAGCATGACAGACTGAACGTTGAGAAATTTGGGTCACCAGCGACGTATAACTCTGCAATATTATCTTGGCGACCTGTTTACTCTCACTGAAAGCGACGATCAGATCTTCAACATCCAATTTCGCGAGTCGACCACCCAG
>Ga0070670_100006047_pt1 | contig 10236 bp, 13 predicted proteins | sample KBSS63metaG_FD_64665 | JGI IMG/M metagenome (GOLD analysis project Ga0070670, IMG submission 64665) | Switchgrass rhizosphere microbial communities from Kellogg Biological Station, Michigan, USA - KBS S6-3 metaG | ecosystem: Host-associated > Plants > Roots > Rhizosphere > Soil ... | reverse complement strand
AGCCGCTGAGACAAGGGGATACACGATGGGTTCATTCAGGCTGTCCAAGGACAGGTGGCGCCATGGAGCATGGTGACCTGACCATCGTCAACCGCCCGACGATCGTGGTCGTTCTGGAAGGTGTCCTGGCCAACGTGGTGTTCTCCACGACCGGCACGTTCCGCAAGACCACGACGCACGAGATCGTCTGGTTGAACACCCCGATCAAGCGCCTGGCGACGATGATCCGTGGCTACGACGTCGACATCGATGTGGTCACCTTCACCGCCCAGGAGGTGGCCGACGAGGCCGCCGAGTTCTTCAACGACATCGGGCTGCACGTGTCAACTGTGCAGTACCACTCGTTCGACCGATGGGCCCAGACCTTGCCTTTCATGGTCGTCCAGCAGGTGATCGACAGCGATCAAGGACGCTTGGACCATTACGGCCAACTCGGCCGGTCCGTGACACAAGGTGAGGATTTCTGATGGACGTCGAGAGGGCCCTGCTTGCCCGGGTGATCAACGACCAGTCGCTGCCGCTAGCGGTGAAGGCCCGAGTCACCCCTGAGTTCTTCCGGGATGACGTGTACCGACGGGTGTACGAGTTCCTCCTCGACCACTGGAAGAAGTACACCCAGGCTCCTGACCTGGCCGTGGTCAAGCGCTCGTTCCCCAGCTACGACTGGGAGGTGACGCATCACAGCCTCGACTACCTGGTCGATGCGATGCGCGAGCGCCGGGAGTACACCATCGCCGTCAAGGCGTTGGAGGCGTGCGCCAAGTTGATGACGGAGAACGACGACCCGCAACGCACGGAGAAGATGGTCGACACCATGGCGGCGGCAGCGATGCAGTGTCGCTCGGAGACGACCCCCTCGGTGGATGAGGACACCACCGAGTACACCGACCAGATCATGGACCTGCTCGATGAGCGGGCCGACAACCCCGGCCACTTGCGCGGCATCTCCACTGGCTTCATCGGGATCGACTACGCCACCGGTGGCTGGCAGCCCGAGCAGTTCGTCGTGTTGATGGGTCTGCCCAAGTCGCTGAAGTCCTCGGTGATGTTGAAGATGGCGCTGCACGCCAACCACCCGTCGGCCCAACGCGTGTTGTTCCTCGGTTTCGAGATGAAGAACGACGAGCAGAAGCTCCGGGCCATCTCGCTGTTGGCCAACGTGTCGCTGACCAAGATCCTCAACGGACAGATGACCCCGGTGGAGCGGGAGCGGTGCCGGGTCGCCTTGAACGAGTGGAGCGCCCGTCGAAGCCTCATCCTCAGCCAGGACATCACCAACGGCATGACGGTGTCCGGCGTCAAGGCCAAGGTGCTCGACTACAACCCGGACATCGTGTTCATCGACGCCGCCTACCTGATGCAGTCGGAGATCCCTGGCATCGACACGACGTCACCGGCGGCGATGACCGACGTGGCCCGCAGCCTCAAGCAGTTGGCTCAGGCGACACGCATCCCGATCGTCGTCAGCGTGCAGGCCAGCCAGACACGGGCCGCCGGCGGCAAGCTCAACGCCGGCTCGGCCATGTACACCCAGGCCTGGAGACAGTCGGCTGACGTGTTACTCGGCAGCGAGCGGATCAGCACCGACGAAGAGGTGCTGTCCAACAACGGTGCCGTATCGGTGATCATCAAGGTGCTGGCGTCACGTGCAGGCCCGTATGCCGAGAGCGTCGTCCTGTGGGACTGGAACAGTGGGTTCGTCAAAGAAGAACTGGCCGTGGGCTCGGTCCCACGTCAGGACGATGGCACTTGACCTTCTGAGGGTCCTGGAGCAGGCAGGGATCCAGCGGCTGTACGACGGCCGCACGGAGATCTCTGGGCTGTGCCCGAACCCTCAGCACAACGACACCAGCCCGTCATGGTCGATCAACAAGACCAGCTACCTGCACCACTGCTTCGCCTGTGGCTACTCGGGCACCTTGCAGGGGTTGCTCACCGAACTGACCGGCGCCGCACCGCCCGACCTGGAGAACACCCTCAGGTCCCAGGGCTTCCTGCAGCGCATGGCCGAGGCCCGTCAGGACCCGACCACCGTCCTGGAGCCGGTCACCCCGCTGCTCACCGAGTGGTCGCTGGCCAACCTGTTGTCACACGTCCCGGACAAGCTGCTGGCGCTGCGCAAGCTGCTGCGCTCGGCCGTGGACTTCTTCCAGATCCGCTACGACCGTGAGGCCCGTGAGTGGGTGCTCCCGATTCGCTCACCCGCCGGTGCCTTGTGGGGGGCACAGTACCGGCGGGTGGGCTCGGTCATGACCCGGCCGACAGGAATTCAAAAGAGTCAAACGCTGTTCGGCCTGTCGTCCATATCGCAGTATGACGAGGCCGTGCTGGTCGAGTCACCGCTCGACGCCGTGCGCCTGTTCGGCTGCGGCATCCCCGCTGTCGCTGCGCTCGGGGCGTGGGTGTCCCAGGATCAGGTCAAGCTGCTGGCCCGCAACTTCTCCACGGTGTACCTGGCCCTCGACAACGACAAGGCCGGTCGGCTGGGCACGACCTACACGACCCAGGCGCTGCGCCACGCCGGCGCCGCCGTTGTCCCCTGGCGATACGAGGGTTTGGTCGATGAGGACGGCCACAAGGCCAAGGATCCAGGCGACGTCGCCACCGATGACATGCTGTGGGCAGCGTGGGAACGAACAAGGAGGATGGGATTGTGACTGAAGGGCTCTATCCGTACAGGGGCACCAGCGGTTGGTCCGGGAGTGATACCAGTCGGGAACGTGCTCGACAGGACGATCGCCAGGGGATCACCCGGGACCGCCACGAGAAGCTGATGGCCTACATGCCTGCCCGGCGGTGGGAAGGGACCACGTGGTTCGAACTGGCCGACGACCTCGGCTGGCACCATGGCGAGGCGTCCGGCGCACTGACCCGAGCGCATCGCATCGGTGCCTTGCTGCGGACCACGGACCGCCGGGGCAAAGGCAAGCAGAGTCTGGTCTACGTGCTGCCCGAGTACCTCGGTGACCGTTCGCACACGCCGTACCGCTCGCGCAGCGCCGCCAAGCTGGCCCGGGAGACGTTGGAGTTCCTGGACGAGGGTGACATCGAGGGCGCCCAGGAGTTCCTCATCGAGTTCCTCTCGGCGCCAGCTATTGTGACACCGAATGGCCCGGTCATCTCCTTCCCAGATCCCACCGGAGCGCCGAGTCACGCTCGTCCCCGGTTCACACGGGGTGCTCCACGCCGAGTGGCCGGAGAGAACCCTGCGGTTCATGATGGGCGACGGATCATTCGTGGACGTGTTGTCCGCACGCGACGACTCTGACCTGAGAGCAGCGGTCCTGGTTCACACCAAGGCTGAGCGCATCGTTGGCGTCGCTACCCTCCCGGAGGATGATGGAGCTACGCCCGTATCAAGTGGAGGCAGTCGAGCGCGGGGCGTCAAGAGGAAGCCTGCTCCTGGCGATGACGATGGGCTCGGGCAAGACGGCCACGGCGATCCGCACCGTCCGACGCCTACGAAGAGAGCGCAAGGTCGACCACGGGGTGATATTCGCGCTGAAGAGCACTAAGTGGCAGTGGGAGCGTGAGATACGGCGGTGGGATCCACGAGCCACGGTGCAAGTGCTCGACGGAGATCGTGTGGCCCGCCACTTCGCTCTCCGTCGAGCACCGCAGTATCACTATACCATCTTGCATTACCAGTGTCTCATCCACGACTGGGACGTGATCAAGGAGTGCCTGCCGACCGACTTCATCGTGTTGGACGAGTGCACGGCGATCAAGGGCTTCACCTCCAAGACGTCCAAGCGGGCCAAGGCCCTCGGCAAGCACAGCGACTACCGCTACGGCCTGTCCGGCCAGCCGGTGGAGAATCGACCCGAGGAACTCTTCTCGATCATGGAGTTCGTTGACCCCGACGTGCTCGGCGGATTCCACCGCTTCGACAAGACCTTCATCGACCGTGACCGGTGGGGCAAGCCGATCCGATACCGCAACCTGCCGACGTTGCACAAGGCGATGGGCGATGTGATGTTCCGCCGCAGCCGTGAGGACATCGCTGAGTGGCTGCCCGAGCGCATCGAGATCGAGGTGCCCGTCGTCTTGGAGCCGGCGGTGATGAAGCTGCACGACCACGTCCGTCGCGACTTGTCCGACGCCATCGACATCGCCCTAGGCCTCGGTGCCAGCGGCGGCAGCTTTGACGTGCTCGCTCACTACGGTCGGGTCGACACTCAGGGAGAGGGCATCAGCCTGATGGGCCAGGTGATGTCCCGGCTGCTGGCGATGAGGATGCTGTCGAGCCACCCGCGTCTGCTGCGACTGAGTGCCGACAACTTCGATACAGAGGTATCACGTCAGGGCAGCGAGTACGCCTCGCTGCTCAAGGCCTCCGGCCTGCTCGACAACATGCCCGACTCGACGGCCAAGCTCGACGCCCTGATCGAGATGATCGAAGACATCCTCGACAGCGACCCGCTGCACAAGGTCGTGGTCTTCTCCTACTTCAAGCCGATGCTGGCGATGATCGCCGCCCGGCTCAAGGCACCGCACGTGCTGATCACCGGCGAGGTCACCGGGCGCAACCGGGACGTGGCCATCCAACGGTTCAACAACGACCCCCGCACACGCATCTTCCTGTCGTCCGACGCCGGGGCCTACGGTGTCGACCTCAACCAGGGCAGTCACCTGATCTCCTATGATCTGCCGTGGTCGGGCGGCGCGTTGGCACAGCGCGTCGCCCGCATCGATCGCACCAACTCAGCCTTCCCCTCGATCCAGATCAGCTACATGTACGGGATCAACACGATCGAGGAGCGCATGTATCGGATGCTGACGCAGAAGGCGAAGATCTCCAAGGCGTTCCTCGACGGTGAGTTCGACGGCAAGACGGGCGGCATCAAGCTCGACCTGGAGAGCCTGCGGGAGTTCCTCGACGCTGGTTGAAACTGCATGAAAGAGCCCATATACTGGGCACCATGCCCCAACCAACGCAAGAACACCTGGCCGCCCTGGCGCAGGGCCGTGCCGAAGGCACCGCTGTTCGCAACTACCTGACAGCCCTGCAGACCGCTGAGCCCACCAAGAAGGGCCGCCAGCCGCGCAGCGCCGACGAGATCGCTGCCCAGATCAACGAGATGACCGACCCCGTCGAGCGCATCAAGCTGCGGGCCATCCTGCGCGAGGCCCTGGCCCGGGAGAGCAGGGCCCAAGGCGTGGACATGGACATCCTGGAGAAGAAGTTCCTGGAGGTCGCCGCCAGCTACTCGGCCAAGCACAACCTGAGCTACGCCGACTGGCGGGCCGAGGGTGTCCCCCCGGCCGTGCTCAAGGCCGCCGGCATCGACCGGAAGGGAGCCTGAGATGGCCGTCAAGCGTCAGGTCCGCAAGCGCCCCGCCGTCCCCCTGCTCGTGCAGTCCGTCAGGGAGTACTGCCAGAACCGTTCGCTGCGCGAGCGCAGTGCGTACCACGAGGAGAAGCTCAAGCATCAACTGATGGACGTCATCGCCACTGCCGGCGTGCCCGACGGTGACGAGGGCCAGCACCTCAAGCTGGACCTCGATGAGCCCGTCGACTTCATCAGCTACAAGGGCGAGAAGGGCCAGCCCAAGACCGTCGTCGGCATCCAGCGTCAGCAGCGTGCCGGGCGCATGGTGCTCAACGAAGAGCGGGTCATGGCGTTCCTGGCCAGCCTCAAAGGCAGCCGCAAGGCGCTGGCCGAGCAGTGCCTGACCACCATCCAGGTGGTCAACGAGGACGCCCTCCTCGCCGCCGTTTTCGAGAAGCAGATCTCCGACGAGGAGATGCAGGCCCTCTACGACGAGTCCCCCCCGACCTTCGCCTTCCAACTGATCACGGAGTAAGACAATGCCTCAGCCACTGCGCTACACAGAAGACCGCCCCCAAGTTCAGTTCAGGCTGCCCGCCCAGTGGGTGGACCGCCTGCAGACCGAGGCCGAGCGTCGAGGGATCTCCAAGACGCTGCTGGTCGAACGCCTGGTCATGGACGCCCTGCCTCGGATGGAGAAGCAGAAGATCTGAACTTGCATTCCTGCTAGTAACTAGGGCTACTATCACTCTGTGGCCAACGGCATCTGGACAACCGACGAGTACGAACGCAGCCAGTTCTATCGCTGCTACACACTGGGCCATGCCTGGTACGACTACGACGACACGGGCCCTGCCCCGATCACTGGTACCCCGCTCATGCTTCGCTGTGAGCGTTGTGGTACCAATCGTCGTGATGTCGTCCAGGATGGCACCGGTGAACTGATCTGGCGTCGGTACGACTACCCCGACGGCTACAAGTACGGCAGCGAGGCCCGCCCCACCCGCAGCGACTTCCGGGTCATGCTCCTGCAGCAGCGCATCAATGAGACACGCAAGTCTCGGAGGAAGACGTCATGAGTGACCCGGTTGTGTTCCCGATGGTTGCTGACTTCCCCGGGGCGGAGCGCCCGCCTGTCCTACACACCACTGAGTTGCAGTGTCCGGAGTGCGGGCAGATCTGCAAGGGTCCGACCGGCCTCGGTGTGCACCGCTCGACCAAGCATGGCGTCAAGCCGAGGAAGCCGAACTACAAGAGGAAGAAGGCGGCCAAGCCCCGTGTCGGCCAGGTGCTGGCCAAGGCACTGGCGGAGGAGGATCAGCCGTGGACGACCGATGAGATCTTCACCAGTGTCGTCAGCATGTTGTACCCCACCGGCACGCTCCCGTTGCAGGCGCTGACTGCGCTGATCGAATGGCGCTCTGACACCGAGCGCATGTTGAGGAGCCTGCCGTGAGTGACCCACTCAAATCGTTTGAGAGCCTGGACTACCCCGGACGACGCCGGCCGGTGAACCGTGACAAGGCACCGGCGCAAGTTGATACACCACTATGGGACGCCCACCCGGCGACGTACGTCGTCGCCGGCGAGAAGCGTGAGTTCTTCTACATCGGTGCGCTGGCCAAGGCCCTCGGCTACAGCGTCCAGGCGATCCGATTGTGGGAGACGCAGGGGTTGATGCCGCCGACCACGTACCGTTCGCCCAAGACCAAGGGCAAGCCGCAGGCGGCGGGCTCGCACCGGGGCCGCCGGATCTGGACACGCAAGCAGATCGAGGGCATCCTGACGCTGTGCAAGAAGCACCGTGTTATCATCAACCGTGAACCGCCTACCAAGGCCTTCGCTGCAGATGTAGCTCGGCTGTTCAACCAACTGCTGAGTGAAGAACAAGCACCTAGCTAATACACCACAACATAGGAGAATCAGTGCCTACCAAGCGCCCCAGCAAGGCGGCCCCAGCGCCTCTCAAGGCCGTGCCGTCAGCCCCTGACACCGACGAGGCCGAGGAGCCGGCCCAGACCAACGGCGAGAAGCCCAAGCTGTCCGCCGCCGGCAAGATCCGCCGGGGATACACCGAAGCCCAGAAGCAGATGGAGTCGACCTCCACCTACGCCCAGTCGTTCCGCCCTGACGAGAAGTCCCAGGTGATCAAGTTCCTGGAGAAGGATCCGTACGCCAGCTACCGGCGCCACTGGATCGAGAGCCGCAACGACTCCGGCCAGACCACCAACCGTCCCTACGTCTGCCCGCTGACGTTCGATGAGCCGTGCCCGCTGTGCGAGGTCGGTGACCGTCCGCAGGCCGTGTCGTCATACAACATCGCCCTGTGCGGTGACGACGGCCAGGTCCTGCTGCGCTCGTGGGACGTGGGCTCTCGACTGCTCAACGTGATCAAGGCCTACGGCAACGACCCCAAGGTCGGCCCGCTGAACAAGAACTTCTTCCTCGTCACCAAGACGGGCAGCAAGCAGAACACCCAGTACAACGTCAGCCCGGTGCGCCCCTCCTCGCTGCAGGAGGACTACGACACCCCGGTGCCCAGCGAGGAGGCGCTCGCCGCCCTCAAGGTGTACGACTCCGGGGTCATCGAACTCACCCCGGTCAAGAAGCTGCGGGAGTTGGCAGCGGAACTGACCGCCGACTACGACTGACGTATGCCGCAAGCGGGGGAGGGCAAGGAGGGGGCGCGCAAGCGCCCCCTCCGCATGCCCCATGTGATCACTGACCTGGCGGAGCTTCACGCCGTCGTCGCCAAGTTGCTGGCCGGCGACGCGTTCTGCATCGACATCGAGTCCCGGGAGCGCCAGGACGGCTACCCCAACCCGAGGACCAACGAGATCTCCTGGGTCGGGCTGGCCAGCTACGGCCAGGTGTACCTGATCCCGATGGGCCATCCCAAAGGCATCACCCTCAAGCCGCAGCACCGGGCCAAGCGCACGCTGGTGGAGATCTACGGCCTGGACGACCCTCGCGTGTACACCAAGGGCGGGAAGATCTCCCAGGCCTCCAAGGAGGTCACCATCCCGGCGGTGTACGGCCCGCCGCCCCGCCAACTGTGGCAGCACGAGGTGTTCGACGCACTCCAGCCGCTGCTGTTCAGTGAACTGCACAAGGTCGGGCACAACGTCAAGTTCGATGTCCAGTCGATCGCCAAGTACTACGGCGGCAAGGTCCCGCCCGGGCCGTACCACGACACGATCATCTCCACCCACGTGCTGGACGAGAGCCTCGATGCCTACGACCTGAAGAGCCTGACCTGTGACTGGCTGAAGATACCGCTGTATCGCCGGGCCAAGTTCTACCCCAACCTCGGCAAGTCCGGCGTCGACAACTTCGGCCTGGACGAGGTCGCCAAGTATCTCACCAAGGACCTGCACTACTGCTGGGTCCGCTGGGTCATGACCCTGACCAAGCTGCAGCGCAAGAAGCTGAAGCACGTCTACGACTTTGAGATGGACCTGTACCCGGTGCTGATCGACATCGAGCAGGGCGGCTTCACCGTGGACGAGTCCCGGCTGGGCAACGTCCGCACCGAGTTGATGAACGGCATCAAGAACATCGAGCACGAGGCCTGGCACCTGGCCGGTGACACCTTCAGCTTGAGCCACACTGATACCAAGCGGTGGATCCTGTTCGGGGAGGGCGACAAGCCGGCGTTCGGCACGGTGATTGACAAGACTGCCCCCAACTTTGGTGAGTCGACCCGACGCAAGTTGAAGACCCAGGGCCTGCCGGTGATGTCTCGGACGACCGAGACTCGGGTCCCCCAGGTGACCCAGGCAGTGCTGGAGGCCTACGCCGACAAGGGCAACCGGATGGCCGAGCTTCTCCTGGAGTGGTCGCTGATGGAGAAGCTCCGGGGCACCTTCGTGGAGGGCCTCAGCGCCCTCTTAACGGTGCATGAGGACGACCCCATGCCACGGATCCATACCGGCTTCAAACAGCACGGCACGGTGACCGGGCGCCTGTCCTCGGCTCGACCCAACCTGCAGCAGCTACCTCGTGGCTCGACCATCCGTGATCTGTTCGTCGCCGGGCCGGGCAAGGTTCTGATCGTGGCCGACTACGACCAGATCGAACTGCGCTGCACGGCCCAGCAGTCCGGCGACCGGGTGATGACCCAGGTCTTCATGGACGGCCGGGACATTCACCGCCAAGCCGCAGCCGCAGCCTTGCGGCTCAAGCCTGAAGACGTCAGCGACGACCAGCGTCAGGTTGGTAAGACACTGAACTTCGCCACCTTGTATGGCGCTGCCGAGAGCAAGATCGCGACGGTCGCCGGCGGATCCAAGCAGAGGGGGCGTGAGTTCCTCGATCGGTACTATGCTCAGTTCGCTGGCCTGAAGCCCTGGAAGAGCAGGGTTCTTCGTGAGGCACGGGAGCGTGGTGATCGTGGCAACCTGGCGTCCAACCCACCGGCAGTCCTCATCCCTCCCATTGGCCGCCTTCGCCGCTTGCCCGACCTGTTCATCAACCCCAACGACCGAGACGATGGCTGGCGCTGCTGGCGTGCAGAGCGACAAGCCATCAACGCTGTCATTCAGGGCTACGCCTCCTACATCACCAAGATGGCGATGATGGAGCTAGCCCCGATCCTGCGGGAGTACCCAGCCCGCATGGTCGTCCAAGTGCACGACGAGATCGTCGTGTCCGTGGACGAGAAGTGGGTAACCGAGGTACAACCGCTCGTGGTGTCCACCATGGGCGGGATCCGTAGCACTGATGGTCGGCCGATCCTGGGAGACATCCCACTCATTGCATCGGCAGGAGTTGGATACTCATGGGCGAAAGCCAAAGGCAAGTAGTTGCTAGTTGCTTGAGACAGGACTGTGTTACCTTGTGCCCCATGGCACTCGGAGCGGTCGCAGATCGCGTGGTGATCGAAGAGGTCGCTGCGCTGGCGGACTCCTTCGCTGACTACGTCCTGGCTGACCTGGCAACGGTGACCTGCACCAAGGACCTA